>Ga0164243_10000877_pt1 | contig 52602 bp, 52 predicted proteins | sample OricompcompostOP_FD_108781 | JGI IMG/M metagenome (GOLD analysis project Ga0164243, IMG submission 108781) | Organic Plus compost microbial communities from Emeryville, California, USA - Original compost - Organic plus compost (OP) | ecosystem: Engineered > Solid waste > Mixed feedstock >... | reverse complement strand
CGAACAGCGCAGGGCCGATGACGCCGAGGGCCGCGAGCTGTGCGATCGCACCCGCGACGCGCGCCGGCGACGAGACGCGGCGAAGAGTGTCAGGACGTTCGGAGGACATACCCCCAAGGTAGGCGCGCGCGGGGGGCGGGCGCGCCCGAGGCATCCGTAGTCTTTCCCTCGGGTTATCCCCCGGTCGGCTCGGGTCTCGCGAGACGGATGCGGCGGCTCGGCCGGCCCGCTCAGCCGGTCTGCGCGAGGTACTCGAGCTGCGCGCGGGTCGAGGCCTCGGCGGCGAAGCGCACGGCCGGGTCGACCTCGGCGTACACGAGGTCGACGACCGTGCTGACGAGCTCGGGGTCGCCGGACGGCTCGCGGCCGAGCGCCTCGAGCGCGGCGCGGACTTCGTCGAGGCGCCGCGCGCGGTGCGCGGCGTACTTCGCGCACACGTCGGCGAGGTCGGCCAGGCCGGGGCCATGTGCCGGCAGCACCGGGATCGCGCCGAATGCGGCGAGCCGGTCGAGGCTGCGCAGATAGGCGCCGAGCGATCCGCCCGGGTGCGCGATGATCGTCGAGCCGCGGCCGAGGATCGTGTCGCCGGTGATCATCGTGCCGCCGCCCGCGCCGCCGGCGCCCGGCGGCGGTGCGTGCGTGGCTCCGTCGTCGATCGCGGCGTCGCCGGGCAGATGGAAGCTCACCGAGTCGGCCGTGTGGCCGGGGGTCGCGACGACATCGAGGCGGACGCCGGCCGCTTCGATGCGATCGCCGTCGGCGAGGGGCGCACCGTCGTGGCACAGCTGCGGCTCGAACGCGCGCACGGGCGCGCCGGTGCGCGCGGCGAACCGGGGCGCGCCCTCGACGTGGTCGCGGTGGTGGTGGGTCAGCAGGATGAGCTCGACCGGGCCCTCCGCTTCGAGCCGCGCGAGGTGGTCGTCGTCGTCGGGCCCGGGATCGACGACGATCGCGCCGGCGTGCCCCGGTGCGCGGATGACGAAGGTGTTGGTGCCGTCGAGGGTCATCGGCCCGGGGTTGGGCGCGAGCACCCGCGACACGTGCAGCGTCCAGCGCTCGACCGGGGTCGTTCGCTCGGGAGCAGGTGTGAATCGTCTCATCCGCCGCCGACTCTACCGAAACGGCGGGCCCGGGCTGTCACCGGGTCGGCTCCGGCGAGAGCGCGGCGGGGGCGCCAACGGCGTCCACGACCCGTGCGAGCTCCTCGAGCTGCTCGAGATGCCGACCCACGGGGTTGAGGATCACGTGGTTCGCGCCCGCGTCGACGAGCTCCTCGACGTGCGCGGCCACGTCGGAGACGGACCCGAACACCCCGTGCGAGTCGACGAGACCCGGCTTGCCGTAGATGTCGCCGAACCACGACTCGAGCTCCGCGCGGGCTCGCAGCGGGTCGTCGTCGATCGACAGGAACACGCGCTTCGACACGGGGAACCGCGTCACGTCCCGCCCGAACTCCTCGAGGTGTTCGCGGAGGGTCACGACGTTGCGGCGGAACGCGCGACGCTCTCCCCGCCGCCGCTGCCGATCCACCCGTCGGCGGACCGCGCGACACGACGCAGCGCGGCGGCGGTGCCTCCGCCGAACCAGATCGGGGGCGGTGCCGCGGGACGAGACGACAGCGCGATCCCGTCCAGCTCCACGAGCTCGCCGCGGAAGTCCGCCACCGGGTCGCGCCACAGCGCGCGGACGGCGCGCACGCTCTCGGCGAACCGCGTCACGCGCCGCTCGACCGGCACCCCGAACGCCTCGTAGTGGTGCGGGCGCCCGAGCCCCACGCCGAGGATCGCCCGCCCGCCGCTGAGGTTCTGCAGCGTGCCGAAGGCGTCCGCGACGTCGATCGGGTGGTGCACCGGCAGGACCACCACGGCCACGCCGAGGCGGATTCGCTCGGTCACGGCCGCCGCGTGTCCCAGCGCGAGGGCCGGCGCCAGGCAGAAGTTCCGGTCGACGACGTTCTCAGTGACCCACAGGTCGCCGAAGCCGAGCTCCTCGGCCCGGACCGCGTACCGCGCGAGCAGCTCACCGCTCAGCCGGTCGACCGCCCGGTGCGGAAGCGCTACGCCGAAGGCACTGGCGTGGGCCATGGATTCACCTCCATCTCGGCCTTCACCGTGATCCACTGCGTCTCGGTGAAGGCGTCGATGTTGGCCGCCGGGCCGCCGAAGCGCGCCCCGTTGCCGGATGCGCCGACCCCGCCGAAGGGGACGTTCGCCTCGTCGTTGACGGTCTGCTCGTTGATGTGCACCTTGCCGCTCATGATGCGGTCGGCGATCGAGATCGCCGTCCCGGCATCGCCGAGGAGGCTCACCGACAGCCCGTACTCGCTCTCGTTCACGAGGTCGATCGCCTCGTCGAGCGTGCGGTACGGCAGGACCGGGGCCACAGGCCCGAAGATCTCCTCGCGCCACGCGAGCATGTCGGGCCGGATGCCGCGCAGCACGGTCGGCCGGAAGTAGCGCTGCCCGACCGGACCGCCGGTGACGACCTCGGCGCCGCCTTCGACCGCGGCGTCGACGATCGCACACACCGCCGCGAACTGCCCGTCGTCGATGATCGGACCCATCTCAACCTCGGGACGCACGTGCGGGTCGCCCACGCGCAGGGACTCCGCGATGCGGGTCAGCGCGTCGACGTATTCGTCGTACTGCGACTCGTGGACCAGGTGGCGTCCGGCGGTCTGGCAGATCTGACCCTGGTGGAGGAAGGACGAGTACGCGCCGGTCGCCGCGGCCCGCTCGACGTCGGCGCCGGGCAGCACGATGAGGGCGTTGCTGCCGCCGAGTTCGAGGTGCGCGCGCTTGAGCAGCCGCGCAACGGCCTCGCCGACCCGGCGACCGGCGGCGGTGGAGCCGGTGAACGAGATCACGCTCACCTCGGGTGCCTCCACCGCCGCCACGCCGACCTCCGCTCCCCCCGGAAGCGTCTGCAGGACCCCCGTCGGCAGACCTGCTTCCTCGAAGACGCGCTGGATGGCCACGCCTCCGCCCACGGAGGTCCGCGGGTCGGGCTTGAGCAACACGGCGTTGCCCAGCCCGAGGGCCGGAGCCACCGACCGGATCGCGAGCGTCAACGGGTAGTTGAACGGCGCGATGACGGTGACGACTCCAACCGGAATGCGCCGCGAGAACGACCATCGCGGCTTGTTGCTCGGCAGCACCTCGCCGTGCGGGTGCGACGGAAGCGCGGAGGCTTCGCGGCACTCCGCGATCGCCGCGAGGACCTCCGACCGGGCCTTCGCGTGCGAGCCCCCGGACTCGCGCACGATCCAGGACGCGATCTCGTCGGCGTGCTGTTCGAACAGGTCGCCCGCGCGCCGCAGAACCCCCGCTCGGGCGGCGGGAGGAAGGGCGGCCCACTGGCGCTGGGCCGCGGCGGCGCGCGTCGCGGCCTCGAGCACCTGCTCGGGAGTGGCCGTGCCGAGCTCGCCGATCGTCTCGCCGGTCGCCACGTCGCGCACGGGCAGGAGCGCTCCGCCGCCCGGGATCCACCCGCCGGCGGCGATCTTCGCGCTCCACGTCGCGGAGTCTAGAAGGGTCATTCGTCTACCGGTTCTTCCACTCGGGCGCGCGCTTCTCGAGGAACGCGCGCACACCCTCCGCTCGGTCCTCGCTCGTGTACGGATTCGGCCCGACGTTGAGGCGCAGCGCGGACGCGATCGGCATGCCCCAGCTCTTCGTGGCCATCTCCTTGTACCGCCGCAGCGACACCGGCGAGTTCGCGAGGATCGTGTCGAGGTAGCCCTGCACCTCGGCCTCGAAGTCCTCGCGCGAGACGACCTTGTTGATGAGCCCGAGCTCCTTGGCCTCCTCGACGGGCACCGAGCGAGCGGTGTAGAGCAGGTCCATCGCGAGCGCGCGGGGGATCAGCCGCGGCAGCACGACCGAGCCGAAGTTCGCACCCATGCCCCGCTTCGCCTCGGTGAGCCCGATGGTCGCGCCCTCGACGGCGATGCGGATGTCGCTGGCGAGGACGATCTCGCACCCGCCCGCGAGGGCGTGGCCGTTGATCGCGGCGATGACGGGCTTGTACGTCTCGAGCATCACCTCGAGGAGCGCGCGGTACAGCCCCGTCATCGGGGTGTGCACCTGGCGCCCGGCCTTGGCGACGTCATCCATCTCCTTCATGTCGCCGCCCGCGCAGAACGCCTTGTCGCCCGTGCCCGTGATGACGACCGCCCACACGTCCGGGTCCTCGCCCGCCTCGACGAAGGCCTCCGTGAGCAGACGCACGGTGTGGCGGCTCATCGCGTTGCGGCGCTCGGGACGATTGATGGTGATCCAGGCTGCGCGGCCCTTCACCTCGTACAGCACCTCGTCGGCCGTGCCGGCCAGCAGTCCGTCGCTCATGCGGACACTCCCTCCGTGTGGGTCTCGATCACGCCGGCGCCCAGCATCCGGTCGATCCGCTCCTGGTCGATTCCGACCGACGCGAGCACCTCGACGGTGTCCGCGCCGAGCAGCGGCGGACCGTTCCGGTGGGCGAGGTACTCGCCGTCGATCGTGAGGGGCGAGTTGACGATCGTGACATCGCCGAGCGTCTCGTGCGGGATCGCCTGCAGCTGGCCGAGCGCGCGGACCTGCTCGTCCTCGAGGACGCGGTCGAGAGTGTTCACCGCCGAGTGCGGCACCTGCGCCGCCTCCAGACGGCCGAGCAGCTCGTCCATCGTGAACCGCGACGTCGCCTCGCCGAGCTTCGCGTTGACGTACTGGCGGTTCGCGACGCGCGTGACGTTGTCGGCGAAGGCGGGGTCGTCGCGCAGCTCGGGAGCCTCGATCGCGTCGAGCAGGCGGTAGAACGCCTCGTTGCTGCCGACCGAGAGGAACACATAGCCGTCGGATGCCGGGAACGCGCCGTTCGGAACGTTCCCGCGGAACCCCGACCCGAGGCGCTGCGGAACCGGGCCGCCCGCGGCGACGCCCATGAGCGGCGTGCCGACCCACGCGAGCGCGGTCTGCAGGAGGGAGACCTGCACGTGCGCGCCCCTGCCCGTCTGCTCGCGGCGCCGCAGCGCGTCGAACACGCCGAGCGAGAGCCAGAGCCCCGTGCCCATGTCCATCATCGACAGCGGCACGCGCGCGGGCTCGCCCTCGTCGGAGCCCGTCATGGCGACGACACCGGCGTACGCCTGGAGCATCGCGTCGTACGCCGGCTGGTCGCGGCGCGGACCCGTGTGCCCGTAGCCGGTCATCTCGACGTAGATCAGCCGCGGGTTGAGCTCCTGGAGACGCTCCCACGAGAAGCCGGCCGCGGCGAGCGCGCCCGGACGCAGGTTCTGCACGAGGACGTCGGCCGAGCGGATGAGATCCTCGAGCGCCTCCTTGCCCTCGGCCGCCTTGTAGTTCAGGACGACGGACTTCTTATTGCGGTTAAGCGACAGGAAGGTCACCGACACGCCGTCGGTGTGCGGCGCCCACGCGCGCGCCTCGTCGCCCGTGCCGAGACGCTCGACCTTGATGACCTCGGCTCCGAAGTCGCCGAGGATCTGGCATCCGAATGGCACCGCGACGCTCGTGCCGATCTCGATGACGCGGATGCCGGACAGCGAACCCTGAACGCTCACGCGCGCACCCCCTCCCGCGCGCGGATGCGCGCCTCGTACTCGTCCCGCGCCGTCGACCGCACCGGCTCGCGCCACGGCGAGATGGCGCCCTCGTACACCGACGGGCCGAGGCGGAAGTGCTGAGCCTGCTCGAACGTCTCGATGAAGGGCATGTCCATCGCGTAGACGTCCGCCCCGGTCGGGCGCGGGCCGACGGCGGTGACCTTCGACCACAGCTCGTGCCCGACGACCTCCTCGGCGATCTTGCCCGCTTCGATGAGCGCGGCCAGGTCGAGGCCCGTCTCGATGCCCTCGGCCTCGAGGAGGTGCGCGAAGTCCTCGGTCGGGATCATGCGCGTCGCGCGGCCGTTGCCGCAGTAGGGGCATCCGCCCATGCCGCCGATCGCCGTGTCGATCTGCAGCGTGTCCTCGGGGGCGAGCTCGTACATCGCGACATACGCCGAGAGCATGGCCATGCCGCGCCCGTCGTGGAGGTGCAGGTGGTAGTCGTGCACGTCGGGCCAGGCCTCGCGCACGCGGCGGAGCGTGGACCGCACCGCCGCCGGCGTGTTCCAGCTCATCGGGTCGCCGATGTGGATGCGGGTGACCGGGATGCCAGCCGCCGTCCACGCGTCGTACTGCAGCTGCAGCAGGCGCAGGCGCTCGTCCTCGTCGAACTCGCCGAGCCAGTTCGAGCCCCACGCGGCGTTGATCGAGATCTCGGCGTGGTCGACGACGCCGCCGGCCTTGGCCGCCTCGACGGTCGTGGCGATCGAGTCGATCTCGTCCTGCTGGCTGCGGTTGATGTTGCGCCGCACGAACACGTCGCACAGGTGCACCTTCGTGCGCCCCAGAGTCGGGTCGGGCAGCGTGAGCTTGTGCGCGTACTCCTTGCGCCGCTCCGCGCCGCGTGCGTTGAGCACGATGGCGGTGTACTCGACGCCCACGGCCGGCGTGAAGCCCTCGATGACCTCTTCGACGTTCGCCATCTGCGGCGTCCACTTGGGGCTCACGAACGAGCCGACGTGGATCTTCTTCAGTCCGGTCCGCGAGAGCGCGTCGAGCAGCCGGATCTTCTCGCTCGCGGGGATGTCGGCGCTCTCGATCTGCATGCCCTCGCGCATGCCCTCTTACGGGCGGCCCCGTCATGACGACGATCTCGGCCTATCTCCAGCTCATCCGCCCGGGCGTCGACACCAAGGCGCACCAGCACACCCACAGCACCGTGTACCACGTCGTCCGTGGCAGCGGCTACTCGATCATCGACGGCGAGCGCATCGACTGGACGAAGGGCGACACCATCGCCATCCCGCTCTGGTACGAGCACTCGCACCACAACCCCACGACGGAGGACGCCGTGCTCTTCTCGTACACCGACCGCCCGGCGATCACGGCCCTGGGCCTCTGGCGTGAGCGGGGCGCCGCCTGATGCGCGTCTGCGTCTACGACGACGGTCGCGTCGGCGCACTGGCCGCGGATGCCACGATCGTCGACCTCACGGACCTCCTGCCCGAGCACACCCCGGTCGACGAGCGGATGAACGCCCTCATCGCGGAGTGGGACGCGCTCAAGGCCACCACCGCCGAGCGCATCGCCGCGGGCGGCGGCACCCCTGAGGCCGACGTCACGCTGCGGGCCCCGCAGCCACGGCCGCGCAACCTCTTCGCCGCGCCGGTGAACTACCACAAACACCAGCAGGAGATGGGCGGCGACGCGGGCGTCTACGTCGGGCGTCAGATCCTCACGGCCGAGGTCCGCAAGGGCTTTCTCAAGGCGGTCACGTCGATCGTCGGCCCGGATGCCGCGATCGAGCTGCCGTGGGCGGACCGCCGCTTCGACCACGAGGCCGAGATCGGCGTCATCATCGGCAGGAAGGCGAGCCGCGTGTCGATCGACGACGCACTGGGCTACGTCTTCGGGTACACCCCGCTGCTGGACATCACGCTCCGCGGCGAGGAGGACCGCTCGTTCCGCAAGTCCTTCGACACCTTCACCCCGATCGGCCCGTACATCGTGACGGCCGACGAGGTGGCGGACCCGGAGAACCTCGACTTCTGGCTGACCGTGAACGGCGAGGAGCGCCAGCGCTCGAACACGTCGTACCTCATCTACGGGATCGCCAAGCTCATCGAGGTCTACTCCGAGGTCATGACGCTCCAGCCGGGCGACATCATCGCGACCGGAACCCCCGAAGGGGTCGGTCAGATCGTCCCGGGCGACACCGTCGTGCTCACGATTCCCGAAGTCGGCGAGCTCACGATGCCGGTGGTCGCGCGCGCCTGATTCACTCCGACGGTCTGGGGTGGGGTTCATCCTCGCCCCAGACCGTTCTCATCTCCTCGTGACGGCCGTCGCCCACGAGGCGCACGTGCATCTCGGTCTGACGCAGCGCGGACGTCAGGTGGGGCGGCGGGAGGTTCTCCCACCCCCGCGACCAGCTCAGGCGCGAGGCGACCTCCCACACCGAGGCATCCGGTTCTTCCTCGAGCGCCCGCGCGACCTCGGACGTGCGTCCGAGGTGCCGGCGCGCGATCTGACCCGCGCGAGCGGCGATCCCGCGGAAGCGGTAGCCGTGCCCCGGGAGCGCCACGAAGTCGTCGAAGGCGCGCATGTCGACGAGACCCGACAGATACCGATCGATCGGGTTCGCGCCGTCGGGGCCCGCGAGGCCCACCCCCGGCGTCACCGTCGGCAAGACGTGGTCTCCGGTGTAGATCAGGCCCTCATCGTCGTCGACGACGCAGATGTGTCCGGCGGTGTGGCCCGGAGTGTGCCGCACGCGAAGGCGGCGGCCGGGGATGGGCAGGAACGCCCCGTCCTCGACGAGCACGTCCGCGCGGACAGCCGTGAACGGAGCGCGGACGGCGGCGTGCACCAGCTCCTCATGCCGGTCCTCCGGCACTCCCCACGCGGCGAGGCCCGCGCGGATGCCGGCCGGGTCGGATGCACGCGCCACAACGGCCTCCAGCGCCCACTGCTCGACCGCGTGGAGGCAGATGGAGGCTCCCGTCTCGGCGCGCAGGCGCTCGGCGAGGCCGATGTGGTCGGGATGGAGATGCGTCACCACGATCGAGGCCAGGCGCGCCCGCTCGCCCGCGATGTCGCGGAGCGTTTCGACGACGGCGTGGAAGTTCGCATCGACGTCGTACCCGGGGTCGATGATGTGGACGTCGCCCGCGGCGTCGCGCACGAGGTAGGCCAGCGAGAACGGCATGTGCCCCGGTGCGATCTCGAGCGGCACGCACCAGACGTCGTCGGCTACCTGCGCTGCCTCGGGGATGCGCCCCTCCGACTGAGCGCGGAACTCGGCAGCGCTGACGGGAGTGATCGTCGTCACTTCGTCGGCCCAGCCGCGACGCGTCGTGCGCACGGTCCAGCGCCCACGGCACGGACCGCCGTGCTCATCGCGCGCTGACCTTGCCGAACAGCCGCGCGATCGGGGCGAGCACCAGGGGGCGGGCGGCGACCCACGCGGCCGCGATGACGATGATCGAGGCGACGAAGATCCAGAAGCCCACCCAGTTCACGGCGTCCTGCGACGCGTACATGTGGTTCAGGTTGCGCAGTGCGCCGGTCGCGAACACGAGCACGACGTGCACGAAGATGAACAGCACGAAGTAGATCATCACCGGGAAGTGGATCGCACGCGCCCACTCGACCGGGTACGCCTTGTTCAGGCCCGCCGCGTTCTTCGGCCAGATGCCGCTCATGCGCACGCCCGTAATCGCCGCGAGCGGCGCCGCGATGAACACCGTCGTGAAGTACGCGAACTGCTGCAGCGAGTTGTAGTTCACCCAGCCGTTCTCGGTCGGCCAGTCCAGCGACACGTACTGCAGCGCGGCGGAGATCGCGTTCGGGAAGACCTCCCACGATGTCGGCACGATGCGCATCCACTGCCCAGTGGCGAACAGCAGGACGACGAAGACCACGCCGTTGACGAGCCACAGGATGTCGAGCGACTGGTGGAACCACAGCGTGAGACTGATCTTGCGCTTGTCGTTCCACCGCGGCGACCAGAACGCGGTCGGCCGCTTGTCGGTTCGCACGCGCAGACCCGAGCGGATGATCAGCACCATCAGGAACACGTTGAAGAAGTGCTGCCACCCCAGCCACGGCGGCAGCCCCACCGGGGCCCCCTCCGGCAGGTGATACTCGCCCGGGTACGTCGCGAGGAAGTCCTGCATGAACTCGAGGCTCAAGAACCAGCGCACGAAGAGCACGACCATGGCCGCCGCGAACAGCAGCCCGAGCCCTCCGACGATGGCAGCGCCCGCCCACTGCGCCCTGGTGAACGGTCCGATGCGGGTCGGCTCGGGACGAGGAGCGGGACGAACGGATGCCGCGGCCCCCGGCCACACCGTCGGGGTGAACGGAAGCGGCGGGCGCGGCCCTGTCGGGGTGGGCGCGGTCGCTGCTGCGGGTGCGGTCGGCGCTGGTACCGCCGGCGCAGCAGCGGATGCCGCAGCGGCGGATGCCGCAACGGCGGGCGCGGCCGTCGGACGCGGGAGCCCGGTGCGCACGGAGCGCGCGGGAGCCTGGACGGTCGAATCGGCGGGCCCGGCGGCAGTCGTCTCCGCGGCCGGCGCCGCGGCGGCGGGCGTGGCCGCCGTGGTGGCGCGCTCCGGCGCGAATCCTGCGGGCGGCCATGGCTCGCCGCCCGGAACCCGCGGCAGTCCGCGGCGGAGCGGGCGTGTGCCCGCGGTCGCGGCAGCGGGCGCCGCAGGAGCGGCGGCGGACGCTTCGTCTCGCTGTGCCTGCTCAGCGACCGGGGCGGGCGCCTCAGCGGGAGCGGCGACGGATGCGGCGACAGCCGCGGGCGCCGCCGGCGCCGCGACCCCGTCCGGCACGAGTGATGCGGGCGGCCACGGCTCGCCGCCCGGGGTGCGCGGCAGACCGCGACGCACGCTGCGGGCGGGCGTCGGTGCGGCACTCGCCCCGACCGCGGTCGGCGGTGTGGCGACCTCGGCCGCCGCGGGCACAGCGGGCGCCGCGACCTCGGGTGCGGCATCCGTCACCGCCTCGGCGACCTGGGGGGCCGCTGCGGCCACGACCGGAGCCGCAGCCGGCTCCGCCTCGTCGAGCGTGGCCGCGTCGTCGACCGGTGCCGCGCCGTCCGGAGGCCACGGCTCTCCGCCTGCCACACGCGGGAGCCCGCGACGCAGCGTGCTGCCGTATGTCGCCATGCGGTTAGGCCTTCTTCGCCTCGAGCGCGGCGATCAGCTGGGGCACGACCTGGAACACGTCGCCCACCACGCCGAAGTCCGCGATCTCGAAGATCGGGGCGTCCGCGTCCTTGTTGACGGCGACGATCGTCTTGGCCGTCTGCATGCCCGCCTTGTGCTGGATCGCACCGGATATTCCGAGAGCGACATACAGCTGAGGCGACACCGACACCCCGGTCTGTCCGACCTGGTACGAATGCGGAACGTAGCCGGCGTCGACCGCCGCACGGGACGCGCCCACGGCCGCGCCCAGGGCGTCGGCCAGCTGCTCGACCAGCTTGAAGTTCTCGCCCGAGCCCAGACCGCGCCCGCCCGAGACGACCTTCGCGGCACCGCGCAGCTCGGGCCGCGACGACGACACCTCGGCCGCCTGCACGGCGCCCACCGTCGCGGCACGGCGACCGGATGCCTGAACGGTCAGCTTCTCGACCGCGAGCGGCTTCGCCTCGGCGCGCGCGTCGATCGCGCCGATGCGCACGGTGATCACCGGAGCCCCCCACGTCACGGCGGAGTCGACGTTGTACGCGCCCCCGTACACCGAGTGGTGCGCGACCACACCCTCCGCGTCGCGCGACACGCCGATCGCGTCCACCGCGAGCCCCGACCGCGTGCGCGCGGCGAAGCCTCCTGCGGCGTCTCGCCCCTCCACGGAGTGCGAGATGAGCACAGCGTCGGGGCGGACGAGATCGGATGCCGCCACGAGCGCATCCGTGACCGGAACGGTGTGCTGTGTGCCGAGGCCCTCCGGCTCGGCCACGAGGACGCTCGCGGCGCCCAGCTCGGCGGCTGCCGCCGCGAGCGCGTCGTGCTGCGCCGACGCCGCAACCACGAGGGCGACGGGCGTGCCGACACCGGCGGCCGCACCGAGGAGGCCCGCCGAGGACTTCGCCAGTTCGCCGGTCGGAGTGACGTCGAGCAGGACGAGTATCGAGTCTTCTGCGATTTCAGCCATCACACGCCCTCTCTCACGCCAGCCGGTTCTCGATGAGGAACTCGGCGAGTCTCTCGCCCGCGTCGCCCTCGTCCACGATCTTGACTCCCGCCTGTCGCGGCGGCTTCTCGCTGATCCCGATCATGATCGAACGGGATGCGGCGGGGTCGTGCGGGTCGATCGCGAGGTCGGCGAGCGACATCGTCTCGAACGGCTTCTTCTTCGCCGCCATGATCCCCTTGAAGTTCGGGAAGCGGGCGTCCGGCAGCGCCTCGGTGATCGAGATCACCGCCGGCAGTTCGGCGGAGACGTCGGCCGTCCCCGCGTCGGTCGCGCGCACGCCGGACACCGACGCATCCGTGATCTCGACCGAGCTCAGGTTCGTCGCGGCCGGCACATCCAGAAGCTCGGCGACCATCGACGCCATCACGCCCCCGGCGCCGTCGGTCGACTGGTTGCCCGCGATCACGAGGTCGAACCCGACCTTCTGCAGGGCGGCCGCGAGGACTTCGGCCGTAAGCCCCAGGTCGGCCCCGACCAGTTCGTCGTCGACCACCTGCACGGCCGACGCGGCGCCCATCGCGAGGCCCTTCCGCACCGTCGCTGAGGCCGACTCCGGCGCCATCGACAGGACGACCACCTCGGTACCTGGATTGCTGTCCGCGTAGGAAAGCGCCACCTCCAGCGCCCGCTCGCCGATCTCATCCAGCACGGTCTCACTCGCCGCGCGGTCCGCCAGTCCTGTCTCGAGGTTCAGCTTTCGATCCCCATACGTATCGGGGACTTCCTTCACCAGCACGACGATCTTCATCGATACCCTCCCGCCTGCGGCGAGTTTATGCGAGGGTACGCGTTCGTACCCAATCGGACGATCACCACCCGAAATATGCCGACGATCGCGGCAACCGCGTCGACGTTCCGGCCCCGCGCGACACCGGACGCGAGGCGCACTGCGCACCGCCGCCCGCTCATCGGTGCTCGAACCGCGGCTCGCGCTTCTCGCGGAACGCGGCCATGCCTTCCTTGCGGTCGGCGGTGTCGAACAGGGCCGCGAACACGTGCCACTCGAGTCTCAGGCCCTCAGCGAGGGGCGTCTCCATCGCCGCGTCGAGCGCGGCCTTCGCCGCGTACAGCGACGGCAGCGACTTCGACGCGATGGTCTCCGCGACCCGTCCCGCCTCGGCCAGCAGCTCGTCGGCCGGAACGACCCGCGACACCAGCCCGGCGCGCTCCGCCTCCTCCGCGCCGATCATGCGCCCGGTGAGGATGAGCTCTGCGGCCTTGTAGTACCCGATCGCGCGCACGAGGCGCTGCGAGCCACCCATGCCGGGGATGATCCCGAGGTTGACCTCCGGCTGTCCGAACTTCGCCGTGTCGGCCGCGAGGATGATGTCGCACATCATCGCGAGCTCGCATCCTCCGCCGAGCGCGTACCCCGCGACAGCGGCCACGACCGGCGTGCGCACCGCGGCGAAGCGGGGCCAGCCGGCGAAGTGGTCGCCCATGAGCATCTCGTGGCCGGATTTCGCCTCCATCTCCTTGATGTCGGCGCCCGCAGCGAACGCTCGCTCGGAGCCGGTCACGACGATGCAGCCCACGCCGTCGTCGGCGTCGAACGCCTCGGCGGCGGAGAGGATGTCCCACATCACCTGCGTGTTGAGCGCGTTCAGCGCGTCGGGGCGGTTGATCGTGATCCAGCCGACGCGACCCTCCTGCCGTACCAGGATCGTCTCATACTCGGTCATCGCGAAGTCCTTCCGTCTGTCACAGCCGTTCGATGATGGTGGCGTTGGCCATGCCGCCACCCTCGCACATCGTCTGCAGGCCATAGCGGCCGCCCGTGTGCTCGAGGTAGGCGAGGAGCGTCCCCAGCAGGCGCGTCCCCGACGAGCCCAGGGCGTGTCCGAGGGCGATCGCCCCGCCCCACGGGTTCGTCTTGGCGAGGTCTGCGCCGACATCCTGCGCCCATGCGAGAGGGACGGATGCGAACGCCTCGTTGACTTCGAACGCGTCGATGTCGTCGATCCCGAGGCCGGCCCGCTCGAGCACGCGCCGCGTAGCGGGGATGGGTCCCGTGAGCATCATGACCGGATCGTCCCCGACCACGGCGAAGGAGTGGAACCGCGCGCGCGGACGCAGGCCGAGCGCGTTCGCCTTCTCCTCGCTCATGATGAGCGCGGCCGACGCACCGTCCGTGAGGGGCGACGAGTTCCCCGCGGTGATGCGGAACTCGAGGTCCGGGAAGCGCTCCTCGACGGACGGAACCCGGAAGGCGGGCGGCAGCTCGGCGAGTCGCTCAGGGGTCGTGCCCGCGCGCACGGTCTCGTCGCGGGTGACGGTTCCGGCATCCGTCACCACCGGAAGAAGCTGCCCCTCGAACTGTCCGGAATCGAGCGCCGCGGCTGCGCGGTGGTGCGACCGCGCGGCGAACTCGTCGAGCCGCTCGCGCGAGAAGCCCCAGCGCTGGGCGATCAGCTCGGCCGACACACCCTGGTGGATGAGGCCTTCCGGATACCTCTGCCGCAAGAGCGGCGAGACCGACGCCCCGTCGGGCGACGCGCTGCCGAGCGGGACGCGGCTCATCGACTCGACACCGCCCGCGATAACGATGTCGTACGCGCCGGCGATGACGCCCTGGGCGGCGAAGTGGGCGGCTTGCTGGCTGCTTCCGCACTGGCGGTCGATGCTCGTCGCGGGAACGCGCTCGTCGAAGCCTGCGGCCAGGACGGCGTTGCGGGCGATGTTCACGCCCTGCTCGCCGACCTGGCTGACGCATCCGAGCAGAACGTCGTCGATCTGCGACGACTCGAGACCATTGCGCTCGAGGATCGCCGAGAGCACGCCGGCCGCGAGATCCACGGGATGGACGCGGGACAGCGCCCCGCCCGGCTTGCCCTTGCCGGAGGGGGTTCGGACGACATCGACGATGACGGCGGTCGGCATGGATCTCACATCACTTTCTGGGTCGATGGGGCTCCGGCGAGGGCGCGGGCGGGTTCGGCCTGGGGGCGGTCGCCGCGGGCGAGGTGCCGGGAGATGATGAGTCGCTGAATCTGGTTCGTTCCTTCGAAGATCTGCATGACCTTCGCCTCGCGCAGGTACCGCTCCACAGGGAAGTCCTTCGTATACCCCGCCCCGCCGAACACCTGCACGGCATCGAGGGTCACCTTCATCGCGTTGTCGGTCGCGACGAGCTTGGCGATGGAGGCTGCGCGGCTGTACGGAAGCCCTCGATCGCGCAAGCGCGCGGCGGCGAGGTAGGTCGCGCGTGACGACTCGACCGCCGCCGCCATGTCGGCGAGGAGGAACGCGAGCCCCTGGTGATCGATGATCGGCTTCCCGAACGTCTCGCGCTCCTTCGCGTACTCGACAGCCGCGTCCAGCGCCGCCTGGGCGAGCCCGGTCGCCACCGCTGCGATCCCCAAGCGCCCCGAGTCGAGCGCGGACAAGGCGATCGCGAGACCCTCGCCCTCGTCACCGATGCGGTTCTCCGTGGGGACGAACACGTCATCGAGGTGCATCGTGGCCGTCGGCGACGCCGTCAGGCCGAGCTTGCGCTCGGGCGGCGCGGCGCTCAGGCCCGGCGTGCCCGCGGGGACGAAGAAGCACGAGATCCCGCGCGTGCGCTCCTCGGACGTGCGCGCCATCACGATGTAGAAGTCCGCGTGACCGCCGTGAGTGGTCCACGCCTTGGCGCCTGAGAGCACGTATCCGCCGTCCGTACGCCGCGCTGTCGTGCGCATCGCCGCCGGGTCGGAGCCCGCGTGCGCCTCGGACAGACAGTACGCGCCGAGCGTCTCGCCGCTGAGCGTCCACGGGAGGAGCCGCTCGCGCTGTCCGTCGTCGCCGAACATGGCCACCGGCATGCATGCGAGGGCGTGGACACTGACCCCGACGGCGACGCTCGCCCACGTCGTCGCGATCTCCTCGAACACCTGGAGGTACGTCTCGGCCGGTTGATCGCCTCCGCCGTACTCCTCCCGGTACGGAAGAGACAGCAGGCCGGCAGCACCCAGTTGCGCGAACACGTCGCGTGGGAACCGCGCATCCTGCTCGTCCTCATTCACTCGCCCGGCCAGGCTTTTCTGACAGAGCTCGCGCGTGAGCCGGACGAGATCGTCGGCTTCGCGCGTCGGCAGGATCCTCGTCGCGGTCATCGTCACGCCTCCTCGTCGTGGTGTGGAACGGGTCTCGCAGTACTCATGTGGTACGTGGTTTAGTACTCAGTTACGCTTTGTGGTACGCTTCTGAGTATGCCACGCCCGGTTCGTGCACGGCACATCCCGACCAGGACGACGCAGCGCCGCGATGAGCTCATCGAGCGGCTGATCGACGTCTTCCTCGAGGAGGGCTTCGCCGACACGAGCATCGAAGACCTCGCGCGCACGCTGCGCTGCTCGAAGTCGACGCTGTACACGGTGGCGGCTTCGAAGGAGCAGATCATCGTGGCCGTCGTGCGCGCGTTCTTCCGCCGTTCCGCCGCCCGCGTCGAGGCCGCCGTCGCGGATGACTCGCTTGATCCGCTCGATCGCCTGCGGACGTACCTCATCGCGATATCGCATGAGCTCGCCCCTGCCTCGCCCGCCTTCTTCGCCGACCTCGACAGCATGCCGACGACGCAGGAGATCTACCGTGACAACACCCGCATCGCCGCCCGCAAGGTGCAGGACTTCGTGCGCCAGGCGGCCCCTCGCACGTCGACGGGCACGGCGACCTTCATCGGCGCCGTCGCCGCGCAGATCATGGAGGCGATCCATCGCGGCGAGATCGAGACGGCGACGGGATACGACGACTCGACCGCCTACCGCGCGCTCGCCGACCTGATCGTCGCGGGCATGAAGAGCCGGGTGGACGCCCCGACCGAACACGTCGCTGAACACTGACCACGAAGGAGTGCGATGGAAATCAAGGGAACGACCGCGATCATCACCGGCGCCGCATCCGGGCTCGGCGCCGCGACGGCACGCGCCCTCGCGGCGCACGGCGCATCCGTGCTCGGCCTCGATCTCCCCTCGGGCATCGAGCGCGCCGAGCGCATCGACGGCGTGGCGTACGCCGCGGCGGATGTCACCAGCGAACCCGAGGTGACGGCCGCGCTCGACAGCATCGGCGACGACGCGCCACCTCTGCGGATCGTCGTCAACTGCGCCGGCATCGCCCCCGCGCAGCGTGTGCTGTCCAGCAAGGGCGCGCACGACCTCGAGCTCTTCCGGCGCACGATCGAGGTCAACCTCGTCGGCACGTTCAACGTGCTGCGCCTCGCGGCGGAGCGCATCGCGAAGACGGATGCCGACGCGAACGGTCAGCGGGGTGTCATCGTCAACACCGCATCCGTCGCTGCGTACGAGGGCCAGATCGGGCAGATCGCCTACGCGGCGTCAAAGGGCGGCGTGGTAGGCCTCACGCTCCCCGCAGCGCGCGACCTCGCGCGCTCGGGCATCCGCGTCAACACGATCGCGCCGGGCATCGTCGACACGCCGATGCTCGCGTCGCTCGGCCCGGAGGTCGGAGCGTCGCTCGCCGCCGCGATCCCGTTCCCGCAGCGCCTGGCCCGTCCGGACGAGTACGCGCAGCTCGTGCGCATGATCGTCGAGCACGACTACCTCAACGGCGAGACGATCCGCATGGACGGCGCGCTCCGCATGGCGCCGCGGTGAGCCGGCCGATGACGAACTCGTCGGCTCCCGTTCGCGTGACACGCGACGGCCACATCGCGCGGGTGGCGCTGACACGACCGGATGCCGCGAACACGGTGACCCTCGCGATGGCATACGCCCTCGTCGAGGAGTTCGCACGGCTCGCGACCGAGCCCCCGCGCGTGCTCGTGATCGAGGGTGAGGGCGGCGTGTTCTGCGGGGGCGGCGACGTGCGCGAGATGGCCGCATCCGGCGACGTCTCGGTGTACCTCGAGGAGCTGGCGGGCACGTTCCATGCAGCCCTCCTCGAGCTCGACGCGCTCGACTGCGTGACGATCGCGGCCGTCGACGGCGCGGTGGCCGGCGGCGGGCTCGGCCTCGCACTCGCGGCCGACATCGCCATCGCGACGGAGCGGTCCCGATTCCTCACCGCATACGAGAAGCTCCTGCTCACACCCGACAGCGGCGTCTCGCACCGACTCGCCCGCGCCATCGGGAGCCGGCGGGCTCTCGCGATGAGCGTGCTCGGACGACCGCTCGACGCGCGGACAGCGCTCGAATGGGGACTTGTGGCTGAGGTGGTCGCGGACGGCGCACTGCAGGCCGCGGTCGACGAGCTCGCCGCCGGCCTCGCCGCCCGGCCGACGTCCCATCTCGCGGCCACGCGGCGGCTCATCCGTCGCGGTGCGTCGACCGGCATCGAGGAGCACCTGGCGGTCGAGGCATCCGCCATCGCCGCGGCCGCCGCACGCCCCGACGCGCTCGCCGCCATCCGGGCGTTCGCGGCGCCCCGAACCACGACACCCGAAGGAGAGACCGCATGACGGAACCCGAAGCCTCACTCGCCGGCCGCACCATCGTGATGTCGGGCGGCAGCCGCGGCATCGGCCTCGCGATCGCCCTGCGCGCGGCGGCGGACGGTGCGAACGTCGTCCTGCTCGCGAAGACCGCGAAGCCGCATCCGAAACTGCGCGGGACGGTGTTCGAAGCGGTCGAGCGCATCGAGGAGGCGGGTGGTCACGCGGCAGCCGTCGTAGGCGATGTGCGCGACGACGACAGCATCGCCGAGGCCGTCCGTGTCGCCGTCGAGCGGTTCGGCGGCGTCGACATCTGCGTGAACAACGCGAGCGCCCTCCACCCCCACAAGACGCTCGACCTCACGCCGTCGCAGTACGACCTCATGCAGGACATCAACACGCGGGGCGCATTCATGCTCACGCGTGCATGCCTGCCCCACCTTCTCGAGTCAGACAACCCGCACGTGCTCACGCTGAGCCCGCCGCTGAACCTCACGTCGCAACGCTGGCTCGCCGAGTTCCCGGGCTACCTGCTCTCGAAGTACGGCATGAGCCTTGTCACGCTGAGCCTGTCGGCGGAGTTCGCCGACCGCGGCGTCGCGATCAACTCGCTCTGGCCGCGCACGACGATCGGGACGGATGCCGTGCGCAACCTGCTCGGCGGCGAAGAGGCTCTCGCGCGGGCGCGTCGGCCCGAGATCATGGCGGATGCCGCGCACGTCGTCCTCACGGCGCCGAGCAGCACCCGCACGGGGCAACTCCTGATCGACGAAGACGTGCTGCGCGAGGCCGGTGTGACGGACTTCGCCCGCTACTCCTACAGCGGCGTCGATGCCGGACTGGACGGCGACTTCTTCCTCGACTGAGTCAGAGGCTCTTGAAGGCCTGGACTGCCGCAAGCGAGGATGCGTCGACGATCTCGTCGCCGTAGCGCTCGAGGATGATCGCCTGGGTCGCCCGCAGGTGCGCGGTGGCGAGCTTCGACGCCCTCTCGGCATCGCCGTCGGAGATGAGGCGGACGAGAGCCTTGTGTGTGCGATGCGATTCGCGCTGCGGCTCGACGCCCGGGTACTGCGCCGCGGCATTGGCGGACTCGGCCCAGATCTGTTCCTGAATGGACCAGATCGCGACCATCGCGCGCACGAGCAGCTGCATCGTCTGGTTGTCGAGACCGGCGACGAGGCTGTCGTGGAAGACGCGGGCGGCAGCCGAGTATCGCGCGCCGTCGCCGATGTGCGCCTCGGTGTCGCGGAGGGTGCCCTCGAGTACCGGCACGATCTTCTCGTGCCGGTCAGCGCGCTGCGCGCACGCGGCCGCGCACATGGGCTCGAGGATGAGGATCGTGGCGGCGAGGTCGGCGACCGTCACGCCCTGGCCCTGCAGCGAGAGGGCGAATGCATACGCGGCGGAGGACCAGTTCGGCTTGTGGACGTAAGCGCCGCCGAACTTGCCACGGCGGACGGTGATGAGACCCTCGGCTTCGAGGATGCGCAGGGCCTCGCGCAGCGACGGCCCGCTCACGCCGTATTGCGCGGTGAGGTCGTCCTGGCGCGGCAGGGGCATGTCGTCGGCCTCGCTCCGCAGGATCCGCTTTCGGAGGTCCGCCGCGATGGATTCCGCCACGCGCGGTGACAGACTGATCCGTGCCCCGGGCGTGCGCTCGCCTGTCTCGCTCACAGTGCCTCATCTCGATGGGTGTGCATCTTATCAAACCTTAAATGGTTCAACGAGGCGTCGTGGCGGCTCCTATTCGGCGAGCGGAGTCCGCGGCCCTGCCGTGTGACCGAACTCCGCCCAGCCTTCCCTCTCGATCATCGCCAGGAGGCGCCCGGCGCTCTCGTGGCGTCCCTCCGGGATCCGGCGCGGGAACTGCGACGCGCGAGAGAGCCACGAGACGTCCACCTCGTCGGTGAAGCCCATCGCCCCATGGAGCTGGTAGGCGCAGCGCATGACGAGGTCGACCGACTGTTGGGCCGAGGTGCGCAGCGCGATCGCATCGATGAGCGCCTCCGCACGCGCGACGTTGAGACGCCACACCGTGTACTTCGCGAGCGCCTCGAGCGACTCGACCGCGACCGACATGTCGGCCAGTTGGAAACCGACCCCTTGGAAACGGATGAGGCTGCGCCCGAATTGTTCCCGCTCGCGCGTGTAGCGCACGGTGTCCTCGAGCGCGTGCTCGAGGAGACCGAGCAACCACCAGGCTTGGAGAGTCACCGCGAGCGCCGCCGAGACCGCGGAGGACTGACCGGTGACATCCGCGGTCATACTCACCGCGAAAGGTGCGAGCTTCGTGCCCAGCGCCCCGCCCTCCGCCGAGAGCGCATACAAGCGACCCTCGAGGTCGACGCCCTGCCAGGCGAACGGCAGGTCACCGTGTGACACGAGCACCGGGGACGCATCCGACACGAGCGCGAGCGCGCCGTCGGTCGTCGTGCGCGCGAGCCGCTCCGCGACGGGGTACGGAAGGGCGTGAAAGCCGGCAGCCCGACAGGCGCTCGCGGCGACCTCGAGCTCGAGCGGATCGTCGAGTGGGCGCACCTCCCACAGTCCGATCGCATCGACGAGCCCGGCGGCCTCGTCACGGACGCCCGGATCCTCGACGGATCGACGCAGCAGGTCGACGCCGCCCGCGGCTGCGATGCTCTCGCGGAGCACCTCGCCGACTTCCACGGCCTCCGCGGCCAGAGACGAGTTCATGCACGCTCCAAGGACTTAGCGATGGTCTGCTTGTTCATCTCCAAAGTCCCCGACGCCACGGTCGCGGACTGCGAGTAGCGCCAGTGGTCCTCCACCTCGCGCTCGAAGAACGACGACGCCTCGGTGGCGCAGACGGCGCGGTGGCCGAGCATCTCCATGAGGACCTCGGCGGCCTCCTGGTCGAGGGTCGTGACCACGATCCGGTAGGCCGCCGCCGAGAGCGGAGAGAGGTTGGCGGCCTCGTCGCCCACGAGTCGGTACGCGAGCAGGCGCGCCTGCCGCGCGCGCACGAGCGCGGCCGCCCAGCGCTCACGCAGCGAGCCCGGCAGATCGTGCCAGCGCTCCCCGAGCGCATGCGGTGCCTCACGGAGAAGCCTCTCCGACCTCGCGTACCGTGCGATGCCGATGCGCTCGTAGCCCAGAACCTCCGTGACGATGTCCCAGCCCGCGCCGACTTCGCCGAGCACTTCGTCGTCGGGCACCCACGCGTTGTCGAAGTACACCTCGTTGAGGTGGTGCTCGCCGAGCATCGCGGGGATCGGCCGCACCTCGACGCCCGGCTGGTCCATCTCCAGGAGGAAGACGGTGATGCCGGCCTTGCGCTCGCCGGGCGCACCCGTGCGGGCGAGGAGGAAGCACCACTGCGCCATTCGGGCGTACGAAGTCCACACCTTCTGGCCCGTGATCGACCACCCGCCGTCGACCTTCGTGGCGCGCGTGCGGAGTGCGGGCAGGTCGGATCCGGCACCCGGTTCGCTGAAGCCCTGGCACCAGACGACCTCGCCGACCGCGATCGCCGGAAGGTGCCGCGCCTGCTGTTCGGGCGTCCCGTAGCGCATGATCGCCGGCCCGACCCAGTTCACGCCCATGTACTGCGCGCCGCGGGGCTCGTGCGCGGCCCACATCTCCTCGCGGACGGCGGTCTGCTCCCATACGTCGGCGCACGCGCCGCCGAACTCGCGCGGCCACGCCGCCGTGAGCAGGTTGCGACGGCCGAGCTCGCGCGAGAACGCTTCGGTGAGCGCGAAGTCTTCGGGATTCGCTGTGAACGCGCCGAGGAAGCCGTGGGGGATGTGCTCTGCGATGAGAGCACGCAACTGCGCGCGCAGACTCGTCACGGATTCCGGTTCGCGGAAGTCGAGCACCAGCGCACCACCTTCGGATCTGAACTTATCCAACTTTATAAAGATTATCTGGTCAGCGCTACTGCACGCGACCATCCATGTCTGGTGCGTCCGACTCGCGGCGGAGCGCCGCCCGACTCGAGAACGCCGCGCGCGCCGCCTCGTGCGACACATTCGCGCGGGACCGTAGACCGCCTCATGCCCGTCCCGATACAGGCGCTCAGCGTGCGCGACACTGCGCGGATCCAGCCGCGCGATCGCCGCCGCGAGCTCGCGGGCCCTCGCAACCACCGATTCGTGCGACACGACCTCGTTCACGAGGCCCCATCGATGCGCGGTCTCGGCGTCTATCGGCTGACCGGTGAGGCTGAGCTGACGTGCGCGCCACGGGCCGATCGCCGCGGGCAGCCCGACGCTCAGTCCCCATCCCGGCGTGAGCCCCAGCACGGCATGCGTGTCCGCGAACGTCGCGCGCTCGGAGGCGACGATGAGTGAGCACGCGAGCGCGATCTCAAGCCCGCCCGATACGCACGCGCCGTTCACCGCGGCGATCGTCGGAGTCGACAGCGACCGGAGCGCGGTGGCGGGGTCGACGGGCAACGGCTCATAACTCGGCTCCAGTAGCTGCTTGGCGTCCACCCCGCTCGTGAACGCCGGATCGGTGCCCGTGATGACCACGACGCGCACGCCCGGATCGGCATCCACCTCGCGCAACAGCTCGACGAAGGACGCACGCCTCGCCCGATCGAGCGCGTTCCGGGTCGCTCGATGATCGAACCGGACGAGCGTGACGCCTTCAGCCGTCTCGGTCGCGAATCGCACATCGGGGGGCATGGGATCTCCTCACGCAATCTCTATAATGATTGAGTAATTCACGAGAGCAGGCAAGGATGACTCTTCCCGACGGCTTGAAGCGCCGCCTGTCACTCCCCGTCGTCTGCGCACCGATGTTCCTGATCTCGGGTCCGGCCCTCGTGGCGGCCGCTCGTCGTGCCGGATTCATCGGCGCGTTCCCGCGACAGAACGCGCGCTCGCGCCGGGAATTCGCCGACTGGCTGACGCAACTCCGCGACGACGCGCAAGAGGCCGAGGACGGGGGCGTCACCGTGGGACCGCTTGCCGTCAACATCCCGACCACCGCACCGGTCGAGGACATGATCGCCGATCTGGACCTGTGCAGCGCGTACGGCGTCGACATCGTCATCACGTCCGTCGGAAAGCCTGACGTCATCACACCCCTCGCCCACGAGCGGGGACTGCTCGTACACCACGACACCACGACGGTCGAATTCGCCGAGAAGGCGATCGAGGCCGGCGTCGACGGCCTGAACTGCATCGGCGCGGGCGGCGGGGGGCACTCCGGCACGATCAGCCATCTCGTGCTCATCCCGCGGCTGCGATCGATGTTCGACGGCACGCTGTCTCTCGCGGGTGCGGTCGCGACGGGAGCCGCAGTCCGCGCCGCGGAGGTTCTGGGCGCTGACCTCGCGTTCGTGGGCACGCGGTTCGCGGCGACGGCCGAGTCGCTCGCCCACCCACGCCAGAAGCAGTGGATGGTGACCGGCGATTCCCGCCGCATCCGCTACACCGCGAAGGTGAACGGCGTCCCCACGAACTGGATGCTCGACTCGCTCGAGCATCACGGCATCGACCTGGACGCACTCCCCGAGCCCGAGCGGAGGGGCCACGACCACCTGCCCGACGGCGTTCGCCCATGGCGCGACCTGTGGTCCGCCGGTCAGGGCATCGACCTCATCCACGACACGCCGACGGTCGCCGAACTCGCGGGGCGACTGGCGGCGGAGTACCTCGCGGCGTGTGACACGCCGGTAGATCGACGAGGGGCGGAAGTCCTCGTCGCAGCATCCGAAAGGACCACACGATGACCGCCACCGGCCGGATCGACACCCTCCCGCACAGCGACGAGCTCGTTCTCGACGCCGTCGACGGATCGCTCGTCGTCACGCTCAACCGCCCGGCACGCGCCAACGCGCTCACCGAACGACTCATGGGAGACCTGCGAAAGCTGTGGGCCGCGGTGGCCACCGCGCCGTGGGTGAGATCGGTCATCCTGACGGGTGCGGGATCGGCCTTCTGCGCCGGCGCGGATGCGGCAATGCTCTCCGAGCCTCGCACGAGCATCGGGGCGGATGCCGCGGAAGAGCTGTCGTTCGTGCCGGGCCCGCATCTGGACGTCCCTGTCATCGTCGCGGTCAACGGCGTGTGCGCGGGCGGCGGCCTGCACTTCGTCGCGGATGCGGACGTCGCCATCGCCTCCGAGACCGCGCGATTCATCGATCCGCACGTCACCGTCGGCCAAGTGAGCGGTCTCGAGCCGCTCGAGCTGCTGCTGCGGGCGAGACGCGACGTCGTCGTGCGCATGGCGCTGCTCGGCCGCAGCGAGAAGCTCGATGCCCGCGCGGCCCACGCGGCCGGGCTCGTCTCCGAGGTCGTCGCGCCCGACGACCTCCTCCCCCACGCGCTCGCCCTCGGCGCGCGCATCGCCGAAGGGTCGCCCGAGGCCATCCGCATCACACGGGCGACGATCCGCGCGTTCGAGGCCGAGCTGCTGCGGCCGCACCTCGACGCCGGGTGGCGCGCGGTGCAGGACCACTGGCCGCACCCCGATGCTCACGAGGGCCCGGTGGCGTTCCTCGAGAAGCGCGCACCGCGCTGGGCCGGAGCGGAGTGACGCGCGGCGGCGCCCGGGTCAGGGAAGGTCGCGCAGTGTCCCGCCGTCGACCTGGATGTTGACGCCCGTCGTCCAGCTGGACGCCTCGGATGCGAGGAACACGATCATGCGGGCCACCTCGTCGGGCGTGCCGGTGCGGCCCATCGAGATGGGCTCCAGCTGCATCATCCGCTGCTCCACGTCGTCCGGCGTGACCCCCATGTGCTGAGCCGCCGACTCGTAGCCCGCCAGCACGCTCTCGCTCTTCGTGAGTCCGGGCAGCACGCAGTTCGCGAGCACGCCGTACTTCGAGTAGGCGCGCGAGATCGCACGAGTCGCGTTCATGAGCGCCGCCTTCGCCGCACCGTACGAGGCGAAGCGGGGATCTGCCGTGCGACCGGCCGTCGAGCCCACCGTCACGATGCGCCCCCAGCCACGCTCACGCATGACCGGGACGCACGCCATCGCGAGGCGGATCGCGCTGAGCGTGTTGACCTGGTACGCCTGCATCCAACTCTCGTCGGAGAAGTCCCGCAGGTGCTCCCCGGTGGAGATCCCGGCGGCCGTGACGACGCCGTCGATCCTCCCGAAGACCTCGAGCGCCGCATCGCGGATTCGCTCTCCGGAGCCCGGGTCCGACGCATCGATCGCAAGGCCGTGGACGGAGCGGTCCGCGCCGCCGAGGGCGTCCACGACGCCACGCAGGCGCTCCTCACCGCGCGCGCAGAGCAGCACGGATGCGCCCTCCTCCACCAGGATCTCCGCCGTCGCCTTCCCGATGCCGGCGCTCGCCCCGGTGATGATGTAGGCGCGCGATGCCACTCCCAGATCCATGTCTCACTGCTCCTTCGTCAGGTCCCGCGTGTCAGGGGTGATCCCCTGCGACTTGAGTTCGTGCTTCTGCACCTTCATGGTGGGCGTGCGCGGCAGGTCGTCCATGCGCCGCACGAACCGGGGCACGGCGTAGCGCGGCAGATCCTTCGCGACCGAGCGCACGACCTCGACGACATCCGCCGACTCGTCCTCCAGCAGGATCGCCGCCATGACCTCCGTCTCGCCGTCCACCTCGACGCCGTACACGGCGGCCTCGCTCACCTGCGGATGCGCGACGAGCACGCTCTCGACTTCCCATGCCGAGATGTTCTCGCCACGCCTTCGCAGGGAGTCCTTCGCGCGCTCGGCGAAGAAGATGTCACCGTCTGCCGTCAGGTGGCCGCGGTCGCCGGTGGTGAACCACAGATCGGTCGTCGCTTCGACGGTGGCGCGGTCGTTGTTGTAGTAGCCGCGCGTGAAGATGTCCTCCGCCTTCGGCCGCACCTGGATGTCGCCCGTCACGCCGGGCGGCACGGGGCGCCCGCGCTCGTCCACGACACGCACCTGGAACAGCGAACTCTCGCGCCCCGCCGAGCCCGGCGCACAACCGCTGCCGGGGATGTTCACGGCAGCCATCGGCGCCTCGGTGAGGCCGTACACCTCGAGGAGTTCGACGCCGAAGCGACTGCGCCACTCTTCGCGGTCGCGCAACGACGCGCCGGCGCCGTACGCAAGGCGCACGGAGTGGTCACGGTCTTTCGCGTGATCCGGCTCGCCTGATGCCGACGAGATCATCGCGAGGACCGATCCGAGGTAGTTGAAGACCGTGATGCCCCGCTCGCGGCACAGCTTCCAGAAGCCGCTGCTGCTGAACCTCGACTCGAGGTCGATCGCCGCGCCGACCGCGAGCGCCGCCATCACGCCGCTGTACCGCGCGTTCTGGTGGTACAGCGGGAAGAAGTTCAGAAGCCTGTCGCCCGGCCCATAGCTCCCGACCTCGGCGACGTACTCGCCGAGGCGGATGCACCCGCGCTGGTTGTGCACGACGCCCTTCGACGGGCCCGTCGTGCCCGACGTGTACAGGATGACGCCGCCCTCGTCCGCATCGGGCGAGGGCCAGCCCTTCGGGTCGCGGTAGAGGTCGCCTAGCGTCGCATCGGCCTGCGGATCGTCGCCGCGCACGATGACCCGCACCGCGCCGCCGACGAGACGACGCACTTCCGCCACGTACGCCGCGTCGGCGACGATCACCTCGACCTCGCTGTCTGTGATGAGGTGGTGGAGGAGGCTGCCGCGGTAGTTGGTGTTGAACGGCGTCTCGACGCAGCCGAGAAGGGACGCCGCGAACCACGTGTCGATCACCTCATGCGAGGTGTCCATGAGGATGCCGACCCGCGAACCGGGGCCGAGCCCGAACTCCGCGAGCCCGCGCGCCAGCGACCTCACGTCGTCGTACAGGCGCTGGTAGGTGCGGCCCACGCCGTCGACGCGCAGCATCTCCTGCTGCCCGTAGAGCGCAGTCCGCTCGGACAGGAACGTCGCCATCGCCGTCACTGCAAATACCTCTTCGTCGTCGCTGCGCTACTTCTGGCTGCTCCGCTGAGCGAACTTGTTGATGCGCTCGAGCGCGTCCTGGCCCAGCATCGTCTCGTACGCGTCCTCCATCGACGACAGCGGACGCGTCTCGTTGAGGATCCTCTTGTAGTTGCGGATCGCGATCGGCGAGGCCTTCGCGAGCTCGCCGAGCACCTCCTGAACCGCGCTCTCGAGGCCGTCGTCCGGCACGACCTTCGTGAGCAGTCCACCGGCGAACGCATCGGCCGCACTGAAGGTGACGCCCGAGTACAGCCAGTACCGCAGAATCGCCGGCGGGACGCGGTCGCGCAGCAGTCGCGGCATATGCCCGTCGACGACGCCCACGCGCGACTCGGGCATGCCGAACTTCGACCGTTCCGTCGCGATGGCGATGTCGCTGCACAGCGCGATCGTGAGGCCCCCACCCAGGCACAGACCGTCGATCGCCGCGATGGTCGGCTTCGGGAGGCTCCGGATCGCCTCGAACGGCACCGCCTCGTCGTAGCCGAAGATCTCCAGGCTCCGGTCGTTGAGCGAACCGAGCATCTCCTTGAGATCACCGCCCACGGCGAAGTTGCCCTGCGTGCCCTGCAGCACGACCGCCCTGACCGAGTCGTCGAGGTAGGCCGAGCGGTAGATGTCGCGGAGTTCGGCGTACAGCTTCTTCGTCAGCGCGTTCCGCGCCTCCGGGCGATCGAAGACGATCCGGAGGACACCGTCGTCCAACGTGGTGGTGATCTTCTCTGACATGCATCGAACCTTATCATCCAATTCTTTACAATGAATACATGGTTGGCTAGGCTTGTCGCAACATGGAAGCGACGCTGGAATCCGTGACCCTCACGGGCACCCGCACCGAGATGTACCGCGCGGGCACGGGACCCACGCTCCTGCTGCTGATGGGCGCAGGCACCGGAAAGTCGGCGTGGCGGGCCGTGATCGAGCGCCTCGCGCCCACGGTGCACTGCGTGGCTTTCGATAACCGTGGCGCCGGAAAGGCATCCGACATCTCCGAACCCCTCACCGTCGAGCAGTTGGCGGGCGACGTTGCCGAGGTGATCGAGTATCTCGACGAGGGGCCCGTCCATGTCGCCGGAGTCTCACTCGGCGGCATGATCGCGATGCGCCTCGCGGCGGAGCATCCGGAGCTCGTGAAAAGCCTGACGCTGCACTCGACGGCCGCGAAGCTCAACGGGCGCACGCGCGACGTCCAGGAGTTGCGCATCGCGCTGATCGACGCGGGTGCACCCGTCTCCGCCCTTCGGAGCATCGTCGCCCTGTGGTCCGAGGGCTCGGTCGGCCTCGACTTCGAACTGCCGCGATCGGCGGAGCAGCAGACGCGCTTCAACCGCGAGAACTACGTGAACCATCTCGCGGCGGCGCGCGGACACGCGATGACCGCACACGAGTTGGCGGCCATCACGAGTCCGACGCTCATCACGGTCGGCAGCGACGACATCCTGACCACGCCCGCCGACGCCGAACACCTGCACCGGTGCATAGGCGGTTCGACGCTCGTCACGATCGAAGGCACGGGACACGGGCACTACCTCTCGGATCCCGACATGATCGCGCTGCTGCAGGCGGGCTGGGTTCACCGACACGAGTGACTGTCGCACATGAAGGGGAGAGAATGAGCGCCACGATCGAAATGGTCGACCTACCGTCGACGCGCACCGAGGTCTACCGCAAAGGCGAAGGACCGACGCTTCTGCTCATTCAGGGCGGCGGGACGGGCAAGCGCGCGTGGTACCCGATCATCGACAGGATCTGCGACCGCGTCCACTGCGTCGCCTTCGACAACCGGGGTGTCGGAAAGGGCGCCGACATCGGCGACTCGCTCACGATCCACGACCTGGCCGGAGATGCCGCCGAGCTCATCGAATGGCTCGACGAGGGCCCCGTCCACGTCGCCGGCGTCTCGCTCGGGGGCATGATCGCAATGCGACTCGCGTCGGAGCGCCCTGAGCTCGTCAAGAGCCTCACCCTCCACTCGACCACCGCGAAACGGAACGGCCGTGGCCAGGACGCGGCGGACTTCCGGATGCGGATCCTCGACCTCGGCCTTCCCGTCGACGTCCTCCGGCGATACGTCGCGCTGTGGTCGGAGGGTGCGGCCGGCCTGACGTGGGACATCCCCGAAGACGTCGTCAACACCGAGCGCTTCGACCGGCACAACTACCAGATGCAGATGGAGGCCGCCCGCAGCCACCACATGTCGGACGAGGAACTCGGCCGGATCACGAGTCCGACGCTCATCACCGTCGGCAGCGACGACATCCTCACAACCCCCGAGGATGCGAAGCACCTGTGGCGATCCATCCCGGGTTCGCGTCTCATCACGGTGCAGGGCGGCGGGCACGGCTACTACATCGACGAACCAGATCTGGTCGCGATGCTCCAGGCCGGATGGGTCGCGCAGCATGCGAAGGACCGCTGAGTCCACGGCGCCCGCCCGCCGACGATTCAAAGAGGAAACGAGAGGCAGTTCCATGAAGAAGACACTGTTCCGCACGGTGGCCATCGCCGCCGCCGTGGGGATCGGGGCCGTCGCCGCCGGATGCTCGTCGCAGGAACCCGACACCGCCGACACCGCCGAGCCCGTCTCCGCCGAGTGGCAGGCGATCGTCGACGCGGCCAAGGAGGAAGGCGCCGTCGTGTGGTACTCGACCGCGCCGCCCGCCGCCCGCGAAGCGCTCAAGGCCGCGTTCGAGGAGGAGTACCCCGAGATCACCGTCGAGATCCGGGCGCTCAACACGGCCGACATGCAGGCCGCGCTCCAGGCCGAGCACGACACGGGGACCCCCGGGGCGGACGTGGTGTCGAACGTCGACTACTCGTGGATCTACGAGCGCATCGAGGAGCCCGACTTCATGACGCCGCTCGAAGGGCCGGTCTTCGAGGAGCAGGAGTGGGTCGACAGCGGCTATCTCCTGGACGACAAGGCGGTCATCGCGCCGATCGGCCTCGTCACCATCGGGTGGAACACCGAGCTCTTCCCGGAGGGCGTCGACAGCTACGACGACCTGTTGGATCCGAAACTCGGCGACGGGGCCATCGGCACCGTGGAGGCGACGTTCAGCGCCGTGTACGCGGACTGGTACAACTTCGTCGAGGAGTACCACGACCCTGACTTTCTCGAGGAGCTCGCGAAGCAGGACCCCGTGTTCTACCCGAGTGCCGCCGTCATGGTCGAGGCCCTCACGGCGGGCGAGATCGCGGTCGGCGCGTTCACGACCGCGGCCGACATGACGCGCCTGAAGGACGAGGGCGCGCCTGTGGACTTCTACCTGCCCGACCCGGCGTGGCTCGTGCAGAACATCTTCTACATCGTCGAGTCGGCGGGGCACCCCAACGCGGCCCAGGTCTTCATGAACTTCTTCGGCACCCCCGAAGGCCAGGCGGCGATCGCCCAGTTCGGCGTCTCCCCGCTCTCTGAGGTCGCGGACCAGACCCTCGGCGGCGACACCCCGGTCGTGCTCGTCAACATCGACAACATGCTCGACCCGGAGTGGCTGGCCGATTATCAGGCCCGCTGGTCGGAGGCGTTCGCGCGCTGAGTCGAGGCATCCGCCCGTGAGGAGGCCCCGCACCCGAACGGCGGGTTCTTCGAACGTCCGGTGCGCCTGTCAGCGATTCGGGTCTCCGTGGCCGGCCGATCCGTCGGGACGCGCGACCTGCATGAGGAGGGTGGCGACGACGGCGGGCTTGTGCTCACCCTCGCGCTCCAGGTCCAGATCGACCTTCATGCGGCAACCCGTGTCGGTCGGGATCACCTCGGTGAGCTTCGCGTTCATGCGGATGCGCGAACCGCTGCGCACGGGCGCGGTGAAGCGCACCCTATCGAGGCCGTAGTTCATCTGCATGGGCGCGTCGGTGATCCACAGGAGGGAAGGCCACAGCGCACTGATCATCGAGAGAGTGAGAAAGCCGTGCGCGATCGTGCCGCCGAACGGACTCGAGGCCGCGCGCTCGGCGTCGATGTGGAGCCAGTAGTGGTCGTTCGTGATGTCAGCGAACGTGTCTATCGACGACTGCGGGATCGTGAGCCACTCGGATGGCCCGAGCTCCTTCCCGACCATGGACTCCAACTCGTCGTACAGGATCTTCATGACGGCCCCTTCTCGGTCATATTATTTTAATGATATAGAAAATTTGGAGTCGAGCACGAATGCAGCCCGTAAGCCCCGCGCAATTCAAGGCGGCCGTCGAGCGCCGAACACCCGACGTCGAGTGCGTGCGGCCGGGTGTGTGGTCGCTGCCGCTGCCGTTGCCGGCGAGCGCGGGGATGGAGTCGACGCTGTCCACGGTGCTCTTCGGGGACGACGACTCGGTCGCAGTCATCGACCCCGGGTGGGACATCGGCGACAATCGGGGACGGCTCCTCGCGCTCCTCGAGCGTCACGGCCGCTCGCTCGAGGACATCGACCTCGTGGTCGCGACACACCTGCACATCGACCACCTGGGTCTCGCGCCGTGGATCCATGCGGCGTCGGACGCGCGGATCGCGTTGCACCCGCTCGACGCGGAACCCCTGGTGCACCCACCCGAGAGCATCCCCGACGATGTGCTCTTCGACCGGTGGGGTGTGCCGCACGACGAGCGCCACGACTTCCGCCCGCCCATCCGCATGAACTTCCGGGAGCTCGACGCGGACGCGATCCTGCCGATCGAGGACGGCGATGTCCTAGAGGCCGGCGGCGCACGTCTCACGGTGGTCCACACACCGGGTCACACGCGCGGATCCGTGTGCCTCGCCGACCACGCGGACGGGCTCCTCTTCACTGGTGACCACGTCCTGCCGATCGTGCGCCCCGGACTCGCACTCGGCGGCGACGAGCACGATGATCCCATCGGCGACTACCTCGACGCGCTCGACCGCCTCGCACCATACGACGGGTTCGAGATCCTGCCCGCCCACGAGTACCGATTCCGCGGGCTGCGCGAGCGGCGGAGGGAACTCGCCGCCCACCACCGGCAACGCAGCGCCGAAGTCGCGCGCCTGCTCGACGCACTGCCGTCGCCGACGGTGTGGCGGATCGCCGAGCGGGTCACTTGGACCGGTGGTTGGGACGCCGTCCACGGATTCCTGCGCCGCTCAGCGCTCGCGCAGATAGAGCACCACGTGCGCCACCTGGGCCGTGAGGGCGAGCTCGTCCGCGCACCCGTGGCGGCGCCGGTCAGAGACGGGCGACCTCGACGCGGGACGTCCGCCCCGTGAACGTCTGCGCGGGGTCGCCCGTCGCCACGAACAGCGTCCGCCCGCCGTCCCCGACCGCCGGCGCCACCCCTCCCTGAGTGAGCTCCACCTCGTCGACGACCTCCCCGTCGAGGCTGTAGCAGCGGATCACCGTGCTGAACGGGTTTTCCGCCCAGACGCGATCGAGGGGATCCATCGCGAGCCCGTCCGGTGCGAACGGCCTGGTGACGAACACCGCGAGGTCGAAGAACACCGTCACGTCTTCCGATCGGCTCAACTCGTCCGACGTCAGGATCACCTCGCCCTCGTCGAGCCCACCGTCCTCGCAGATGACGAAGCGACGCAGGCGGCCGCCGAGCGTCTCGGCGACGACGAGCGCGGATGAGTCGGATGTCGCGACCAGGCCGTTCGGCAGTGCGAGGCCCTCTGCAACCACACGGACGTCGCCGTCGGGAGCGACCCGCAGGATCCGCCCGGGTGCGGGTGCCTCCTCGCCGTACCGGAACCCGTTGTCGCCGACATACGCGGTGCCGTCGGGCAACACGAACATGTCGTTGACCGCGACCGCGTGCGGCGAAAGGTCCGCGTGGACGACGGATGAGCCGTCGGGACGGATGCGCAGGAGTTTCTTGTCGTCCATGGAGACGACGAGAAGATCGCCGTCGGGCAGCCAGCCCAAACCGGACGGATGCTGCGGGACTTCGACGACGGTCCGCCGCCCCTGCTCGTCGACGGTCTGCACGGTGCGGTCGCCGTAGATGTCGGAGAAGTACAGGAGGCCGCCTCTCCACCGCGGCCCTTCCGCCCACCCGATGTCGTCGATCAGACCGTCGCTCGCTTCATTGGGGCTCCCTCTGTCGGTCTTTTATGTATAAACTTCTAAACGATATAACCCAATACAGTCAACGTCGACACGAAGGGGGACAGACGCCTTGAAGTTCGGACTGTTTCAAACCCCGTTCTCCCCGCCCGAACGCTCACCGAAGCAGGTCTTCGATTGGGCCGTCTCGCAGGCGGTCGCCGCGGAACAGGCCGGCCTCGCCGAATTCTGGGTCGGTCAACACTTCACACTGGCTTGGGAGGCGATCCCCAGCCCCGAACTCGTGCTCGCGGCTGCGGCACGCGAGACCGAGCGCATCGTGCTCGCACCGGGGGCCCACATCCCCCCGTACGCGAACCCCGCGAGCCTCGCCGCACAGACGGCGTGGCTGAGCAACATCGTCGAGGGCCGGTACATCCTCGGCGTGGCGACAGGGGTGAACCCCGTCGACGGACAGCTGCACGGCTTCGCCGACATGAAGCGCAACCTCGAGATGACCGTCGAGTCACTCGACATCATGGAGAGGATCTGGTCGGGCGAGCCGTTCGAGTACAAAGGCAAGTACTGGAGCTCTTCCTTCCCCGCGCAGGACGACAGCCTTCCGCCCCTGCGGTATTCAAAGCCCTACGGCGGCAAGATGACGATCGCGATCGGCGGCGCGAGCCCCAACTCCACGTCCATCAAGGTCGGCGGGGAACGAGGACTCATCCCGCTCTCGTTCGGTGCGACCCCTGAGCTCGTCAAGAACCACTGGGACACGTACGCCGCTGCGGCCGAGGCGGCCGGCCGCACCGACGGCTACGATCGCACCATCCACCACGTGACGTTGGACGTGTTCGTCGCGGACACCGATGCCGAAGCCGAGCGCATCGCGATCGAGGGCCCCATCGCGAAGGCGTGGCGCGGACACCTCATCCCCAATGAGCAGCGCCGGGCCGCGCGCGCCGGAACGCCGCCGGTGTGGTCGCTCGACGACGACATGCGAGACATCGTGCGCAAGCACATGATCGTCGGAAGCCCGGAGACCGTGATCGAGAAACTGAGCGCATTCGTCGAGGCGAGCAACGGCTGGGGCACGACGCTCATCTTCGGCCATGACTTCTCCGAGGATCCGGCGCCGTGGAACTACAGCCTGGAGTTGCTGGCGAAGGAGGTCGGCCCCAAGGTCGGGCTCGACGTCAAGTGACGCGCTGACCAGCACGCACTCGGAACGCGCCGCGGATGCCCGAACCGCGGCGCGTTCCGCTGTCCGGGCATCCGCCGCCCACTCGCGGTCAGGTCGACGCGCGGCGTCCGAACTCCGCCCGCAGGCGCTGCCCGTCGGCATCGAGCGCCGGGGCCGCATCCAGCGCCGACGACCCGCTGCGGCTGAAGCGCACCGGTGCCGAAGGCTGCCGCAGGACGCCCGCTGCGGGATGCTCGACCCGTTCGAAGAAGCCTGTGCGGACGAGGTGCGGGTCGGCGAAGAGATCCTCGATCGTGTTCACGCGCATCGCGGGCACTCGGGCGTCGTGGAGCTGCTCGAGAAGCTCTGCCGTGGGATGCCGCATCAACGACTCCTTGAGCCAGGCGTAGAGCTCGTCGATGTTCTCCGTGCGCGCACGGATGGACGAGAACCGCGGATCATCGCTCAACTGAGGCTCTCCGAGGATCCGGAAGAGTGCGCTCCAATGCGCGTCCGTCGACGCGAGGATCGAGATGAGACCGTCGGCCGTCGCATAGGGGTGACGGTGTGGGGAGTTCGTGCGCGCGTAGCCGGCTGGACCGCGCGGCGGGTCGTAGAGGTAGCCGCCCTGCTGTTCCGCCAGCAGGAAGCCCACCATCGTCTCGAACATCGGAACCTCGACCAGCTGCCCGACACCCGAGCGCTCGCGCTCGTAGAGCGCAGCGTTGATCGCGCCCACCGCGACGACCCCCGTGACCTTGTCGGTCAGCGGCGTGCGCACGTACTGCGGCGGCCCGTCCCCCGTCTGGTGCGCGGCGATGCCCGAGATACCCTGCATGACGTCGTCGTAGGCGCCCAGGGATCCGTACGGCCCGTCCGCGCCGAACCCGTACATCGCGCACACGATTATCCGCGGGTTGATGCGGCTCAGCGTCGCGTAGTCGACGCCGAGCCGCACTTCCGAGCCCGGTGGCCGGTTGTGCGCGACAACGTCCGCCGCCTCGACGAGCGCATGGAACACGGAGCGATCGTCGGGATCGGCGAGGTCGAGCGCGATCGACTCCTTGCCGCGATTGATGTTGAGGTAGATGGGACCGAGACCGGATCCGCTCGCGTCGCCGATGCCTCGCGCGATGTCGCCGTCCGGCGGCTCGACCTTGATGACGCGCGCGCCCATCTGCGCGAGCATCATCGTCGCGAACGGCCCCATCAGCATGTTGCTGAGCTCGAGGACCGTCACGCCCTCGAGCGGCCCAGGGCGGGTCATCCGACCTCCATCCGCGCGGGGTCGCGGCGCATCATCGCCTGCCGCACCGCACGGCACACGATCTCGCCGCGCTGGTTCGTTCCGACGTGCCGGAACGTCACGATCCCAGCATCCGGTCTCGACCGCGACGGTCGCGCCTCGAGCACCTCGGTGGACACACGGATGGTATCGCCCGCGAACACCGGTGCGGGGAACTCGACCGAAGAGAACCCGAGGTTCGCGACCGTCGTGCCCAGCGTGAGCTCGGCGACGGTCATACCGACGACGAGCCCCAGCGTGAACAGCGAGTTCACGAGCGGCTTGCCGAACTCCGTGCCCGCGGCGAACTCCGCGTCGAGATGGAGCGGCTGCACGTTCATCGTCATCGACGTGAACAGCACGTTGTCCGCCTCGGTGACGGTGCGGGTGAACGCGTGCTCGATGGTCGTGCCGACCTCGAGGTCATCGAACCAGGTCCCGAATCGCCGCCTCATGCGGCCCTCCTCACTGTCATACGACGGATGCCTCGGCGAGCGCTTCCCTGTGCTCGGGAGCCGCGATCGCGATCAGGGCCTCGGCCCGCTCGCGGATCGTCCTCCCCCGCAGGTGCGCCACACCGTGCTCGGTGACGACGACGTCCACGGCGTGGTGGGGAGCGGCGATCGCATCGCGCGGGTCGTGCTGCGCGACGATGCACGATGATCCGTCCTTCGTCGTCGACCGCAGCGCGATCACACGCAGACCCCGCTCGGAGAGGAAGGCGCCCTCCGCGAAATCGGGTCCGCCTCCGACTCCCGCGATGACGGAACCTCTGACCGACTCCGATACGACCTGCCCGCGGATGTCGACGGCGACCGCACCGTTCACAGAGATGAACGCGGGAAGGGCCGACAGCGACACGGGGTCGTGGACCCGGCGGGAGCTCTGCATCTCGACCGCCGGGTTGCCGTCCGCCCAGGCCATGAGAGACCGACCCCCCATGAGCTCGACGGCCCGAACGGGCCCGGCGCCTGCGGCCGCGATGGCATCCACGAGGGGCACCATGGGCTCGGACACAAGGCCGATGAGTCCGAGCCCGCCCTCGGCGGCGCGGGGCACGAGGCTCTGTGCGAGGGCTTCGGGCACGGCGCCGATGCCGAGCTGCACCGTCGCCCGGTCGGGCAGGAGGGGGAGCACGTGCCGCGCCACCGCGCGGGAGATCTCGTCGGGCTCGGCCGACGGATGGACGGGCATCAGATGCTCCGACCTCACGAACCGATCGATCCGCGACATGTGCACGGCGCTCTCTCCTCGCGTGCGCGGGACGTCGTCAGCGACCTCGGCGATCACGAGTCGCGCGTGGTCGATGGCCGCCCGGGCGAAGGTCGTCGAGGGCCCGAGACTGCAGAATCCGTGCGCATCGGGCGGACTCACGCGCACGAGCGCGACGTCCACATCCGCGATCACGGCTGCCGGCACGGACGACAGCCGCACGGGGATGTAGTCGATGAACCCCTCGCGCGCCAGATGGCGAAGCGACCCGTGGATGTGCCAGCTGCGCACGCGGAGCGCCCCGGAGCGGATGGCACGTTCAATCGGCGCCTCGCCGAGCAGGAGTCCCGCACGCAGCTCGAGCCCACCGACACGCTCGGCGTGATCCGCGAGCGCCGCGAGCAGCGTGAGCGGCGTGCCGCAACAGTTGTTCGCGACGACGGTCGCCCCGGCCGGAACCCCGTCGAAGGCGCTCTCGCGGGCGACGAACTCCATTGTCTCCCCTTAGAACCTAATCTAGTAATAGATTATAACTACAGCAGATCAGGAGAGAACCATGGACTTCCTTGAACCGGAGCACATCACGTCCATCCGGGAGGCGATCCGCGACCTGTGCGCAGGCTTCCCGGACTCGTATTGGCGTGAGTACGACAAGTCCCATGAGTTCCCCTGGGAGTTCTACGAGGCGCTGGCCCGCGACGGCTGGATCGGCATCTCGATCCCCGAGGAGTACGGCGGAGGAGGCGGCGGCATCACCGAGGCCTCGGTCGTCCTGGAGGAGGTCGCGGCATCCGGGGCCGCCATGAACGGCGCCACGGCGATCCACATCTCGATCTTCGGCATGAACCCGGTCGTCAAGCACGGCTCCGCCCAGATGAAGGAGCGCTACCTCCCGCGCGTCGCGACCGGCGAGCTCCACGTCGCATTCGGCGTGACCGAGCCCGATGCAGGCCTGGACACGCCCGCGATCACGACACGGGCGGTCCGCGAGGGCGACCACTACATCGTGAACGGCCAGAAGGTGTGGACATCGAAGGCGCATGTCGCACAGAAGGTGCTCCTCCTCACGCGCACGACCCCCATCGAGGAGGTCGCCAAGCGAACGGACGGCATGACGCTTCTGCTCGCCGACCTCCAGGTGCCCGAGGTGACCATCAGCCCGATCGACAAGATCGGCCGCAATGCCGTCGCGTCGTGTGAAACGCGCTACGACGGGCTTCGCGTGGACGTCGCCGACCGCGTCGGCGCGGAGGGCCGAGGCTTCACGTACATCCTCGACGGTCTGAATCCGGAACGGATCCTCATCGCCGCCGAGGCCGTCGGCATCGGCAAGGTCGCCCTGCGGCGAGCCGTGCAGTACGCGCAGGAGCGGACGGTGTTCAGCCGTCCGATCGGCAAGAACCAGGGGGTGTCCTTCCCCCTCGCGGAGGCGCACATGCGTCTGCGTGCGGCGGAGCTCGCGGTGCGCGAGGCCGCGTGGCGCTACGACAACGGGCTCCCGTGCGGCGAGCAGGCGAACACGGCGAAGTACCTCGCGTCGGATGCCGCGTTCTTCGCCGCCGACACCGCGATGCAGACCCTCGGTGGGTACGCGTACGCGACGGAGTACGACGTCGGGCGGTACTGGGTCGAGTCTCGACTCATGAAGAGCGCGCCCGTACCGCAGCAGATGGTGCTGAACTTCATCGCCGACCACGTGCTCGGCCTCCCTCGCTCCTATTGACCGACAGGAGAAGAAATGACTCGGATGACCCGCCCCCACGTCGTTCGCGAGGATGGGCTCCCGGACGCGGTCACGATCTACGAGGTCGGTCCTCGCGATGGACTCCAGAATGAGAAGACGGTCGTCGCGACATCCGACAAAGTCGCCTTCGTTGAGCGCCTGATCGCGGCGGGACTCCGCACGATCGAAGTCACGAGCTTCGTCCGCCCCGACTGGGTTCCGCAGCTCGCCGACGCGGCCGACGTCCTCGCCGGGCTCGACCTCGACGGACCCGTACGGATGCCCGTCCTCGTGCCCAACGAACGCGGCCTCGATCGGGCGGTGGAATCCGGAGTGCGATGGATCGCGATCTTCGGCAGCGCGACGGAGGGGCTCGCGAAGGCCAACCTCAACCGCACGGTCGAGACGCAGTTCGACATGTTCCGCCCCGTCGTCGAGCGCGCGCGCGAGCTCGGACTCGACGTGCGCGCGTACGTCTCGATGTGCTTCGGCGATCCGTGGCAGGGGCCGGTCGAGATCGCACAGGTCGTGGACGTGGGCAAGCGCCTGTTCGATCTCGGCGCGACGCAGCTGTCGATCGGCGACACGATCGGTGTCGCGACCCCCGCACACGTGACCGAGCTCATCCGCGCCTTCGGCGAGGCCGGGCTCGCACCCGAGGTACTCGCGATGCACTTCCACGACACGTACGGTCAGGCGCTGTCGAACGCGTACGCGGCGTTGCGCGCCGGCGTCACGACGTTCGACACCTCCGCGGGCGGCCTCGGCGGCTGCCCGTTCACACCCGGCGCGACCGGAAACCTCGCCACCGAGGACTTGGTCTGGATGCTCGAAGGACTCGGCATCCGCACCGGCATCGACCTCGACCGCCTCGTCGAGACGAGCACGTGGATGGCGGGCCTGCTCGGCCGCCCGTCCGATTCGCGCGTGGTGCGCGCTCTCACCGCGCCGGGGACCTGAGCTCCTCGAGCCGCGCGTGATGCTCCGGGCTGCGCATCGACCGCTCTTCGGCGGCCATGCTGTTCTCGAGCGACGCCCAAGAGGCGAGGAGCATCGAGTTGAGCGCGCGCTTCGTTCCCTGCAGGGCGGTGATCGGAAGCGCCGCGAGCCGATGAGCGAGGGCGATCGCCTCGCCCATGAGCTCCTCGGCCGGGACGACGCGATTGGCAAGTCCGGCGCGCACGGCATCGTCGGACGGGAGGCGCCCTCCGAGGAAGAGGAACTCCTTCACGACGTGCATGCCGGTGAGCGAGGCCCACAGGATCCCGCCATCCCCGGCCGCGAGTCCGATGTCGACGTGCGGATCGCTGAACCAGGCGTCCGGGGCGACGAGCACGATGTCCGAGAGGACCGTGAGCGTACACCCGAGGCCGATCGCGGGGCCGTTCACCGCGGCGACGACAGGCAGGCGCGTGCCGAGCATGCCGGCGATGATCCGCGAGGCGGTCTTCATGACGGATGCCGCGCCCGGGTCGCTTCGTCCGGCGTCGCGGATCCAGTCGAGGTCGCCGCCCGCGCAGAACGCGCGGCCCGAGCCGGTGATCACGACGGCGCGCGCATCCGTGTCGGCGTCGAGCTGCGGCCACACGTCCGCGAGGGCCTCGTGGAGTTCGTGGTCGACGGCATTGAGGGCGGCGGGCCGGTCGAGCGTGAGGATGCGGACCGGACCGTCCGCCTCGATGAGCAGGCGGGTCATGCGATCGCTCCGGCGGTATCGTGCTGGAGGATCCAGCCCTCCTGCAACGCACCGGTGAGGATGGGCTCCTCGAAGTAGTAGACGTGTCCCGCGCGCTCAAGGATCACCAGCTGTGATCCCGGGATCGAGCGGTGCAGGAACCTCGCGTTCTCGAGCGAGCACAGGATGTCCTCGGCACCCGCCGTGATGAGCGTCGGTGCGGTGATCGTCGCGAGCTCCTCCGCGCTCATGTCGTGCCCGCGGATCGCGTTGAGGTGACCGAGATAGTTCTCTCGGGAGAACTCCGAGTGGCTGACGACATCCGTCGGAAGGTCGGCGAGCAGCCCGCGCGACCCTGCCGCCCATGTGCGGAGGTATTCGCGGATCATCGCCCCGGGGTCGGGCAGGCCGAGGTCCATGATGCGGCGGCGGAAGTCGCCCTGCTGGATCGTGCGCCGATCGAGCTTCGCGGCGGTCGCGTGGAGGGTCAGCGTCGACACGAGGTCGGGGCGCATCGCCGCGAGCCGCATCGCGATGAAGCCCCCCAGCGACACTCCTGCGACGTGGACGGGGCCCTCGCCGAGCGCCTCGATGACGGACGCTGCATCCCGGGCGAGATCGTGGATCGTCAGGGACTCGTCAGCGTGTGACGCACCACCGACCCCCCGGTTGTCGAACGCGACGCAGCGGATGCGCGGCGCGAGCCGGTCCACGAGCGCGTTCCACGCGTTCTTGCCTGTGCCGCCGCCCTGGATGAGCACGAGGGTCGGGCCCTGTCCCATTTCACGGATCTCGGTGGTGAACGTCGGCGTGGTGATCTTCCGCACGATGGGTTCCATGCCGCCTCATTTCGGCTCATCGGCGATCGCGCCGATTCTGATCCTGCAAATCTTTGTATACTTATACCACCTGACATCGTTGTGGGAATCGGAGGCCGCGTGGACGCCAAGACCGAGATCGTCGAACTGCCGTCGTTCACGACGGAGGTGACCCACGCCGGATCCGGGCCGACTCTCGTGCTCATCCAGGGTCTGGGCACCGACCACCGCGCGTGGAACCCGATCATCGAGCACCTGGCGCCCTACGTGCACTGCGTCGCGTTCGACAACCGGGGAGTCGGCAAAGCGTCCCCGGTCGGAGCCACCACGACCATCGAGGACCTCGCCGACGACGCCGCCGCGCTCGTCGAGTCCCTCGGCGTAGGAGCGGTCCACGTCGCCGGCGTCTCGCTCGGCGGCGGCATCGCGATGCGGGTGGCCTCGCGTCACCCGCACCTCGTGAAGAGCCTCTCTCTTCATTCGACGGCCGCACGCCCCGATCCGCGCCTGCTCGCGATGCTCGAGTTCCGCGGACGACTGCTCGAGAAGGGCGTCGCGGGAGACTTCCTCCGCTCCTTCGTCGCGATGTGGGCGTGGAGCCCCGAGGGCATGTCGCTGGCCGCCCTCCCCGAAGGGTCCACCGAGATCGACACGCTCGAGCTCGAGGAGTACGCCCAGCACCTGCGCATCGCGCGCGAGCAGTGGATGACCGACGAGGAGCTCGCCAAGATCACCGCGCCGACGCTCATCACGGTCGGCTCCGAGGACATCCTGACCACGCCCCGCCACGCCCACGACCTCTATCGAGGCATCCGCGATTCGGAACTCGTGACCGTCGAGGATGGCGGCCACGCCTACTACTCCGAGAACTCCGGCCTGTTCGCGTCGCTGCAGCTCGGCTGGGTTCTCCGCCACTCCTGACCCGACTCCCGACGAAAGGCGACCACATGGCCGCGAGCATCCACATCCGCAGACTGTCAAAGCACTTCAAGGGGAACACCGTCGTCCGCGACCTCGACCTGGAGGTCGAGGAAGGCGAGATCGTGGTCCTCCTCGGGCCGAGCGGTTGCGGCAAGACGACGACCCTCCGGTGCCTGGCCGGGCTCGAGAAGCCGGACGGTGGATCGATCGCCCTCAAGGACAAGGTCGTCTTCGACGCCGACAAGCGCATCGACGTGCCGACGCACAAGCGCGATATCGGCATGGTCTTCCAGTCTTACGCGCTGTGGCCGCACATGACCGTACGGCAGAACATCGCGTACCCCCTCAAGGTGAGGCGGGTGCCGAAGGCGCAGCGCGGCGAGTGGGTCGAGCGCGCCGCGGCGCTCGTCCACTGCAGCGACCTGCTCGACCGGTATCCGGCGCAGCTGAGCGGCGGGCAGCAGCAGCGCATCGCGCTCGCGCGAGGGCTCGTCGCGCGGCCGGCACTCGTGTTGCTCGATGAACCGCTCAGCAACCTCGACGCGAAGCTGCGCGACCAGGTACGCACTCAGATCCGCGAGCTCCACCAGGAGCTCCGCTTCACGGGGGTGCTCGTCACGCACGATCAGGATGAGGCCCTCGCGCTCGGCGACCGCATCGCGATCATGCACGACGGCCGGATCGAGCAGTACGACACCCCCGAGAAGGTCTTCCTCAAGCCCGACACCGAGTACGTCGCGTCGTTCATCGGCCTGTCGAACCGCATCGAGTGGAGCCGTGAGGGCGGCGAGTGGGTGACGCAGGCCGGAGCGCGCGTATCGGTCACCGACTTCGGCGACGTGCCGGGCGACCGCGCGATCTCTACGATCCGGCCCGACGATCTGCGGTTGCACCACACGCGACCTTCGCACGCGGGCGGACTCCTCGCACTCGACGCCAAGCTGGTGACCGTCGAATACCTCGGCCGACACGTCGACGTGACGGTTGAGGCGGGGCACACGCGCCTGCAGGTCCGCGTGCGCGGCGAGGACCAGGGGTGGGTGCGCGCTCTCGAGCCCGGCTCGGATGTGGTGGTGAGCGTGCCGATGGCGGATCTGCACAGCTACGCCGCGTGAACGACCGCCGTCAGAACGGCCACACGAGCGGGACGATCCCGGCGGCGACCAGGAGATACAGCACCGCGAAGGGGGCGCCGAAGCGCGTGAAGTCGGTGAAGCGGTAGTTACCGGCCTCCTGGATCACGAGGTTCACCCCGGTTGCGACCGGGGTGAGCACGGCCGCCGCGGCTGACACGGTGATCGCCATGAGGAACGGCAGCACCGACACATCCAGCACCGACGCGACCGAGACTGCCACGGGAGCGACGATCAGGACGGTCGCGGTGTTGCTCATGACCTGTCCGAGGATCAGGACGACCAGGCACAGCGCGAGGAGTGCACCGAGCGGGCCGCCCGGCCCGACGAACGTGACGACGGCGTTGCCGATCAGGTCGTCGAGGCCTGTGACTATGAAGGCTGTGCCGATCGGGATGAGTCCCGCAATCAGGATGACGGTCGACCAGGAGATCGAGCGGAACGCGCGCTCGATCGGAACGATTCGGAGCACGATCAGCGCGCCGGCGGCGAGCAGCGTCGCGACGGCCATCGGCACGAGGTTCGAGGCCAGGGCGATCACCATCGCCGCGAGGACGCCGAGGGCGACCCACCCACGGCGGTCGATCGGCGCGACCTGACGACGGATCGCCGAAGGGTCCTCCACCGCCAGCAGGTCCCGATCCGACCCCACGCCGTCCAGCGCGTCCCATGGACCGTGCAGGACGAGCACATCCCCGATCTCGAGCGCGACCGATGCCGCTTCGAGCTCGGCCCCGTCGCGGTGGATCGCCAGGATGACGAGCTCGCCGCGGCCGACGAGCATCCCCGGGAACGCCTCCCGGCCCACGAGCCGCGAGCGAGGCGCGACGACGAACTCCGCGATGCCCGCGTGCGCGTCCACGAGGGCGGTCGCACCCGATCCCCGCCGAGCCTGGCCGACGCCCAGCCGGCTCTCGATCCGCTCGAGCACCGGCGCGGGCGCCCGCACGGTGATGACGTCGCCGAGCGCGAGCTCGGATTCGGGAGACTTCGGGCGACCGGCTGCGTCCCGCACGACGACCATCCGCACTCGTGACTCATCCGGAGCGAGCGCGCCCACGCACGTCTTCCCGACGAGCGGTGAGCCGTGCGCGACCTCGAACCGCACGAGCGGGTCGTTCCCGGAGACCGCGTCCACGAGCGCATCCGCGTGCGCGAGCAGATCGCGCGGTGGTGTCGACGCGGGTCGGTCGGGGAGCAGCCGGCGCCGCAGCAACACCGTCAGCACCACGGTCCCCACGACCAGGGGGATGCCCGCGACCGCGAAGTCGAAGAAGCCGAAGGGTGTGCCCGTCTCCTGCGCGGCCAGCTCGGAGACGATGACGTTCACGGGCGTCCCGGTCAGCACCAGCATCGAGCCCGCGTGGGTGGCGAACAGCATCGGCATGAGGAACCGGGACGGCGGCACGGCCAGGCGCGTGGCGATGATCATGGCCACGGGCAGCATCGTCGCGACGGTGCCGCTCACACTCAGCACGGCGCTGAGCATCGACTGGATCACCATGAGGATGATGAGCGGTCGCGTAAGGCTCGTCCCCGCGTGTTCGACGACGAACCGCCCGACGCGCGCCGAGACCCCCGTGGCCTCGAGCCCCTCGCTCACGACGAAGAGGGAGGCGATGAAGATGACCGTGGGGCTGGCAAACCCGGCCAGCGCCTCCGCGAGGGTGAGCACTCCCGTCGCCCACAGCGCGAGTGCGACACCGAGGGCGACGACGGCCGCGGGGAGGCGGCCGCTCGCGAAAGCCGCGATCGCCAGGACGAGGACGGCGATCGTCGCGACGAGTTGAGCGCTGATCATTCCGGATGCGCGGCGACCCAGTCCGTGATGGGCTCGTACACCGTGGCGTAGACGGGCTGCGCCGTGGACGAGGACACCTCAAGGCCCGCCTTGAGCGCGTGGCGGAGGGCACGCATGGCATCGGCCGGATCGCCCTCGATTTCGTAGATCGCCACGTACGCGAAGTCGGAGAAGGGCGCGAACTGCGCCTCGGACAGGCGGTAGCGGCGGGCGCGTACGAATCCGGGAATCGCGACGACGTCTCGGAGATGACGCTCGCTGTACCACTCGTCGAACTCGGCTTCGCGCCCTTCGATGGGATTGGTGTGGACGATGAATATCGACGTCGCCATGCGAGCCACTGTAGCTTCAGATTGATTTTTCTCTATAAAGATTATTAGCGTAAACCTGATGGCCATTGAGGACGATGGGAAGCAAGGGCGCGGAGTGACCAGCATCGAGGACGTCCGACCGGCGAGCCGGCTCGGCCTCTGGGTCCGCAAGCACGGACTCGCGATCGGCCTGATGCTGATCCTGACCTACCTCGTGCTCTTCCCTCTGGGCCGCCTGCAGTACCTCGCGCTCGAGAACGGAGCCGAGGCGTACCGCGAGGCGATCGCGTTGCCCAACATCGGGCAGACCCTGCTCACGACGATCCTCCTCGGCGTCGGCTCGCTCGTCATCGCGGTGGGACTCGGCACGGTGCTGGCGTGGTTCGCAATGCGGCTCCCCCCGCGGATGCGGTGGCTTGCGACGATCCCGATCCTGCCGATGGTGCTTCCCGCCGTGGCAGTGGTCGTGGGGTGGGCGTTCCTGTTCTCGCCTCAGGTCGGGTACGTGAACCTCCTGCTGCGGCAGCTGCCGTTCATCCACGTCGAGCAGCCGGAGGTGGGACTCCCGTCGGGCCCGCTCAACATCTACACCGTGGCCGGTGTGGTCATCGTCACGGGCATCCAGCTCGTGCCCCTCATCTTCCTCTTCGTGCAGTCGAGCCTCCGGCAGTTCAACTACGAGAGCATCGAGGCGTCCCTCATCGCCGGGGCGGGCCCGGTGCGGACGTTCGTCACGATCGTGCTGCCGCTCCTGCGTCCTGCGCTCGTCTACTCGGCGGCGTTCGCGCTGCTGCTCGGGCTCGGGCAGCTGACCGCTCCGCAGTTCCTCGGAACGCGCGAAGGGATCCGGGTGCTCGCGACCGAGGTCTACCGGTTCGGCGGCGAGTCGCCCGTCGACTTCCCGCTCTCCGCGGCGGTCGCGTCTCCGCTCCTGATCGCGGGCATCGTCTTCATCGTCGCCCAGCGACTGCTCCTGCGCCGCGACTTCCGCTTCGTGAGCGCGGGCACGCGCGGCGCGGCCCGCCCGATCAAGCCGTCCCGCCTCGCGGCCCCCGCGATCGTCATCTACGGGATCATCACGCTCGTGCTCCCGTTCCTGGCACTGATCCTCGTGTCGCTGTCACCGTTCTGGACCTCATCCGTCGACCTGTCAAAGCTCACGATCAACAATTACGTCAAGGCGTTCGACGACCCCGCGGTCATCAACGCACTCACGACGAGCGTGACGGTCTCCCTGGGTGCCATGGCCATCGCGCTCCCGCTCGGCTATCTCCTCACCGAGGTCCTGTACCGCCGGCGCGGGAACGCCGCTGTGCGGGCGGTCATCGACACGATCACGCAGGTTCCGCTCGGCGTCCCCGCTGTCGTCTTCGGCGTCGGGTTCCTCTACGTGTACCTGGGCAATCCGTTCATGCTGTACGGCACGCCGCTGCTGATGATCCTCGTCTATGTGGTGCTGGTGCTCCCCTTCACGGTGCGTCTGCAGCTCACATCGCGCATGACGATCGGGTCGGCGTACGAGGAGGCGGCTCGCGCGAGCGGCGCCGGCGTGCTGCGGACCCACCTCGAGATCATGGTGCCGATGATGCGCGGGGCGCTGGCAGGCGCGAGCATCCTCATGTTCGTCATCCTCACGCACGAGTTCGCGGCGTCGATGTTCGTGCGGTCGACGCGCGTGCAGGTGCTCGGAACGCTGCTCTACGATCAGTGGTCGCGCGGCTCGTATCCCATGGTCGCGACGATCGCGATCATCATGTCGGCCGTGACCGCAGTCGGCCTGTTGCTGGCCGCCGCGATCGGCGGCCGCGAAGCATCACTTAATAAGCTTTAGATCTTGCGCTTCATTTAAAAGATTACTACTGTCGCGAGGGTCAGAGGCATTATCCGAGCTGCCTGACCGTCGGCCACGGCGCGGTGACAGACGGAACGGACGTCGCAGTCCGTGGTCGCAGGCAGCGTCTTGCGCCGAAAGGATCGCACGTGAAGAAGAGGCACCTGAGTCTGCTGGCCGCTCTGGCCGGCGCTGCACTCGTCATCTCCGGATGCGCCGGCGCGCAGCCGGACAACACACCGAGCGCCGACGCCGGTGAAGTCGACGCCGAATGGCAGACCGTCATCGACGCAGCGAAGGAGGAGGGCACCGTCGTCTGGTACTCCGTCGCACCGCAGGCCGTGCGCGAGGCACTCAAAGCCGGCTTCGAGGCGAAGTACCCGGAGATCACGGTCGAGATCAGCACCGTGACATCCGCCGAGATGAATGCCGCACTCGAAGCCGAGCACGACACGGGCGTCGACGGCGCCGACGTCGTGACCTCGGTCGCCTACAGCTGGATCACCGAGAAGCAGGCGGACGGGTGGTTCGTCGACCTCGACGACGTCCCGGCGCTCCAGGCGCCGGAGTGGACTGAGAGCGGCTACTTCGACGGCACCACGGTGTCATCGCCGCTCGGCCTCCTCGTCATCGGCTGGAACACCGAGCTCTTCCAGGGCGAGATCAGCACGTACGACGACCTGCTCGACCCTCGCCTCGCCGGTGGGACGATCGGCACCGTCCAGCCGGAGCCCGCCATCCATGCCGACCACTGGGCGTACATCCAGAAGAACTTCAACGAGGACTGGCTCCCGGACTTCGCGGCACAGAAGCCGACCGTGTACCCCAGCGCGTTCGCGAACCAGGAGGCGCTCGCCGCCGGTGAGATCGCCGTGAGCGATTTCGTGTCCGCGACCGACCTCACCGCCCTCCAGGAACAGGACGCCCCGGTCGACTTCGTCGTGCCCGACCCGGTGTGGGCCGCTCAGAACGTGTTCTTCGTGCCCGCGTCATCGAAGCGTCAGAACGCGGCCAAGCTCTTCATGGACTACTTCACGTCGGAAGAGGGTCAGCGCTTGGCGACCGAGTTCGGCTACAGCCCGCTCAAGAGCGTTGCCCCCGACACGCTCGGCGGCCAGTCCGAGGTCGTGCTCACGAACGTCGAGCACATGCTCGACCCGCAGTGGTCGATCGATTACCTCGCCGAGTGGAAGTCCTACTTCGGCTGACCCCAGATCCGCGCGCAGCGGGGTCCGAGCATTCGGGCCCCGCTGCGGCGTTCGGACCGAGTCACAGGCTCTTGAACGCCTGCACGGCAGCAAGCGACGACGCGTCGACCACCTCGGCGCCGAAGCGATCCAGTACGATCGCCTGGCTCGCCTCGAGGTGCGCGGCGCTCAGGCGACGCGCGCCCTCGACGTCACCTTCCTCGATCAGGCGGAGCAGTGCGGCGTGGGTGCGATAAGCCTCGCGCTGCGCGTCCTCCGATGGGTACTGTGCCACCGCATTCACGGTCTCGGCCCAGATCCGCTCCTGGATCGACCAGATCGCGACCATGCTCCGCACGATGAGGCGGAGGGATTCCTGCGGAAGTCCGCCGACAAGGAGGTCGTGGAACGCGCGGGCGGACACCGAGAACTGCACGTCGTCGCCGATGTGCGCCTCCGTGTCGGCAACGCTGTCGCGCAGCTGAGGCACGATCGTGTCGGCGCGGTCCTCTCGCATGGCGCAGCCGGCCGCGCACATCGGCTCGAGGATCAGCAACGACTCCGCGAGATCCGATAGTGTGACGCCCTGGCCCTGCAGCGAGAGCGCGAGCGCGTAGGCGGCCGATGACCAACTCGGCTTGTGGACGTACGCACCGCCGAACTTGCCGCGTCGGACGGTGATGAGCCCTTCCGCCTCCAGAATGCGCAACGCTTCGCGCAGCGACGGACCGCTCACCCCGTACTGACGGCTCAGGTCATCTTGCCGCGGAAGGGGCGCGCCGTCCGATTCCCCGCGCAGGATGCGCTTGCGCAGGTCGGACGCGATGGACTCCGCCACGCGCGGAGACATGCCGAAGCGCGGGCTCAACGATCGGTCCGACAATTTGCTCACTGTGCCGCCTTTGCTGGTCATGGCAAACCTATAGGTGTCGACGATAATCCGTCTCGCACGCGCGTGAAGAGGCGCTAAACTCGTGTCGACTCGAATCTTGTAAAAGATTGAAAGGGGATGTCATGGCGATCGCGTCACCGACGACGTCGAGCGACATCGACTGGGATCTCTACGTCCCCAAGGAGGAGACCGCCGAGATCGAAGCAGCCGCGCGCGAGCATTTCTCCGCGCTGTTCTCGCCCGGCGATGTGCGCGCGGCCGTCGCGGGCGAGACCCTCGACCACCTCTGGCCCGCGATCGTCGAACAGGGTTACACCGCGATCGGCCTCCCGGGCGACGCAGACGGCCTCGGCTCTCTCGTGGACCTTGCGGCGGTCCTCGAGCAGGCGGGTCGGTCACTGCTCCCGGTGCCGCTCCTGGCCACCGCAGCGGCGGTGCAGACACTCCTCGCCGTCGGCGTTCCCGTCCACGAGCCCCCCTCACAGCCCGCGACCCTCGCCCGGCGCGGCCGCTCCGGAGGCTGGTTGTGCTTCGATGGGCGTTCCGCGGCGACGGCCGTCGCCGTCGTCGCCAAGAGCGGCGGGGGCTGCCGCATCCGCGTGCTCTCGCTCGAATCGACCGACAGAGTGCCGCTCGACGCCGTCGACGCCGCACGCACCGACGTGGTCGTCGACGACAGCGTCACACTCCTCGCCGAACACGAGACGGATGCCGACGTCGACGCCGTACTCGCCTCCGCACGGGTCTGCGCGGCCGCCGACCTCGTGGGTATCGCCGCAGGGGCACTGGAGGGGGGCATCCGCCACGCCCTCACCCGCGAGCAGTTCGGTCGCACGATCGGCTCGTTCCAGGCGGTCAAGCATCTCCTCGCAGACGCGTACGTGCTCGTGGAGCGTGCGCGCAGCCTCACGGTGGGCGCGTCGGTCGAAGCGTCGCGCGAACCGCTCGGATCGACGGCGGGTCACCTGGCGATGCTGGCGAAGGCCGCGGCGACCGATGCCGCGACGAAGTGCGCGGAGCTGCAGGTGCAGCTCCTCGGCGCCATGGGTCTCACGTGGGAATCGGACGCGCCCCTGTTCGTGCGGCGCGCACGTCACACCGGGCCGTTCCTCGGCACCGCGGATGAACTCTACGAACGGGTGGCCGCAGAGGCACTGACGGAAGGAGCTGCACGATGACGGCGCTCGACGACTACCGCGCGTTCCTCGAGGAGGTCCTGCCCGCGGACTACGCCGACCGGTACGCCGACTACCGCAACGACACGGGCCTGCGCACGCGGTTCCAGGCGGCGTCGTACGACGAAGGCTGGCTCGTACCGGAGTGGCCGCGTGAGTTGGGTGGCCGCGACCTCCCGCTGACGGAGGCGCTCTCCGTGCGCATCGAAGGTGCCGTGCGCCGCGTTCCCCGGCAGATGAACATCCAGGCGACCGGCGTCGTCGCGCCCGCGCTCGTGCAGTTCGGCACGCCCGAGCAGAAGGACCGCTATCTGCGTCCGACGCTGCGCGGCGAGGCGTGGTGGGCGCTGGGCATGTCGGAGCCGGGCGCAGGATCCGACCTCGCTTCGCTCCGCACCACGGCGACGCGCCGCGGCGACGTCTTCGTCGTCAACGGGCAGAAGGTGTGGGCGACGCAGGCGAACGAGTCGCGCTGGTGCACGCTGTACGTCCGCACCGATCCGGATGCGCCGAAGCACCGCGGCATCACGTGCCTCATCCTCGATATGGACACCCCGGGCGTCGACGCCCGCCCTATCAAGACCGCCGGGCCGAGCATCGAGACGTTCTGCGAGGTGTTCCTCGACAACGTCGAGGTGCCTGTGGAGAACATTCTCGGCGAGCTCAACGGCGGATGGCGGGTCGCGATGTCGGCCCTGGAGCACGAGCGCGACATGATCTGGATCAACAACTGGCTCGAGACGCAGCGCGCGCTCGATCCTGTGCTGCGCGGTCCTGCACCCGGTGCCCACACGCACGCGCGCCTCGGCCGGCTCCTCGCCGACATGGAGGCGATCCGGCTCACCGGCATCCGCACAGCCGGCTCGCGCGTTGCGGGCGAGGATGAGCCGCTGTCCGGCATCCTCAAACTGTTCGGTTCCGAGACAGTGCAGGAGGCCGCGCGCTTCGCGCTCGAGGTCGCCGGCGTCGACGGGCACGCGCCCCTCCCGCCGTTCGACGAGTACCTCGAGTCGATGGCGGCCACGATCTACGGAGGCACGTCCGAGATCCAACGCAACATCATCGCCGAGCGCATCCTCGGGTTGCCCAAGGGCGCATGACGTGCGCCTCCGCCCGCGGCGGCAGGGCTGACTAGTCTGAGTGCGGGAGGTACTGTGGTCCGCAACAGACGCCTGCCGATCGACCCGATCGCCGAAGCAGAGCGCCAATGGGTCGCGCACGGGTGGACGGATGCCGCTCCCGGCATGTCGCTCGTGACGTCGATCATGCGCGCACATCAGCTCATGCTCGCGCGCGTCGACGAGGTGCTGCGCCCCTTCCGGCTCACGTTCGCACGCTACGAGCTGCTCACGCTCCTGCGGTTCTCCCGGTCGGGACGGATGCCGATGGCCTCGGCGAGCGCGCGGCTGCAGGTGCATCCGGCGAGCGTCACCAACACCGTCGACCGCCTCGAGGCCGTCGGCCTCGTGCGCCGCGAGCCGCACCCCGGCGACGGCCGCGCGACGCTCGTCGTGCTCACCGACGCCGGGCGCGAGCTGTCCGAACGGGCCACCGCCGCGCTCAACGAGAGCGTGTTCGAGCAGCCCGGCCTGTCGCGTGAGGACACCGAGCAGCTCGTCGAGCTCATCACACGGCTCCGGCGCGACGCGGGCGACTTCGAGGACTGAGCGGGCGCCTGTCATCGATCGCCGGACAGCGCCCGGATCGTGTTGATGATCCCCGAGAAGTCCTGATTCGCCCCCGGGCCCTCCGCGAACTCCTTGTAGATCTCGCGCGCCATGAGCCCGAGCTTCGCGTCGACGCCCGTCGACTCGATCGCGCGCTCGGCGAGGCCGAGGTCCTTCGCCATGAGCGACCCGGCGAACCCGGGCTGGTAGTCGCGGTTCGCGGGCGATGTCGGCACGGGTCCCGGTACCGGGCAGTTCGTCGTGAGCGCCCAGCACTGACCGGACGCGTTCGAGGCGACGTCGAAGAGCGCCTGGTGCGTGAGCCCCAGCCGCTCCCCGAGCACGAACGCCTCCGCGACGGCGATCTGCGACACCGCGAGGATCATGTTGTTGCACACCTTCGCCGCCTGGCCGAGGCCGTCTCCGCCGCAGTGCACGACGCGGCGGCCCATCGCCTCGAGCAGCGGCTTCGCCGCCGCGAAGTCCTCCTCGCCGCCGCCGACCATGAACGCGAGCGTCGCGTTCTCGGCGCCGACGACTCCGCCCGACACGGGCGCGTCGAGCGCGCGGTGCCCGGCGACCTCGGCGAGTCGGTGCGCCTCGCGCGCCTGGTCGACCGAGATCGTCGAGCAGTCGATGAACAGCGTCCTCGGCGGTGCGACATCGACGAGCCCGTCCACGCCGTCGCCGCCCGAGTACGCCGCGAGCACCTGGGCGCCGGTCTGGAACATCGTGATGACGACGCGGGCGCCGGCTGCGGCATCCGGTCCTGACGAGG
>Ga0164243_10000876_pt1 | contig 52611 bp, 45 predicted proteins | sample OricompcompostOP_FD_108781 | JGI IMG/M metagenome (GOLD analysis project Ga0164243, IMG submission 108781) | Organic Plus compost microbial communities from Emeryville, California, USA - Original compost - Organic plus compost (OP) | ecosystem: Engineered > Solid waste > Mixed feedstock >... | reverse complement strand
GCTTGCGGGGCAGGGGAAGGGTGTCCTCATGATATCCTCCGAAATGCCGGAACTGCTCGGCATGTGCGACCGCATCTATGTCATGAACGAGGGCGCGATCGTCGGCGAGCTCGCGGGCAGCGAAGCGAGCCAGGAGAAGATCATGTCCATGATCGTGGGGTCGAAGTCCAATGTCTGAATTGTCCGCTCGTCAAAGAAAGACAGCCGAAAGTCTCGGCGAGGCCAAGGTGGAAGGGGCGATGTCCTCGATCGGCGGCCATCTGCAGACCCATGTGCGCGAATACGGCATGCTCATCGCGCTCGTCGTCATCATGGGCTTCTTCCAGGTGGTCACTGACGGCACGCTCATGAGGCCCGTCAACCTCACCAACCTGATCCTGCAGAACAGCTACATCGTCATCATGGCGTTGGGCATGCTGCTCGTGATCGTGGCCGGTCACATCGACCTTTCCGTGGGCTCTGTGGCGGGTTTTGTCGGCGCGGTCGCCGCCGTGATGCTGGTGCAGTACGACATTCCGCCGCTTGGGGTCATTCCAGCCTGCCTCCTGCTCGGCATTTTGATCGGCGCCGCCCAGGGCTACTGGATCGCCTATTGGCGCATCCCGTCCTTCATCGTGACGCTCGCAGGCATGCTGGTTTTCCGCGGCCTCACGCTATGGGTGCTGGAAGGCCAGTCGGTCGGCCCGTTCCCGCGCTCGTTCCAGTTGCTCTCGACCGGCTTCATACCCGATCTTTTCGGCGTCGGGCGGCCGAACGTGACGGCGATCCTGCTCGGAGCGATCACCGCCGGGCTTCTCGTCTTCATGGCGATGCGCAACCGCCAGCGCCATACGAAATACGGCATCGAGGACGAGCCCTTTTCCTTCTTCGCCACCAAGAACGGGCTGATCGCCGCGGCGATCATCTTCCTCTCCTATCTGCTTGCCACTTATCGCGGCTTCCCGAATGTGCTGATCACCATGGCCGTGCTGACGGTGATCTACACCTTCATCACCAACTCGACCACGATCGGCCGCCGCATCTATGCGCTGGGCGGCAATGAGAAGGCGGCGAAGCTTTCGGGCATCCGGACAGAACGCCTGACATTCCTCACCTTCGCCAATATGGGCATGCTGGCCGCCCTTGCGGGCCTCATCTTCGCCGCGCGCCTCAACACGGCAACGCCGAAGGCAGGTGTCGGCTTCGAGCTCGACGTTATCGCCGCCGTCTTCATCGGCGGGGCCTCGATGTCCGGTGGTGTCGGCAAGATCACCGGCGCCGTGGTCGGCGCCTTCATCATGGGCGTGATGAACAACGGCATGTCGATCCTCGGCATCGGCATCGATTACCAGCAGGTCATCAAGGGACTGGTCCTGCTCGCGGCCGTGATTTTCGATGTCTACAACAAGAACAAGGCGGCTTAGCGAGGAAGTTCAATGCATCTTTCGCAATTGAAGAAGGGCGGCGTGATCTGCCGCCAGGGCACCGACGCCCGATTGGTGAACGGGGTGGCCAGCACCTATGCGCTTGCCATGGAGGCGATCGAGGCGGGAGAGCAGCTTTCGGCCGTCATCGCCCGGCACGGGCTGGGTGAGGCGGTGAACCTGGAAAAGCTCGCGGCCGAGGGCGCGCTGGATGTACCCGTACGTCATCCCGACCCCGCGCATATGTTCCTCACAGGCACCGGACTCACGCATTTGGGCTCCGCTTCCGCGCGCGACGCGATGCACGCCGCGGCCGATACCGCCGGCATGACCGACTCTATGAAGATGTTCCGCATGGGGATTGAGGGCGGCAAGCCGGAACCCGGCAAGGAGGGCGTGCAGCCCGAATGGTTCTACAAGGGCACTGGCGTCAACGCCGTCGCTTCCGGCGATCCGCTCATCTCGCCCGATTGCGCGCTCGATGGCGGCGAGGAGCCGGAGATCGCCGGCTTCTACCTGATCGGGAAGGACTGCAGGCCGTTCCGCATCGGCTTCTCACTGGCCAACGAGTTCTCCGATCACGTGACGGAGCGCATCAACTATCTGTATCTCGCGCACTCGAAGCTGCGGCCCGCCTCATTCGGCCCCGAGCTTTTGGTGGGCGATCTGCCCTCCGACATCCGTGGCACCTCGCGAATCCTGTGCGACGGGAAGGTGATCTGGGAAAAGGAATTTCTGTCGGGCGAGGACAACATGTCCCACTCGATTGCCAATCTCGAACATCACCACTTCAAATACGGGCTCTTCTGCCAGCCGGGCGATCTGCACGTGCATATGTTCGGCACCGCGACGCTCTCCTTCGCGGACGGCATTTCCTGCGGGGAGGGGGACGTGTTCGAGATTTCGGCGCCCGATTTCGGCCTGCCGCTCCGGAACCCGCACGCTCGTGAGAAGAAGCGCGAGACGAAGGTCGTGGCCCTTTAGGTGTCGTAAGATTCATGATCCCCCGGCCCCCTCTCTTGCGTTTTCCAGGCACTTGCTCAGGCACAAGCCCGCTCGCATTTGCGGGAATTCACTTTCTTCTCCTTGGCGGGGGAGAAAGCGATTTAAACATCTTGGCCGAAGTGAAACGCAGGCTGAGGGTTAGAAATCGCAAGAGAGGAGGCGGTTTCCTCTCCATTCTTCCCAATCAACACTCCGGGCGGCGGACCCGGAAAGGAACCTACGCATGAACGCATTTACCCCCAAGCCCTGGCCGCGGAAACTCCGGTCCCAGGAGTGGTTCGGCGGCACGTCGCGCGACCACATCTATCACCGCTCCTGGATGAAGAACCAGGGCCTGCCGGCCGATCTGTTCGACGGCCGGCCGGTGATCGGCATCTGCAACACCTGGTCGCAGCTCACGCCTTGCAATGCCCATCTGCGCGATCTTGCGGAGCGGGTGAAGCACGGCATCTACGAGGCGGGCGGCCTGCCGCTGGAATTCCCCGTCTTCTCCACTGGTGAAAGCGCCCTGCGCCCCACCGCCATGATGTACCGCAACCTCGCGGCCATGGATGTGGAGGAGGCGCTGCGCGCCAATCCGCTCGATGGCGTCGTGCTGCTTGCGGGCTGCGACAAGACCACGCCAGCGCTCCTGATGGGCGCGGCGAGCGTCGACATCCCGGCAATCCTCGTCTCCGGCGGACCGATGCTCAATGGCTGGTTCCGCGGCGAGCGCGTGGGGTCCGGCACGGCGCTCTGGCAGATGTCGGAGGCCATCAAGGCCGGCACGATGACCAAGGAGGATTTTCTCGACGCCGAGCAGGCGATGAGCCGCTCCCCCGGCTCCTGCAACACGATGGGCACGGCCTCCACCATGGCGTCCATGGCCGAGGCGCTGGGCATGGCGCTTTCCGGCAATGCCGCCATCCCGGCGGTCGACTCGCGCCGCCGCGTGATGGCGCATCTGACGGGGCGGCGCATCGTGCAGATGGTGAAGGATGATCTGAAACCATCGGACATCCTCACCCGCGAGGCCTTCGAGAACGCGATCCGTGTCAACGGCGCGATCGGCGGTTCAACCAACGCGGTGATCCACCTGCTCGCGATCGCCGGCCGCGTAGGCGTTGACCTGACGCTGGACGACTGGGACCGGCTCGGCCGCGACATTCCCACCATCGTCAACCTGATGCCGTCGGGCAAATACCTGATGGAGGAGTTCTTCTACGCGGGCGGCCTGCCCGTCGTAATCAGGATGCTGGGCGAAGGCGGCAAGCTTCACAAGGAAGCCCTCACCGTCTCCGGCGGCCCGATCTGGGACGAGGTGAAGGACGTCAGGAACTGGAACGAGGACGTCATCCGCCCGGTGGAGAAGGCGCTGACACCCCAGGGCGGCATCGCCGTTCTGCGCGGCAATCTTGCCCCCAATGGCGCGGTGCTGAAGCCCTCCGCCGCCTCGCCGCACCTGATGCAGCATCGCGGCCGTGCCGTGGTCTTCGAGGACATCGACGACTACAAGGCGAAGATCAACGACGAGTCGCTCGATGTCGACGAGACCTGCGTGCTCGTGCTCAAGAACTGCGGCCCGAAGGGCTATCCCGGCATGGCCGAGGTGGGCAATATGGGCCTGCCGCCGAAGGTGCTGAGGAAGGGCATCACCGATATGGTGCGCATCTCGGATGCCCGCATGTCCGGCACCGCCTACGGGACCGTCGTGCTCCATACCGCGCCGGAGGCCGCCGTCGGAGGTCCGCTCGCCGTGGTTCGCAACGGCGACATGATCGAACTCGACGTGCCGAACCGCCGCCTTCATCTCGACATTTCAGATGCGGAACTCGAGCGGCGGCTCAAGGAGTGGCGGCCTTTGGTCAAACGGCCGGAGGGAGGCTATGCCCAGCTCTTCCACGATCACGTGCAGGGCGCGGACACCGGAGCAGACTTCGACTTCCTGAAGGGCTGCCGGGGGAGCCCCGTGGGCAAGGATTCGCACTGAAGAGAGGCAGGCATGGTAGACGAGGCAGGCACCAGGATCGCCGTCGTGGGCATCGGCAAGATCGCCCGCGATCAGCATCTGCCCTCGATCGAGCGCTCGACGGCGTTCGAGCTCGCGGCGGCGGTCAGCCGGCATGGGCAGGTGGAAGGTATAGACAATTATACAAATCTCGAAACCATGCTGGACGAGCGGCCGGATATCCCGGCCGTGGCGCTCTGCGTGCCGCCGGCGCCGCGCTATGAAATGGCCGTGGCCGCCCTCAAGGCAGGCCGCCATGTCTTGCTTGAAAAGCCTCCCGGCACGACGGTGGGCGAGGTCGAGGCTCTGATCGAGCTTGCGCGCCAGAAGAATGTGACGCTCTTCGCCACCTGGCATTCGCGCTTTGCTCCCTGTGTCGAGCCCGCGCGCGAATGGCTGCGGGACAAGAATATCCGCCACGTCGAGATCATCTGGAAGGAGGACGTGCGGCGCTGGCATCCGGGCCAGGCCTGGATCTGGGAAGCCGGCGGGTTCGGCGTTCTCGATCCTGGCATCAACGCTCTCTCGATCCTCACGGCAATCGTGCCGCCGGTTTTCGTCACCGCGGCCACGCTGAAGACGCCGGAAAATAGCCAGACGCCCATCGCCGTGGACCTCACCATGCGGAGCCTCGCCGGTTTCGATGTCGTCGCCGAGTTTGACTGGCGGCAGGAGGGCCCGCAGACTTGGGAAATCCGCGTCGAAACCGACGAGGGCCTGCTGATTCTTGCCGACGGGGGAAGCAGGCTCTCCATCGGAGGCGGCGAGGAGCAGAAGGGCATGGAGGCCGAGTATGACGGCATCTATCGTCGTTTTGCCGAGCTTCTGAGGGCAGGCGAGAGCGATGTCGACCTTGCGCCGCAAAAGCTCGTGGCCGACGCGTTTCTTATTGGACGAAAGGTGGACGTGGAAGCTTTCCACGAATAGATAAGGCTCGCATGCACCCTCAGTCGTCACGGAGTATACCCATGTCTCAGAGCTTCAAGCCGCGCGGAAAACACCTGATTGCCGGAGAGTGGGTGGGCGGCGAAAAAACGTTCTCCTCGGATCCGGTGACAGGCCCGTCGCATACGTTCGCTGTGGGCACCGCCGCCGAGGTCGATCGCGCCGCGAAGGCGGCAGAGGAAGCCTTCTGGACCTACGGCGCGTCGAGCCGTGCGGAGCGTGCTGCCTTCCTGCGCGCGATTGCCGATGAAATCGAGGCGCGCGCCGAGGCGATCACCGAGATCGCGACGCAGGAATCGGGGCTTCCCGAAGCCCGTATCAATGGCGAGCGCGGCCGCACGACGGGCCAGCTCCGCCTCTTCGCGAGCCATATAGAGAAGGGCGAGTATCTCGACCGCCGCCATGATCCGGCCAATCCGGACCGCCAGCCCGCGCCCAAGCCGGACCTGAAGCTGATGCAGCTTCCCATCGGCCCTGTGGGCGTCTTCGGTGCGTCGAATTTCCCGCTCGCGTTCTCCACGGCGGGCGGCGACACCGCGTCGGCCCTTGCCGCCGGCTGCCCGGTGGTCGTGAAGGGCCACCAGGCTCATCCCGGCACCGGCGAGCTCGTGGCCGAGGCGATCGATGCGGCGATCAGGAAAACCGGCCAGCATCCGGGCGTCTTCTCGCTGATCCAGAGCAATGTCCGCGAGGCGGGCGAGGCGCTTGTAACACATCCGTTGATCCGCGCCGTGGGCTTCACCGGCTCCACGGGTGGCGGACGCGCGCTCTTCAATCTGGCCCAGAGCCGCCCCGATCCGATCCCCTTCTACGGAGAACTCGGTTCGATCAACCCGCAGTTCCTGTTGCCGGCCGCCATGGCCGCCCGCGCGGAGAAGATTGCGGCAGGATGGGCGGCCTCTCTCACCATGGGCGTCGGCCAGTTCTGCACCAATCCAGGCGTGGCGATCGCGCTTGACGGCAATGATGTGGAGACGTTCCTCGGCGCGGCGCAGGCTGCCCTCGAAAAGATCACCGAACAACCCATGCTGACGGCGGGCATTGCAAACGCTTACCGCAGCGGCCGCGACAAGGTCATCGGCTTGAACTGCGTGCGCACGCGTCTCGCCTCGAAAGCGGAAGGACGCAACGCGGCGCCGGATCTCATCGAGACGACGGGCGAGGAATGGCTTTCCAACCCGGCCCTCCATGAGGAGGTGTTCGGCCCCTTCGGCATCGTCGTGCGGGCAAAGAACGAGGAGGAGATGCGCGAGATCGCACGCCGGGTCGAAGGCCAGCTCACCTGCACACTGCATATGGATGAAGCGGACAGCACGCTTGCCGCCTCGCTGATGCCGATCCTGCAGCGCAAGGCAGGTCGCCTGATCGCCAATGGCTTCCCGACCGGCGTGGAAGTGAGCGATGCCATGATGCATGGCGGACCTTACCCGGCAAGCACCAACGCCTCCACCACTTCTGTCGGCACGCTGGCGATCCGCCGCTTCCTGCGGCCGGTGGCGTTCCAGGACATGCCGGCGAGCCTTCTTCCTGCGGACCTCCAGAGCCTGTGAGGGTTGCAGCCCATGGCGCCTTTCTGCGCGGCGGTAGATTGGGGCACGACCAATTTCCGCCTGTGGCTGCTCGATGCGAAAGGCGAAGTTCTTGCCGAACGCTCGAGCAGCGAGGGCATGTGTGCCTGTCAGCCGGACAGGTTCGAATCCGTGCTCGAGATGCATCTGGCGGCGCTTGGCGCGCCGGCCGGCTTGCCGGTGATCGTGGCCGGCATGGCGGGCGCGCGCGGCGGCTGGCGCGAGGCGCCCTACCGCGATGCGCCTGCGAGCCTCGAAGGGCTCTACAGGGACGCGGTGAAGATCGACGGGATTGCGCGTGACGTGCGCATTCTGCCTGGTGTCTGCCAGCGGGAGAGTGGCCGCGAGGATGTGATGCGCGGCGAGGAGACCCAGCTCGCCGGCGCCTGGGCCGAGAGCCGCACTTCCGGCCTTTTCTGCCTGCCAGGCACCCATTCCAAATGGGCGCGGGTGGAGGAGGGGCGGCTCCTCGGGTTCACGACCTTCATGACCGGCGAACTCTTCTCCATCATCAGCCAGCATTCCATCCTGCACGACATGGTGGTTTCGGGCGGCGGCGACAGCACATCGCCTGCCTTCAGGGATGCCGTGAGCGAGATGCTGGATGGGGCGGGACTTACCGGCAAACTGTTCTCGATCCGCGCCGCCTCTCTTCTCGGGGGCGATGCTGCGCCGGATGGCAAGGCCAGGCTATCGGGCCTCCTGATCGGGGCTGAAATCGCCGCCGCGCGGAAGGAACTGAAGAGCGGGGCGGTGACTCTGATCGCAAGCGGCATGCACGCCAGGGCCTATGAGACGGCGCTTTCGATTGCAGGTATAGGCTGCCGCACGCTGGATGGGCAGGACCTGGTGCGCCGTGGACTCTATAGCGCTGCCGTCGCGCTTTGGTCGGAAGGAACACGAGAATGAACAGGGTGAAATGGCCGAAGCTGAAGCGCGATCTCGTCGCGATCCTGCGAGGGTTGAAGCCGGAGGAGGCGCGGGACATCGTCGGCGGACTGCTGGAGGCGGGCTTCGAGGCGATCGAGGTGCCGCTGAACTCGCCTGAGCCGTTCCGTTCAATCGAGCTTGCGCGACAGCTTGCGCCGACAAACGTGCTGATCGGCGCCGGCACCGTGCTCACGGTCGAGGATGTCGATCGGCTCAGGAATGCGGGCGGCAACCTCTTGGTGAGTCCCAATGTCGAACCCGCCGTCATCGAGCGCGCCGCCGGTTACGGCATGGTCACCATGCCAGGGGTCTTCACACCGACCGAGGCGCTGGCCGCTGCCCGCGCCGGTGCCTCGGCACTGAAGTTCTTTCCGGCTTCGGTCCTTGGAGCTTCCGGCATCAAGGCGATCATGGCCGTGCTGCCGGCGGATGTTCCCGTGGGTGCGGTGGGCGGCGTTTCGGAAAGCGATTTCGCTGCCTATAAATCCGTGGGCGTACGTACATTCGGGCTCGGCTCCAGTCTCTACAGGCCTGGAGCCAGCGCACGGGAGGTGGCGGAAAAAGCCCGGACCGCTGTCGCGGCCTATGACGCGGTCTTTGACGGCTAGCCCGCGTCCGAATCACGCTTGTGCTGCTGGTGGCCGGCCGGGAATGCGGGGTGCACCATGCCGATCGACTATTTCCAAGTCTATGCGTCTGACTACCAGCCCTACAAAGGCGGGGCCTGGTGTTATGAGGACGGTTGCATCTACCGGGGGCTGGCGCTTCTCCACATGGCGACGCGGGAGGAGCGATGGTTCGCTCATTTGAAGCGACTCGTAGACGCGCAGATCTCACCCGACGGACGCTTGGCGAGTTATTCGATCGATGAGTTCAACATCGACAATATCCTCTCCGGTCGCGCTCTCCTCTACCTTCACGAAGTGACCGGGGAGCCGAAATACATGGAGGCGGCGCGGCTCCTTGCGCGACAGCTCGCCCTTCACCCCAGAACCAGAAGCGGCGTCTACTGGCACAAGAGCATCTATCCCTGGCAGATCTGGCTCGACGGCCTCTATATGGGACTTCCATTCCAGATCGAATTTGGCCGAATCTCCAACAACGAAAGCCTGGTGCGGGATGCACTGGACCAGCTCCGCACAGCGCTTTCACTCACCTATGATGCTGCCAGCGGCCTTTACACGCACGGCTATGACGAAAGCCGCGAGCAGAAATGGGCCGATCCCGTCACTGGCCGCTCGCCGGCCTTTTGGGCGCGCGCACTGGGTTGGCTTTCCATGGCGCTCGTCGATATTGCCGAACTCATCGGCCCGGATCAGGCGAAGGAGGCCGGCGTCAGCGAGGCAACTGCAGCCTTGCTGAAGCGGCTGCTCGCTCATCGCACGGGAGATGCGCTCTGGCTACAGGTCATCGACAGGGATGTGAAAGTCTGCAGGCCCTCCTGAAGCGCTCGCTCAACAAAGGGCAGGAGGGTTCCTGGCATTTCACCGGTATCTGCCGTGTGGCAGGGCTCGGCGGCTTTTCGGGAACGTATCGCGACGGCACCGCTGGCTACTACCTTTCCGAGCCGGTGGTGGAAGACGATGCCAAGGGCGTGGGGCCGCTCATGATGGCGCAGGCGGAGTACATCCGCTGTTTCCGACACTGATCCTTATCTGCGTGAGGGGCCTGTCGTGTGTCATCGGAAGCCGGAATGCTGACATAGGAATTATTAAAGCCGGATGTCAGCTTTTCTTGTGTCCATTCCCCGAGAATCAAACTTTTCCCATACTCATTTGTCTATCAATATGACAGCGGCGATCGGGGCGTCAGCTCTTTTGGACACTTGATCAATTCCCCCGAAAAGATTACGCACCAGCAACTTCGAGCCTAGGAAGCCGACCGTCCTCGGCGGTAGCAGGAATCATTCGTCATGATCAAACGCTTCATTATTGCTTTCATTCTTCTTGTACTGGTAGGCGGCGGCCTGATCGGCTTCAACATGTTCCGCGACAGGGCCATTCAGGAGTTCTTTGCCAACATGCCGGTGCAGCCGGCGACCGTTTCCACGGTGACCGTCGAGCCTGGCGATTGGACTCCGTCGATTCAGGCCATTGGTACGGTGAGTGCGACCAACGGTGTCGATCTTACGGTCGAGACCACCGGAATCGTGAGCGAAATCCATTTCAACGCCAATGATCGGGTGGAACAGAACGCTCTTCTGGTCCAGCTTGACGACGACATTCAGAGGGCCGACCTCGTGGCTGCCGAGGCACAGGCTGCGCTCGACCGGACCAATCTTCAGCGCGCGATCGAATTGCAGCGCCGCGCGGTCGGAACCGAAGTGAACGTAGAATCGGCACGGGCGGCGGCGGATGCTTCGGCTGCAGCGGTGGAGAAGGCTCAGGCGTCTCTCGACCAAAAGCAGCTTCGCGCGCCCTTCGCCGGCGTGATCGGCATCCCGCAGGTGGTGATCGGCCAGTATGTAAGCCCAGGCGATATCATCACCACATTGCAGGATCTCGATGTCCTGCGCGTGGACTTTACGGTCCCGGAGCAGGAACTCGGCCTCCTCAAGATCGGCCAGCCGGTGCGGCTCAGCGCGAGCGACGAAAACCTCAGCTTCACCGGCGCGATCCGCGGTATCGATCCAAAGATCGATCCCGCTTCCCGCCTGGTCAACGTTCGGGCCGAGGTCGCCAATCCGGAAGGAAGGCTGACACCCGGCCAGTTCGTCGAGGTGCGTGTCGAACTGCCGACGGTAAGCGATGTTCTCTCATTGCCGCAGACTGCCGTGGTCACCAGCCTCTACGGCGACTATGTCTTCGTCGTCCGGCCCGCCAAGGATGAGGGCGGTGCGGCTAACGGTGGTGAGCAGAGCGAGACGTCATCGACCAGCGCTGTGACGCCGGCCGAAGCCCAGGATGGTAATCAGGCCGCGCAGAAGCAGCTTGTCGTCAACCAGGTGTTCGTAAAGCTCGGTCGCCGAAGCGGCGGGCGTGTGGAAATCGTCGAGGGCCTCTCGGCCGGAGACCAGGTGGTGAGTGCCGGCCAGAACCGACTGACCAGTGGAATGCCGGTGGTCGTCGCCACGGAGAACGACGAGGCTGCGGGTGAAGGCACACAGGCGGGTGCACAATGAGCTTTTCAGACATATTCATCCGCCGACCGGTCCTTTCGACCGTATTCGGCGCTCTGATCCTCCTCCTCGGCATTCAGAGCATCTTCAATCTCCAGGTGCGCCAGTACCCGGAGGTGGAGGAGACGGTCATCACCATCACGACCGCCTATCCGGGCGCGAGCGCTGAACTCATACAGGGCTTCATCAGCGCGCCGATCGCGCGTGCAGTCTCGACCACCGAGAACATCGACTACGTCACCTCGCAGAGCCGTCCTTCGAGCAGCACGGTGACGGTGCAGATGCAGCTCGGATCCAATCCGGACATCGCGCTGACCGAAGTGATGTCGAAGGTCCAGGGTGTGCGCGGCGAGCTGCCGGAGGACGCGGAGGATCCCGTCATCGTCAAGGGTACCGGCGAACAGTTCGCCATCATGTACCTGGCGATGCAGAATCCCAACATGACGGCCGAGCAGCTTACCGAGTATATCGAGCGCGTCATCCGCCCGCGCGTGTCGACCGTGCAGGGCGTGGCGGAAGTGCAGATCCTCGGCGCCGCCAACTATTCGATGCGGGTGTGGGTCGATCCCATCAAGCTCGCCGCCCGTGGCATGACGGCTGCGGAGGTTCTGGCGGCCATCAACTCGTCAAACTTCCTCTCCGCCCCGGGCAAGACCGAGAACGAGTACGTCGCCTATCCCATTACCGTCCGCTCCACCCTACAGACGCCCGACGCCTTTGCGGCAATGCCGCTCAAGTCCGAAAACGGCAATGTGGTGAGGCTGCGCGATGTCGCCCAGGTGGAACTTGCTGCCGAGAACAACGACACGGTGGTGAATTTCAACGGCCAGCCCGGAACCTTCATCGGCATCTTCCCGACACCCGGCGCCAACCCGCTCGACACCGCGGCGGCGATGATCGACGAACTGCCGGCGATCCAGGCGAGCCTGCCGGAAGGCATGACCATTACGATGGTCTATGATGCGACGGAGCAGATTTCCGCTTCGATCGAAGAGGTCTTCAAGACGATCGGCGAAGCTGTGGCGATCGTCGTCGTGGTCATCCTCCTCTTCCTTGGCTCCTTCCGCTCCGTTCTGATGCCGATCGTGACCATTCCCCTGTCTCTGATCGGCGTCTGCTTCGTACTTTTCGCCTTCGGCTACTCGATCAATCTCCTGTCCTTGCTGGCCATGGTCCTGGCCATCGGACTTGTGGTCGACGACGCCATCGTGGTGGTGGAGAACATCCACCGTCACATGGAGGAGGAGCACATGTCGGCCATCCAGGCCGCTTTCAACAGCATGCGCGAAATCTCCTCCGCGGTGATTGCGATGACGATCACGCTTGCGGCCGTCTTCGCGCCGCTCGCGTTCACGGGCGGGCTCACCGGTTCGCTGTTCCGCGAGTTCGCGGTGACGCTTGCCGGTTCCGTCATCATCTCCGGTCTGGTGGCCCTCACCATTACGCCGATGATGACCGCCCGCCTTCTCAAGCCCGGTCAGCACACCCGTTTCCAGAATTTCGTGGATCGGACCTTCGAGCGCGTGGAACGGCGCTATGAGAACCTGCTCAAGGGCTCGCTGAAATACCGGCCGGTCACGCTGATGATCGTTGTCGCCCTGGTGTCGGTCACGGCGTTCCTGTTCTTCAAAACATCGGGCGAGCTTGCGCCCGAGGAGGATCAGGGAGCTCTCTTCGCGCTGGTGACGGCGCCGCGTTACGCAACGTCGGAATACACGGCCAGCTATGTCGACCAGATGATGCAGCTCACCGAGGACATACCCGAGCTGAGGGCGAGCTTCTCGGCCGTGGCATTCGGCGGCGACGCCACCCAGGCGTTCGGCGTCTGGGCATTCAAGGACTGGGCGGACCGCGATCGCTCCCAGGCCGAAATCCAGCAGGACATCCAGGCCCGCATTTCCCATGTAGCGGGCGTGCAGGCCTTCGTCTTCGCTCCGCCCACCCTTCCGGGCACCGGCGGCGGTTTGCCGATCTCGGTCGTGATCCAGTCGACAGGCGATTCGAGCCAGGTCTACGAAGTGGCGGAGGAGATCAAGAAGCAGGCGGAGGCGTCCGGTCGATTCATCGTCGTCCAGAATTCGCTGTCCTTCGATGCGCCTCAGGTGACGGTCACGATCGACCGCGAGCGCGCTGCAGCGCTCAATCTGCCCATCAGCGATATCGCAACAACGCTGAGCCTGCTGGTCGGCGGGGGCTCGATCGCTCAGTTCGATCGTGAGTCGCAGAGCTACGACATCATCATGCAGGTGCCGGAGCGCTACCGGAACAATCCGGAGAGCCTGGGCGATCTTTACGTGCGCAGCGTGACGGGAAGGATGGTGCCTCTATCCGCGGTGGTGAACATCTCGACCAACGCCTCGCCGGCGTCGATCGAGCAGTTCAACCAGCTCAACGCGGCCACGATCTCGGCTCTGCCTCGACCGGGCGTGACGACGGGCGAGGGCCTGCAGACGATCGAGGACATCGCTCGGCAGAACCTGCCCGCGGGCTTCTTCATCGACTACTCCGGCCAATCGCGGCTGGAGAAGGAACAGGGCAACACGATCCTGGTCGCTTTCATCCTGGCGGTGATCGTCATCTATCTGGTGCTGGCCGCGCAGTTCGAAAGCCTCCGCGATCCGCTGATCATCATGATGTCGGTGCCGCTGTCGATCTTCGGCGCGATCGTGCCGCTGAACCTTGGGTTGGGCACCCTCAACATCTACACGCAGGTGGGGCTCATTACCCTGATCGGCCTGATTACCAAGCACGGCATCCTGTTGGTGGAATTCGCCAACCAGCAGCGTGAAGCCCACGGCATGCGCCGGCGCGACGCCATCGTGGCATCGGCACGAGTCCGGCTGCGCCCGATCCTGATGACGACTGCCGCCATGTCGCTCGGCGTGGTGCCGCTCATCACAGCCTCCGGTGCAGGTGCTGCGGCGCGCTACTCCATGGGTCTGGTGATCTTCACCGGCATTCTGGTGGGCACGATGTTCACGCTTTTCGTGGTACCGATGTTCTACACGTACCTTTCCAGCAAGGACGTGCCGGAACATGCCGAAAAGCCGGATCCGAAGCTCATGCCGGCCATATCCGACTGATTGATGCCGCCGCCTTCGGGCGGCGGTATCATTTCAGGGCCGATGTCCTGCGGATTTGCATCGCGCTTCAAGGACGATAGGACGGCTTCAATTCACCATTTTCATAAAGACTGTCGAGCGGCACGTCGCGCGCCATGATGTCGGAAGCGTTCGCGAAACTGACGAACGCTCTGCGCGCCTCCTCCGCCTTCTGGGGATCCGTGCTGGCTGCAAGGCAGGCGCTCATCGCCTTCTGGAACACGGGTCCTTCCTGGGTGGGCCAGGCCATCAGCAATGCGAGAGCTTCTTCCGCGCTATAGATCTCGGTTACGGGTTCCTCCGGCCGCAAGATAATACGGACGGGAAGCCCAAACTGGGCAGCATCCATGGGACAGGTCCTCTGAGAACCATTTCAAACGACCCAGGTGAAGGAAAGTTGCATTTCCCGAACGCAATTTGATCACAATTTGATCGGCGGCAGACCCAGTCCCTATGGGGCCTTCTGTTCGACCAGGATTCCAGCTTCCCGCGCAGCATCTTCGAATGACTGACGGGCGTGCTCCGTTTCGCGCTTTCCCTCAAGTACATCGAGGCACGCAACCTGCGCCGCCAAATGCTTCCATCCGCGCGATTCCTCAGGCCAATGGATAATGAGAAACTCTGCCGCCTGGCGCGTAGACTTCACTTCGAAGTCCAGCCCATTCCCATCTATCACCAATACTGGCGCGTTCCATGTTTTCGCTTCCATTCCAAGAAAACGATCACGGGCAGAAGCGGTTTAATCACGCTTGGCGACGATTTTGAAATACGATTCTCTTGAGGGTGGCAAAAGCCTTCGCCAACGGGATTCTTGCCGCATCCGCCGCTGCCCTGACACGGCGGGCCGGCGGCGTTCATTCCGCGGGTTTTCCGCCTTCCCGATGCCTTTTTCGGAACGGCGGCGACGGCACCTCGGCGCGGGAGGGCAGAAGCTGGACGCTCCTTCGCATTATGCCATGATGCGTCCATGACCCGCCTTGCCCGATGGATCCAGCGTGCCGTTGTCTTCCTGATCGCCTCAGCGACGTTGTGGCTCATCGTCACCCAGATCTTCGACAGGATCGAGCAGCGGATTCCCGTCTTCGCTGCGCTGCTGGTCACCTACGTCCTTGCGGCCTATGTGATCCTGCCGATAGCTGTCCGTGCCTCTGTCGCCGTTCTGCGCAGCAACCGGATCCCGAGGGTTACGCGCGCCGCCGATGGTCTTCCGGCGGACCCCGTCAATGTGGTTCTCATCGGCTCAGAGGAGCAGCTCCGCCTGGCATTCGCTGCGGCAGGCTGGCACATCGCAGATGCACTGACGCTTCGCTCCGCCACCAGAATGGCGACCAGTTTCGTCCTCAATCGTTCCTATCCGACTGCACCGTTCAGCGCGCTCTATCTGTTCGGTCGCAGGCAGGATATCGGTTTTCAGGAGGATGTCGGCGACAGCCCGAGGAAACGGCATCATATCCGCTTTTGGGCCGCGAACATCGACCCGGAAACCGGAATCGGCGATCTCGCATACTGGACGCGCAAGTGGCGCATCGATCCGTCGCAATCGCATATCTGGGTGGGCGCCGGCACCACCGACACCGGATTCGGCCTGCAGTCCATGACCTGGCAGATTTCGCATCGGGTGGACCGCCATGCGGATGCCGAGCGCGATTATATCGCAGCGGCTCTCCGCAGGGTCGGGGTCATAACCGATGAGCGTTATGTCGAAGCCGGCGAGCCGGTGGGAACACGCTTCATCACCGATGGCCGCATCTTCCGCGCCCGCCTCGTCAGCGGGGCGGGCTAGTCTAGCTGGAAACGTCGGCCTTCGTCCGCTCCTCGGCCACGCGGATGGCGGCAAGCAGGCTGAGACCGGTGTGATAGCAGGGATCGAGGTCGGGCGTGGCCGGTACGTAGTCGACCGGACCATCGGCCGTCATCGTCTGGTAGGCGATCGGCGGCTCGCCCCGCCAATAATGGCGGAAGAAGGCTTCGTCCGCCCGCTGCCAGGTGGCAAGCGTGTGGGGGTTTCCCGTCAGCGACCAGGCGAGCGCAGCCGTGCGGATTGCCTCGGGCAGAGACCACCAAGGTTGGTAAGGGCTGAGCTTCTTTCTTGTGGAGACCGATATCGTGAGCGACAGGCCGGCTTCCGCAAATCCGAAGTCGAGCGAGGAAAGCAGGATGCGCTCCAGCATCCGCACCAGCTCCGGATCGCCGGCGGTTGGAGAATAGTCCAGCGCAAAGCCGGCGAACTCGATCCCGTGGCCGACATTGCAGCGGTCATCACCGGGCACGTTGCTTAAGAGAAAGGTTTTCCGGTCAAGGTGGCGCTCAATCACATGGGCGATGAAGCGTCCGGCGAAGTCCGCGTGCTCGGCCAGTTCCAGACGCTCCAGCATGCCGGCGGCCCCAAGCAGGATCATGCGCGGCCCGAAATCGTCCGCCTGGGCGGCAAGTGCTGCTTCGCCGAGCTCCGCCTGTTCGTCCATCTGGAAGCGGCCGTCCTCGATCGCCGCAATGACGCGGCCGAGATAGGCGAGATGATCGGGCAGGTCCTCCGGCTGGTAGCGGCGCGCCGCCGCGATCAGCCCCTTGGCCGCGAAGGCATCCGAGTAGGTGTAGACCTCGCCCGCCGGGCTTTGGGCGACGACGCGGCCGTCCTTTTCGGCTCGCACCGCCTGCATGGACGCATCGTAGCGGAAATAGACATGGCCGTCCGTGCTCTGCAGCTCCTTCAGAAGTGCGTAGAGGCGGCGGCCGGTCTCGTCGAGCGCTCGCGTCAGGCCGGGCTCCCGGCCGGCAAAGAAGGCGGCGTGGGTGGCGATCGCCTCGAGGCCGCGGCCCTGGATCCAGCCATAGGTGTAGTCCGGCCCGCGCAAACCGTCGGCGCCTGTGTAGTCGGCGAGTGTGAGGCTGTTCAGCTTCGTGTTCAGGAAGCCGCGTCCGAGCGGCGGGCGGGAAAGCATCCATCGAAGCGTGCCGGCGTTGGCGTGAGTATAGCGCTCCGCAGCCTCTTGCAGGAACGTGCCGCTCATTCCTTCAGGCCCGTGGCTGCCACGCTCTGCACGAAGTTCCGGCGCAGGATGACGAAGAGCGTGATGGAGGGGATAAGCACCGTGGCCGATGCGGCGCTCAGGCGGCCGAGATCCACCGTGAAGCCGGTCTGGAACAGCGCCAGCCCGACCTCGATCGTGTAGCTTTCGCGCGTGGTGGTGACGATCATCGGCCAGGCGAAGGCAGTCCATGCCTGGAAGAAGGCAAGGACGGCAAGCGCGCCGAGCGCGCCGCGCAGAAGCGGCAGGACGATCGACCAGAAAATCCAGAGCTCGCCTGCGCCGTCGATGCGTGCCGCCTCCAAGAGCTCGTCTGGTATCGAGTGCAGGACGTTCTGGCGGATCAGGAAGATACCGAAGCTCATCACCAGATAGCCGAGCAGAAGGCCCCAGGTGGAATTGAGGATGCCCAAGGCCTGCGCCTGGAAATAGAGCGGGATCATGTAGACCTCGAACGGCACGATGGCCGTGGCGAGGATGATCACGAAGATGACGCTCAGCGTGCGGAAGCGGAATTTTGCCAGCACATAGCCGGAAATCGCCGAGGTGGCAACGATCGACAGGGTCGAGAGCACGGCGAAGGCAAGGCTGTTGAAGATCCAGCGCGCCAGCGGGGTATCCGCGAGCACCGCGCGGAAATTCTCCACCGTAGGTTCGGCGGGGATGATGGTGGGCGGCCAGGCCAGAAGTTCCTGCGGCGTCTTGAACGCGTTCGAGACGAGGAAGACGAGCGGCAGGATCATGAGAAGGGAGAAGGCGAAGAGAAAAACGTCGATCGCCAGATTGGTCAGCCTTTCGCGGGCGGGAATTCTTTCTTCCGCGCTCACGCTCACCTGGCCGGTTGCATCCACCGCCGTCATGCTCGTCCCTTCTCACGCAGCAGGCCGAACTGGATGAGGGTCAGCACAAGCACGATCGCCAGGAGGACCACGGCTTCCGACGCTGCATAGCCGACACGGTAATTGCGGAAGCTGTTTTCCAGCATGTCGAGCACGAGGACCCGCACCAGCCGGCCGGGCGCTCCCTGCGAGTCGGAAGCAAGCACGAAAGCCTGCGCATAGACATTGAAGCCCGAAATCAGCGTGACGACGGAAACGTAGAGCGTGATCGGCTTCAGAAGCGGAACGGACACATACCAGAAGCGCTGGATGCCGCCCGCACCGTCGAGCTTGGCGGCCTCGAAGAGCGAGACAGGCAGGTTCTTGAAGCCGACAAGGTAGATGAGCACAGCATAGCCCAGCGCCTGCCAGGAGCAGAGCACGATGATGCAGATCACCGACAGCACCGGATCGAAGAGCCAGGCCTGCGCCGGGACGCCGAAATATTGCAAAAGCGCGTTCAGCGGTCCGAGCTTGGCGTCGAAGATCCATTTCCAGGCCATAGCGGCCGGAACGAGCGAAACGACATGGGGAATGAAGACAGCGGTCTCATAGAAGCCTGAAAAGCGCGATGCGGTGCGATGGTGAATGAGTGCGGCGATTGCCATGGCCAGGGGGATGGTCACCGCCAGGACGCCGAAAGCGATGATCGAGGTGTTTACCAGCGCATCGAGGAACAGCCGATCGTGAAAGAGCTCGCGGAAATTATCGAGCCCGATGAAAGGCTTGTTCTTTGACAGGATGTCCCATTTATGCAGGCTCAGCCGCAGCGTCTCGGTGATCGGATAGATACGCACCCATGCGAAGATCGCGAGCGTGGGCAGGAACGCCAGCATCGCGAACCGCCATAGTCTTCGCTGCAGCATGTGCTTTCCCGTCGGAACGGCTTTTTTGCCCAGAGCGGCCGGCTCGCCGCCCTGGTGCTCTCCCATGATGAGGGCCGCTTACTCGGCCAGCAAGCCCTCGCGGCTCAGGATATTGTTCGTCTCCTCGGCGGCCGATGCAAGAAAGGCATCGATCGCCGCATCATCCTTCGCCAGATCCGCATTGGCGTAAGCGTTGGTGAGCTGGCCCGCGAGCCGCGTCAGCACCTCTTCGATCGGACCGATCGCCGGAAGGGTGAAGAACTCGTAACCCTCCGGATAGTCGACGAAGGCGGCGAAGGCGGGGACGCGGTCGGTGACGACGGAGTAATCGACGCCGGACCGGTTCGGCAGCCAGCCCACATTGTCCAGAAGCCAGATGAGGTTTTCAGGCTCGTTGGCGGCAAGCGTGAAGGCCCAGGCGGCCTCGGCATCCTCGCCCTCGACCGAATTCACATAAAGGTTGGTCGGCAGGGCGATCGAGCCGCGGGGCAGGGGAGCCGTCGCATAGTTGAGATCCGGAGCCTTGGCGGCGATGTCGCCGATCACCCAGGACTCGCGGATGAACATGGCGGTCTGACCACGCTCGAAGGCTTCGGCGTCCGCCGGCATTTCGGGCGTCACCGTCTTCAGAACGTGCACGTTCTCCAGATATTGTTTCAGTGTCTTGCGACCCGCCTCGTTGGCGTAGTTGGCGCGCCATTTGCCGTTGCCGTCAGGCTCGATCACCGAGCCGCCATACTGGAACAGGTTGATCCAGAATTTTTCCGCGATGCCCTGTCCACCGCCCGAAAGGCGCAGGCTCCAGCCGGAAACGGTCGGGTTGCCGTTCGCATCCCGCTGGGTGAGCTTTTCGGCATATTCGGTATATTCTTCCATGGTCTTCGGCGGCTCGGTCAAACCGGCAGCCTTGAACATGTCGACATTGTAATAGAGGGAACCCTGGCCGCGGAAGAGCGGCACGCCGTAGACGGTGCCCTCCTTGCTCGCCGCGTCGACGAAGAAGGCGCCGAAATTGGCCGGATCCTTCACGAAGGCGGCGACGTTTTCAGGTGCGGCGGGCAGCAGGTCGTTCTCAAGGTAGCGGGTCGCGGTGGAACCAGACAGCTCGATCACAGTGACGCCGGTTGAACCTGATGTGAGACCCAGAGCAATGCGCTTCTCATGCTCGCGCAGAGCGATTGCTTCGACGTTCACCTGCAGATTGGGATATTCGTCCTTCATGGACTCTGCCACATGCTCGTAAAACGGCGCCATCTCCGGATAGCCGCTCCACACGGTGATGGTCTGGGCCGAGACCGTGCTGGCTGTGATGGAAAGCCCAGCCGCCATCACGAGCGCCATGGACGTTCCCGTGAGCTTGGCCGTGAAGGATCGCGAACTGCCTGTCCTCAACGCTCTCATCTCTGCTCTCCTTGATTTTTGAGCGGACGTGTTCCCCAGGCGAAAAACCTGCCATGCAACCGGTTGCGCGTCAAGTGAAGCGATCGGTACTCTGAGCATGTGCATAAGGTTCCTCAGCGTCCCGGCAGCAAGGCTACTGCGGCGGCAGCGAGCCTTTCTGCTGAGCCCGGCGCGAATGTGGCGGGTTGGCCGTAGTAGCGATGTGCCTCATCGACCTCGTATCCGCCGAAGGCATATTCCTCCTGTGGTGGGATGTAGCCGGGATTGTCCTCGGCAAAGCCGGCGATGAAGAGAGGATCGGGTCCAAAAGCCTTTCTGACGGAGAGCGCCGTCGAAGCAAAGATCTCGCCTGGAAGTCCGATGATCGGCAGCCCGCCCCAATCGAGGAGGGTCACGCGTGCCGCAAGCGGACACATGTCGCGTCCGGCAACCTTCTCGGCCCAGGCGATCCAATGGTTAAGGAGCGTTGCTTCCTGGGGATCAGCGTCAGCCGCTTCCCGCCGCCATCTTTCGGCGAGCGCGTCCGGCGCGTCCTGCTCGCGGATTTCGAAATGCAACTCGACGGCGGCATTGCGGGCTTCCGTTTTCTCACCAAGCGGCCGCGAAGGGGCCTGCATTGCCGCTTCGGCGATGGCGCGGCCGATACGCTCGGCGGCGGCAAAGGTACGCTCCGGTTTCGCTGCGAGCGACATGGAGGCGTGCGCGGAGTGGCCGGTATTGGCGTCGCCCACGCAGCCGGTCATGAAGATGGCGACCGCCCCGGGATGTGCCGCCTCCAGCGCATCGCGCACATAGTGCGGATAGTCCGCGGTCCAGAGCGTATTGTCGGCCCCGAGCACGACGGGATGACAGGCGTAGTTGACCATCAGCGCGATCATCGCGCCGTCTTCCCCGACCACCCGCAGGAGAGGCAGTGAACGGTCGAGCGGCCCGTCGGGCCGGCGGCGGTTGCGGGCGATGTCCGGGTCGGCGCCCGGACCAGTCTCCAGCCGCGCCGGGCGCTGCTGCGCCACCGCTTCATCGATGGCCTTTACGCAGGCGTCTTCCAGAAGCGCGAGATAGCCAGGGTCCGCTTCGGCCCCGAGTCGCCGCACCATCGAAACCGGCCCGCCGTGATTGTGGAGCGCGGCGACGATGATGCGCTCGTCCGGCAACACGCAGCGGCGGCGTATGCGCGCGCTCATCTCGTGGTGAATCCCGATCACGTCGGCAATCGCGATTGCCGTGTCTCCGACTGCCAGCGCCCTCACGGTCAGTGGATCATGCGTGCCGCTTGCCGGCAGCGTCCGCGCCGCAAAGCCGGACATCGCGAGCCCCGCAGGCGGGGTGATGTCGACGACGGCGGCTCCGGCCAGGATCATCTGCGGAACACCTCTTCGCCTGCTTTCCAGACCGCTTCGACCTTCAGCGGCTCGCCGGGCGCGCCAGTAGAGAACCGCACGAGGTCTGCATTCTGGCCCGGAGCAAGGCGACCGATCCCGCCGACGAACCGCCCGGGATTGACGGTCACAAGCCGCAGGCCTTCGGCAAGCGAAAGTCCGGCCGTGCGCATGGCGATGGGGATATTGGCAATCAGCGGCAAGCCGGCACCGGCAAGATAGGGCGTACCGGCAATGCCGATCCGGCCATCCACGCGCACCTCGACCTTGCCTCCGATCGCCTGCGAATAGATTCCCGGCGCCATGCCCGCCAGCGCCACGCTGTCCGAGACGAGCAGCGCGCGCTCGAGACCCTTGGCGCGCAGCATGGCCTTGAACGTTTCGGAGGGAAGGTGATGGCCGTCGGCGATGAAGCTGGCGGAAAGGCGATCGTCCGCAAGTTGCGCCCAGATGAGATTGGGGTGGCGGGGCATCATCGCCGCAACGCCATTGCCGAGATGCGTGGAAAGAGCAGCACCCGCTTCCGCGGCGGCTGCTATCTGCTCCGGGCTTGCGGCGGTATGGCCGAGCGCCACATGGACCCCCTCAGCCACGACGGCGCGGATGTAATCGAGAGCGCCCTCGTGCTCGGGCGCGAGCGTGACGAGGCGGACGAGGCTTCCGCTTGCCTTCTGCCAGTCCGAGAACTCCTCCGGTGACGGCGGCCGCACATGGGCGGCCGGATGGGCCCCGCGCGGCCCGTCTGCCGGTGAAACGCTCGGCCCTTCCATATGCACGCCGGGAATGACCTGCCTTGTCACCACGTCGGCCCGCCTGGCTTCGGCAATCGCCGCCAGCCCATCGAGCAGCGCCTCCCTGGATGCGGTGATCAGCGTCGGCAGATAGGTGGTGACCCCCAGACGGAGCATCGATCGGGTGAGTTCGACGACGCGCTCCGCGTTGAGCTTTCCGTCATTGAGGTCGATTCCGGCATAGCCATTGACCTGCAGGTCGATCAGCCCCGGCGATAACCAGACGTCTTCCACGTCCTGGGCGGGCGAAATCCCCGCGATTACCCCGTCGCGTACGGAAACGGCGATGCCATCCCCGGTGGCGGGATCACGGCCGGTGATCACGGCCGCGCCGCTCATAGGGCGCGCACCCGGTCGCGAAAGCGGGAGATGAAGCGCGCGTTCGCCTCGTCTCCGCCCGGCGCATTGCCGCTGCGCCAGACCGGCGGCTCGATGCCGCGCTCCACGAGCTTGGCCACGGTGCGGATCACCAGGCAGTTCAGCGCATAGGCGTTGGCGAAGGTGGAGATCGCAGCGATATCCTGGCTCATGCCCGGCACGCGCACCACCGCGTCGCCGATCGGCACCTTCGTGTCGATGGCGATGTCGACGATATCATGCAGGTTCTGCTTGGTCGGATGGCGCGCCGGGTGCTCGGGCGCCGTATTCGCCGCATGCTCTCGCGAACTCATGCCGATGAGGAAAGTGCCGCGCGAGCGCGCTTCGAGTGCGGCGTCGATGAGGGCTGCGTTGATGCCATAGGCGTTGGCGAGGATCAGCACATCCGTTTCGCCGAGTCCGGCGTTGGAGATGACCACGCGGCCATAGCCCGGCGTCCGCTCGATGGCCATGGAGCGCAGCGCCCCATTGGAAAGAAGCGTGCCTTCATCGAGGATGGCGCTGATGTGCATCAGCCCGCCGGCGCGGAAGAACACCTCCTGCGCGGCGAGGTTCGAATGGCCTCCGGGGCCGAAGATGTGCACCAGCCGGTCAGCCTCGATCTGGTCGGCGAGCCTTCCGGCGGCAGCCTCCATCGGATCACGCTCCTCCTCGAGGATGCGCTGCATCAGCGTGTGAACGGTTGCGAGATAGCCCGCGCAGAGCGCGTCCGCATCGATCGTTTCAGGCATCGGGATCGGCCTCCCTGTCCAGGAAGAGGGTGCAATCGGCGTGCCGCCGCAGGATGCTCGCGGGGCAGGCGGTGGTCACCGCCCCGTGCAGGCTGCCGCGCACCGCATCCTTCTTGTGCGCCCCCGGAACGATGCAGAACAGCCGGTCCGCGCGCAAGAGGCGGGGAATGGTAAGCGTGATCGCCTGCCGCGGCACCTCGTCCATGCTGGCAAAACCCTGATCGTCGAGCTGCTGCCTGCGGCAGATCTCATCGAGGTCGATCACCTTTACGTCCTCGGGATCGTCGAAGTCGGCAACAGGCGGGTCGTTGAAGGCGATATGGCCGTTGACGCCGATGCCAAGGCAGACGAAGTCGATGGGCGCCTCGTTCAGAAGGCCGGCATAGCGCTCGCATTCCCGGCCCGGATCGGGTTCGGGCCTGATTTTGTGGACCACCCCAAACGGAATCCTGTCGAAAAGATGCCTGTCGAGCCAATGGCCGAACCGCTGCGGCGCCTCCGGTGGAAGGCCGATGAACTCGTCCATGTGGAAAGCGGTGATCCGCCGCCAGTCCACGCCCTCGGCAACGCTGAGCTTCTCCAGCATGGAGGATTGGCTGGGTGCCGCGGCGAAGACCATGCGCAGATGATGCTGGCGGCGCAGGCGCTCCTTCAATGCCTCGGTAACGGCCGCCGCGGCCGCTGCCCCCATTTCCTCCTTGTCCCGGAACGTCTGGACAACAAGCCGTTCCACCCTGCGGGTCGAAATGGGGGATGGCGACAGGTCTGAGGAAGAAGGACGCAAAGCGGAACTCCAAAGGCTGCAGCTATCGGCAAAAGACATCGATACCGGCAGCGCACTATTAGGTGCAACCGGTTGCATGTCAACGCTTGCGTTATGGCTCTGCTCATGCATTCTCCTGACGGGGCAAACAAACCGGAGAAGCGCGTTGCCGGCCGAGCGGAAGGGCGGCGTCACGATCAGCCAGGTGGCGGAGGCTGCGGGTGTGGCGCGTTCGAGCGTCTCCCGCGCCTATACGAAGCCGCATATGCTGAGCCCGGAGACGGTGGAGCACATCAAAGCGGTGGCCAAGCGCCTCGGCTATGTGCCCAACCACACGGCGCGCGCGCTCAGCACGGGCCGCAACGGCAACATCGCCCTTATCGTGCCGGATGTCGCAAATCCGTTTTTCCCGCCCCTGATCCGAGCGACGCAGGCAGAGGCGGAGCGATCCGATCTCTGCGTGTTCCTCGGCAATTCGGAAGAGGACGCCGAGAAGGAAGACAAGCTGCTCAGCCGGCTCTCAAGCCAGGTGGAGGGGGTGATTCTGGCATCCCCGCGTCTGTCCGATGAACGCATTTTGGCGCATGCCCTGCGGAAGCCGATGGTGCTGATCAACCGCAATGTAAAGGGTATTCCGAGGGTGCTGATCGACAGCGGCACCGGCGTGGCGGAGGCGACAAGGCATCTCGCCGAGCTTGGGCACAAGCGAATCGTCTATGTGAGCGGCCCCTCGGCCTCCTGGTCGAACAGGCAGCGCCGCGCCGCCGCGCGCAAGACGGCGACGGCGCTCGGCTTGGAGCTCAGCGTGATTTCGGCCTCGGTGCCGAGTTTCGAGGCTGGCTTGCAGGCGGTTCCCTCCATCCTTGCGCGAAAAGCGACGGCGGCGATCGCCTTCGACGATGTCATGGCGCAGGGTATCCTCGCAGGCCTTGCCGCGCGCGGGGTGACGGTGCCTCAGGATTTTTCCGTGGTTGGCTGCGACGACGCGCTGGGGGCGTTGATGGTGCCCGTGCTTACGACGGTTTCAGGCCAGTCCGCCGAAGCCGGCAAGGTTTCCGCATCGCTGCTGATGCAGCTGCTCCAGTCGGACGCCCTTGGCGACGCTTGCTATGTGCTGGAAACGCATCTCATTGCGCGATCGACGACGAGCGCGGCGCCCTGAGTTGAGGTGATCCGGGGAGTCCCCGAGGCTCGAACCCCCAATAGCATCCGGCTTCGCTGCTCCCGCACAGGCATTGCCGTGCGTGGAAAATCGCCCTGTCTGGCTTGACTCAAAATATGAGTGTGAAATATCACAGTTACATAACAAAAACATTAGAGGGATTTTTCGAGTGAAGCGCCCGTCCTGTTTGTTGCCTGCAGTGCTTTACCGCGGTTCCGAGACCACCCGCAGCGAGATCCGTGTGGAGAGTGCAGTGGTTGCCGGCTGGACCGGCCGCGACAAGGAGGCTGTCGAAAAGCACATTGTCGAGCTGGAAGAGCTTGGCGTTAAGCGGCCGGCATCCACGCCCATCTTCTACCGCGTAGCAGCGTCGCGTTTGACCACCAGCTCTTCCGTCGAGATGACCGGTGACGATTCAAGCGGCGAGGTCGAATTCATTCTGTTGAGGGCCGCCGGCCGGACATGGGTCGGCGTCGGCTCGGATCACACCGACCGCAAGGTCGAGGCCTACAATGTCACCGTTTCAAAACAGATGTGCGACAAGCCGGTTTCGCCCGAATTCTGGGACTACGAGGATGTTGCGGGGCATTGGGACGAACTCATCCTGCGCTCCTACATCATCGAGAAGGGTGAGCGGGTCGTCTACCAAGAGGGCACCGTCGCCAGCATGCTGGCGCCGGAGAGCCTGCTCAGCCTCTGGAACGGAGGGACGCTCCACGAGGGCACCCTGATGTTCTGCGGGACGCTGGCGGTTCGCGGCGGCGTTCGTCCGGCCAGCCGCTTCGAGATCGAGATGGAGGACCCCGTTCGGGGACGCAAGATCTCGCATTCATATGATGTTGTCACTTTGCCGGTGGTCGGATGATGGCTCCTAAGTCCACATCAGCCCTTCCAGGGACAGGCGAAGACGAGGGCGGTCGGCTCTCGCTTCGCGATACTGCCTACAGGATGATCAAGCACCGCATCACGACGTGCGCCTACAAGCCCGGTGAATATCTGAACGAGGCGCTGATCTCCTCCACCCTTGGCATCGGGAGGACACCCGTCCATCAGGCCATCGACCGGTTGATGATGGAAGGACTTCTCGAGGTTATCCCGCGCAAGGGCCTCATCGTGAAGCCGATCAGCCTCGACGAGGTCATGCAGATCATCGAGGTCCGCCTCCTGAATGAATGCCATTGCGTTCGGCTCGCGGCGATCCACGCCAATCAGGCCGAGCTCGATCAGCTTGCTGATGTGCTGGCGCGGTCGAAGGAAGGAATCGCCAGACGCGACAACGAGCAGATGATGATGCTCGATCGGGAGTTTCACGGCATCCTGGCCCAGGCATCGCGCAACGACGTCCTGGGCGAACTGCTTGGTCGGCTGCACGACCGTTCGCTTCGATTCTGGATCATCTCGCTCAATGCGCCGGGCCATCTCCAGACCGTCTACGATGAGCATCAGACCATTTTGAAGGCGATTAGCGATCGCGACGCGGATGCAGCCGAGCGCGCCATGCGCCTGCACATCGAGGATTTCCGGGAAAACATCATGCGCAATGTCTCTCCGGGAAGATCGGTGTCGACCGTGAGTGGAGGCAATTGAATTGAAATGACGACAGATCCAGAAGTCCTCATCGCCGGCGGCGGCCCGGTTGGCCTGTTCTCAGCTCTTCTTCTCGGGCGGCAGGGGGTGAGGGTACGGCTCTTCGATATCAACGCAGGTCTGCAGCGCGATCCCCGCGCCGCCACCACCCATCCGGCGACTCTCGAGGTGCTCAGCGCCATCGACGGCCTGGTTGACGACATGGCAAGGGTCGGCCTCGTCGCGCCCATCTTCCAGTTCTGGGATCGACCATCCGGAAGGCTCGTCGCGGAATTCGATCATGCGCTGCTCGCGTCGGATACGCGGTTTCCGTACGTGATCCAGTGCGAACAGTTCAAGACATCGCAGCTCCTGCTGGAACGCTTGCGGAAGGTGCCTTCCGTGGAAATCCTCTTTGAGCACGAAGTTCTGTCGGTCGAGCAGAATTCGAGCGGTGTCAGCGTCTCGGTTAAGGGACCTGATGGTGTCCATGTCCACAGAGGTCGGTACCTGATCGGCGCTGACGGTGGCCGCAGCATTATCCGCAAGCAATGCAAGTTACCGTTCGAAGGCTTTACCTGGGACGAGCGCTTCATCGTGCTCACGACACCCTTCGACTTCCTTGAGCACCGCGGCTACTGCTATCGCAGCTATTTCGCTGACCCGGATGAGTGGTGCAATTGCTTCAAGGTCGCCGCCGATGGTCCTCCCGGCCTATGGCGTACCGTCTTTCCCACCGATCCGGCCCTGTCCGAAGCCGAACTCATGAGCGACGAGGCCGTTCAGGCAAGGCTTCAGAAGTTCTTCCCCGCGGAACAACCCTACGAGATCGTTCATCGCAATCTCTATACGACCCATCAGCGTGTCGCGGAGACGTTCCGGGTGGGGCGTATTATCCTCGCCGGTGACTCGGCGCATCTCAACAATCCGATCGGCGGCATGGGCCTCAATGGCGGCCTGCAGGACGCGGGCAATCTGTGCGAGAAGCTGATCGAAATCCTCCTGAACGGCGCCAGCGACCAGTTGCTCGCCCTCTACTCGCTGCAGCGCCGCACCGTCGCGATCGACTTCGTTCAGGAGCAGTCCATCGCCAACAAGCGGCGGCTGGAAGCCAAGGACGAAGAAACGCGCCGGCGCAACTTCGACCAGCTTTCCGCCCTTGCCGCCGACCCTGAAAAGGCCCGTGATTTTCTGCTGCGATCTTCGATGATCCTTGCTCAGCGTCGGGTTGCCGGCCTCTCGCTGGAGGCAGCTTGATGGGCGGTACCGCTGCAACGCCTCGAATGAGGCCCTTCCTTGCAGCAACGCCTGCCTTCGCGGCAGGGAGCGACTCTCCGCGTGCCTTCCTGGAGAGATGCCTGTCCGTCATCGCGGAACGGGAAGCCGAGGTGCGGGCCTTCGTCGTTCTGGACATCGGGAAGGCGCGCATTGCCGCCGATGAATCGACGCAGCGTTGGCGCTCCGGCCGGCAACTTTCGCCGATCGACGGCATGCCTGTCGGCATCAAGGATATCATTGAGACGATAGACATGCCGACCGGCATGGGATCGCCGCTGTTCGAGGGCTGGCGTTCCGGACGCGATGCGGCGAGCGTGAAAGCTTTGCGCGAAGCCGGCGCGATCATCCTCGGCAAGACCGTTACGACCGAGTTTGCTGCGACCCATCCGAACGTTACGCGCAATCCCTGGGACCTCAACCGGACGCCGGGCGGTTCGAGCAGCGGATCGGCGGCTGCCGTCGGCTGCGGCATGGTGAGTGCAGCGCTTGGAACCCAGGTCATCGGCTCGATCATCCGTCCCGCCAGCTTCTGCGGTTGCGTCGGTTTCAAGCCGACGGTTGGCGCAATCAACCGGGGCGGCAGCCACGATTATCTTAGCCAGAGCGCGCTTGGCGTGCTCGCGGCCGACCTGGCCGATGCCTGGCAGGTCATGAAAGAAATGGCAAAGCGCTGCGGAGGCGATCCTGGCACCGCGGGACTGGACGGTCCGGCGGTCCTTCCCGAAGCCTCGCGCCCGGCACGGCTCGCGTTGATCCGGACGGCAGGATGGGAAACGGCATCGGATGATGCCAGGAAGGCTTTTGACCTTGCGTGCGCCCGCCTGGCTGAAGCCGGCGTCGAATTCGCGGATGCAAGCGACGATGAGGCGATTTCCTGCGTCGAAACGGCCATCAACGATGCGCAGGCTGTCAGCCGCGCGATCAATGCCTGGGAATTACGGTGGCCGCTGAACACTTATCGCGACCGCGATTTCTCGAAGTTGAGCCGGGCGATGCAGGAGCGACTCGCCCAAGCCGAGGCGATGTCGCAGGAGGATTACCAAGCCGCCATCGCGAAACGCGATCGGGCGCGCTTGCTGCATGCCGCGCTCTCCGATCGATATGAGGCAGCGATAACGCTTTCGGCGCCGGGCGCCGCGCCTCCAGGTCTTTCCTCGACTGGTGATCCCATTTTCGCGGTTCCGGCATCTCTCCTCGGCGTGCCGGCAATGTCGCTGCCGCTTCTCACGGTCGGAGGACTGCCGCTCGGCCTTCAGCTCATCGGTTTCTCCGGCCGTGATGCCTCTCTTTTCGGCGCCGCCGGATGGGTTTCAGGTCAACTTAGCTAGAGAAGTCTTGTTCATGTCCAAGTCAGCAGCGTCTTTCCATCAAGCCTTGAGCCGGTATGCGTCTGCTGACGGTCCGGAGCGCGGATATCGCGACCTTCACGACCACATCCTTGAACTCGACCGGAAGGGGCTGCTTGTCGTCATAGACGAGCCGATCAACAAGGATACCGAAATGCACCCTCTGGTGCGTTGGCAGTATCGTGGCGGCATCCCGGAATCCGAGCGTAAGGCGTTCCTGTTCACGCAGCCGACGGACAGCAAGGGGCGGCGCTATGACAGCGCAGTGCTGGTTGCTGGCCTTGCGGCGACTCCGGATGTTTACCGCGTTGGCTTCGGGCAGCCGCTGGACAAGATTGGCGAGACCTGGATCAAGGCTATGGCCTCGCCGATCGAGCCGCGGGTCGTGGACAACGCCCCGTGCCAGGAAATCGTGATCCAGGGCGAGGAGCTCAACGAGCCTGGCAAGGCGCTGGACGGTTTGCCCGTGCCGATCTCGACCCCAGGCTGGGATAATGCGCCGTACCTGTCGGCCGGTCACTACATTACCAGGGATCCGGATACCGGCATCCCGAACATGGGCAATTATCGCGGCCAGTTGAAGGCCCCGCGCCGGCTCGGAATGAACCCGTCCGTCGAGCTCAGGGCGGGCATCTACACCCACTGGCTGAAATACAAGGCACGCGGCGAACCGATGCCGTGCGCCGTTGTGGTCGGCTGCCCGCCGGCAGTTTCCTACACATCGGTGCAGAAGCTGCCCGAGAATATGGACGAACTCGCCGTCGCCGGTGGCCTGGTGGGTTCTCCCATCAATGTCGTGCGCGCGAAGACTGTCGATCTGATGGTTCCAGCGGAAGCCGAATTCATCATCGAGGGCTATATCGACACCGAATTCCTGGAGCCGGAGGCGCCCTTCGGTGAATCCCACGGCTACGTCAATCTCCAGGAATACAACGCATTCATGGAGGTGACGGCGATCACCCGCCGCCGCAATCCGGTTGTCACCTCCTTCATCAGCCAGGTCACGCCGAGTGAATCCAGCGTTATCCGTAAGGCGGCGATGGAGCCGGTTTTCCTGAATCATCTGAAGAATGTCGTGGGTATTCGCGGCGTCAAGCGCGTTGCGATGCACGAGCCTTTGACCAGTCTCTATGCGGTCATTGCCGTCCAGTTCGAGCGTGGCGTGCCCGAAGCAGAGGTGTGGCGGGCGCTCTACGCCGCGTCGTCTCTGCACCGTTTCGCGGGGAAATGGGTCATCGCGGTCGATGAGGATATCGAGCCGACGAATGCCGACGCGCTTTTCTGGGCCATGTCCTACCGATGCCAGCCACAGCACGATCTGCGCGTGCTCGACCACAAGGATCCCGGTCACGGCCCGCGCGGACCCCGCGACGACGGGGCCAGCGCCTCCGTACTGATCAACGCGCTCCTCAAGGGTGAGTTCGCACCTGTCGCGCTGCCCAAGCGCGAATTCATGGAGAACGCCCGGGCGATATGGGAGCGGCTGGGTCTGCCTGCGCTGAAGCCCGAGGCGCCCTGGCACGGCTACGATCTCGGCGTGTGGCCGGAGCATCTGGAGCGGCAGGCCAGAATGGCCACCGAAAGCGACTATTTCGCGCTCGGCGATGAGCTTGTCCGACAGCGCCGGAAGGATGTGGCGATGAACGATCCGGTTCCGCGGTGATGGAGGCTGCTGATGAAGGCTCGTTGCAAGACTTCGTTCCATGCGCCCGCGTCGTTCGCGGTGGTGTCTTGAGAGCCTGAACAGCCTTGGAAACGCTGCCCGGCCGGGTGCCAGAAACAGAAATGAAGAAGCCCAGTCGGCACGCGCCGACAAAACAAAGGAGTGGAACATGAAAAACAAGGGTCGGAATTTCATGGGAGTGATAGCCATCGCGCTCGCAAGCTGCTGCGCGGTGGTCGGTGCGCAGGCGCAAGACCTCAAGCCCTGGCGCCATGGAATGGTGAAGGCAAAGAGCGACGCCGGCATCGTGCTGATGGCCGATCACAAAGGCTTCGACAAGGAGCAGGGCCTCGATCTCGAGGTCGTCGAGTTTACCGGCGATTCACTGGCATTGAAGGCGCTGATCGCCGGCGAGTTGGACAGCTATGAAGGCAGTCCCGGCGGTCCATTGCTCGCAGCGTCTCGCGGTGCCGATATCAAGATTGTCGGCTGCTATTGGCCGGGCCTCACTTATGGGATCTTTTCCAAGCCGGATATCGAATCGCCCAAGGACCTCGAAGGCAAAACTCTTGCGATTTCTGGTCCCGGCGCATTGCCCGACCTCATAGCCCGGGCGCTGCTTGAGGTGAACGATATCCCTGCCTCTTCGGTCCACTTCACCTCCATGGGAGGCGATGTCGATCGCATGAGGGCGTTGACGACGGGCGTGGTCGACGCGGCATCGGCATCGACGGAGTTCATCGACTTTGCGAAGGAGAACAACATCAAGCTTCTCGCGCACGCCCATGATTTCGCGCCCAACTATCTGCGCTTCTGCACCTATGTCTCGAGCAAGACGCTGAACGAACGCAAGGACGAGCTGGCCCACTATCTCGCAGCACAGATGAAAGGCGTTCAATACGCGCTCGATCATCGGGATGAATCCATCGCCCTCAGCCAGGCGATCACCAAAGCGGACAAGAGCGATACGCGGGCGGCCGACATGTTCGACGAAGTGATCAAGTACAACGCCATCGACAGCACCATGCCCGTCCCCGTCGAGAGGCTCAGCTGGATGCAGGATCTCCTGATCAAGACGGGGAACCTCAAGACGCCGAACGACCTGTCGAAGCTTGTCGACGATAGCGCGCGCCAGCAGGCGCTCACGCTCGTGAACAAGGAATAGGGGGAAATCCATGGGTCAGGTCAGCCTGGTCGATGTGTCAAAGCGCTTCGCCTTGCGCATCAAAAACGAGGTCAAGACGGTGAATGCTCTTTCATCCGTCAACATGGACATCAAGGACGGCGAAATCGCCGTCCTGATCGGCCCCAGCGGGTGCGGCAAGACCACCGCATTGCGCATCGCCATGGGGCTGGAGACCGCCAGCCAGGGACGCGTTGTCGTGGACGGCAGGGTCGTGACAGGCTGCGGCTACGATCGCGGCCTGGTGTTTCAGCACGCAGAACTCCTGCCATGGCTGAGCGCGCTTGAAAACGTGATGTTCGGGCTTGAAATGAAGGGCATGCGCGGCGCGGAGCTCCGTGATACCGCCATGCGCTATCTCGAACTCGTCGGCCTGGCCGATTCGGCCGATCGCCGCCCGCATCAGCTGTCGGGCGGAATGAAGCAGCGCGTCGGTATCGCGCGGGCCCTTGCGATCGATCCTTCGGTGCTGCTGATGGACGAGCCGTTTGGCGCGCTCGATGCGCAGACACGTGAAGGCCTGCAGGGCGAGCTGCTCGACATCCATACCCGGACCAAGAAGACGATCCTGTTTGTCACGCATGACCTTGATGAGGCCGTGTTGCTTGCCGATCGCGTCATCGTCATGCGGCGCGGCACGATACAGGAGACGATCGACATCAACCTGCCGCGTCCGAGAGGGGATCTCGGTGCGCTCCGCGGTTCGGCGGAATTCGCCGAAGCCCGCTACCGCATCTGGCGTGCCCTCCATGAAATCCCCGAGACGACGCACTGAGGCAAAATGACTGAAAGAACCAACGTCATGGCTATTCAGAATCTGCCATCCTCCGCGACGGAAAACGTCGTGGAGCCGCCAAAGCGCCGTGAGATGCCCGGCTGGATGATCACCGCCATCTCGGTGGTGGTACTGATCGGAGCCTGGCAGCTTTTCGGTCGCGACATCAATCCCGTATTCGGCTCCTATCCTTCTGCTATCGCCGTAGCTGGCTGGAACCTGCTGATCAGCGGGGATCTGCTGACGGCCCTGATGTCGAGCCTTCAATCGTTCCTCGCAGGCTATAGCCTCGCGATCGTGGTCGGCGTGCCGCTCGGTCTGATCATCGGACGCTCGCGCGTTCTGGAGAATGCTGTGGGAGTTTACATCACGGCCGGCAATGCGATGCCGCTGGTCGCCTTCGTGCCGCTCCTTGTCCTCTGGTTTGGACTTGGCTTCACGGTGAAGGCGGCAATCGTGTTCCTGATGTCCATGTTTCCGATCTGCATCAACACATGGTCCGGCGTCAGGGCGGTCCCGAAGACCCTGATCGAAGTCGGCAAATCCTTTGTCGCGCCGAATTCGGTCATCCTTCGCCGCATCGTCCTTCCGGCGACGCTGCCTTACATCATGACCGGCATCAAACTGGCGGTGGGCCGCGCCGTCGTCGCCATGGTCATCGCCGAATTCTTCACTGCTATTTCCGGGCTTGGCGGGATCATCATCAACTCGGCGAACAATTTTGACACCGCGACGATGTTCGTGCCCATTTTCCTGCTGATGATCCTTGCGACATTGCTCAACGGTCTCGTTGGCCTGATCGAGCGGCGTGTTGCTCCCTGGCAGTTCGAACTGTCGGATCGCGAATAGCGATCCGACACCCACCCGCCGCCTCTACCCCTAAAACTCCGGATCTGCCATGCGTATTGCCGTCCCCGACCTCATATCGAACTCATATTTTCCGGCCGCCGCGGCGGTCGAGTTGGGTTATCTCAAGAAACTGGGCCTCGATATCAGCCTTGAACTGATCTTTCCCGTCGACAAGGCCTATGAAGCGCTGCGCGATGGCAAGGTCGATTTCGTCGGCGGTTCCGCCCATTCCGCGCTGGCCGCCTTTCCCGAATGGAAGGGATGCAAGCTCCTCTGCGCGCAAGCTCAGGGCATGTACTGGTTCCTCGTCATGCGATCCGATCTCGATCCGGTCCGCGGCGATTTGAGCGTGGTCAAGGGGCGCCGCATCGGCGCCGCACCGTGGGTCGACATGGGGCTGAGGGAACTCCTGAAGGCGGCAGGCATCGACGAGAAGCGGGACGAGGTGACGATCGCCCCGGTTCCCGGAGCCGTCGGCGCCGGCGTGAACTTCGGCCTGACAGCAGCCAAAGCGCTCGAAGACGGCAAGATCGACGGCTTCTGGGCGAACGGCATGGGCGCGGAAGTGGCGGTCAGGCGCGGCTTCGGCAAGGTCGTTCTGGACGTCCGTCGCGGGGACGGACCAGCCGGATGCTTTGATTATACGTTCTCCTCGATCGCCACCAGCGATCGGGTGCTGGCCGAGCAGCCGGAGGCGGCGGCCAGGATGGTCGAAGGTATCGTCGCCACGCAAAGGGCGCTGAAGGAAAATGTGGAACTCGCAAAAAAGGCGGGCCTGGCGCTTTTCCCCCCGTCGGAGGCCGAACTCATCACCGATCTCATCCGCCGCGATCTGCCCTATTACGATGCCTCGATTTCCGAGAAGACAGTGACCGGTATGAACCGGTTCGCGCAGGACCTCGGCCTTCTGAAAGGTACGCCGGCCTATGAGGACGTCGTGGCAGCGCAATTCGCGCATCTCTGGAACGCGTGACATTCACCCAGGAAGTGGATCGACGATAATGGCAATCAACAAGGCACATGATGAGTTTCACACGCTCGACATGGACAGTGGGTGGGAAGTTCCGCCGGGCTATCCTTCGGGCATCAAGCAGAAGATCCTGTCCGGCGCGCTCGATGAAGAGAACAAGCGGGGCAGCCGCACCCGCCTGCTGCGCTTCGATCCCGGAGTGTTCACGACCAAGCCTTTCGTGCATGAATATTGGGAAGAGGTCTTCCTGGTATCGGGAGACCTGACGGTCGGCAACGATGAGCAAGGGAAGGGCGGCGAGTCCTTCTCGCCCTTCACCTATGCCTGCCGTCCTCCGGGGGCGTATCACGGGCCTTTCTTTTCGGAGAAGGGCTGCCTCCTGTTGGAAATCCATTATTTCGACCCCGCATGAGGTCCTGAAAGGCGATGGCATCGAAAGAAACGCTCAACTCCCTATCCTCGGATCTTGCCAGCGGGCGGACGACCAGCCGTGCGCTCACCGAGGCGTGCCTCGCCCGGATCGAGGATTCGGCGGGAGAAGGAAGCCGGACCTTCATCCAGGTGGACAAGGCGGTTGCGCTGGCGCAGGCCGACGCCATGGATTTGATGCGCTCAAAGGGGGCGGAGCCGTCGCCCTATGCTGGAATCCCGATATCGATAAAGGACCTGTTCGACATTCGCGGACAGGTCACGCGGGCCGGGGCCAAGGTGCTTTCGGATGCGCCACCGGCGCTGGAAGACGCAGCGGCCGTTACCCGACTTCGCCGCGCCGGTTTCGTTTTCATCGGCCGGACCAATATGAGTGAGTTCGCTTTCTCAGGTCTCGGCCTGAATCCGCATTTCGGCACGCCGCGCAACCCATGGGACAGGCAGACCGGCAGAGTGCCGGGCGGTTCGTCATCCGGAGGCGCCGTGTCGATCACCGATGGAATGGCTTACGCAACTCTCGGCACGGATACGGGCGGCTCCTGCCGGATTCCCGCAGCGTTTACCGGCATCGTCGGCTTCAAGCCGACGGCGCGCCGGGTGCCCCTGCAAGGGGCGGTACCCCTGTCGACGACTCTGGATTCGGTGGGGCCTCTGGCGCGCTCCGTCGCGTGTTGCGCGGCTCTTGACGCGATCATTTCCGGCGAAGCGGAAACCAACCTTTCCGGCGTCTCTCTTGAGGGCAAGCGTTTCGCCGTGCCCCACACGGTCGTCCTCGATGGCATGGACGAAATCGTCTCGCGCGACTTCGAACGTGCGCTGTCTCGTCTTTCGGCTGCCGGTGCGAGGATCAGCCGGATCGATCTGCCTGAATTCGCGCAAATTGCAACCATCAATGCAAAGGGCGGGTTCACCGCCGCGGAAAGCTATGCTTGGCACCGGCCGCTGCTCGCGGCACATGCCGATCGTTATGACCCCCGGATCAGGATGCGCATAGAACGCGGGCAATCCATGACCGCGGCCGACTATCTGGACCTGATCGCCGCACGCCGCTCCTACATCGCAGGTGTGACGAAACGCATCGAGCCGTTTGATGCCATCATCTTCCCGACTGTGCCCATCGTCGCTCCCAAACTGTCCGATCTCATGGAGGACGATGCGTTCACGAGCATCAACCTCCTGGTGCTGCGCAATTCGACGACAATAAACATGCTCGACGGGTGCGCGATCTCGGTCCCCATGTCCGACGAAGGGGCTCCCCCGACAGGGCTGACGATCGCAAGGGCCGGCGGCGGCGACCAGGCGATCTTCCGTCTTGCGGCTGCTGCCGAACCGGTTCTTGCTGCGGCTTGAACGAAACTCCATTTGGCTCCGTTCTGCAAAAGACACGCATCATCCTGCAGGGCGATGTGCCGAGCCCGACGCGTGTGCCGCCGGGCCATTCGGCCGCCTGTCACTTCGCAGCACCCAATCCGTTAAGGGCGGTTGCGGCGAACGTGTTGGAGCCTTCGACAGCGTAAAACACCTGTCGAATCGCTGGCGAACGAGCGATCAACGAAATGCCGTGCCGTCGCCAACGAACGGCGACGGCACGGCTACAGAACGATTCCAGGAAAAGTGGGAACCGTCTAGAAGTCGAAAAGCTCGCCCAGCAACGATTTCTTCTTCCTGTAAGGCTGCTGCGACCCGTAGCGACGATCGCCGCCATGGTTTTCGTCACGGTCGCCGTAACGCGGTCTTTCGTGCTGCGTTTGTGACGGCCGATCATCGGAGGACCGTTCGATGATCTTGTCCAGCTCACCGCGATCCAGCCAGACCCCGCGGCATTTGGGGCAATAGTCGATCTCGATTCCCTGCCGGTCGGCCATTGCGAGTTCGGTGTTATCGATCGGACATTTCATATGATGTCTCCCGCGATTTCGTCGCTTGCGTGTCAGATCCTGCGTGCAGGCTCAAAGACTGAGATATGGCAGGACTTCGTGAGCGCCACGATAGATCATCTCCAGCGCAACGTAGAGGATGACGGCGAGGCCCACATAGGCGATCCAGCGATGGTGCTGGAGCAGACGCGCAATGAAGCTCGCAGCCACACCCATCAGCGCGATGGACAGGATCAGACCGAATACCAGGACTCCCGGATGCTCTCGCGCCGCGCCGGCAACGGCCAACACATTGTCGAGGGACATCGACACGTCTGCAATGACAATCTGCCATGCAGCCTGGGCGAAGGTCTTGCGCGGGGTATTTCCTGCGATCGTGCCGTCGTGACTGAGACCACTTCCCGTCTGCGCTTCGGCAACAACGATTTCCTCGGCATGACTGGTGCGCAGCTCCCGCCACATCTTCCAGCAAACCCAGAGCAGGAGGATGCCGCCGGCGAGCAAGAGCCCGACGATCTGCAGAAGCTGCGTCGTTGCAGCGGCAAAACCGATGCGGAGCACTGTTGCCGCGACAATTCCGACAAGGATGGCCTTGTTGCGTTGATCCTTGGGAAGCCCGGCTGCGGCAAGGCCAATGACGATGGCATTGTCGCCCGCCAGAACCAGGTCGATCATGATGACTTGAAGAAGCGCCGAGAGAGCTTCGGCTGTAAGAAATTCGCTCATGTGACTCCCATCTTAGATGATCCGGAAGCCAGATGATGCGGAACCGTACGCAACATAAATCCCGGTCCTGATCCGTCTGGATCAGGACTGCTTCACCGGAGATTTATGGCCGATTGAGTTCCACGATCACCAGGCCACCTGATTGGACATCCAGTCCGACATCACAGCTCGTGAGAGCTGCCAGAGGGGCCCGGTCTGGTGACCGTCATTTATCCGTTGGGGAAAGACAGTTCAAGACTGAAGTTCACAAACAACAGGGGCCGTACCGGCTCCCAACTTTGCGGGGCGAGCCGAACCCCCTTCAGAATGGCGTTGGCGGCGGCAACTGCAGGCGGGATGAGAGGCAGAGGGTGCGATGGGGGATTCCGGCCGGCGTCGCCCGCATAAAGTGCAAGTCCATCCCGGATTCTGTTGGTCGGAGTGGCAGGATTTGAACCTGCGACCCCCTCGTCCCGAACGAGGTGCGCTACCAGACTGCGCTACACTCCGTGACCAGACGGCGGGCTTATAACTGCCGATCGTACGCTCCGCAAGCCGAAAGGTAGGTAATCGCTGACTTAATCACCGTCCAGGTCTAATACGGGCTGCTCACGTCGCCCGTTTCGACATAGACCGACTTGATCTGGGAATAGTGGTCGAGCGCGGCAAGCGCGTTCTCCCTTCCTATGCCGGAATTCTTCATGCCGCCGAAAGGAAGCTCGACCGGCGTGAGGTTATAGGTGTTGATCCAGCAGGTGCCGGCCTTCAGCTCGGAAATAACGCGATGGGCGCGCGAAAGATCGCGCGTGAACACCCCCGCCGCGAGGCCGAACTCGGTATCGTTCGCACGGGCGATCGCTTCCTCCTCCATGTCGAAGGAGAGGATGCACATCACCGGCCCGAAGATCTCTTCACGCGCGATTCGCATGTCGTCCCGAACATCGGTGAAGATAGTGGGCTCCACGAAGAAGCCGTTCTCGAAGCCCTGGAGGCGGGGCGCGGAGCCACCAAGATGAAGGCGTGCGCCTTCCTCCCGTCCAAGCGCGATATAGGACATTACGCGTTCGCGTTGGGTTGCCGAGACCAGAGGCCCCAGATGGGTTTCGGGATCGAGCGGGTCGCCCAGCCTGATGGCGCGGGTCCGCTCGCTGAGCCGGTCGAGGAAGCGATCGTGGATACCCTTCTGCACGAAGACACGTGTGCCGTTGGAGCAGATCTGCCCGCTGGAATAAAAGTTTCCGAGCATGGCGCCGCTGACGGCGTTTTCCACATCGGCGTCATCGAAGACGATCAGGGGCGACTTGCCCCCAAGCTCCATCGTGGCGGCCTTCATGTGCTCGCCGGCGAGCGCGAGGACCTTCTTTCCCGTGGGGACGGAACCCGTGAGCGAGACCTTTGCCACGCCTGGATGGCTGACGAGCGCAGTGCCAACCTCTCCCGTGCCCTGGATGACGTTGAAGAGTCCGTCCGGCAGGCCTGCTTCGGTGAGGATTTCGGCAAGGGCGAGAGCGGAAAGGGGGGTGTTTTCGGACGGCTTGAAAACCATCGCATTTCCAGCGGCAAGCGCCGGCGCGGCCTTCCACGCTGCGATCTGGATCGGATAGTTCCAGGCGCCGATGCCGACGCAGACGCCGAGCGGCTCGCGTCGCGTGTAACCGAAGGGGCCGCCGAGATCGACGTGGTCTCCCTGGTAAGCGGCAATGGCGCAACCGAAGAATTCGAGCGCATCAGCGGCGGAGGCCGCATCGGCGACCCGTGTCTCTTGGATGGCCTTGCCCGTGTCGAGCGTTTCCAGCCGGGACAGCTCCTCGTTGCGCTCACGCAGGATTTGCGCCGCGCGACGCAGGATTCTGCCGCGCTCCATGGGCTTCAGCCGCGCCCAGGCGGGCTGAGCCTCGCGCGCCGATTCCACGGCGAGCTCGACGATATTGGGAGTGGCCAGGTGCAGCCGGGCGATGATTTCGGCCGTTGCCGGATAGATGACGTCAAGAGGAGCGCCTTGCGTATCCTCGACGAAATCGCCGTTGATGTAATGCGAGGCAATGGGCTGGGCGCGCATGTGTTTTCTCCTCGGTCAGCGGTCGGAAACCTGCCAGCGCGGATTGATCCACGGCTGCAGATTTGAGGGAGGAAGCAGCGGCTTGTCCAGAATGTGGTCCGCCGCCTTTTCGCCGACCATGATGGAGGGCGCGTTGAGATTGCCGTTTGTGATGCGAGGGAAGACGGAAGAGTCGGCAACCCGAAGGCCCTCGACGCCGATGACCTTCAGTTCCGGGTCGACAACGCTCATCCGATCGTCGCGGCTGCCCATCCGGCAGGTTCCGCAGGGGTGATAGGCGCTCTCGACATGCTCGCGGACGAATTCGTCGAGCTCCTGGTCGGATTGGACTTGAGGCCCTGGCGATATCTCGAAATCGCAATAGGGTTCAAAAACGGGCTGCGAAAAGATTTCGCGCGTGAGCCGGATGCAGCGCCGGAAGTCGGCCCAGTCCTCCTCGTGGGACATGTAGTTGAACCGAATTCTTGGAGCCTGCCACGGATCGGGGGAGGCAAGGGTGACGGCACCCCGCGATTTCGACCGCATGGGACCCACATGGGCCTGGAACCCGTGCACCTTCGCTGCCGCCTTGCCATCGTACCGGATGGCGGCGGGAAGAAAATGATACTGGATGTCAGGGTACTCGACGCCGGCGCGCGAGCGAACGAAAGCAGCGGCTTCGAAATGGTTGCTGGCGCCGAGGCCGGATTTGAAGAGAAGCCACTCAAGGCCGATCAGCGCTTTGGAGAAAAGATTCAGGCTGGAGTGGAGCGTGATCGGCTTGCGGCAGGCCTGTTGGATATAAAGTTCCAGATGATCCTGCAGGTTCTTCCCGACGCCTGGCCGGTCCGCCACCACGTCGATGCCGAGGCTGCGCAGTTCCTCCGCCGGTCCGATGCCCGACAGCATGAGCAGCTTCGGCGAGTTGATCGAAGAGGCTGATACGATTACCTCACGCCGCGCCTTAACGACCTGAATCGAATTGCGAGCTTCGATCTCGACGCCGACCGCCCGTTGATTCTCGATTCGAACGCGCCGCGCGAAGCCTCTGACGAGACTCACGTTTTGCCGCTTAAGCGCGGGTTTGAGATAGGCATTTGCGGCAGACCAGCGGCGGCCCATGTGGATCGTCTGTTCCATGGGCCCGAAACCTTCCTGCTTCGAGCCGTTATAATCCGCGGTGATTTCGAAGCCGGCTTCCCGGCCAGCCTCGATGAAGGTCTGGTAGAGCGGATTGAGGCGCGTGCCACGCTGGACGTGGAGCGGGCCGTCGGTACCGCGCCAGCCTTCCTCGCCGCCTTTCGCATTCTCCATGCGCTTGAAGTAGGGCAGAACGTCGGCAAAGGCCCACCCTTTGGCTCCGGTCTCGGCCCAGTGGTCGAAATCGTGCGCGTGACCGCGCACATAGACCATGCCGTTGATGGAGGAGGAGCCGCCGATCACCTTGCCGCGCGGCGTGGCGAGCACGCGGCCGCCGAGATGCGGCTCGGGCTCGGTACGGAAACCCCAGTCGTAGCGGCGCATGTTCATGGGGAAGGAGAGGGCGGCCGGCATCTGGATCAACGGCCCGAAATCACTGCCGCCATGTTCGATCACGATCACCGAATATTTGCCGCTTTCGGAAAGGCGATAGGCGAGGGCGCAGCCCGCAGAGCCCGCACCGACGATGACGAAATCCGCCTCAAGCATGACGGCAGCTCCCGAGCCTGAGCCAGAGGTAATCCTCCACGAGAGCGATCGCCGAGGCTGCATCGGGAGGGCCATCCTTGAGGGCCCGGCGGATATAGAGGCCGTCGATCAGGGCAGCGATGCCTTCGGCCGTGCGCTCGGATTCGGGACGCGGCATGACAGGAGCGAGGGCGAAAACCAGGTTGGAATGAAGCCGACGCGCGTAGATGCGCAAAAGGCGCCGGAGGGTGGGCGTGCGCTGCGCTTCCACGTAAAAGGCGAGCCAGGCGGCGATGATCTCCGGCCGGAATTGCTTGGGCGAGAAATTCACCTCGATAATCGCACGGACGCGGGCAAGGCCGGAGAGTCCTTTCACCGATTCTCTCAGGTCGCGTCCGAGATCCGACAGGATGTGCCGCATCGCTGCGAAGAGGAGGTCTTCCTTGGCGCCGAAATAGTGATGCGCGAGCGCGGCAGAGACGCCCGCGCGGCCGGCGATATCCGACATGGTAACGTCAAGCGAGCCGCGCTCGCCAATGGCGTTGATGGCGGCATCAATGAGAGCGCGTCGGCGCAGCGTTTCCATTCCGATCTTTGGCATGATTTCAAATTATTATTGATTGATTGATCAATCAATAAAAAACATGTGGCGCCACCGCGACGGACGTCTCGGAAAGGTGGGGAAAAACGGGCCGTTTCTGCGTATCAACATCATCCTGCGCGACCCGACTTCGCCGATATGGTATTGAGAAGGAAGGGGAGGAGGGTGATGTGAGAAAGCTCTCCAGAACGGCAGGGTCCACATGGACCTGGTAGCGGTCATCACCGGCGGCGCTTCGGGGGTCGGCCTGGCGGTAGCCGAGCGCCTTCTTGACGACGGCTGGAAGGTTGCCGTGATCGACGCCGACGAAGCGGCGCTGGCCGAAGCCGAAGACCTTCTGACCGGGGAAGTCATCTGTCTTGCTGCCGACGTCACCGACGAGGAGGAGATTGCGGAGACCTTCGATCAGGCCGTGGACATGTTCGGCCCGGTGACGGCTTTGGTGAATGCCGCCTCGATCCGGCGAGCGGCGCCTTTCGAGGAGACGAGCGCGGAACTTTTGCGGCAGGTGCTGGAAATCAATCTGGTGGGCTCCTTCATCGCCGCCGAAGCCGCGCTGGAGCGCATGGGAGATGCGCTGGCGATCGTCAATATCGGCTCCGTCAGCGGCCTTCGCGCAAACGGCGGTGAGACCGCTTACGGCGCATCGCAGGCCGGCGTAAAGATGATGACGGAGGTGATGGCGATCGAGTTGGCCAGGCGCGGCGTGCGCGTTAACTGTGTGGCGTTGGGGCTCTTGGAAGCTGCGGGCTCCACGAGTCACGAGGCGGGGCGGCGGCATGCAGTTCTGGAACACACGCCTCAGCGCCGAGCCGTCAGCCCAAGCGAGGCGGCTGCGGCCGTGGCCTATCTTCTTTCAGCGGAGGCGACCGCGGTAACCGGCCATACGCTGGTGGTGGACGGCGGGTTTTCCGTGTCAGGCCTGCCGCCCGAGGACTGAGCGGCTGCGGCAGGCCAAAGATCGATGCGGCCGAAGCCCGGAAGCTTGATCGCCGGATGCAGGATGTCGATGCCGGCGACGAGGCCCAGGAAATTGAATTCGAGACCAAGGTCGAGTCCGAAGCCCAGTCCGGCATAGCCGCCGAGAGACATGCGGAAATCCGTCCAGTCGGCATCATGCTCAAAAACGAACCAGCCTGCCCGAAAATCCCTGCCGATGGCGTTCGGCGGCATCAACACCCCGAGTTCGGGAACTTCGTTTGCGACATGGGAGACGAATGAATTTGAGTTAGGGCCGGGCCAGATCGCATAATCCCCGCGCCTGGAGTAGGGATAGCTCGCGATTGCAGCACGCACCTTCGGGATAAGGTGCTCAGCTTCGGAGCTGTACACCGCCTTCACCACATAGGGACGATTGGAATACCAAAGCCCGTCGGGGGGATAGGAGTCGCGGCGCACGGGGCTGCCCCACCCCACCTTGTCGTAGCGCTCGTAAGGGCCATCCTGGGGCTTAAGCACGATCCAAGTGTGGACAGAGAGCGCGCCTTTGAGGCCGCCGGTCCGAGCAGCAAGCACATAGATGGCTGCCTCGCGACTTTCCGTTGCTGGAGGAAGGAGGCCCGAAGCACTCCAATCCGCGTTTCGCCAGGAGGACGGTCGGTCCTGCAGCGCCCACCAGCCGGCGAAGGAGACCGCCGGCAAAAGAAAAACAATGGCGATAAAGCTGAGCAGGAACTTGATTTTCCGCACGCCGACCGGTCTTAGACTAATTCCCCAAGGGGGCTGATGATGAGCCGAACATATTGGTGAGAGAATGGCAAATCCGGTGCTGGTGGAAGTGCTTCGCGGTAAAGTGGTGGAGAGCCGGCACCGCGGCGCGGTCGCGGTGGTCGATGCGGACGGCGCGTCCGTCCTGCAGATCGGCGACGTTGAACGGCCGGTTTTCCCCCGCTCGGCCGTGAAGGCGATCCAGGCGCTGCCGCTGATGGAAAGCGGCGCTGCGGATGCCTGTGGTTTCGGGAACCGCGAGATCGCACTTGCCTGCGCCTCCCATTCGGGCGAGCCGGCCCATACCGAGTTGGCGCAAAAGATGCTCGCCAAGGCCGGTCTCGATGAAGCAGCCTATGAGTGCGGCGCCCATTGGCCGACGAACCAAAACGCGATGATCGCGCTCGCCCGCTCCGGCGGTACTCCCAGCCAGTTGCATAACAACTGCTCGGGCAAACATGCAGGCTTTCTCTGTACCTATGCATACGGGAATCGATCGGCACGGCTACGTCGCCTACGGGCACCCGCTGCAGGAGATGGTTCGCGAGGCGCTGGAGAACGTAACCGGCGCCGCGCACGGAATCGATATCTGCGGTACCGATGGCTGTTCGATTCCCACCTATGCCGTGCCGCTCAAGAACCTGGCGCAGGGATTTGCGCGGATGGCGACGGGGACCGGCCTTTCGCGGGAGCGTGCCGCCGCGGCCAGCCGCATCTTCGCCGCCTGCACGGCCGAGCCGTTCTACGTGGCCGGAACGGACCGGGCGGATACCGCCATGATGGAAGCGGGCGCGGGACGCATCTTCACGAAGGTAGGCGCGGAAGGGGTTTGGTGCGCCGCCGTTCCCGAACTGGGCCTTGGCCTCGCGCTCAAATGCGACGATGGAACCGGCCGTGCGGCGGAGGTGATGGTGGCGGAGGTGATTGCCAGGCTTCTGCCCTCGGACGATCCGCTGCGCTCCCGTCTCGAAGCAATGGCGCGCCCGACCTTGAAGAACTGGCGGGGCATCGAGGTGGGCGGCCTGAGGCCGACGGAGGCGCTTGCCGTCTCCGCCTGAAGATTGCAGGCAAGGGAAAACTCACCGGCCCGCGATGTCCTGGAGCTTTCAGATGCGGGAAGCTTCCTCCGGGGCGTCGGCAATCCGGGCCTCTATATCACTTGCTCCCGCCTTCATCTCGATCAGGGGCTGCAGCTCGCCCCGGCTCCGATTAAAGCCACCCCTTCTTCCGGAACAAGAGGAGAGGGAGGATTGCGGAAACAACCATGGCCACAAGTGCCACTGGATAGCCCCAAGACTCATTGAGTTCCGGCATGAAGCGGAAGTTCATGCCGTAGATCGATGCGATCAGCGTGGGCGGCATCAGTCCGACTGAAGCGATCGAAAAGATCTTGATGATCGCGTTCTGCTCCACCGTGATCAGGCCGACGATGGTATCGAGCAGGAAGATGATCTTGTTCGACAGGAAGTCGACATAGTTTTCGAGCGACTGCGCATCCCGCTCGATCGAGGTGATCCGGGTGCGCAACTCCTTCCGCGGCTGGCCGCTCTCCGTATTCGCCTTTACATAGGCAAGCAAACGTCCGATGCCCGAGAGGCTTTCCCGCACCTTGGAAAGGAAGGTTCCGAGGCCGCCGATACGGGTAAGGAGCCGCCGGAATTCCCGCGTGCTCATCGGCCGTTCATTTTCATCACGGAAGAGGATTGCGGTGGAGGCGGCCTCGATCTCCTCCGTCACGTTCTCCAGCACGTCGGCCAGGAGGTCCGTGACCACTTCGATCAGCCCCAGGAGGACGGAAACGCCCGTACAATCCGCCTCTATGAGGCCAGTGCCCGGCCTCGTTGCACGGTTGACAAAGATCGAGAAAGCCTTTGGCTCGCTGTAGCGGACGGTCACGAGCCGTTTCCCGACGATGATAAAGGAAATCGGGGCGAGCCGCCGATGCTCGTTCACCGCGTAAAGGATCGGGACGGTAAGATATTGTACGCCCTCTTCCATATAGAAGCGGCTGGATTCCTCGATCTCCATCATATCCTGGTCGGTGGGGACAGGAGCACCGATCCATTCCTCGACGGCCCGATTCTCGTCGGCGGTCGGATTGATCAGATCGATCCACAGCACTCCTGCAGGCAGCGGTCCGCCGGGCGTCAAGGCAGCGCAGCGGAGGCGATCACCATCGATGGTGTAGACCTGGATCATAATGGAAGCCCGAACGTGGCGGCCTGCCGATAGACGCTTTATGCAGCAGAAAGGTTTCTGACACGTTCAAGCAATAAATCGACGAGCCGCTCTGCGGCTGCTGGAATGACAGTGCCGGGCGGGAAGATCTCAGCAGCACCGGCCGCTCGCACGGCGTCAAAATCTCCGGGAGGAATAACACCGCCCGCCACGATGAGGATGTCGTTGCGACCGAGCCGTTCAAGCGCCTGCTTCAGCTCGGGTATGAGGGTGAGATGCCCGGCCGCGAGGGACGAGGCGCCGACAATGTGCACGTCCTTCTCGTGGGCGAGTTTTGCCACTTCCCCGGGCGTCTGGAACATGGTCCCGACGGTCACGTCGAAGCCGAGGTCGCCAAAGGCGGTCGCGATCACCTTCTGACCGCGATCGTGCCCGTCCTGTCCGATCTTGGAGATGAGGATGCGCGGGGGACCGCCGGTCCACTCGCGGAAGGTCGCGACCTTCTTTTCGGTCCGGGCGAATGCTTCGTCTTCGCCGATTTCCTTCCGATAGACGCCCGAAATGGTTCGGATTTCCGCCACGTGGCGGCCGAACACTTTTTCGAGGGCAAGGGAGATTTCCCCCACCGTCGCGTGAGCCCGGGCGGCCCGGATGGCGAATTCGAGGAGATTGCCGCCTTCCCGGGCGGCCTTGGTGAGCGCATCAAGGGCAGCCTCGACCTGAGCCACGTCACGGGTGCCTTTGAGTTGCTGCAGCTTCGAAAGCTGCCGTGCGCGGACTTCGGCATTGTCGACTTTCAGGACATCGACCGGGATATCCTGCTCCGGGCGGAACCGGTTGACGCCAATGACCGGCTGTTCGCCGGAATCGATGCGTGCCTGCGTGCGTGCCGCAGCTTCCTCGATGCGCAGCTTCGGCACGCCTTTTTCGATGGCGGCAGCCATGCCTCCAAGGCTCTCGACCTCTTCGATATGAGAGAGCGCGCGGGCGGCAAGGTCGTGCGTCAGCCGCTCGACGAAGAACGATCCGCCCCAGGGATCGATGGTGCGTGTGGTGCCGGATTCGACCTGGAGAACGAGTTGCGTGTTGCGCGCGACGCGCGCGGAATGATCGGTCGGTAGCGCAAGCGCTTCGTCGAAGGAATTGGTGTGGAGCGATTGGGTATGGCCCTGCGTCGCCGCCATCGCCTCGATCATGGTGCGGACGATGTTGTTGTACGGGTCCTGGGCGGCGAGCGACCAGCCGGAGGTCTGGCAATGCGTCCTTAGCGCCAGCGAGCGGGGATCCTTGGGAGAGAAATTCCTCTTCATGAGCGCGGCCCAGATGAGGCGCGCGGCCCGCATCTTCGCCACCTCCATGAAGAAATTCATGCCGATCGCCCAGAAGAAGGAGACCCTCGGCGCGAACTGGTCGATATCAAGGCCAGCGGCAATGCCGGCGCGCGCATATTCGATGCCGTCGGCAATCGTATAGGCGAGTTCCAGGTCGGCCGTGGCTCCCGCCTCCTGCATGTGGTAACCGGAAATCGATATGGAATTGAACTTCGGCATGTGCTTCGCCGTGTAGGCGAAGATGTCCGAGATGATCCGCATCGATGGCTTGGGCGGGTAGATGTAGGTGTTGCGGACCATGAACTCCTTGAGGATGTCGTTCTGGATGGTCCCGGCGAGGTCTTTCTGGGCCACGCCCTGTTCTTCCGCCGCAACGATGTAAAGCGCCATGATCGGCAGCACCGCGCCGTTCATGGTCATGGACACGGTCATCTCGTTGAGCGGAATGCCGTCGAAGAGCTGGCGCATGTCGAGGATGGAATCGATCGCCACACCCGCCATGCCGACGTCGCCCGCCACGCGCGGGTGATCGCTGTCATAGCCGCGATGCGTGGCGAGATCGAAGGCGATGGAAAGACCCTTCTGGCCGGCCGCGAGATTGCGCCGATAGAACGCGTTCGATTCTTCGGCCGTGGAAAAGCCGGCATATTGGCGAATGGTCCACGGCCGCTGCACATACATGGTGGGGTAGGGGCCGCGAATGAAGGGAGCCAGACCCGGATAGGTATCAAGATAGGGCAAACTCCGGATGTGCGCCTCATCGTAGACGCGGCGGATGGAGATCCCTTCCGGCGTATCCCGGCGGTCCCTCGGCCAATTGGCCCGTGCCTTCGCCGGTTGCGACCAGGCGAGGCCCGAAAAATCTGGAATCATGAAGCCTCTCCGAGGCCTTCATCGAGACGGGAGGCCGCAAGCGGAACGCAGGAGACCGCGCCTTCCGCAGGAGTCTGCTGGCGCTCGGCCGCAAGCGTGGTGACGGAACGTTCCTTGGACAGCTTGTAAAGAGTGGTGCCGACGATCTTCCGCTGACCTTCGCGGAAGCCGGCAAGCCGCTCGGCACGGGCAGCGGAAACGCGCTTCTGGATCTGGCCTGCGGCAAGGCTTCGGAGCACGCCACCTTCCTTCTCGATAAGGCGGAACTCCTCCCATGCTTTTTCGCAAAGACCGTCCGTCAGGGCTTCGATCGCACCGGAACCGGCCGCCGGATCCGCCACGAAGTCGAGATGGCTTTCTCCGGCGAGGATGAGCTGCGCGTTCCGGGCGAGCCGTCGTGCAAAACCGTCCGGCAGGCCGTGCGTGATGGTGTGCGGGAGCACCGATATGGAATCGGCGCCGCCGATCGCGGCAGCGAAGGCGGCGATGGTGGTGCGCAGGATATTGGTTTCAGGATCGCGGGCCGTCATCATCCGGTAGGAGGTCTCGGCATGGATCGCCACAGGCAGCGGCTCTATGGAACATGCCTCCAGCATCCGCGCCCAGAGCTTGCGCAGCGCCCTGATCTTTGCGGTGGAAAGAAGCTGATCCTGGTCGACGCTCAGCGAGAAGCCGATATGCGGAACGGCATAGACAAGCGGCTGGCGCGCCTCCTCGAACATCCTCAGATGTGCGACGGCCGACGCCAGCATGATACCGAGTTCCTGAGCCTCGGTGGCGCCCGCGTTGTGGAACACGCGGCCATCCGCCTCGAGCAGAACTCCCGGCAGCGAGAGCGCGAAATAGCCGGCCAGCGACTGCGGCATGGAAGCTTCCAGCGCTTCGATCGACATGCGCAGCCGGCCTGTCCCGGCAAAGAGCGAGGCGGGATCGATGCCGAAGGAAAGACTGAGGCGGGCCGGGTCGGCGCGGTTCTTCTTCAGGACGTCGGCGAGCCAATCGATGGAAGCGCGGCTCTGGGGATGAACGTCGATGCGAAGATGGACATCCGTGAGCGGCAGATCAGCCAAAGCCGCATCGAGCGATTCCGGGTTTGCGGGAAGGCCGTAGCCGAAGGCGTTTGGAGCACCTGCAAACACAAAGGACAGGCCGGTTGCGCCCTGCGCCAGATCTTCTTTGGCCTGCGCGTTGGCGCGTGCGGGGTCGGGGTCGTCAACACGCTGTACGATCCTCCACGGTGCTGCAGGGTCGAGGCGGGGAAGAGGAGATGCGCTGGCTGCACGCTCGTAGAGCGGCTCGACCGGCAAACGGTCGTCCGTATGCCGGATCAGGGACGAATAATCCATGTCCTTGCCGAGCGACCTCGCGACAAGCTCAAGCCATTGCCGCCGATCAACAGCGGGGAAGTCCGCGTTCCTCAGGACCGACCGATCCATCTTGGCTCCCTGATACCATGACAACCCTATGAGTTTAGGATGACCTCTTCGCTGCTGCAATGCACCCTTTGGCCAGAATATTCCATGTGACCGCTTATATATCCGTGGTAGCTCACAGCAAGAATGCGTTGTGGGATGGTGCTCCCCTCATTATACCGGAATGATGCATCGACGGCCTACCGGATCGCGAGGAGAGCATGACGGCGGACAACAGCATTTTTGTCGGCGCAAGCAGGCACAAGGACAACAGTTATCAGCGGGCCGAAAACCTGCTTCTGGGCTATGCCAACAGGCATGGCCTCGTGACCGGCGCGACCGGCACCGGCAAGACGGTGACGCTTCAGGTGCTCGCCCAGGGCTTCTCCGATGCGGGTGTGCCTGTCTTCTGTGCCGATATAAAGGGCGATCTCTCCGGCATTTCCATGGCTGGAGAAGAGAAGGATTTCCTCCTGAAGCGGGCGGCGGAGATCAAGCTCGATCCCTACACATTCGAGGCATGCCCGGTGATCTTCTGGGACATATTCGGGGAGAAGGGGCATCCGATCCGCGCGACGATCTCGGAGATGGGACCGCTTCTGCTGGCGCGCCTCATGAATCTGACCGAGGCGCAGGAAGGGGTGCTCAACATCGCCTTCCGCATCGCCGACGAGGAAGGCCTTCTCCTGCTCGATTTGAAGGATCTCCAGGCGCTGCTCGCGAACATCGCCGAGCGTGCGGACGAGATCTCGGCGCAATATGGCAATGTCAACAAGCAGTCGGTCGGCGCGATTCAGCGCTCGCTGCTTATCCTCGAGCAGCAGGGCGGCGAGAATTTCTTCGGCGAGCCAGCCTTTCAAATCGCGGATCTGATGCGTACCACGCGTGACGGGCGCGGAATGGTGAGCGTGCTTGCCGCGGACAAGCTGATGATGAATCCGCGGCTCTACTCCACCTTCCTGCTGTGGCTTCTCTCGGAGCTTTTCGAGGAGCTGCCGGAAGTTGGCGACCCGGAAAAGCCGAAACTCGTCTTCTTTTTCGACGAGGCGCACCTTCTTTTCGATGAGGCGCCGAAGGCCCTGATCGACCGTGTCGAGCAGGTGGTGCGTCTTATCCGTTCGAAGGGCGTCGGCGTCTATTTCGTTACGCAGAACCCCCTTGACGTGCCCGAGACGGTGCTGGCGCAGCTCGGCAATCGCGTCCAGCACGCGCTTCGCGCCTATACGCCGCGCGAACAGAAGGCGGTAAAGACGGCAGCCGATACCTTCCGCCCCAATCCCGAATTCGACTCCTTCGAGACGATTACGCAGCTCGGTGTCGGCGAGGCCCTCGTCTCGACGCTGGAAGAGAAGGGCATCCCCTCCATGGTGCAGCGGACACTGATCCGTCCGCCTTCTTCCCGCATGGGGCCGGTCACCGACGCAGAGCGGCAATCCGTGATGCAGCAAAGTCCTGTTGCCGGCCAGTATGACAAGTCGGTCGACCGGGAATCTGCCTTCGAGATCCTGCAGAAGCGGGCGCAGGACAAGGCGGCCGAGGAGCAGACCGAAGAGACGCAATCGGACGGCGGGTGGACCCTGCCGGATTTCGGAGGCGGTCGCACGTCGGGGCGGAAGAGTTCTGGCCGCAGCTCCTACCGTCGTCAGTCGGTAACGGAAGCCGCGATCAAGTCGGTCGTGCGTTCGGTCGGCACGACGCTCGGCCGTGAATTGATCCGCGGAATCCTGGGAAGCCTGACAAGAAAGCGGTGAAGGCCCCGGCAGGGGCGAACGGTCGCACCGTTCCTGGCCGACGGCCTTGCTCGCACGGGCGAGGCTGCAACACGTCCTTGCAGGTAGAATTCAGTCGCCGCCCCAAGGCTGAAGGAGCGGCCGGTTCGGAGGCTACAAAGCCGACTTGTGGGCAAACGAGCCGGCGGCCGTTCAGACGGCCCGCAGGCCGTCCGTCACCAACACCGGCGTGCCCTCCGGGACCCGATCGTAGAGGTCGATCACGTCCTGGTTGATCATACGGACGCAGCCCGAGGAGACCGACTTGCCGATGGACCACCACTCCGGCGAGCCGTGAATGCGATAGAGCGTGTCCTTGCCGTTCTGGTAGAGATAAAGGGCGCGGGCGCCGAGCGGGTTCATGATCCCCGGCTCCATGCCGCCACGCCATTCACCGGTGGCCTTGTCGTATTCGGTCCGGTATTTTTCCAGTTCCGGCTGCCGCTCGATCATCTCCACCGGCGGATGCCACTTCGGCCATATGGACTTGCGCTCGATCTGGGCTCGGCCTGCCCAGGCGAAGCCTTCGCGCCCCAGCCCCACGCCGTAGCGCAAGGCGCGGCCGCCTCCGCGTACGAGATAGAGGAAATGCTGGGAGGTATCGATCACGATGCTACCGGGCACCTCGCCGGTCGGATCAGGAACCTCCTGCCGCAGGTAGCGCGGGTCCATCTTCGAAACCGGCACGGCCGGAATCTCGTATCCGTTGTCCACCATGGCCGCATACATCGCGGATGCGGGCTGAGGTTCCAACGGCGGAGTTACGGGCGCAGGGCGGAAGGACACCGGCGGGGCTGAAGAAGGCACGTTCACGCAGCCGGAGAGCGAAGCGGCGCCGACCATTGCGGCGGACAGAAAGGCGCGGCGGGAAATGGTCCGGGAAAATTCATTGTTTGCGGACATCGGTCTCTGGCTCGTCGGGAGGCAAACTGGACTGTTGGATCGGGGATCACGTGTC
>Ga0164243_10000874_pt1 | contig 52713 bp, 43 predicted proteins | sample OricompcompostOP_FD_108781 | JGI IMG/M metagenome (GOLD analysis project Ga0164243, IMG submission 108781) | Organic Plus compost microbial communities from Emeryville, California, USA - Original compost - Organic plus compost (OP) | ecosystem: Engineered > Solid waste > Mixed feedstock >... | reverse complement strand
CGTAACTACACTGTCGCAGCCCGTAGCGGCGCTGAAGGTCTGGGTATAGCTGCCGGTGGCGGTCAGCGTCTGCATGCCCCAGGGATAAGGCTGGCCGCTGCAGACGGTATCGGCAAAGCTGTGTGTGAGCGCCGGGCGGACAAATAAATCGAGCGTAACTACACTGTCGCAGCCCGTAGCGGCGCTGAAGGTCTGGGTATAGCTGCCGGTGGCGGTCAGCGTCTGCATGCCCCAGGGATAAGACTGACCGCTGCAGACGGTATCGGCAAAGCTGTGTGTGAGAAGGGGATAAAAGTCAAGCGTTATATTGACGATGCTGTCGCACCCCTGGCTATTGGTAAAAGTATCGGTAATGAGCTGTGCAGTTGTATAGCTGTTTCCATTCCATATCAATGAGGTCCCCGCACATAAGGTAGTGTCCAGGCTGGTAGGAGCAGAAGGGCTGCAGGGCGCTACCAGCTGGAAGTTATCGATCGCGATGCCATTATCGTTACCCGGCCCGTCGCTGCAAGCCCAGCGAATGCCAAAGGTAGCGCCGGGAACAATGTTCAGTCCTGTTAAAGTAACAGACTTGGGCGTGATTGACGGGGTACCGTTCTGTCCGCTTAAGGCGCTCGTCGTATTCAGGCCGGCAAGGCTTACGGCTGCCAATGCCCCTGTGCCGGTAACGGACCAACCATTGGTGTTACCGCCTGCAAACCGCCATTGCTCAAAGTCGTAGCTGATCACCAGCACGCTGAGTACATTGCCGGTATTATTCACAAAGCTTACGCTATAGTTGATATTCGGGGAAGAGCCGGAGCCGAGATAGCCCAGCGAGCGGTCTCCGCCTGTTCCATAAGCCCAGGAACCTCCCGTGTTGCTGGAGCCGTTGCCCTGCCCGCGATAAGAAAAGCTGCCCCCTATGGTCCAGCCGGCGGGCAGCGAAGCGGCGCTGGTGCCCAGGTACCCGTCAAAGTTCTGACTGTAATTTACCGGGGCCGTGAGGGGAATCTGCGAGATACTTCGGGAAGCCCAGCTGAGCGCGGAAAGCAGGAATAAAAGAAAGCGGGTATAACTTTGCTTCATAAGAAACTATATTGGCAAACCCCTACCGGGCATCTACGCCGCAAAGCTATTGCGTTAGCCCGCCTTGCCTATAACCCCATCGTTATGTATGGCAACGGGCAATATATAGTTACATACTTATCTTGCACTTACAAAAACGGCCTTTTATTCCATAACATTATAATAATGCGAAGTGCGGGGCTTTGCAACCGCCGCCTTTCCCCGCAATGGATTCATTTCAGGCCGGGAGCCTGCTGCTTCTGCGCCCGCAACCGTTTATCCTTTTTCAGTTCCAGCTGTTTTTTCCGGAACTTTCTCTTGTTCTGAATCTCTATGTTCTTATAATGAGCGGCCAGCTCCTGTATCTCCAGCAGTTTTGCCTTGTACTTCATGAAAATATTTTCCTGCTGCACAATATCGTTGATATACTGGAATATCTCTTCCTTTTCGATGCCGATATCGGACCAGGAAAGTACCAATTGTCTTAGCTGGGTGCATAGCTGGTCGTGCTTGTTGAAACTGATGTGTCCCATTTCTGCTTGGTTTTTGAAATAACAATGGTATAAGGTTGGTTGAAACCGGGCAAACCGCTCCGGCAGCAAACCCGCGCCATCCCGCCTCATCACGATTCCGTAATGCGGCGCTTACTATAAAATAACAGCGCTGGTACAAAAATATCCAGCCGGGGCATGCAGGCACATCATCCAAGGGTTAAGTATGATGATCGCTGATGTTTTTTCCTCTGGTAGTCAAACAGCTGCAACCGGACTTAACCTATTCATAACACAACGATAATATAGGAATCCGCGTACGGGGACGGCGTATTAATTTTTGATTACCAAAGAGGCCCCGTACCCCTTTATACCGGCAGTACTTTATAATTTCGCTAACAGATTAATGATTCAGTGTGACACCGGTATGATCGCAGAAAGGAACGAAGAAATATGGTTGAGCGCTTTTATAGCGGGAGAGCAGAGAGAACGTGCCCGTATAGGCAGAGAATTACATGACGGTATCGGCGCTATGCTGTTTACCATTGGAAGACAACTGCAGCATTTCGCACATCAATACCCCGACACTGGAACCCGTCGGATGATCGACGGCATCCAGGCCCTTGTACAGGAGGCCGTAGGCGAACTAAGCAATACCCTGCAGGGACTGATTCCCGAAACGCTGGCGCTGCACGGGCTCGAAGCGGCGCTGCAGCGATACAACCGGCAGCTTCATGCCGGCAACCCGCCCTGGACACAGGTACATTGTTACGGCAGCTGGGCACAGGTAGATCCCGCGCTGCTGCAGCAGCTGTTCCGGATAAGCCAGGAACTGCTGCACAACATGGTGCAGCATGCACAGGCTTCGGGCGGCACGCTTACCCTCGACCGGCGTGCAAACCATATCCGGATCTTTGCAGAAGACAACGGCTGCGGGTTTGTGCCCGGTGCGCTTTTGCCCGGTACCGGCCTTGGCCATTTGCAGGCAAGGATACGGCTGCTTAAAGGAGAGATGCACCTGGATTCGGCACCAGGCAAAGGCACTGCAATTACCATCATCATAAATACATAGCTTTTTTCCTGCCGGCTGTAAAGCTGCCGCTACCTGATGCTGTTTGGCAGCCGGGAACATAAAAATCACCTTCACTATAAACCCGGTACTTCATGAAGATCAATTTAGGTATACTCGATGATCACCCGGTAGTCAACAACGGCATCATGCTGATGTTTACCGGCGACCCCGATATTGCCCTGCGCTACAGCTGGCATACGGCAGAGGCATTTTTCCGCGATCTGGAGCAGGGCATGAAGCCCGATGTATTGCTGCTGGACGTATTGCTTCCCGACCAGAACGGGGACCTGGTGGCCCAGCAGCTGCAGAAAACCCACCCGGAGATCAAGATCCTTGCCATCAGCGTGCTGGACAGCGCTATCAGCGCCAATACCATGCTCCGCCTCGGCGCGCTCGGTTACATTATGAAACATGCCGTATTCCCCGAATGGAAAAAAGCCATACTGAATGTAGCCGCAGGCATGCCCTATATCGAGCCAACCCTGGTGCAGAAAATAGAAGCACTGGGAGAAGGCCGCACCCGCGAGGCCTCTGTAAAAACCACTTTAAGCCCGAGGGAAAAAGAAGTGCTGCAGCTGATCGCCAGCGGCAAAAGCAAGAAGCAGATCGCGCAGGAGCTCGGTATCAGCGTCAATACCGTGAAACAATACCAGTTCAACATCTCGCTTAAGCTGGAAGTGAACAGTACGGCTGCGCTGGTAAGGCATGCGCTGCGTACCGGCCTGGCGGAGTAGAACCGGAAAAATATACCATGAGGAAGAGCAGGGTAAAGTATGCCCAGAGCAGGCTGAACAGGATGTGGATCAGGGTTTCTTTCCGCTTGCCTTTCCACAAAGCCGGCGAATACCCGAAAAACTGGATGAGCAGCCGGAGCAGCCAGAATGCACCGAGCCCCAGGCAGATATCCTTTCCCAGCTTTGTGCCTGCCAGCGCTGCGGGCGAATGCAGGCACAATATACCCATCAGCAATACGGAAAAGGCTACGAAAAGGGTATGCACATACATGAGCTCCCTGTTGATCAGGCTAAGCCCCGACAACTCCCGCGCCCAGTTGAAATAGCGGGGAAAACCGGCATGGATCAGGGCCAGGAGCAGGAATAGAACGCCGGCTACTTTAAGATGCAGCTCTATCATAAGTGAGGATAAAAGTGGTCATAAAAGGATTGATCCTGTATTGCGCCTCTACATCAAGGCCGGCTGCTTTAAAAGTGCGCAGCCAGGATGCGCGCGACAAGAAATGCAGATACCCGATGTTGTAAGCCAGGAAGTTCGCGGCATCTCTCAGGTGCTCGGTAACCACGATCTGTCCGCCCGGCTTCAGGGCCCGTCCCAATTGCCGGAAGAAAAACGCACGTTCCTCATCATTACGGATCTCGTGCGCCGCAAACAAAAGAAAGATGCGGTCGGCGCTTTGCGGCGCCAGCGGCAAAGCGCCGGTGCTGACGCGCTCCGTTCCGGGGAAAGCGGGGTAAAGCTTCCGGGCGCGTCGTATGGACATTTCCGTATGTTTTTGCGGATCATAAAAATCCAGCACCCTCAGGCTCTCGGGCCGGAACCGCTGCTGCAGCAGGATGCTGGTTTCATCAAAGCCTGCATGAACGTTCACCAGGCTGCTGCAGGAAGAGTGCGGCAGCCAGTCAAGCCGGTACAATCCCGAAAAATCGTAAATATAGCCGGATACCAGCAGCGAAGTCAATACCGGCACCAGCACGAGCGCCAGCAGGCTGTATCCGTACGGGGCAAAAGAAGGCCGGCAGGCGGCAGCAGCCAGTAAAGCAAGGATACCTCCCGCGGCTATGCTATAGAAATGCCGGTTAAACCGGATGATATTCCCCACCCCCTGTAAAGGTTTTCTCAGGACGGTTGCCATAGTTCTTTCTTTCCTTTTTTCCAACAATAAGGTATATCCCGTACCATAAAGGCATTGGCCAGCACCGCATCCTGCCATCCCATATCCTTCAGGAATCCGACTTCGTAATGCCGCACCTGCACGGGCTCGGGCTGCCAGTGCTCCCGTACTCCTTCGATGAGCAGCACTTCCCGGCGCCTGCGGTTATAAGTAAAAGTAAAAGGCAGGGGTCCCGCATATCTCCTGGCCTCTTTCCAGTCTTTGAAAGGCGAGCCCTCGGGGAGCGGCGGCACAATACCGGGCGCTGCCGCTTCGATGAGGATATCCAGGCCGGAGCGCAGGGAGTGGAAGGCGGTTTGCCCACCCTGCTCCTCCCGAGAAATATCCGTGGTACGATATTGATAATGGGTAAACAGGTTCCCGAAAAAGGCCATTTTCCGCCTGTCCGTTTCCGAGCGCAGTATATACAGGCCCCGCAGCCGCTTGCCCGCGGCATTGGTATAGCGGACGAAGATGCGGTAGCCGGCCAGGAAAAAATCGTTGCCCACCCAACCGGGAAAACCTTTGGGCCGGAGTTGTTTTGTCTGTACCAGGGCCACGGCTACGAAAGCCCAGTGGTCGTCAAAGGTATCGGGGAGCAGGCATTCGGGCAATTGTGGCTGCAGCCGTTCTTTAGGCAGGGCGAACGTAAGCACCAGCGATTGCTCGAAATAAGCTTCCACGGCGAAAGGATGGTTTTTCAGGGAGAGGTACATTTCAGGTTCTTTTGTGTTCGGGATTCAGGATAAACTCATTACAGCCGATCAGCAGGATCAGGATCGCCGCCCATAGCGCATTCCATCTGCCCCAAAGCAGCAGCTCCGGCACCAGCAGGCATTCCAGGATATTCATTAAAGCGATCAGGCCCATCTGCGCTACGGCATTGAACCGGGAAGCTACCCTGCTTAATATCCATACCGCCATCAGCACCTCCGCTGCACCGATAAGCGGCGTAAGCCATGCTGCATGGGTTTCGCCCAGTATACCCGCCACGATCTGCCGGTGGCGAGGCACCTTGCCCAGGAGCTTGGCATAAAGACCGCTCAGGAGCCATACCGATGCAATCAGGCCATTCAGCGCAAAATGCCACCGCCTCCTTTTCGTGTATATACGGTCCGACATATTATTACCTCCGTTCAAACAGGCCCGGGTAATGTATGACCAGCCCGCAGGCATCCACCTCCAGTACGGCTTCAAAGTCTTTGGGGATATGCTCGTATCGGTAACTTGTTCCCGTAAGGCGGGTATAGCGCTGCTGTACCGGACGTACCGCCTGCTCCAGCACGTCTATGTACAGCAGCCTGATTGCTTCGCTTGCGCCCTCCTGCAACCGGAGCCGGTTTACAGGAAGAGTATTGGTAAAAGGCGTAAGGGAAATATCTACATCGGCAGCGCCGGCGAATGCGGCTTCGGGCCTGCCATTGATCTGCCAGTTCCCGGGAGCGGCACAGTTGCAGCTCAGGGAGAAAAGACGGCCGTCCTGCTCGCTTTCCAGCGTCACATACCGGGTGCTCCACCCGGTATCGGCTTCGATCCGGTAACGGGTTTCATAGATTACGCCATCGCTGCAGCCCAGGATCAGCCCGCTGATCTCGTACCCTGCATCGCCGGTAACGATCGTGCATTTTTCGGAAGAATGGTAATGCAAACCCGACCAGAATATTTGCCGTACACGATTCATAACAATATCCCCTTATTACGCTAAGGTAGCAGTTTTTGCCTTGAGCAGAAAGAGATATGCCTGCCGGAAGCATTGGAGCAACGATGCGGACCGTCTTAAAGAGCAAAAAGAAAAGGATGCTGCTTCCTTCGGAGCAGCATCCTTTTTAAAGAATATATTAGGTACGTTATTTCAGGGACAAGATGGAAACCGGGGACTGGATACGTTCGGGACAACCGTACTTGTTACGGGAAGAAGCGCAGGACTGCAACATTACACACAGCAAAGCTCCGACAATGGCTGCGCTCCAGAATTTGTTCATTTTTTTCATTACCTGGTAAATAATTTGTTTAAAATAGTTATTGCTATCTTGCTGCAATAATAAATAAAAATCCCGTTTAAAAAAACGGTTACTATTTTTGCAGCTAAATTAATACAAAATATTATAATGTTCATACATTTTATTGCGATCGGCGGAGCCATTATGCACCAGCTCGCGATCGCATTGCATCATAAAGGCTATAAAATAACGGGAAGCGATGACGACATAACCGATCCGGCCAAAAGCAACCTGGAAAAGCAGGGCCTGCTGCCCGCCGCCTTTGGCTGGTACCCCGAAAAGATCGCCCCTGAGCTGGATGCCGTGATCCTCGGGATGCATGCCCGGGAAGATAATCCCGAATTGCAGCGTGCCCGGGAGCTGAATATCCCCGTATATTCCTTTCCCGAATATATGTACGAAGCCTCCCGCGAAAAACAGCGCATCGTGGTGGCCGGCAGCCACGGCAAGACCACGACCACCTCTATGATCATGCATGTGCTGCGGGACCGGGGCATGGACTTCGACTACCTGGTTGGCGCCAAAGTAGAAGGATTTGATCTTTCGGTAAAAATATCGGACGCGCCCGTCATTATCCTCGAAGGAGATGAATACCCTGCTTCCGTTATCGAAAAACGCCCCAAGATCCACTTCTACCACCCGCATGTATCCGTACTCACCGGCATTGCCTGGGATCATGTAAATGTTTTCCCTACCTATGATGCCTATAAAGAGCAGTTCGCCATATACCTGCGCGGGATGACGGCCGAGAGCACCCTGATCTACAATGCCGAAGACCGGGAGGTGGTTTCGCTGGTAGAGCAGGAAGGCGCGCACCTGCGCCGGATGCCCTATGTAACGCCCACGTTCAGGGTCCAGGACAACGCCGTGGCGCTGCAAACCTCCGAAGGGAAAGTTGCGCTGCAGATATTCGGCAGCCATAACCTGCAGAACATGGAAGCGGCCCGCAAAGTATGCAACGGCCTCGGCATCGACAACCAGCATTTTTACCGCTCTATAGCCGGCTTCAGCGGCGCAGCCCGCCGGCTGGAAAAGATCAGTGAAAGGGAGGGCTTTGTAGCCTACCGCGATTTTGCCCATGCGCCCTCCAAGCTCAGGGCCACCCTCAGCGCCGTGCGCGAGCGCTACCCCGACTACTACCTGATTGCCTGCTTCGAACTGCACACATTCAGCAGCCTCAGTGAGAAGTTTCTCGGCGAGTATGCGCACAGCATGGACAAGGCCGACCAGGGCGCCGTATTCTTCAGCGCACATGCCCTGCAGCTGAAAGGACTGCCCCCGCTGGATGCAGGTGAAGTAAAAGCCCATTTCCGGAACGACCGGCTGCAGGTGTTCGAAACAAAAGAACAGCTGGAGCCCTGGATCCGGCAGCAGACCGCTACTGCCGGCAGGCCCGTATGCCTGCTGCTGATGAGCTCCGGAACCTTCGACGGCATGAACTTTACTTTTTAATACTTTTTTATCCCCAAAGCATTATTGTTTTTGATCAATGAATAAGATATTAGTTGCCAACCGCGGCGAGATCGCCTTGCGTATCATGCGCTCCGCCAGAGAGATGGGTATTAAAACGCTGGCTGTCTTTTCCGAGGCAGACCGCAGCATGCCTTTTGTGACCTATGCCGACGAAGCGGTATGTATCGGCCCCGCTCCCTCCGCACAGTCGTACCTCCGCGCCGACAAGATTATAGAGGTGGCCAGGCAGTACGGCGCCGACGCAATCCATCCGGGCTACGGCTTCCTGAGCGAGAATGCATCCTTCGCGAAGGCGGTAACAGAAGCAGGACTGATCTTTATCGGCCCCTCGGCCTATTCTATCGAGGTTATGGGCAGCAAGATCGCCGCCAAGCAGGCCGCCCAGAAATTCAATGTGCCGATGGTGCCCGGTACCGACAAGCCGCTTCAAAGCTATGAAGAAGCCAAAAGCATAGCCGAAAGCGTAGGCTACCCTATCCTAATCAAAGCTTCGGCCGGGGGCGGCGGCAAAGGCATGCGCGTGGTACAAACCGCCGCAGAGCTGGAAGAGCAGATGCGACTGGCCAAAAGCGAGGCCCTGAGCGCATTCGGCAACGATGATGTATTTATCGAAAAATATGTAGGCGCTCCCAAGCATATAGAGATACAGCTGATGGGCGACCAGCACGGCAACTATGTCTATCTTTTCGAAAGGGAATGCTCCATCCAGCGCCGCCACCAGAAGCTGATCGAGGAGGCCCCCTCTTCCTGCCTTACCGCCGATATCCGGAAAGCAATGGGCGAATGCGCCGTGAATGTAGCCAGGGCCTGCAAGTATTACGGAGCAGGCACCGTGGAATTCCTGGTGGATGAGCAGCTTAATTTCTATTTCCTGGAAATGAACACCCGCCTGCAGGTAGAGCATTGCGTAACGGAAATGATCAGCGGTGTAGACCTGGTCAAAGAGCAGATCCGGGTGGCGCGCGGCGAAAAGCTGTCGTTTACACAGGAAGACCTGCGCATCAACGGGCACTCCATCGAGCTCCGCGTCTGTGCGGAAGATCCTATGGACAATTTCATGCCGGATACCGGAAGGCTTAATATCTATGTGCGCCCCCAGGGGCCGGGCGTAAGGGTCGACGATGGTTATGACCAGGGCATGGACATTCCTATTTTCTACGACCCCATGATCGCCAAGCTCGTAGTTTGGGGCAAAGACCGCCAGGAGGCCATCGACCGCCTGTGCCGCGCCGTGGATGAGTACAGGATACAGGGCATCCAGACTACCCTGGCCTTCGGCAAATGGGCGGTGAGGCAGCCTGCCTTTGCAGAAGGAAAATTTGATACCAACTTTATTGCAAAGTACTTTAAGCCGGAATACCTGAAGCAGGAAAGCGAAGAAGAAGCCGAAGTGGCCGCCGCCCTCGGAGGCATACTCTGGGACAACGGGAAGAAAGCGGCACAGCCTGCAGCCGCAGAGCATAAAGTTTCCCGCTGGAAGCTGCAGCGAAGCTGATCATCGGAGCGCGCCGTCGGCGCGCTCCTTCAATACAGGCATTAGGCCCCGCGCTCCGGCGGGGAAAATAAAATTTCTTCTTCCCGCGCAAATCGTTTAGCTTTAGCCTGGACGAACGCCATGCGGGAGTTGTAACTTGTTTTTTTATGAAAGAGGAAGCTGAAAATCCTGAAGAAGAAGAGCATGAACCATTCAGCGACGACCCTGAGGAGCAGCTGCGGATCGAGAACGAGCTGCTCCGGCTGCAGCTGCAGGCCGAAACAGGAGCCGATATACATGAGCTGGAAGATGTGCCGCCTGAAGTGGAAAATGCTTTCCTGAACAACATACTGGCATTTGAGCGCCAGCTGGACAGCCTCGAGGAGGTCAGCATTTACCAGCTGATCGGCGCACCGGAAGATTTCAGGCCGGCGGAAGAGTTGGACGACGCTACCCTGGAAAAAGAACTGGAGCGGCTGGTAGCCCTCCTGGGCGAACACCATATCGAGGTAGATTACGGAATGGATTATCCTGCCCGGACAAAGTATAAATTCATTACCGAAGAGCTTTTCCAGCACGAAACCCAGAAGTTCGATATTCCCGACCTGGTCAACCATTTTATTTACGAAGAGTTTCATCCCAATCATGACCTGGCGATCCGGGGCATCGCGGAAGAATTCCTGGATATGTGGCTGAACAGGGAAATAGACGAAGACAGCTATATCTTCGGCAAGGAGTTTATCTCCTCCGATAATACCATCTATGGACGTACCGCCGTTTTGAACCGCATCCGCCACGTATTCGACGCCTACCTGTCCTTCGGGGAAGGCAGCTACGAGCTCAGCCATATCTCCTACGACGAAATGAACGACGGAAGCCTCAAGGGCCTGGGATTTGCCGACGGGCGCATTCGCTACAAGGCCACCCTGGAAAGTAAAGAGGTAGTGCAGATTGACGCTCCGTTCAAATTGTACCTTACTTTTGTGAACGGCTATTGGGAGCTGATCAATATCGAGATGCCGGGCCTTACCCTGTAGCCCACCGCAGGGAGTCCCGGCTACCCGTAAGCATTATCTCCATATCAGCCAGTATTCCTGAAAAATCAACCAACCGAACTATGGATACAACAGATAAGATTGCACTGATTACCGGAGGCTCCCGGGGAATAGGCTACGGAATTGCCGAAACATTGATCCGGCAGGGCATACGGGTGGCCATTACCGGCCGCAGCAGGTCGCGCGTAGAAGCGGCAGCGGCAAAACTGAACGCCCTGAGAGAAGGATATGCGCTGGGCCTTGAGGCCGATGTGCGCCACATAGCTTCGCAGCAGCAGGCCGTAGACCAGGTGCTGGCGCAATGGGGCGCCATAGATTATGTAATCGCCAATGCCGGTGTCGGTCATTTCGGTCCTGTAGACGAGCTCAGCGTCGAGCAATGGAACGAAACCATCGACATTAACCTTACCGGCGTGTTCTATACCGCAAAGGCTGCAATGGAAGCGCTGAAAAAGAGCCGGGGCTATTTTATTACCATAGCCAGCCTGGCGGGAGCCAACTTTTTTGCCAACGCTACAGCATACAACGCCAGCAAATTCGGGCTGGTAGGCTTTACCCAGGCTATGATGCTGGATGTACGCAAATACAGCATCAAAGTATCGACCATTATGCCCGGGTCGGTAGCAACGGAATTCGACAACAATACCGTTTCGGAAAAGGACGCCTGGAAGATCCGGCCGGAAGATATAGGGCAGATTGTATCCGACCTGATCCGCATGCCCGCACGCACCCTGCCCAGCAAAGTGGAAGTGCGCCCCAGCAGGCCGCAATAGATCTGCGAAATAAAACTTGTGTTAAAGGCAACATTCAGGGGCTGAAATTCGTTGTAGCTTGGTACGACCTATACATTCATTTACTATTCAGTAACTTTACCTCATACATTTATTCATCATTTAAAAATCCCTCCTGAGCACAGGAGTCGTGTCGATTATATGCAAGCAGAAATTTTATGGGTAGACGATGAGATCGAGTCATTGAAATCCCAGATTCTTTTCCTGAAAAACAAAGGCTACGAAGTAAAACCTTTTACAAACGGCTATGATGTGCTGGAGCACCTGAAGAACAACCAGGCCGATGTAATACTGCTGGACGAAAGCATGCCCGGCATGACGGGGCTCGAAACGCTTTCAAAGATCAAGGAAAGCTACCCCTCCGTACCGGTGGTAATGGTGACGAAGAACGAGGCCGAGAATATCATGGAAGAAGCCATCGGCTCCCAGATCACCGACTACCTGATCAAGCCCGTAAACCCCAACCAGGTGCTGCTGTCGCTGAAAAAGATCATGGACGGCAAACGGCTGGTATCGGAAAAGACTACCATCGAATACCAGAAGGATTTCCGTAACCTGTTCATGGCGCTGAACAGCAATCCCAATGTAGAAGAATGGAAGGAGCTGTATAAAAAGCTGGTGTACTGGGAAGTGGAAATGAGCAAAAGCGACAGTCCCGAAATGCAGGATGTGTTCAACACGCAGAAGTCGGAAGCCAACACCGAGTTTTTCAAATTTGTTTCGCGCAACTATGTAGACTGGGTGAATAACCGTAAGCCGGATACCCCGGTGATGTCGCATACCCTGTTCGAAGAGCGTATTGCCCCGCATATACAGAAAGGCAAGCCCACCTTTATGGTGCTGATCGATAACCTGCGCTATGATCAGTGGAAGTCCATAGAGCCCATCGTCAACCAGTTTTTCCGCACCCAGGAAGAAGATATGTTCTATGCCATCCTGCCCACCTCCACCCAGTACAGCCGTAATTCCATCTTCTCGGGACTGCTGCCTGTAGAGATCGAAAAGCGCTACCCGCTGGAATGGAAAAACGATGACGAGCAGGGCGGCAAGAATCTTTATGAGAAGCAGTTCCTGGGCGACCAGCTGCGCCATCTGAAGCTGAACATACGCTGGGATTACCTGAAGATCACCAATAACGAAGATGGCAAAAGCATGGAAGACAACATCCATAACTACCTCAAAAACGACCTGACCGTGATCGTCTATAATTTTGTGGATATGCTTTCCCATGCCCGTACCGAGATGGAAGTGCTGAAAGAGCTGGCCGGCGACGAACAGTCGTACCGCTCGCTTACCGTAAGCTGGTTCGAGCACTCGCCCCTGTTCCGCGCATTGAAGCGTATTGCCGACAAAGATATCCAGGTGATCTTTACCACCGATCACGGTACCATGCGGGTAAAGACGCCGAGCAAATGTATCGGCGACAAAGCCACCACTACCAACCTGCGCTATAAGCACGGCCGCAATATCCAGTATGAGGAAAAAGACGTATTTGCCATTACCAATCCCAACGAGGCCGGGCTCCCCCAGCCTAATGTCAACTCCAAGTACATCTTTGCCAAAGAGGATATCTTCCTTTGCTATCCCAACAACTACAATTATTACGTGAACTACTACCGGAATACTTTCCAGCATGGAGGCGTATCCCTGGAGGAGATGATCGTACCCGTGGTAAGGATGACCAGCAAATAACCCTGCATAAAAAACACGGGGTGCCCCGTACAACCTTTCAGAACGGTCTTTGCATCTATATTCAGAAGCAAAGACCGTTTATGTTCCTACCGCGCCCACTCCCGATTGTTTTGCTATGGTTACTCCTGCCCCTTTTCCGGCATACCGCGCAGGCACAGCACAACCCTTCCTCCTTCATTAACCTGTCCCCTTCCGGACAGGACGAGCTCCTGTACCGCATCAGCACCGCGCAGGCCCGTTACCTGCTCGATTCAAACATCACTTACAACGATTCTTCCTTTTTCAGCAACCTGCTCGGCAGCGCCGGCAGGAAAGATATGGCCGCCCTCCCCTATGGTCATTACCTGAAAGTTTCCGCGCAGGGCAACCAGCTTCATTACAGCTATATTCCCGTAAGTTCCTTCCTGATCTACCTGTTGGACAACAGCACGGACTTCCTGCTGCAGGTAAAGGATAAAACAAGCGGCCGCTCCCTTCCCGAAGCCACCGTGGTGCTGGACGGCATCAGGATATCCTACGATCCGGCAACCGGCGCCTTCCGGCTTCCTAAGTCCAACAACAATGGCCTGCTGGACATTGCATGGGATGGCGAGCATTACTACTACAGGATCGACAAGTCTACCCCCGGCCCCTCGCAACGGTACAAGCGCCGGAAGCTGGTCCGCCATACGCCTATACGCCAGATCATCAATACCGGCTGCTTTATAGCGCGCCTGCCCATAGACGGGTGGATATCCGCCAGGCGCCATTATCCCTACGGCAGCATTGCTACCATCCGGCACAAAGCCCGGCAGATAAGGGAAGGCATCAGGGAAAAGATTGAAGAGCGGCGAAACAGCCGGCAGTTCCACGATTATTATTACGAGGCCTACACCTTTTTCAGCAAACCCAAATACCGGCTGCGCGATACCGTGGGGCTCAAAGTATTGCTCCTGCATAAAAAGAAAAAACAGTGGCTGGATGTGCCGCTTTATGCCAGGATCGTCATCAACGGCAGGCATTACTTCCTGCCGGCCGATACTCCTTCGCATGGCTCCGGATACAGCTATCGCTTCATGCTGCACGACAGCATGAAAGTAAAGCCGGATCAGCATTATTACGTCAGCCTCATGGACAAAGATTCTACGATATATGTAAGCTGCGGGTTCCCGGTAGAAGAGTATGAGCTGAAAAAAACCGTATTCCGGATAGAACAGCCGGGAACACAGCACCTGAAAGGGAAACCATACGAGCTGGTATTTACCGCCAAAGATGAAAATGGCCTGCCCATGCGGGATGCCAGGGCTTCCATAACGGTCACTACGGCGAATATAGACGCTGCAGTGCCCGACAGCCTGTTTGTGCCGGATCAGCTATGGCAGTACGAGGCCCGTATAGAAGACGGCGTAAAGAAAATTGCAGTGCCCGACAGCATTTTCCCCGCGGCCAACATCAGCTACTACATTCATGCCGTGATGCGCAACACCGAGAATGAGCGTACCGAACAGCAATTTGCCGCTACCTTCTACGAAGAAAGGTTTGAAATAAAAGAAAGGCTTACCAACGACAGCCTGTATCTGGAGGCCCTGCAGAATGGAAGCCCGGTGCCCTATCCGGTAAAGCTCAGCGCCATGGACCGGTACGGCTTTCTGTTATCGGAACAGGATATGATGCTGCCCTCCGGGCTGCCCCTAAACAACCAGGTAAGCGCTTACCGGGTTACCGGCAGAGCCGCATCGCACATGGTGAATATGTCCGGCCACCAGGCAATGATCGCGTGCAGCGGCGAACGTACGGCCGACAGCCTGTTTCTTTACATCAGCAATCCGCGTGGGCTCCCTTTTTCCTACCAGGTGTACCGCCGGGACAAGGAGGTGCAGCGCGGGCAGGGCAGCGCCCTGAGCCTGGCATTGCGCACGCCCGACAGAGAAAAGTACTACCTGGCCCTGCAATACATCTGGGCAGGCAGGGTCAGCAGCGAAATATATGCCTTTACCTTGTCCGATAAAAAAGTAAAGCTTACCATAGCGCAGCCGCCCGTGATCTATCCGGGCAAAGAAACCGAGATCACCATCACGGCAAAGGATTACCGTAACCGCCCGCTGAAAGACATCAGCATCCTGAGCTACGGCTATACCGCAAAGTTCGGGGAAACAGGCATGCCCGCCCTCCCCGACCTGAGCAGGAAGCAAAAGAACAAAAGAGAGATCAACCGCTTTACGGAAAGCTCCGACTTCCGGTATTCGCGGTCTGCCCTGCTGAATTATTCCTACTGGAGCAGGAAAATGCAGCTGGACACCCAGGTTTCGTACCGCTTTCTTTATCCTGGCAGTGTCATCGAGAAAATAACCCTGCCGGCTGCAGACAATATTACACAGGTGGCGCCCTTTGTTACCGACAGCGGAAGGCTGCAGCCGGTGCTTTATGTATTGCTGAACCAGGTACCGGTCTATTTCGGGTTTACGCAGTCCAGAGTACCTTACAGCTTCGGGATCGATACGGCGCTCCGGTATCAGCAGCTTGCCATCCGCACTCCCGGCCGCCTGATCATTATTGACTCCTTCGAGGCAAAAGCAGGATGCAAAACCCTGTTCAGCCTGGATATTGCGCAAAAAACGGCGCAGGTTTACATACGTCCCATGCCCGATACCTTTACCTCCTGGGAGATCAGCAATTACGGCCGGTATATTATTGCCGTAAACGGCGCGCCATCCGGCTCGTCCTTTTCCTTCCTGGAAAGCCGGGTGCAGAAAGGCATCATCCCTGTCGGCAGCGGCTACACCACGGCGGGGCCGGCTACCGGCACCCAATGGAACTATTGCAGCCCCGGCAACTTCGAACGTTCCTTCGAGATGGAGCCCTACTATGCCTATTCTTTCGGGAAAGACCTGGTAAAGATGACCAGCAGCACGGCTGCGCAGCAGTTAATGTCGGGGCGGCCTGCCGCTGCATTGCCCCACCTCGGGGACTGGGTGCTTACCCGGGAGGCGATGATGGCGTTATACAGCCGCAAGCCGCAGATCGACCGGCGCAGCATATCTTTTCCCAATACCTATAACGGCACAGCCAGGCTATACACAGATATAGCAATACCAGCCGATACAGGAAGCGGCCTGCAGCACTTTACCAACATCCTGCTGATACGCAGGAACGATTTCAGCTTTATCAATATGTACCCCGGAGATACCCGGACATTTACCAATATTCCACCGGGTGCATACGAGCTGCTCCTGATCGGTGCCGACAACCGGTACCGCAAAGCAGCCCCCATAGCCGTAAGGGCAGGAGGCATCAATTTCATCCGGGTACGGGAAGCCGCCCTGCTGCCCCTGGCACAAACGCAAACCATGGACAGCCTCCTGCTGGCCATGTACCGCATGCCTTATGAGGACCGCCAAAAGCAGGTGTCCCTGATCATGAACGAATACGTACAGGCCCAGTACGACGGACCGGTGGAAACCATTGGAGGGCAGGTGGTCGATGAGCGCAATGAAGGCGTTCCCGGCGCTTCGGTAACCCTGAAAGGCGCCCGGCTGGGAACGATCACCGATATAGACGGCAACTTCGTGCTGGATATACCCTTAAGCATAAGCGCCGATGCGATGCTGCAAATTGCATCCGTTTCCTACCTGCCTGCCGAGGCCAAAGCAGCACCCGGTATGCGTATCGTATTAAAAGACGATAGCAGCAAAGTACTGGAAAGCGTGGTGATCTACGGTAGCGCAGAAAGCAAAAGAAGGCAGGTAGCCGCGGTATCTGTCGTTTCTGCAGAGCAGATGGCCCCACAGCCGTTAACGGATATCGCCCTGATGCTGGAAGGCAATGCACCAGGGATAAGCGTTGGCAACGGAGCGCCGGGCAGCTCCCCGGATATACTGATACGCGGCGCCGGCACGACCGGCGCCGGCAATCCCCTGTACGTAATAGACGGCCAGGTGTACAATGGCAGCATAGCCAGCATCGATCCGGCTATCGTAGCGTCCGTAAATATGCTGAAAGATGCCTCTGCTGTCAGTATCTATGGTGCCCGGGGAGCCAATGGGGTGATTGTCATTACCACAAAAGCCGGGGCAAGGCTCCCGGAGCATATCCGGCAGGGGCTGGAAGAAACGCCGCCGCCAATGAGCACCGACCTGATGGTAAGCAGCCTGCGCAGCCGCTTCAGCGATGAGGCCTTCTGGATGCCCGACCTGCGTACCGGCAAAGATGGCACGGTGACTTTCAGGGTGAAGTTCCCCGACGATATTACCTCCTGGAAAACCTTTGTCTATGCTACCGGCGACCACAGGTATACAGGACAGGCCAGCGGCACGATCAGGGCATATAAACCCATTTCGGCCAGCCTGCTCGCCCCCCGTTTCCTGGTGGCCGGCGACAGCGCCGCCCTTATCGGCAAATCGGTCAACTATACGCCCGATACGATCGGAATTTCCACTTCCTATTACCGGAACGACTCCCTCGTCCTCGAAGCAAAAGCCGCCCTGTATAAGTACGCCGGCGATACCCTCTGGACCCGGGGGCAGGGCGACTCGCTGAAGCTCCGGTACCAGCTCAGCCGCGCCTCAGACGGGTATTTCGACGGGGAAGAGGCCCGTATACCCGTTGTGCCCCGCGGCCTATCCGTTGCCGAAGGCGCTTTCCTGCCGCTGGACCAGAAAGACACCGCCTTTACCATACCCCTTCCTGCCTCCCGGCAAGATACCCTCTACCTGAACGCTACCGCCTCCCTGCTGGACGTGGTGCTGGACGAAGTGCGGCAGGTACGGAGCTATAAGCACCTGTGCAACGAGCAGCTTGCCTCCAAGATCCTTACCATGCTGGCGCGGGAACGCCTGTATGCCGCGCTCAAACGGCCCGTTGACCCCGAAGACCGGAAGTTCGTACAGGAAATGACCGACCGGCTCGTACAGCGGCAGAACAGTTCGGGGCTCTGGGGCTGGTGGCAGGACGGCCGCACCGAATACTGGATATCCAGGCATGTGCTCAACGCGCTGATGCAGGCCAGCGAAATGCAATACCGGGTAGGCACCCTCAATTTTGAAACCATCGTACAGCCGCTGCTGTACAACTGGGAAAAAGACACTGCCTATGCCGACATCCAGTCGCTGAAGCTGATGCAGGTGGCGGGCCTAAAGATCGACTATGAAAAGTACATAGCGCGGATGGAACGGAAAAAAGGACAAACCCTGGGCCGTAAACTGGAATTGCTGCACCTGCGGCAGCAGCTGGGCCTTCCCTGCAAAACGGAGCTCGTACGTGCCAGCCTGCAGGAAGACATCTTCGGCAATATATTCTGGAAAGATACCGCCGCCTTTATCTACGACAACGAGGTGCAGACTACGCTCACCGCCCTGGAAATATTGCAGGCCGACAGTACCATACCCGTCCCGAAGAACAAGGTGGTCAACTGGCTGCTGCAGCAGCGGTCGGTGCAGGGCTGGCGCAACACCTACGAGAGCGCGAGAATTATTGAGGTGCTGGCCCGTGCGATCGATCTCTCGGACACCGCGCGGCTGAAGCCCTCGCTGCAGCTCAGCGGCGGGCTTGAGGCGCAAATAACACAGTTTCCCTGCAGCAAGGCGCTGGTACCGGCTGCCCCCCTGCAGGTGCGCAAAAAGGGCATAATGCCCGTGTACCTTACCTGGTACCACCGCAAATGGGACACCAGCGATGTACACCTCGGGCAAAGCTTTACCGTACAAAGCAGCTTTATCCAAAAAGGCAAACCTGCAGAGCAGTTAATGGCCGGAGAGCCCGCCCAGCTGCAGGTAAAAGTAAAAGTGCCGAAAAAAGCGGAATACGTTATGATAGAAGTGCCTATACCAGCCGGCTGCTCCTACCACAGCAAAAGCCGGGGCTACAGCGGCCACGAAATGCACCGCGAATACTATACCGACAGGGTCAGCATTTTCTGCCAGGAGCTGCCGGAAGGAGCGTATACCTATACCATAGAGCTCCTGCCCCGCTTCAGCGGCACCTACACCCTGAACCCGGCCAAAGCCGAGCTGATGTACTTTCCCGTATTCTTTGGAAGAACAGCAATGAAGCGCGTCCTTATCCGCTAACAGCTTCAGGGTTTGATATGGATCTGCTGCGGCGACATGATCTCCACACCCGCCTGCCTGAAAAAGTGCTGGATGTTCTGGTGCAGCGCCGAGCGGGTATGGTACATCCGTTCCGGCTTGAAGGTATAAGCATTGAGCTCGTACGACACGTAAAAGTCGTCGAGGGCTTTCTGGAATACGAAAGGCTCCTTTGTGCTATCTATGTCCTCGGTGGCGTTTGCCGCCTCGATCAGCAGCGCATGCACCCGCTCCCAGGGCACATCGTAGCCGATGGTCACCGTGGCATGGAGGATCAGACCTGCCTCTCCGCTCGAAGAGTAATTAACAGTATGTCCTGCCAGGATCATGGAGTTGGGCACCGTAATGTCTTCGTTGTGGATGGTGCGCAGCCGTGTGACCAGGACCGTTTTTTCTATAACATAGCCCGTAACATCGTTGACGCTGATCCAGTCGCCGGCCTTGAAGGGCCTCATATAAGTGATTACCAGGCCCGCCACGGTATTGGACACCGCAGAGGAAGAACCGATGGAAAAAAGGATGCCGAGGAACACCGAAACGCCTTTGAAAGCCTCGGAATCGGAACCGGGCAGGTAGGGAAAGATCACCACAAAAGCAAATGCATACAGCAGGAACCGGACAATGTTATAGGTAGGTCTGGCCCATTCCTTGTGGAACCCCCGGATATTGAGGATACCCCGCTCGATCTCCAGGGAAAAGAAGCGGAAAATACGCGTCACGAAACGTGTTACGATAATGATTACCGCAATGGTGATGAGGTTGGGAAGATAATGGATAAACGCGGTTGCGATACTACGCAGAGGCTGCCATATCCAGCCCAGCAGGGTGCGGGTCCAGGTGCGGGTGGCCGGGAAAATGCTGAAAGTGACCGTAAGCGCCAGGTAAGCGCTGAGCGCCATCAGCAGCAGCCGGAATATGCGCAGCGCCTGCCGCAATGCGGCAAGAACATACTCGGGGCTGAAAAGCTGGTAGTTGCGCACCTTTATCCCTTTCGATATCCTGGCTTTCCGCGCGGTGATCCAGCGATTCAGCCTCCGGAACAGGAACCGGATCAGCCAGAGTACCGCCAGCAGCGCCGCCAGCACGATAGCCACATAGCCGATCCGTACCAGGATATTGTCAAAGCTGTAAGCTTCGCGGAAATGCCTGATACGCTGCCTTATGGTACGGAGCTGCTGCCCTGCCAGCGAATCGGCGCGCCCGCCTGCCCAAAGGGCGTCTATGTCGCTCACGCTGCTGATCACCGTTTCCCCGTAACAGATATTGAGCAGGCCATACTGCGGCCGCACAACGAGCGAATCCGGATCGAAATCCGGGGCCTCGTACAGCTTTTTAATCCGCTCCGAAGCATTGGCCGCCCGCTGCGCTGCGGAAAAAGCGCCGAGTGGAGCATAAATATGAAACAGGGTATCGTAAAACAGGGTAACGGCCATGCCTCCGGACTTGCTGCGGAGCTCCTCTATTGCCTGTTGCTGCTGCAGCATGCGCAGCGAATCCTGGTTCCGTACCTGGTCCAGCTCAGCCTGCAATTCCTTTTGCCGGGAAGTGGAGGGCCCCTTAAGCCGGCTCAGTTCATCGTGCAGCACCGCTGCCCTGATCGAATCGCGCACCCGCAGCGCCTCGCTTTCAGACAATAAGGCCTGTATCTTCCGGAGCGCGGAGTCGGCGGGCTTCTGGCTGTCCTGCGCTACCTGCGCTTTCAGGGCAGGCGCCAGCAGGATGCATAAAAGAAAAAGGCAGGTCCTGTATTTCAATATACTACTGTTTAGGGTGATCGGATAGGAAGCGGCCGCAGCGGGCCGTGCTTCTTCTTTCGCCGATAAAAATAGAAACTGCAGCGCAAAAAACGACGGACCCGGGCTTCATTTTCCTTTTTCCCGGCATTAAAAGCAGGCGGCAGCCCCCGGCCACCGTGCTTATATTTCCCAAATCTCGTTACCTTTACACCGTAATATTTTCAATAAAAGCCATGGCGCATTACTATAGTCTGGGAAGCATTCCGCACAAAAGGCATACACAGTTCCGCAAGCCGGACGGGGGCCTTTACTCCGAACAATTGTTCAGTACCGAAGGTTTTTCCTCCAATTATTCCTTATTGTATCATATACATCCGCCTACCAGGATCATCCGCACCGAGGAGCCCACACCCGTAGCGCCTAAACCGGCCACCGACAATATCCTGAAGCACCGCAGCTACCAGGGTTTTAAAATAAAGCCGGAAGCAGATTTCCTGAAAAGCAAAAAGACCGTATTATTCAATAACGATGTGCATATTTCGCTGGCCGCCCCTCAGAAAGGGCTGGAAGGAAATGTCTTTTATAAAAACGCCGATTCCGACGAGGTAATCTTCGTGCATGAAGGCTCCGGCGTGCTCAAGACCCAGTACGGGCAGCTGAAGTTTGCCTACGGCGATTACCTGGTCATTCCCCGTGGCACGATTTACCAGATCGTTTTCGATACGGAAGACAACCGCCTGTTCATCGTGGATTCGTTCAGTCCTGTCACTTACCCCAAGCGGTACCTGAGCCGGTATGGCCAGCTGCTGGAACATGCCCCTTACTGCGAAAGGGATATCCGCAAGCCGGAAAACCTTGAAACGATCGACGAGCAGGGCGAATTCCTGATCAACATCCGCAAAAAAGGGCTGATGTATCCCATCTGGTACGGTACGCATCCCTTCGACGTGGTGGGATGGGACGGCTGCGAGTATCCCTACGCGCTGAGCATTCATGACTTCGAGCCGATTACCGGCCGTGTGCACCAGCCGCCGCCCGTGCACCAGACTTTCGATGCGCACAATTTCGTGATCTGCTCTTTTGTGCCGCGCAAATACGATTATCACCCGCTGGCCATACCGGCTCCTTACAACCACAGCAATATCGACAGCGACGAAGTGCTGTATTATGTAGACGGCGAGTTTATGAGCCGTAAACACGTGGAGAGAGGTATGATCACCCTGCACCCCGGCGGCATTCCCCACGGTCCGCATCCCGGCGCCGTGGAAAAAAGCATCGGCAAAACCGAAACCCCCGAGCTGGCGGTAATGGTAGATACCTTCCATCCGCTGATGATGACCGACGAGGCCAAAGGAATCGAAGACGAGCATTACGTAATGAGCTGGGCGGAATAACGGGAGCGACCGAAACCTACCAGGACGATGGAACCGCCCACCGGCCTGCCCTGAGAATTATATTTTTTTTGACTATTGGAAAGAGAGTTTCATAATTCTGCCTACATCCGCGTAAAAAAACGGCTGAAAAAGCTGGTGATGGCTATGTGGAGTAATTCATAGTTTTGAATTGTCAATTTTAATTTTGAATTACCAATCTATTTACCGCTTAAAAATTTAACATATGTCCACAGTAACCGGAAAAACATTTGCAGAAAAAATAGCACAAGCACAGGATTTTTTACCGATCAACGGTACCGATTATATAGAATTTTACGTGGGTAATGCCAAACAGGCTGCTCACTATTACAAAACCGCTTTCGGCTTCCAGTCCGTAGCTTATGCCGGACCGGAGACCGGTGTGCGCGATCGCGCCTCTTATGTATTGCAGCAAGGTAAAATACGCCTGGTGCTGACCACAGCGTTGAAATCTGACCACCCTATTTCAGAGCATGTAAAGAAGCACGGCGACGGGGTAAAGGTGCTGGCCCTGTGGGTAAACGATGCCTACAGTGCATTTGAGGAAACCACCAAACGCGGCGGCAAGCCTTACATGGAGCCCGTAACCCTTACCGACGAGCACGGAGAAGTAAAAATGTCCGGCATCTATACCTACGGGGAAACCGTGCACATGTTTATCGAGCGCACCAATTACAAAGGTCCCTTCATGCCGGGCTACGAAGCATGGCACAGCGACTACAATCCTACCGATACCGGCCTGCTGTATGTAGACCATTGCGTAGGCAACGTAGGCTGGAACCGTATGCTGCCTACCGTGAAATGGTACGAAGAGGTAATGGGATTCGTGAACATCCTCTCCTTCGACGACAAGCAGATCAATACCGAGTATTCGGCCCTGATGAGCAAGGTAATGAGCAATGGCAACGGCTACTCGAAATTCCCCATCAACGAGCCGGCCGAGGGCAAAAAGAAATCACAGATCGAAGAATACCTGGAATTCTATGAAGGAGAAGGCGTGCAGCACATTGCCGTAGCCACCAAAGACATCATTAAAACGGTAACCGAGCTGAAGGCCCGCGGCGTGGAATTTCTGAGCGCGCCTCCCGATGCTTATTACGAAATGCTGCCGGAGCGTGTAGGCAGCATTGACGAGGATGTGAAGAAGATCCAGGAGCTGGGCATACTGGTTGACCGCGACGAGGAAGGCTACCTGCTGCAGATCTTTACCAAGCCGGTAGAAGACCGTCCTACCCTCTTCTTCGAGATCATCGAGCGCCATGGCGCGCAAAGCTTCGGCGCGGGCAACTTCAAGGCGCTGTTCGAAAGCATCGAGCGCGAGCAGGCCAAACGCGGCAACCTGTAATGTGGTGCCTACAGAACATAAACTGCAACCGCCTGGACCTTCAGGCGGTTTTTTTTGCGCCTTGGATATGAAAGTGTCACAAATACCCCCGGAAAATGACGTACTGCCACCCCTCGCCCGGCATAGGATTGTGCTAATTTTACATCATAAAACAACAGGTACAGGAGTACATGTAAAATTCAGAGGCTTTTCAATAAACCACGATTTCCCATTTCATTTTTAAACTAAAACAACAAGGATCATGAAAAAGATGCAATACAAGGTTGCCATCAATGCACCTGTGGAAAAAGTATTCCAGACCATGCTCGGCCGCGACAGCTACAGGCAATGGACTGCTGAATTCAACCCTACTTCCGACTTTGAAGGCGGATGGAACAAAGGCGACAAAATACGCTTTATCGGCATCAACAAGGAAGGCAAGAAAGAGGGCATGGTGGCGGAGATCGCGGACCATATTCCCAACCGGTTCATTTCCATCCGGCATTACGGCATGCTCGACGGCGACCAGGAGATCACGGAGGGACCCGCTGTAGCATCCTGGGCCGGGGCGCTGGAAAACTATGCCTTTGAAGAAAAAGAAGGCGTCACTACCGTAACAGTAGAAGTAGACACCAACCAGGAATACCTGGACTATTTCAACGACACCTGGCCAAAGGCCCTGAACAAGCTGAAAGAGATCAGCGAAGACTGATTCACTCCCGCCGGAAGATAAACTCCGGCATCGCATACATTTCACCTTCAAAAAAAACGATCTGATGAAAAAGCTCCTTTTCCTCCTGCTGGCCCTGCCCCTTGCCCCTGTTACGGGGCTCGCCCAACAGGCAACCGAAACACCCGCCCCGCAGGCAACCCGGCATGACAAGCAATTCCTGCTCGACTATTACCGGCAGACCGCCGGGCAGCTCGAAAAGGCAGTGGCAGGCTTAAGCGAGCAGCAGCTCCACTTCAGGCGGGCAGCCGACAAATGGTCTATCAGCCAATGCCTTGAGCATATTATCGTTACAGAACAGACACTGCTGGGCTTTACCAGGCAAACAATGGCGCAGGCCCCGAATCCCGGGCGGCGAAAGGATATAAAGCTGACCGACGAGGAGGTGATAAAAGGCATTACGGACCGGAGCCACAAAGTTAAAGCCCCCAAAGAAGTGGCTCCTTCGGCCGAAGGGAAGTACAGCGATCCCGCCCAGGCCATTGAGGCATTCCGTAAGCAGCGAAACGATATAGTTGCCTACATCAATACCCTTTCTGAAGAGGACATGCGCAGCCGCATCACCGATTCCCCCTTCGGACCTGTAGACGCCTATCACTCATTCCTTTATATCCCCGGGCATACCGCCCGGCATACGCTGCAGATCGAAGAGATAAAAGCAGACAAGAACTTTCCGGGGAAATAACTGCATCCCGGCCGGACGGATGATCTCCCTGCATGCACTGCAGGGAGATTTTTTTTGCGCAAAGCTTCGCAGCTTCACTGGCAGGCATATTAGGGCCGGCGTCCGGAAGGACTGCCAGCTGCGGTTACGTTGGGCAATTATTATCTCTTCCGAGCAATAAATTCCCCACCGCCGCACTCGTCCCGGATACCGCACCGGCCCGTAGCCGGCCCATACTGTTTGCGCATAGCGCTGGTTCACTTCGGCTTGGTTGCCGCAACCCGGAGATCCATGCGAAGGGAAAGAAGAAGGCATAACTTTTGCGGCTTTTTCCATAGGCGCCGGGAGGCAGGAAGCAGTTGCGTTGCCCCCTATCAGGCGAAAAAAAATGCCAGCTATGTCCACATCAAGAACCACCACAGACCATAAAGAAATAAAGCAATGGGCCGAAAGCCGCGGAGGCCGGCCCGCCCGCGTGGAAGGAACCGATATACTCCGTATCGATTTTCCAGGCTATGGCGGCGATGAGCAGCTGGAAGAGATTTCCTGGGAGCTCTTCTTTGAAAAATTCGACGAGCATGAGCTGCAGTTTCTTTACCAGGAAGAAAGTGCAGAGGGGAAAGAAAGCCGGTTCAATAAGTTCATTTCACAAAACAACACTTCATCAAACCATTAAATATATCAGCGTTATGAGCAAAAACAGGAAAGGCACTGCGCCACAGGAGGACCTGCATAAGGACCAGGTACCCTCCGGACAAAAACAAGACAATACCCCAACCGGCAAGGAACAGGAATATGTTCCGGACAATGATCCGCCATTGACGGAGGAAGACCTGGAGGAAAACGATTTATCAACAGAGGAAGCGGATGAGATTGAATGGGATACACCCGAAGACCTGGATGATGATGATGAGGAGGAGGAGGAGGATATCAGCAAGCCCGAAGGCGGAAAGGAGTAAAACAACGATTCCTCCGGCAAATTGCCGGAGAAATCGTTTTATATTTCTGTATAGTTTATTTGCCGGCTCCTGTACATCCGCCTGAGAGCGGCGTTAGCTGTTATAAGTGATCATTGCCTTTTGTACAATTTCCCATTCGTCCTCCCTTCTTAAGGCTTTACCGTGGGTATCAGTATGTATGGATTGCGTATCGCCCGACGGCACGTTGCTTCGTTCGCAGGCTACCAGTATCCAGCTTTGTTCGTTTTGCACAGCTATAAAAACCTTATTCGGACTGTCAATAAACTTAAAAGATGCTTCGACCGGGTTATCGATCTGGTAGCGGAGCTCATACAAGGCATCCGCTGCCGATGATACTTTTCCTGCTTCCCGGAAAAAGCCATCTCTTGTAGGCTGCAGATAGTAAAGACTTACCGTTTCGGGCACTTCCGCTAAACTATCCGTACGGTCCATGCCATTGTTTTCAGCCATGGAGTCGCCTGAATCCTGGCTCACATTTTCCGGTTGGGGGAGCCGGCTTAATTGCTCATACTCCGCCAGGGTGCGCTCCAGCCGCCTGTTTTCATCCAGCACACTTTTTAGCTTCTCTTCCAATTGATAATATTGCTGCTCCAGCTTCTCTTCTGCCCCCGACGGTGGCTTAGGACGTTCAGATCCGGCAGCAGCCATAGTCACCTTTTCGCTGCCAGGCAGTCCGGAGGCTCTTTTACGAAAGAAAAATATCCGGCCGAGCATGATACCTGCCACAAAGCCATAGCATACCATAGCAGGTGCAGACAGCAAAGGGCGACCTGCGATGGCCGAAGGACGGCGGCTCTCTTCTGAAATATTCCCGGAACAGGAGAAAAACACACCCGAAAGAAAAATTATAAGCAACAGGTGGCGCATCGGTCAGGAATTATCGATTATATGAAAAGCGAGCTTGTTCAGCACTCCTTTTAGCGGCATAAAGAACAGTGTTTCTCTCAGCTCATTATCTTCCTGCTTATTCATTTCCTCTTTCAGCTCATAAATCCCTTCAACAAGAAAGATATCCAGATCCGTCTTCATTATTTTTTTCAGCTCGGGAAGGCGACCGGTATGCAGGCCAAACTCCTGGGCAAAATCGGCCTTGCTGTTCCATTCAAAAAAGCGGTCTATAAAGGAACTCACCTCTTCGATCACCGCATTGCGCGTGCGTTCCTCAAGTGCATCTTTATACAGCAGTTCGCCGCTGCCGAGCTTTTCTTCCGTACCGAAGAGCACAAATTTGGGTGCATCCGGTACAACCGGATTGTACAGCCCGCCTTTGGCCGTAACTTCCTTCGGCCCTTTAGCCATCACCAGCTCTATATTGGCCCCCTGCGTGCCAAGTACATCGTTAAATATAAGATTGGCCAGGCGGGTCACGCCCTTCAGTCCCCGGCTGGCATCCAGTATATGCAATATCTTTGAAGCGGTACCGCTAAAAGTGATAAACCGGGGAGCAGTATCGCCCTGCGCTTTCTGGCATTTCGCCACATGATAAAAGATACTGCTGAGGAACAGTAAGGGGACGACCTTCAGTTCTCCGCTCTCCCTTATTTCTTCCGTGAAGGAAAAATACTGCTCTCCCCTGTCCGGATGATGCTGAAGGCCGAATAAGGTTGTTATGAAGTCGTCCGATCTCTGGACGCTACCGGCCGGAGGAATGTACTTTGCAAGCGGAGTATCCTTCAGTATGTTACGGTACCGGCGTTCAAAGAACTGGACGAAACCATTGGCGACAGGAGGATTGCCATATCCGTCACCGAACACGGCATTACCCGCGAATTTGAACGATGTATAGGAGGTTATCTGCTCATTACGGTACACGACAATATCGGTGGTGCCTCCCCCTATATCGATATTGATTACGGGCTGGTCGCCGGCCTTTACCCCGTTTTCGTGCCGGAAGAAATAGTATGGGGCTATGGATTCCGGCAAGGCGCTGACCTTTACCTCTGTGCCCATATAACGTTCGATCTGCTTATGCCATATATTCTCAAAAGTATGCAAACGGGCGCCTGACATACTGGTCGGGTAAAACCAGACGATGCTTGCCTGGGAAAGATCCCCGCCGTTCAGCAGCACTTTATTCCGCATCAGCAGTACAAGGTTGGCAATATAACCGCTTACCCGCCGTTCCGTGCCCAGCCGGTCGTCGTTAAGGCTGCCCCATTTCAGGTTAGTATGGAAACGCAGTTGCCTGGCCAGCGTACCTTCATCATATTGCCAATATATGGAAAAATCGGCCAGCGGATAGGTTTCGCTGTTGAGATCGACGTTTAAAGGTTCGGAAACCACTGTTCTGTGAGGAAACCTGTGCTTGGCTTTGCCGCCTACCCGTTCGGGCATCAGCTCTTTCGGTACGTTTTCCAGCAGGAAGGTAGCCCCCATGCCAAACCGTGCCGCAGCCAGATGATTGTACGTTTTGTCGTCCCATTTGTGAAGCATGCCGAGTTGCTGGTCATCAGCAGAAATATCGAATGGCTGGGGCAAACTGCCGTCTACACTATACTCTATGTGCGTATTGGTTGTGCCGAAATCAACGGAAAAAGCGTACTTCCTGTTATGCTGGGCAGCCACAGCGAAAAGAGGCAACAGGCACCCCCTGGCTTTGCCGCTGGCAAGCATGATATAATCGAATTCGACAGGTACTACATCATAGATTGTATCTACCAGGTCTCTTTGCCTGTTGCTTTTCTGTCGCCGCGTTTTCGGCTTGATTTCCTGCCGGGGGGCGTTATCCTTATAGTAATTCAGAATATAGGGGGCACTGGGGCTGCTGGGGGCATCATGGACCAGCAGCATCACCGTATACGAGGCATGCAAATCGGATCCTCTTTTTACGAAGGGATAGATAGCCAAACTGAACTGCAGCTCCTTTATTATGCCCTGGTTCCGGGTAATATCCGGCTCTGCTGTATGCGTTGCCGGGGCGGTATAGAGCCGCTCCATTTCTATATAACGTCCGTTCTTTACCGGTACAATCAGTCGGGCCTTTACTGCATTGCCAGGCATTTTTTCAAATTCAAACATACGCCTTCCGTCTGGAAGCCGTCCTCGCAGATCTGCCGAGCTGAAATAGGTAAAGAAAGCAGGGCTTAAAGGCAACAGGTATCCTTCGTTGCTGCCTTTGTCTATATAGCCGCTGAAAAATCTATCCTGGTCCGGTTCGAATGGCAGCCGGATAAGATACGGCTCCAGGAAATCCCCGGTAACGAGATAGGGATATTTGATTTCCTGTCCCGGCAATATCCGCTCCTGCAATGGCAACGGATCATAGTAAGGTGCCTTAAGCTGCGCCGGCCAGGGGCCGTCCACATAATTCAGGCCTGCTTTAAATGTATAGGATGGCAATACAAGCGGCTTCAGGCCGCTTACCGGCTGTGTGGCCGCTATAACGAAGTCGCTTTCTTCCTGCGGTTTTTCGTGGTTGATCTTCAAGCCCCGAAGCTCATGCCCCAGGATTTCGGGAAGTCCTCCCGTCCCCGCAAGGGAGATACCTGCATACATACTTTCGTAGCTTCCGGCATTCAGAGCCAGCACCTTCTCCTTTACCCGTGCAGGCAGGCGCTTCAAACAAAGCTCCAGATAATCATCCATCACGCTGAAGCGTACCTTAAAGCCCGGCATGGCCTCTCTCAATGCATAGAGGAAAAGAACATAATCTTCGCTACGTTCGTAAAGAGGACAATAGGTATCGTCAAACAATTTGTCGTTCCGGAACCTGATACTGACATAGTCCAGTTTATTGGCTGCCGGGAAGAAGAGCGTTGCCGGCGAAGTGCCTCCGATAATGTTGAAGCGCCCCGGGCCCTCTTTATAATGCAGCAGGTAGAATTGCTGCATAGCGTCAAAATTGTACTCCATGGCATCCTGCGACAGGAACATTTTCAGGGTTTCTCCGTAAAGCCTGTGTCCGGCAGATCCGCTATGTATCAGCTGCCATAGGTCGCTGTGCTCGTCAATTACCGGCTGGCCGCCTACCCACTTTAATCCGGGATTCCAGGCAATAATGTCCACTTTATCTTTAAGCCGGGCGCTGTTGAAGAATACCTGCCCTACGTCCAGCGCATCAGACACCATTTTGTGAAAAATGCTGATACCTTCCGGCTCGGCACTGGCAGTTACGTTTTTAAAAGCGGTCTTCACCAAGTCTATCCGGGCAAAGGGACTCGGGATGGAGGTGATCTGGTTCCGGGCATTAGCACCTGCAGTATCTTTGATATTATTGATATGCACTGCATCCAGGTAACCATCAATCTGGGTCCAGTCCTGTACAGCATCGCTGGCTCCGCTATGTAAACGGTAAATCTTACTCATGAGCTGGTTTTTATAGTTTAATACGGTCGGTGATGATCTCTTTGGTAGCGGTATAGAACAAACCGAAAAGCTTGCGTTCGCTGCTTCCCAGCGGCGGAAGCTTCTCCTCCCTTCTGCTCAGTATTTTACTGTATTTATCCGTGCCCTTAGGCTCCATAAAGTGTAATACGGATACCTGCTCGCTGAAGCCTACTATGGCATTCAGAATATCCTTTTCGCCTACATCCCTGCGGAAAGGCCGGAACGGCGTAGCGCTTTGCTCCATTTCAGCCAACCATTCGTTGAAAGCATCGTTGAACTGCTCCAGATCCCCGATCATTCTTTGGTCAAAAGCGTCGCGGCTGAGCTTGTTATTGCCATTACGCATCCATGCTGTGCCGGCAGGCATAGTTTCGTAAAAGTCTCTGAGAAATTTCTGGAAGAGGAAATACTGGGCCAGGCTCTTCCCTGCGGTTTCGAAGGTCCTGCGGCCAAGATGCCGGAATTGTATTTCGTGGGTTTCCTCTTTAAGACCGTACTCAAAATAGCGGGGCGACACAACTTTCCCTTTTTCTACAAGCAACTCCGAAGCGTCGTGCTGCATAAAGTCCACTATAGCCATTGCTGCGGCAAGCTCTACAAAATGGGCCTTATTACGTTGTGCAGCAGCACCGTCGGCGCCCTTGTGGGTATTCGCTATTGCATCGCCGAGATAGTAAAGAGCGTTCACTGAATGGTTACGGCAGATATTGGCTGCATAATAAGTAAGTGCGGCTTTGGTCTTGGAGATAAAGGTGTCGCTGTCTATACAGGTTTCACCCTGTACATCGAAATATGGCAATACGCTTATGGCTGCCACCGGCGCGTTCTTCAGCAATTCATGCTTGGGCACCGAAGCATCGGCATCCCGCAGATTCTTGATAAGCAGAGGAAGCCCTGCAGCGCCGGTGCCGCCGAAAATGGAGCCGATTACGACGATGCGGTCGCCCTGGTTGAATGCATTCGCAAACGCCTTGAATACGGGCGATTCCTTAAAACGGTTCAATACGACGCTCCCGATATTGGGATTCCCTTTAAAGCCTACCTGCATATCAGCCTCAAGGTTCTGCTCGGAAAACAGCAGGTGCGTCATAGCCTGAGAAGCAGCGCTCATGGAGCTCAGTTCCAGCAGGTCCTTAAAGCGGTTATTACCGATCCCGCTTACGGAAAAGTGGTATTCGTTAGTGGTATTGACGCTTTCAGCATCGGCCAGCGACCTTATTTCATTGAAGAAAAACTTATTGGTATCCTGTTCCGTATGCAGACGAAGGCTCCGGTACAGGCGCAGCAGCGCCAGCGTACGGGTAAGGTCCCCGTTGGCATTATCGGGGTCGATCAGTATCGGTATCACCGACTGGGTATTCGGCAGCTGCACACCGGAGGCCATTAAAAAGGTAAGTGCCTTAACTACGCGGGCGCCCGTGCCCCCGATACCAAAAATATACAAAGCCATAGTATTTTATTTTAGAAGGGAATTTTCTTATTTGCCACGCTCCTCCATTTAAGAAATACCGACAGAAGCATACATACGATTACCGTGTAAATCATTGCGGTGAAGGCAAACAACCCACAATCCAGCGCGGTAAAATGAAGCTCTTCGCAATGCTTTTCCAGGGGCAGGAACCGGGCGGTATTAACGTAAGCGAAAAGCCCTACCATGCTGCCCGCCATAAGGATATTGACCAGCCATACCCTCCGATGCGTAAAGCGGGGATTATTGAACAAACCATAATAGTAATTCAGCATCACCGCCAGGCTTACTCCCAGTAACACGATGCCGGTAAGCTGGTAGAGCGCATTGCCCGTAGTGCCGGAACAGTCGGGAGCCAGCCCTTTCAGTTGCTGATGCAGATCGCTGGAATAACCCAGCCGGATCAAAGAATCGAAAAAACTCATAGACGTGATATTTATTCTTTTACAGAAATGGATAGGGAATAATAAAAAGGCTGGGTATATGCAGCCGCATAAGCATTATAAATGCCTTCGAGGAGATAACGGATGCCAAAAGTCCTGCCCCGAAGCTCCTCCGGCGACACGCTGCGGTCATCGTCCAGGTTTGTAGCAGCGATCCATGCCGGCAGCTGTTTTTTCAGGGACAATGTTATGGTTCCGCTCCGCGCGGCGAGGGTGGAAAGAATCAGTTCATGGGTAAAGCCGCGCTGGCCGGAGGCATAAATGGAGTCGATAATGAATCCCGGCGAAAGGGAATAATTGGCCCTGTTTACTAAGTACGCATCATTTAAAGGCAACCTGGAGAAGTTGGCACTAAGTTTTATCCGGTATTTATTATCCCTGCCGCCTCTGCGCATCTCCCTCACTGCCATCTGCTCATCGGGGTCATACTCGTAATACTCGAATGCGTTCCGTATTCTTGACGCAACCTGGTACTGATTCGAATCCGTCAGGAATAAAAACTCACGGTACCCGCTAAAACCGGTCTGCTCCTGTACTTTTTTCCATAACCGGAACAAGGCTTCCTGGGGCCCAAAGCAGATCACGTAGTAGGGGCGTTCTTTAAAGCTGCCTTTGCACGTGCTGTTATCCTGGTAATAATAAGTGCCATTGAAATCGGAATGAAACTGCAGGACCAATGTAGAAAAAGGCCTCCTGCGGAGCTTCTCGGCCATGAAGACGTGAATGCTGCTACGCTGCTGGCTCAAAAAGTCTTCGGCATTACCTTTCCTGCCCGGCGAAAAAATGCCGTCTGTAACCAACAGGCTTATCTCCTCTGCTCCGCTTTTGTCCAGGATGGTCTGGAAAATCTGCTGCAGATTACTTTGCGACTGGTTCCCTCCGGCTGCCTTGCTCCGGGCTTTCATGACGGCTGCGTCGAGCCCCTTCAGGTAGTCGCTGACCTTGGCCGCATCTGCATTCAAAGCCACTGGTATGGTTTGCGTATTGATATCGTAAAGGTTCAGCGCCTTTTTGTCGGGAAGACCGTTCAAGGTAGAGATAAGATGATATACATTGCTTTTGAAATTACTGTCCCCCGGCGCCAAAAGGTAGCCGTTAAGACTTCCAGAATTTTCAAGATAGACCGAATAGACGTAGGTGGGCAGGGCTGTGGGTAAAGCGTTCTTTTGCTTCCTGGCATTTTCTTTGCCCGTACCGGAAGCGCAGCTTCCCAAAAGGAATGGTCCGACCAGCATCAGTGCTGCCCTGATGTAATGAAAAAGCATAGTATTTAATTAAATAGATTGGTAATCGGCTGAAAATGTTCCGGGGTATCCGGCTACCGGCTGCGCCAGGTTTTTTGCCGGGCTTCCTCCAGGCTCTCTTTCCAGGTTTTATGATAGATGGCCGTATCCAAGTAATATGCAATACCTCCGTGATGAGAACAGGTGCCCCGTCCCGTGGAAGAAGAAAATGTACTATCTCTACAAACAGCGCCCCTGATGCGCTCCAGGCTTCGTTCCCTCAGGTTTTTTGCTAGCTCCTCCACAGGTATTAGCCGGTCGGGAAGCAGGCTAAAGCCAATACCTGCGGCCATTCCAAGCAAAGAGGTCACCGCAGCCTTCCGGGTAACGAAAGGAAGGAAACGCTGCCGCAGGCGCTGCCCATAAGTTTTGTTCCGCTCTATCTTATCGAAGATCGCTTCAGCCAGCCGTCTTTCATCATATTCCTTCGAGGAAAGGTATACCATGCCTTCTTGTACGCCCTCGATCTCGGTATCATCAAACCTGAAAGGCAGAATATAATCGCCATGCCTGCTGAAGAAAGACCGTGCCTGCGCCCGGATGCGCTCATGAGTGGTCCAGCGCTTTTGCTTGTAATGCCTGGAAATGAAGAGTACACAAAACCTTGCTTTCTCCCGGTAGATCTCATCCAGATGCACATACAGATCTTTGCCCCAGGAATCGATCATCTCGTCCTTATCATAAAAGACGCGCAGGTTCTTTTCCTTTAAATACCGCGCTACCTTATCGACAAAAGGACGATCTTCTTCCGCAAAGGACAGGGCTATATCGAATTTTAGCTTGTTGTTCCTAAAGCGACGGCTCGTTGATAAAGTGTTCATATACTTCTGTACGGTAGGTGATCATTAAAAATCGGCAGGGCCTGTCATCGTGCTCAGGTCGTTGGTGATGGCCTGTTCATCATAGATCGTCAGCGTTTTGCCCTTTCGCAGAGCGCTGTAATAGTTACGTCCGGCTTGCAGCGCTTCGCGCCGGTTTGTGCCTTTCAAGGCCTGGTCATACCGCGTTTTCAACAGCGCCAGTTTCCTGGATTCGCTTCGTCCGTTCATAATAGCGACAAGTAAAATCGCAAAGAAGATCAATGCAAATACGATCATCATAGGATTAATTTTTTAGGTCAGATAAAGCAGCGGCTACAGGTAAGGCTTTTGCTTACCGGCACCTGGCTGATCATAGAAATTGATAAAGATTATTAGAGTTCTATATGATGTTCCTTTAAGAACTTACTGAATCCCAGCGGCGTGTTTTCCCGGGTTTTCCTGCAGATATTTTTCCGATGCGTAACAACGGTATGCAAGGCAAGAGAAAGCCGGTCGGCAATCTTTGCCGTTGTAAGGCCTTCGAGTATCAGCTTCAGTATCTGGACTTCTCTCGGCGTAAAAAGCGACTGGTCGCGCATTCCTTTAACCGGCACCAGGTTGGGAAAATAGGATTCTCCTTTCAGCACTGTGGTCAGGCATTTTTTCAGGTCTTCCTTATTGGCATTCTTAAGGAGATATCCGGAAACGCCTCTGTTCAGGGCATCACGCATATAGTGCTGTTCGCTGTGCATCGAAAGGATAACGAACCGGGTATTCCTGGCAGTTTTCAGCAGGCTGAAGATCATATCCAGCCCTTCCTTTTCTTTCGGCATCCGCAGGTCGACCAGGGCCAGATCAGGCTTTTTGCTGATGATTTCTGTACGGGCAGTTTCCGTATCATTCGCAGTTCCTATGATGCGAAAGGTTTCATCATTCCCGATCAGCATTTTCAAGCCGTCGATAACGATTTGGTGATCATCTGCAATGTATAGGGTAGCAGGTGTTTTCATGTGTGGGTATTTACAGGGAGCTCAATAATTACGCTGGTGCCGTTTCCGGAGGAATCGATATTGATCATACCGCGGCATACATTGACACGACTGTGTATATTCCTCAATCCGATTCCTTCCGAATTGGCCCTGGCCTTATCCAGGCCGATACCATTATCCTCTACTACGATCTCCATCATGCCTTCTTCAAGGTGTATTTGTACGGAGGCCATACTGGCGCAGGCATGCCTGTGAATGTTGCTCAGCAGTTCTTCTATAATGCGGTAGCTATGCAGTTGTACCGTTTTGTCGATACCTTCTTCAGGTATATCGAAGAGCAGGTCGAAACGGCAGCTGCCGGAAATATTCAGCTGTTCGATATAGTCGAGCAGCAATTGCTTCAGTCCTTTCTTGTCCAGTGCCAGCGGATGCAGGTTATGAGAAATTTCACGCACCTCTTCCAGTGTCTGCGCTATACCGTCGAATATTTTCTCGATGAGCGCAGTATCTGTCGCCGCATGTGCTTTCAAATGCTCCAGATACATCTTTATTCCGGATAGTTTTGCTCCTACACCGTCATGCAGCTCCTGCGCCAGGCGCGTACGCTCCTGTTCCTGTCCTTCCTGCAGCGCATCAAAGACGGCCTGCTGATGGCTCAGCTCCTCTTCATGCAGCTGAGTACGTAACTGCATGACTTTTTTTTGATGCAGAAAAGCATAAGTAACGATAGCTGCAACCAGCAGGAAAACAAGGCAGCAACCTGCCAGGTAGGCAATTATGACAACACCTTCTGATTCCGAAAACATCTGAAAGATTGGGCATATAAAATGTGAGCAATAATATTAAGGGCTCCGTGCGTGGCCCAGCTAAAGGCTTCTATTCTGACTGCCTTTTCGATCAGATAGTCAATGAGAATAAAGTAAAGTACGTTATTCCCAAAGTACAGGAGGGCGCCAATGCTTAGCCAGAACATAGGATGCTCCCAGCTATATTGCATCACATCCTTGAAAAGGAAATAAAAGTAGACCAATGCATAAATGACCACTAAAACCGAATAATAGCTCCGTGCCAGGGTCGGTGGATTCCACATCCCGTTGATATAAAAAGCATCTGCAACACCCACGATCATCCCCACAACCATATTAATACCAATCAAAAACCTCATTGCTCTTAACCCCGAAAAGTGTAAGAAGTATACTATCGAGAACGCAGCGAACTCTATAAGGAAAAACAAATGTCCTACCGGCATATTGTTAGCGCTTCCATAGATATGCAACGTCCTGCTGCTGATCTGTTCAACAAAAAAAGCGATCACCAGAAAGTATAAAAAGACACGAAACGGGAAGCTCAGTTTTTTATAATATATAAAACCGATAACCAAAGGCAGCAAAACACTGTTTTGTGAAACCCTGGTATAGAGCGTACGAAAGGGTGACATAGGTGCCGGAAGTTTGAGAGGATAAGGTAAAAAGATTTATCCTTTTTACAAACTGCTGGACACCGCAACCGTGAGAGGGGTGGGTATACCGCCGATCACACGGAGATTACCACTACCGCTGCAGTTATTGGGACAGGGATCAGCAAAATCATAATAAGGGTACTCATCGTCTATTGTCAGATCGTCGTTGCAGCCCGATCCGGCCTTTGTGGACACAGCAATCAAAGTCAGCTGGTTGTCGCCGTTGATGCCGGCATAGAACCGCACCCCGTTTACTTCGTCATACCCGTCATAGTCGGTGATCCCGAGCAGGTTAACCAGGGCTGATTTGGTCAGTGTCCAGGAAAGAGGTATCTGAAAAGGGTCAGTGGCACCCCGGAAGGAATTGGCAAAGGTTTCCGCTACTTCGCTGTCTATGATCTGGGATTCACGGCCTCTTTTGTAGCTGGCCAGTGCTGGCCTGTCCAGGTTGCGGGGAAGGCTTTTCAGATAAGCGAAGGCATTTCCGGTTACGGGGCTGCCTGTTTGATCGGCAGCTGCTGTAGCATAATTGTTTTCTTGTCTCATAAAACTGTTTTTAAGTGTTAATGATAATGCAAAAGTACACAGCCCTCCCCCCCGCTTCCTATACCTAACCATAGGTATTTAGTGCCCATAGTTACTACCCTATTTTGAAGAATTACCTAACCGTAGGTATAGGCAAACCTGCAGTTACGCAGAACCTTTGCAGCACAGATCAAAAATAAATAGAATGAAAAAAGCTCTTGTGGTAGGTATCAATAACTATCCTTACGCGCCTTTATACGGCTGTGTCAATGATGCTGCCGACTTCAGTAAACTGATCCAGAGAAACGGAGATCATTCTGCTAATTTTAATGTGCTGCTGCAAACCGATGTACCCAGCAGAAGCAAGCTCAGGGAACTCCTGCACGATCTTTTCTCGGGACAGAATGAAACAGCACTCTTTTACTTCTCCGGCCATGGATATATCAACGAGCTGGGCGGCTTCCTGGTAACTCCCGACCAGAAAAGATACGATGAAGGGATATCGATGAACGATATACTGACACTGGCCAATCAATCCAGATCGACCAATAAGATCATTATTCTGGACTGCTGCCACGGCGGCGCCATAACCACCCCGGAGCTATCGGCTTACGGTATCGGGCATATCAATGAAGGCACCACTATTTTAACGGCCTGCAAGCAGGATGAAGTTGCCATAGAAGTGAGGGGGAGAGGCGTTTTTACCAACCTGCTGCTGGAAGCCCTTAAAGGCGGGGCCGCAGACCTGAACGGGCATATTACTCCGGGTAGTATTTATGCATATATAGATCAGGCCCTGGGCCCATGGGACCAAAGGCCTGTATTTAAAACCAATATCAGCAGGTTTGCCGCTTTGCGTAGCGTTCCGCCCAAAATAGCCAGCCATATCTTAAAAAATATCACGCGGTATTTCCCCGAACCGGGAACCGAGCACTTGCTGGATCCCTCTTATGAGTATACCAACAATCCAGACATTGTCCATACCTATAAAGAGCCCTATGCGCAGGAGGACAAGATTGCCATCTTTAAGGAGCTGCAAAAAATGCACAGCGCCGGATTGGTAGAACCTGTAGGAGAAGAACACCTGTACTGGGCCGCTATGAACGGCAGGGCCTGCCGTCTTACGTCTCTGGGCGCGCACTACTGGCGGCTGGTTCAGGAGAAAAGAATATGAGACAACAAAATCTATATAAACTCAACGCCGGGCCACACAGAAGATAAGGGAAAGCATAAACATTAAAGGGCTGTACATGCTGCGGGCAGCCCTTCCTGTTACCATATAACCAGCACGGAATTGTGTACCGACGCTTTAGGGTACAGGCACGGATAGCGCTCCCCTATCCTGCGATTGCAGCCAGGGAAACGGCACCTGTTTATTACAACGCCGGCTAAAAAAAGAGCTTATGTCTACACACACTGTTTTAAATAATGAAAACTGGTCTGACTATGATAACCGCAAGCAACGCAACGGATCCGATCAGGGTTTGTTTGCCTGTACAGAATCCTGGGAAGTGGATTACCTGGTGAATAAAATCCGGAACCAACATCCGAACACCGCGCCAGATCATATCCGCTCGGCAATCGCCTTTTGCTGCAAAGAGGTGCCCGGCCCCCGTCCCAGGCCTGCATTCGTCGAATGCGTTATGAGAAGGCTGGGACTGCACTACTGATTTACTTTTCCTTCATCACTTTAAAAACAAATAGATGGCAAAATTCGAAATCAGGAAATCGGCAGGTGGAACCTTCTATTTTCGCCTCGTGTCCACCGGCAACTATAAAGTCATTCTTTCGAGCCAGCAGTATAAAACGAAAGGAGGATGTGAAACCGGCATTGATTCCGTAAAGGCCAATGCGCCTTTCGACAGTCGCTATGAAAGACTGTATGCCGCGAACGGCGAATATTACTTTACCCTGAAAGCAGGTAACGGCGAGGTGATCGGTACCAGTGAAACCTACGTAAGCAGTACTTCCCGGGATGAGGGTATTGAGCTGGTAAAAGAACAGGCCCCCACGGCACAGGTCACAGACCTGAGCTAAGTACAGGAATCCTTTTAAGGTATACCGGCAGATAGTTTTATCTGCCGGTTTTCTTTATTACCTTCTTCTTATGGCTTTATCAGTATCCTTTTTGCATTACAGAAGCAAGTTTTCACCTATCTTCAAAGCTAACTTAACCATGCTCAGAGGACTTAGTTAAACTGCTAATTCTTTACTATTTTCTCAATTATTACATTGTTACCATCCGTTATGCGAAGCGTATAAATCCCCGCCGGCTCATTCGATATGTCAATATCGGTAAATTTGTTTTGTGCTTCGAGAACCCTAATTATTCTACCGTCCATTGAGGTAACAATGACCTTAGCCTCAGGCTGTAATTTATTCCATTCCAATTTGAATATCCCATATCCTGGGTTAGGAGAAACAGATACCAGTTTCAATTCCTCACTCTGCTTCAATTGTACTAATTCTGACAATATGCCTAAAGAAGAAACTGATACAGTACGGGCTACATTGATCGTTTGCCCACATTGACCCAAAGAGGCAGTGAGCACCAAATTCCCTGAGCTTGTACCACGGCCACTACGCTCCAGCACTACCTGCGTTGGTGTACTTTGTGTAAAATCGATGGTTGCAAGATTTATATCCGATACGCTCCAGTTAATAGAGGTAGGGCAAAAAAATGAAACGGGTTGGCCTGGGGCTATCTGAAGTTCATAGCTTGAGCTGTTTGATGATATTTGAGTAGGGGAAGATATCTCATAGAAGGCATGACTTGTAGCATTTATCGTTTTTGAACCAATAGGAAGCTCATTACCATTCCATACCACTTTCGCGGAAACAGTAGCATTAGTGGCACAGTTTACTGGTGTCAGGGTAATAGAATTTGAGGCTATTATTTCAGCAGGCGCCGGGTTTCCCTGATAGAGCCACTGCCCCGGGGCTGGTAAGAACTTGTACGCAGTAACAGTAGCATTCTGTGGATTTGAAATTGTAAATGTAACAGGTGCCTCTTGTCCACATATTCTAGTATCAGACGACGCTGTCAATGGAAATGATGGAGTTACATCTGTGATACTTAAACTTCTTACAAATAGTTTCGTTGGCTGGGAGAAGGGAGAAGCCACGGCTTTTAAATGAAGGATGGGATAACCATGCAGCGGATTGGTTATAAAAAACTCATAATCTGCATAGCCGTTTGCATTTATAGGAACTGCTATTCCATCAGGGTTAACAGGTAAAGGATCCAGCTGAGGACCACTACAGCCATTTGATAAGTAAGGTGAAGTCAAATAAACACCAAATACAGCAACCAGATTAGCATAGGTTCCAACGGCATTTTCCTGCTTAATCCTCATCCTAACTCTATATTGATGGTATTGATAAAACGAGGCCCATACAGAATATTCAGTACCATATGCTGCAGAATTGGGATTCGAAGGGTCTTGCCGGGAACACTCAAGAATGATGGCTCCTTCAACGGTATTGTACTTAGGTTGACCAAGGGTACTAAAATGCTGCAGACTGCCATCATTCGAATTAGTACTCCCAATGTATGGTTGATTAGAGAATGCGTTACAATTATTTGTATAGAATGAGTAATAATAATCAGAAGTGTAAGTAGTCTGACTAAAGCAGAAATTTAGGATTCCTGCCGCAAAAGAAAAGGAAAGAAATGACTTTTTCATATTATTGTTTTGTTTATTAGATTATATAGGCTACTAAATAAATTATAAATAATATTATATATATAATATTATATAAAGGCAAACTTAGAGAAATAAAATTAAATTACAAAGCCTGCTACGTTCTATTTGCATGTGTAAAGTATCATTTATGATTAAACCGATTCCAGTTCGTTTAAAAATAACCTTCAATTCGGTATAAGTGGATTATTATGCTTGTATTATTTCTCTAGAGCACTTTCGACGCAATCTTTTGTTACGTGATGCAGCGCTTCATCTTTAAGAACACAAGATTTTTGCCTATGAAGGACATTACCTTGTGATAAGATTTGTTTATACTAAGTCAAATTTTGCCTAGGCTGCTCTCGTAACAACAAAGCTTCCATTGCTCAGAAGGCTTGTAATATTGGACAGAAGTTGAACTTCATTCCAAGGAGAAGTTTAGTAGGCCTAATAATATAAAATAATTTTTGAAACTTAATTTTTATTATATTTTCACAAAAAATATCATGAAAAAGAACTTATTATTATTTAATCTACTATTCATTTTACTTGTTACGTCATGTCATAAAACAAATAAAATTGAGAATGGAGAATCTGACAACGACGCCAAGAGAAAACTCCAGCAAATATCATCTTCATTAAACTTCTCAGACTTCCCTTCTATTGAAGACGGAACATTAGTTTTCAGAGATGATGAGCACTATGATAGCTATGTAAACTTTTTAGAAAGTGCAATGGTGGGAGGCGATCCTGATGACCCTAACGTTGATGTTAATTCTATTTTGCAGAATATCGAAGACGGCCTTGGTTTTACATCAATCAGAAGCCTTAGCCACGCAGACTTCATGGCCAAAAATGAAACGGGTTGGTTATCATTCGAAGAAATACCCGAAGAACATTTTTTAAGCAGTCCGGATCTTAAATCAATTTTAAATCCAAAATTGGAAGTAAAAATTGGCAATGACCTTGTACGCTATATAAACAAGGATTACGCAGTGCGGGTAGATGCACGTCAGGCTGGGCTGGTTTAGTGAATAGCTATCGAGGCCTTGGTTCTGGTGCAACGATTGAAGATATATTACAAATCGACAGATTACGCGAATATACATCAATCTATGAACTTACACACGGGGGGTTGATATGGGATAAGCTAGGACCTCAACCAACAGGAGATAATTATATTTTTGAGCTTCGCGTCACCTTCCCTGATCCATGTAATAATTCCAGTAAGGCACACTTTGGAGCAATGGCATTAATGAACGGTGTTACAAGCTTTAAGGATATTTCGTAATTCACTATGGGATAGGCAAATTAGTCCGCTAATATACACAGTTCCAGTCGTAGGAGGGCATCAAATTCAGGCACATGATCATGCTTATTTTTCAAATGGCACTTTTGGTGCTCAAGCCTTTAAAACCGTCACGGCCACTGGAGATTGTCGTAACACCGTTAAAAGCAGTGGCTGGCATGAACAGGTTGTTTCGGGTTATCCGAATCGAGCAGTAAGAGGTCAATTACGTTTGGAATATTATGGATCAAGTCAACATAAATGCGTATGATTGCTGAAACAAGTTCCTGGGAATACAACAATGGTTGGAAGAAAGAGCGGCAGGATAGAAGTAGATGCAGAATGCTCAGCAAAAAATAACAGTTGTGGTGAAATCGACCATCTTTATGCATATCAGTTGAAAGGAGACCATAAGGAACTTTTGGAACATTGCTCTCGTAATGAACGTTTTTATTAGCATACTGCGACCTCGAAACATTATCTTACCGTGCATAATACAAGACAAATGTTACTCATTACGGTTACATCATGTCCATGATATTCAATATTATTAATTAATTTCATCAGGTGGATCATCATGGATCCACCTGTCTATTTACTATGAAACAATTATTACGATCTCCTTTTTCTTTGCTTTTGTGTTAGAAGCTATGCCCAGCAAATTGAAACCAAGCTTAAAAAGGCGATAAACCGTATAAATATATACACAGGACAACTGTACTTTAATCAGTCAGGCGTAAAAAACGATGGAAACACACCGGAAGTTATTTCCACAAGCAATACAACAGGATGTGTGCTTTCAGCAGAGTATGAAAGAATAACGTCAAAAAATGTAATATTGAATGTCGGATTTCTATATGGCCGTCAGAATCATAATGTTGATGTTAAATATGAGAGCTTGATTTTTTTGACGATTCCAATATAAGTTACCTTGAACATATATTGGACAGCATAAATTACAAAGCGAACGTTGGTTATATTGGAATGAAGTTCATGGCTGGATATCGACTTGAAGAGCCTATTTCATTTCTGAAGGATTGGAATATAGAAACGAAATTGGGATTTTCATTTAGAATATCTACTACTGAAAGTACTGACAATATCTTATGGAGGATAAACTATCCAAAAAATGACACCCTTTATTTAACCCATTTCGGGCAAGATGTGGTGACGCTTGGGAAAAAATCCAGTTTGGGATCGATGGCATGGTCACACACGGCCGATCTCTATATTGGTTTCAGCAAGGTTGTTAATTGGAGTTTTGTGAAAAACCTGACCTTCGGTGTTTCGTTAACACATGCGATAGGAAAGTATAAAGGTATAGCGAGCGTCACATCAGTGACAAACGATTTTAATCTTCAGACAATCTCAGAGGATGAATATCGCTCCCAGGATTTTTCCCTGGGAATAAGAGTTGGATTGTGTTTATGGCATAAATAAGAATCGGCCAATATCAATTTCGAATTGCAGAGCCTATTTACATTCAAAAATAAAAAAGTGAGATAGTGGTTATCGGTGGACAGAGTTATTAGAAAATTCTCCTAACAATTTTTAATAATCATCTTTCACAAGGTCGATTGCAAAACCGCTAAAGCTGTAGATGCAGAGTCATGCCGCCTGACAGTTGTTTGACCATTACCGCTTCGCCCAGTTTAATAACTTCTCCTAAGATCTGAGATATTTTGAAATGGTTTCCCTCAACGACTTCAGACAAAACGGCTTGGCTATGGCATCGTCTACACCGGCATTCTCTGCCAGTCTTTATCGAAATCGGCAGGAAGCTCCTTGATGAGTTTCCTGATTGCTTCGAGGCCGCCGGCAGAAGCACCGATAACTATTATATCTCTGTAACTCATAATTATACTTGTTAGAGGAAACTAACAGTACAATATAGGATTTGTTGTTGGTGGCCAGCATGCTGGACTCTATACCGTAGCATCTCGGCATCTTAATGGCATGCTATCCGAATATATCTCAGGATGGAACTTGGGGCGCCAGTTGCTATGGCTTATTGCCCTTTGCGAACTGCATTCGATATTATGAAATATTGAACCTATAATGTTGGGAATCCGTTCTGAATTGCAGAAGGCCAATTCTGCAAGCAAATAAAATGGGGCGATCAATTTTTGATCGCCCCATCAAGTGAACCGGATTGGATTCGAACCAATGACCCTCAGCTTAGAAGGCTGATGCTCTATCCAGCTGAGCTACCGGTCCGCTGAACGGCGCAAAAGTAACGAAAAAATGAAAATCCCGTCCGGTTTTGCAGAAATAATTCCTAAAACCTGCAAAATAATACCGGCAGAAAGCTTTGCTATTCTTACCTTTGCGCAGTTTAATACTATTAACCGATCATGGCAGACCATCAATATAAAAAAGCGACCCGGCTGATTCATGCCGGTGTGGAACCGGACCCTTCCACCGGGGCCATCATGACCCCGATCTACCAGACTTCCACTTATGTGCAGGCCGCGCCCGGCGATCATAAAGGGTACGAGTATGCCCGCACCCAGAACCCTACCCGCACAGCCCTTCAGCATGCGCTGGCTGCCATCGAAAACGGCAAACATGCCCTGAGCTTCGGGAGCGGTATGGCCGCTACCGATGCCGTCATCCGCCTGCTAAACCCCGGCGATGAGGTAGTAGTGTCCAACGATCTTTATGGAGGCACCTACCGCATCTTTACCAAGGTATTTGCCAATTACGGGATCAAATTCCATTTTGTGCCCATGCAGGATGCAGCCTCCGTGGAGCAGCATATCAATGCGCACACACGGATGATATGGGTGGAAACCCCAACCAACCCCCTCCTGAATGTGATCGATATCGAGGCTGTGAGCAATATTGGAAAGAAGCACGGGCTGTGGACCGTAGTAGACAATACCTTTGCCTCCCCCTACCTGCAGAACCCGCTCGACTGGGGCGCCGATATCGTGGTACATTCCGCAACCAAATACCTGGGCGGCCACAGCGATGTGGTGCATGGCTGCGTGATCGTAAACGAAGATGCCCTTGAAGAAAAGCTGCGCTTTATCCAGAACAGCTGCGGCGCCGTACCCGGGCCGCACGACTGCTGGCTGGTGCTGCGCGGCATCAAAACGCTGCATGTACGCATGGACCGCCATTGCGAGAACGGCGCCAAGGTAGCTCATTTCCTGCGCAATCATCCGAAGGTAGCCCGGGTATTATGGGTAGGCTTTGAGGACCATCCCAACCATGAGATTGCCAAAAAGCAGATGCGCGGCTTCGGCGGTATGATTTCTTTTGTGCTGAAGGAAGATAATATTGAAGCAGCTACCAGCGTTTTGAAAAGCACACGCCTGTTTGCCCTGGCAGAGTCGCTGGGCGGCGTAGAATCCCTCATCGGCCATCCGGCTACGATGACCCACGGCTCCATTCCGCGCGAAGAAAGGATCAAGAACGGCCTGCCCGACTCCCTGATCCGCCTGAGCGTAGGTATTGAAGACGCCGGGGACCTGATCGAAGACCTGAAAAACGCGATCGGCTAAACCAGTGCCTGCCCGGACTTTTGCGTCTTACCAGGTACCGGCGCCCTAATTTGAAATGTTGATCAAAAGCACATATTTTTCTTTATTGCATCGGAGCATACTTTTATGGAGTATGCTCTTTATTTGCAGCGGGCTTTACGCGCAAAAGGGCACGGCCGACTCGGCCCGTTCCCGAAAGAACGTGATCCAGATCCTGGACAATGAAGTAGGCGAGTATATCCAGAACGACAGCAACTCGGTGCATAAGCTTAAAGGCAATGTAAAGCTGCTGCATGGCTCGGATACGCTTTATTGCGACAGCGCCTATTTCTATACTAAGCGCAACAGCGTGGAAGCTTTCGGCGATGTGCTGATCCGGCAGGCCGATCTTACTGAAGCCTCGGCCGATTATATGCGCTACAACGGGCTGACCAAGGTGGTATACATGCGTGCCGACAATCCGTTAAGCGAAGTGCAGCTCTACGACGGCAAGGAAAATACCCTGTGGTCGCGCGAGATCGACTACAACCTGAATACAAAGATCGGCCGCTATAAAAAGCGCGGTCTCCTGCAAACTGCCACCACCGTACTGGAGAGCAACACCGGTGAATACAATATGCGCACCAAGGACGCCCGCTTCAGAGGCGACGTGGTAGTTACCGATCCCGAATACAAAGCTTTCTCCACCGACCTGGGCTATAACACGGAAACCAAGGTTGCCCGTTTCTTCGGCCCTTCCATTGTCAGCAACGACAAGTCGATCCTGCAGACCAGCAATGGCGTATACGATACCAAGAACAGGACCTCGCACTTCGTCGACCGGTCTTCGATCCTGAACGAAGCGCAATACATTGAAGGCGATACGCTCGACTACGACCGGAACTCGGGCTTCGGCTTTGCCATCGGCAACGTGATCGCGATCGATACCGGGATGCAAACCACCCTATATTGCGGCTATGTGCAGTATAACGAGATCCACAAGACCATGCTGGCCTACGACAAGCCGCTGATGAAGAAGGCAGATGGAAAGAACAGCCGCTATATCCGGGCCGACACCTTTTTCAGCGCCCCGGACCCCTCTGCCGGCAAAGTAATGACGGCACAGGACAGCCTCCAGCAAACGGCCAATGAAATACGCTCCTCCGTGGTACAGGACACCCTGCTGCAGGAGGACAGTGCAGCCGCCGTCGGGGCAGATACGGCTCTGACCGGCAGCAGCGATACGACCGGCCTGGTACCGTCTGCCGATTTTATGGGACCGGATTCGCTGGCGGCTGCAGTACAGGATACAGCTTCCCTGCCTGTGGCCGATGATACAGCGGCGGGCAGAACAGACAGTCTTTCCGGGCAAAAAAATGATCGTGAAGCATTAAAGCGGAAAATGGATCTCCTGGTTTACCAAAAAGGCAACGGGGAGCCGCAGCGCCCTCCTGCCGTGCCAAACGATATGCTTGCGCCGGCACGCCGTTCGGGCGGCAGAAGTGGTCCTGATTCCGCGCTCCGGAACAGCTATAACAACGTCCCCTCCGGCGCCGATACTTCAGGTCCGCGGTATTTCGTGGGGTACCATAACGTGCTTATTTATTCGGATTCGCTGCAGGGAAAATGCGACAGCATCCGTTACTCCCAGGTAGATTCCACCATCCGCATGTTCGGGCGGCCCGTGCTGTGGCCCCGGAACAGCCAGCTTAACGGCGATGTGATCAACCTGCTGACCGACAGTAACAAGCTCCGGGAAGTATACGTGCCCCGTAATGCCATAATAGTTACCCGGTCGGGACCGGAGAAGGCCGATATGTTTGACCAGATCCAGGGCAACTCCATCAGGGCTTATCTCCGGGACAACAAAATGGACTCGCTGATAGCGGAGCCTAATGCATCAAGCATTTATTTTATAAAGGACGAAGACAGCGCCTATGTAGGCAGCAGCGAGGCCAAAAGCGAAAGGATCGAGGTCCTCTTCGAAAACGAAGAGATCCGGAAAATCATTTACCGAAAGGATGTAGAGCAAAAGACCACGCCGATGAAGGATGTGATTCCCTCCGCCCTGCGCCTGAGCCGTTTCAGCTGGCTTGAGCAGGAGCGCCCCAAAACACTGGAGGAATTCCTGCAGGGCGCAACCCTGCCCCATGAGCCGGAACTGCTGCGTATGTCTGATACGGAAGCAACCGGCGCCTCGCCCGAAGAAGTAACCCCGGCAACAGATAGTACAGGGAAGCAGGAAGAGGAGAAGCCCCGGCAACAATAGCTTCAGTATGCAGGCGCCGGCCTGCATTGCTCATACCTGCTCTTCGGGATGAAAGTAGGTATATACTACTCTTGCCTTGGAAGCGCCTATGGTCATGGTCAGCTCCCGCAGCGTCATTTCCCTGACCCGGGCCACGGAGCGGTAGGTCTGCAGTAAGGTCTGCGCCGTTTTGCTGCCGATGCCCGGGATATCCTCCAGCTCGTTTTTAATAGTGCCTTTACTGCGGGTATCCCGGTGGAAGGTAATGCCGAAGCGGTGCACTTCATCGCGTATCCTACGTATCAGCAGCAGGCTTTGACCGTTGTAGGGAAGCTGCAGCGGGTCTTTATCGCCTGGGTAAAAGATGCTTTCCTCTCTTTTGGCCAGTCCCACCACCGTCATCCTCCCGGTAAGGCCAAGCTCTTCAATACTCTGCATTGCCGCTCCCAGCTGCCCCTTGCCGCCGTCTATGATCACCAGCTGAGGCAGCGGCTGTGCTTCTTCCAGCAACCGTTTGTAACGGCGCTTTACGATCTCCGCCATCGAAGCGAAGTCATTGATGCCTTCTACGGTTTTGATATGGAAGTGGCGGTAGTCTTTCTTCGAAGGCACACCGTTCCGGAAACAGACCATAGCGGCCACGGGGAAGCTGCCCTGGAAGTTGGAATTATCGAAGCATTCGATATGTACCGGCAGCTCGGCCAGCTGCAGATCATCCTGGAGCTGCTCCAGTATTTCCTGCCGGTCCTCGCTCGTCCTGTCTTTCAGCAGCAGCCGCGCTTTCTGCGCCTGCTCCTGCCGGAAGTATTCCGCATTCTTAAAGCTGAGATCGAGGAGCTTCTTCCGGTCGCCGGCCAGGGGCACCGTGACCTGCAGGTTTTCTTCCGTTTCTACCGGGAAGGGCACTACTACCTCTCTGGAGGCAGACTGGAAGCGCGGCCGCAAAAAGGCAAGGGCGTACGCCAGCATATCTTCAGGGCTTTCGTCCAGCTTCTTCTCTATATGGATGCTCTTGCTGTGGATGATCTTCCCTTCCGTTACCACCATGTAGTTGACGTAGGCATGATCTTCCTGGGCAATGATGCTGGCTACATCGGTGTTGATCAGGTGGCTGCTGATCACGGTCGATTTGCTCTGGTAGCGCTGGAGGGTCTGTATCTTAAGCTTCAGCTGCTGCGCCTTCTCAAAGTTGAGGGCTGCCACATGGCGGTTCATCTCTTCTTTCAGCGCGGCCAGCACCGGCCCCAGGTTTCCCTTGAGCAACTGGCGTATATAGTCGATACTGGCTTTGTAATCCGCTTCCGACTGGTACCCTTCGCAGGGGCCGCCGCAGTTGCCGAGATGATATTCGAGGCATACCTTGAACTTGCCCCGCGCAATGTTATGGGGCGTAAGGTTCAGTCCGCAGGTACGCAGGGGAATGGTTTCTTTAATAATGCCCAGCAGCTCTTTGACCACCATTACGCTGGTAAAGGGGCCTATATACTCGGAGCCGTCGCGCACAAGGCGCCTGGTAAGGTATACGCGGGGAAAATGCTCCTTCCGGATCACTACGTAAGGGTAGCTCTTGTCGTCTTTCAGGTCGATGTTGTACATCGGCTTGAAATGCTTGATCAGCGAATTTTCCAGCAGGAAAGCGTCGTGCTCGTTGTTGGTAATCGTCCATTCAATGCTGTCGATGAGCCCTACCAGGCGTGCGGTTTTCCGGTTGTCTACCTGTTTTACAAAGTAGGAAGTGATCCTTTTACGCAGGTCTTTGGCCTTACCCACATACAGGAGCTTCTTATCTGCGCCATAATACTTATAGATACCCGGCGCATGGGGTAAAGTAGATGCTATATGCTGCTGAAAATGCTCTTTGGTCATCGGTACATTCAATCTCTGCAAGTTACAAAAAGAGCGGGATTCGGTCCTGCGTGCAGGCATCAGGCATAGGCGTAGTCGCTCAGGTATTCGAAATGGCTGCTGAGCCTGCCGCCTGAACAGATGGTAGCGCGTTCCAGTATTGCGCTCTGCTCTTTTACCAGCTCGGGCAGAATATATTTGATGATATGCTCGCCGAAATGCTGGGAAGCGTCCCTGGGCAGCTCGTTGGGCAGGTTATCGACCGCCATTACATCCACCGTCTGGTTCGTATTCTGGAAAGGCGCAGTTTTTTCCAAGCTCCGGCGATCAATACCGTAAACGGGATCTGCGATGGTGGAAGCGCCCTTGTTGATTGGCACCGAACCGTCCTCGTCGCAGGTCACATCGGAGATTACGTTCATACGGTAGGCCGGGTCCGTAATATCGCCCTGCTCAAACAGGCGCGGGATGTGCTTATCCCAGTAGATGCCGTTCATCAGGATATCGGCCGCTTGGGTAAAGGGCAGGAATTTGCACCGGTAATCCTCCGGGTGGCTATGGAAGTCTTCGCGCGAATAGGTTCCGGTAGCCTTATTTTCATAAAGATTTGCTCCCTTGAGCAAAGTATAGACCGGGTAGTCGTATTCCTTTACCAGGAAATCCTCCGGCTCTACGCTCTCGATATCCCAATGGTGCATGATTTCCAGCAGCCCTGCGGTAACCCTGCCCGAGCCTGTTATGGCGATCTTGACGGGAGGCAGCTTTACATAGCGGTATTGCTGCAGCATTTCCTGCATGTCCCTGCAGGCATGCGCGGGGATCAGGGAGAATTTCTTGGTCTTTTTACCGTAGGTCATCAGGCCGTTGTGGGCTCCGACCACCCCTGCAAAGAAGCCGAAGCCCAGGATGCGGGCGCCGTCTTCGTAGGTCAGCGCCTCATAATCGATCATCCGGATCTTCTTCTGTATGAGGGCATGCATCAGCTTCTGGTTGTAAGGCTGCTTCTTTTTGGTATGAGAGAAAAAGAAATAAGTTTTACCGGGGATCAGCTTGTCTATAGGTACCTCTTTGATACCGAGCAGCACGTCGCAGTCGCTGAGGTCTTCCTGCAAGGTGATGCCGGCAGCGGTATATTCTTCATCGGGGAAACAGCGGTTGGGAGAAGGTTCAGCGACCAGCCGCATGCCCGGGAAGAGCTTTACGACGTCGGCGCATTGGGCAGGCGTAAGGGCCACGCGGGTATCCGGCGGATTTTTTCCTTCGCGGATCAGTCCGATTTTGATCATACACTGGTTTTTGCTGCGCAAAGGTAACATAATCAGCTGCAATGAACGATGAAGATTAAACCCTGAGCAGCAGTGCGATTATTTGTTTTTTTGAAAAGAACGCTTACCTTTGCGACCCACTGCATCTTCTGCAATTGCCCGGATGGCGGAACTGGTAGACGCGCTAGACTCAAAATCTGGTTTCGGCAACGGAGTGCAGGTTCGATTCCTGTTCCGGGCACCTGATTTTCAGCAGATTAGAAAGGTCGCATCAATTGCGGCCTTTATCTTTTTCAAAATTTGCCAGCAAATTTGCCAGTAAAACTGCATTCGGGAAGAAAAGAACTAATTAAGTTCAAATTTATTACTTTATTTTTTTAAACGTAACCGTTACTCTATACGTCACGCTTGTTGGCTTTGTAAAAGCACCTTCCACCTCAACTTCGACATGTCCACATTAGGTACAGAGCCAGACATGCCAACAGTATCCAAAGCACTTCCGGCATCGGTAAAGCTTTCAAACAACAAAACAGGAGCTATCTACGAAAACTGTAACATCATCTGACACCGCTACTCAACCAATGGTGAAAAACGGTAACCAGTTCGCGGCGTCCACCAACGAGACGAAGGAAGCCTTCGTAGTTGATGATTTTCATATTGGCGAGCTGAATGTATTTGCACGGTCCGACGATTACATGAAATCGAAAGAAAACAAGGTAACATCCAGGATGATGAAAGTGTATAGCAACACTAAGGGGCTATTAAAAGATTTTGAAATTTTCCAGGGAAAAAAGATTGATAGTATAGATTTCAATTTCTATGATGCCTTTGTCGATTATCTCACTAACGACCACATTCACCGCAGGCGGAAAGTTAAAAAGGACTCAAGAAAAAATCGATAGGCAAAACAGTAAAACATCTCCTTTCGCAAAAGATAGCTATATAGCGCTCGAACTATCGGCAATGTGTTGTGACACTGGTTTAATAGCATTCTTTCTTACCAAAAGCTTTGAAAGCGGCTTATCATGGTCAACAATCAACCCCATCAGACAGCTTCAACACGTATTTGCAAAATATCCACTTTTTCAAAAGCAAATACTAAGTTGCTATCGCGATCTTAGAAGCAATTATATCCGCAATCTGAACTGCTATGTCAGGGCGCTTGTCGTTTCGATGCAGAAAAAGGACGGCACTTTCCACGATTTGTCCTGGGATTGGGCGGATATAAATACAAGGGATTCACTTTATGCCAAAGTGCTAACCGATAATATAACTGAGCTGGTGGGTATAGTAAGAAAATATGGCTTTCCTGGAGAAAGGCTGGTGGGCGTTTTCGACCACGAGATCGATAGTTATTGTGAAGCGAAGATGAACCTCCGGTTTGAACCGGTTGTCACTCTGCTGTTCTGGCACCAAGGATGCGGCTACTTCCTTTTGAAAAATAAGCTGATGGATGCAGTAAAGAAAGGAGAGCTTCACCCGAGAACGTATGCCCTTACATACGAATGGGCCTATCTAGATCTCAAAGACCACTCATACGACTCGAGTAAAAGCAACCTCTCCAGATTTTATAAAAATGGCTGCCGGACAAACGAACATCAGCAATCTCATTACAATTTCTACATAGACCACAGGCTTGATCATAAAGATACCGCCAAAGTGAATAAAGATAGGAGCGCATTGGGAATTTGCAGCTTGGAGCACGACCGCCGCAAAAAGGAATTTGAGCG
>Ga0164243_10000873_pt1 | contig 52721 bp, 47 predicted proteins | sample OricompcompostOP_FD_108781 | JGI IMG/M metagenome (GOLD analysis project Ga0164243, IMG submission 108781) | Organic Plus compost microbial communities from Emeryville, California, USA - Original compost - Organic plus compost (OP) | ecosystem: Engineered > Solid waste > Mixed feedstock >... | reverse complement strand
TGTCTTTTACAAAATTCTCTGCTGTTTTCTTTTTTGGTGTTGCCATAATTAAAGTTACATTTTTTATGAAAACACTCCTTTAGTTTTTTTTACAAAATGTCTACTTTTTGCTGACGATTTACACTGCTGACTGTAATTTAATTATTTGTTCCTGCAATGTATTATAAACCAATGGCAATTCTTTCTGTAAATCAAATTGCATTGCATCATCTTTATATTTATAAAGAATGTATCAAAATCCATAATCGCCAGTATTTAATTTTATGATTTAAAAGTTTGCTATAACTTCACAATAGAATGTACTTCTAAAATGTTATTTATCCATTTAAAAGGTATCCATACGTCTTTATGGTTCTTATTGTAACTTGTTAATCTACATTTATTAGAACAATAATCAACAAAAGAAATTGTTTTACAAACAAATTGATTATTTCCGTTACTTTCGGTAATATTAATTAATAAAGGTTTGTTAGTTGGTACTTGATAATTTAAAAGACTTGATTTATCAAGTTCAACCGCTAAAACATCACTGCCGTCTGGAATACTTTTTGTTTTGTCATCACAAGTCATACTATGCCCTTTAACAGGGAATATTCCGTAAAATTTATTTTCCTTTTCCCATTTTTCTATTTCTAAAAAAACTCCTTTTGATGCATTTAGGTTAACAAATTTAGGCTCTACTTCTTTTATTTTTTCGTGTAAGTTCATAATTATTTTTATTGAATTTTTTCGTTGTTTCTTTAACGTGGAAAAGAATACTACTTTTTTTTCGTTGTTTTCTTAACGTGGAAAAAAATACTACTTTTTTTTCGTTGTTTTCTTAACGTGGAATTTGTTTTATAATTCCCTCATTAGTGCCTTTATCAAATTTATGTTTATGTAATAATTTGATTTTCCGATTTTTATTTTTTCTAATAACCCCAAATCTGAAATGCTGTTTAAATAATTCAACCCTGTACGTTTGGTTATATTCAATTCTTTTTCTAAAAATTCAATTTTGGTATAAGGGTTTTTGAATAATATATTTAAGAGGTCTTGACTGTAAATTTTAGGCAATTCGGTTCTTATACGGTTTTTATAGTCCTGCATTACGGTTTTAATGTCTGTAATTAAACCTATGGTTTGTTGTGCTGTAACCTCAACGCCTTTCAGTAAATACAAAACCATACTTTCCCAATCATTTTTGGTTCGTACTTCCTGCAAAACCTTATAATAGTCCGCCTTGTTTTGGGTAATGTACCGACTTAAATACAGTACTGGAATATCTAACAACCCTTGCAATACCAAATACAGAATATTTATAATACGCCCTGTCCGTCCGTTGCCGTCATAAAATGGGTGTATACTCTCAAATTGGTAGTGAATAACCGCCATTTTTGTTAATGGGTCTAATTCTGAAAAATCATTGTCGTTTATAAACTTTTCGAGGTTTGCCATTAGTTTAATAATCTCGTCAGGGTGTTGAGGTGGCGTGTAAATAATCTCATTTCTTTGATTTTTTAGTGTTGTTCCTGACTGCGTTCTAAATCCTGCCTTGTTTTCCTCTAAAATCTGCTGTATTTCGATAATGTGACGGTTTAATAATAGTTTCTCATTTCGTACTATTTTAAAACCGTGTTTTAATCCCTGTGCGTAATTGATAACCTCTTTTGTAGCGGGATTATGTGTATCTATCAAAATATTTTCTTTATACAAATCATCGTGAGTAGTTACGATATTTTCTATTTCGCTACTGTCTTTTGCTTCTTGTAAAGTCAATGTATTGATTAAAATATTTTCGTTGGGAATGGTTTTAACCGTTCCTTTTAGTTCTGCTAAATATCGGTGTGCCTTTGAAAGTTGTTTTAATACTTTCGTGGTTTCTATTTCTGTTTTGGGTGGCAATGGTTGTAAAATGAAATCGTTCATATTATTGCGTTATTGGTTACTTGCGTTTTTTATTATTCTCATTTGTGGCTCTTGTTTTTCGTTCATCTGTTCAAAGAATTGCATAAATAAATCTGCATTGGCATCTTTGTCGGCTCTTTGGTTTATGTACTTTAAAAACATATTTTCAGTACTGTGTCCTGTAATTCCAATTAATACGGCGGTTGGCATCATTTTATAAAAATTAGTTGCAAATGAACGTCTAAAACAATGAGAGGTTATTAATTCGTACTTTAGGAATGTTCCAAACTCTCGCCTGTTTGTTTTATTGTTGAACCGGTAACCTCTTACTTTTTGGTTGATTTTGGCAATCTCACAAACTTTTGATATGTACTTATTAAAACGTTGGTGCGATATTGGTTTAGGAAAATCATTTGTAAGAATATCTACTACATAATCTTTTACAACGCCAATTGTAACGTGTTTTTTTGTTTTCTGCTGAATTATATCTACATACACGCCTTTTGCATTAATTCGTAAATTATCGACTGTTAAACTTAACAAATCGCTACCACGTTGCCCAATGTAACAACCAATTAAAACCCATTTTTTTACTTCGTTTAATATTGGTGTGGGCATTTCGGTATTTCGGATTTGTTCTAATTCATCAAAAGACAATGTCTGTATATGTTTATCATCTTCGGACTCTTTAAACGATTTTAATTTAGTTGAGTGTGGTGTTACCTCAACATCGTTTTTTTGGGCATCTATACAAACGGTTTTAATCATTTCAAATTGCCGTCCTGCGTAATTAACCGAATAACCTTTATCGTTAAGTAACCAGTTTTTAAACTTGTCTGTAAACGCCTTGTTTATTTCTTTAAACTGTATTTGTTTCTTAATGTGTTTTTGATAATTGGTAATAAGGTTTTTAAACAGTTTGTAGTTTTTTAAAGTGTTAGGACTTAACCCGATTTTGTTATTTCGTACCTCTCTTGTATTTGCATTATCAATAATATACTGAATGTAATTAATGAAAATAGAATTATCGGTTTTCTCTACACGGTTAAAACATTTGTTTATGCAATTATCTAACCAATCGGCATTAATTAGTACACCTTGCGTTAAATCTTCGTTATAACGGTCGAAAATAAAGTTTTCTAATTTGTTGAGTTGAGAAATCAGGTTTTTGTTTTCGGCTGTGTTTTGTTTCGGTAAGTTTGTTTTATCGCTCCAGTCTTTTGTATTAACCACAAACCCCGTTTTCTTTTGTAGTTTAATTATTCTACCTGCTGTAAAACTAATGTAGATTTGTAAACTTTCGGTTTTACCTCGAATAAAGTATTTAATAGTTGCCATTTTAATATTGAATTACTGAACATTCAAATATACAACTAAAAAATGTCTTTCCGAACATCTTCCGAACATTTGTTACTTTTCATTCAATTTTATACAATTTCATTCAATATGTTTTTAAATTAATATTCTTTGTTAAGTATTGATTTTATTAATGTTTTATATATTTTTGTTGAGGTTTGTAGAATTGTAAAAAAGTAATCTATTTAGTTTAGTTTCGAGTCCTATCACCTGCGCAAACCTCTAATTCAAATTGAATTAGAGGTTTTTATTTTAACTCAGATTAATCAGTATTACTACTATAAATTATATCAGTAATATTTTCAACAACTAATGTATCTTTGCAGAAAATTTAAGCTGTTGAAATGAAAATCAAAAAAATAATATTATATTTTATCATTGTTTTTTCTCTCTTGATAGGCTGTGTTTTAATAGCACCGCAATTATTTAAAAAGCAAATAGAACAAGCTGTAAGTGGCGCAACTGAACAATATATTAGTACAGCGGTTCATTTTAATGACCTTGAAATATCCTTCTTTAAAAATTTTCCTAATTTAAGTGTTTCCTTAAATCAGCTCAGCATTGAAGCTCCGCAAAGTTTTAATGGATTAAAAACAGTTGAGGCAAATTCAATTGATTTGGGAATTGACATATTCAGTTTGTTTTCTGACCAAATAAAATTCACAAAATTATATGTAAACAAAGGTAATTTTAACATTGTAACTGATAGTCTGGGCAATTTTTCGTTTGCTATCTTTAAATCTTCTCCCGAACCTTCAACAAACAGCTCCTTTTCTTTAGCCTTGAACAAAATACATATTAAAAACAGCAATGTTTTATATCAAGACGATGTGTCTAAAATTCAAATAAAAACAAATAATACAAATATTTTTGGTGATGTAAATGTTACTGACAAATACATAGATTTTGACACAAAAACCGATATAAGCTCTCTGTTTTTTGAGTTAGATAAAAATGTTTTAGTTGATAACAAACCTTTAAAAGGATCCATAAGAACCAAGGTAAATCTTGAGCCTGTTTCTGTTGAATTTAAAGAAAACAATCTACTTTTAGCTAATTTACCTCTGAATATCCTGGGAAAAGTAGCCGTTCTTGATCAGGGAATCGATTTTGATTTAGAAGTTAAATCTAAAAACGCATCTTTAGAAAATCTTTTTTCTTTGGTGCCTGAAAGTTACCAGCAATGGTATGAAGGAATGTCTTTTAAAGGAAATTCTGACATTGATTTAAAATTAACGGGAATGATGCAAGACAGCATCTCTAACCCCGATTTAAACATTAAGCTAAAGATAACTAACGGAACAATAGCCGCGAAACAGTTTCAAAATATTCCGGTTGATAATTTGCAAACAAAAGCCGAATTGAACCTACCTCAACTAAACCCTGATTCATTAAGCATCGATGTTTCAGAATTTGCATTTAATTTAGACAAAGGGTTTGCAAAAGGCAAGGTTTTATATCGAGCTCCTTTGTTTGTAGACGCCACTTTAAATACGCAGTTAAATGTTTCGCAACTATGGCAAACACTTAATTTGTCGGGCACAGAACTAAAAGGAGCCATCTCTTTAAACGGATCTGTTAAAGGAAATTACATTACAAAATCAATTAAAAACAAACAAAACATTGAAATAACAAAAATAGTTGAAATTCCTACGTTTAACATCAAAGCAAACTGGCAAACCGGTTATTTTAAGTGGAATAAAATGCCTTTGGCTATTGCCGATTTAAATTTTGATTTAGACGCTGTAAACACTGACGGAATCTATGAAAACACTTCTATAACAATTGAAAACTTAAATGCCAAAACGGAAGAAAATTATGTAAAAGGACGATTGAAAATTAATAATCTGACCAATTTTGATACCGATACCGATTTTAAAGCATTTGTTGAATTAGCTGATATTCACAAAATTTTCCCTATTAAAGAAATTGATTTCGGCGGACAATTAACTGTTGACACCAAAGCAAAAGGCTCGTTTAATTTAAACCGTAACAAAATTCCCGTAACAAAATCAATCGTAAAGATTAAAAACGGTTTTTTACGTTACCATAATCTATCCAATTTACCATTAGAGAAGATCAATTTAGAGACACATATTACATCGCCCAATGGCTCACTGAATGATTTAAGGGTACATGTTTTACCCATTTCATTTATATTGGCAAACGAACCTTTTCATATAGATGCCAATTTGTTTAATTTCAACAATCTTACATTTGATATTGGTACAAAAGGAAAATTGAATTTAGGCAATTTATACGAATTGTTTAAAATTGATGGTTTAAGTGTTTCCGGACAAATTGAAACTAATGTAAAACTGAAAGGAAATGCAAATGCAAATGATGCTTCATCTATCAACAACCGCGGTTTTGTATTGCTGAGAAACATCCACATAAAATCAGAATTCTTTCCGCACGATTTTGTTTTTACCGAGGGTAAGTTCAAATTCTATAAAAAGAAAATGGTTTTAGAAAACATTAAAATGAATTATGCCAAACAACAGTTTATTTTAAATGGTGGTTTAGAAAATTATATAAATTATTTTTTAACACCGAACGCTACCTTAAAAGGTAATTTAAATGTTACATCAAAATTCATCGATGTCAATTCGTTTATGTTTGGTTCTTCATCATCTGAAAACACAAGTTCTGTTGCAAGTAATTCTGCCACAAGTGTGGTCTTAATTCCAGATAAGATTGCTTTTGATTTAACAGCCAATGCTCAAAAAGTAAAATTCAACGATTTGATACTTGATCATTTAAGTGGCGTTTTAAAAATATACGATCAAAAATTAGCCTTGCACGAAGCTAAATTTGGTTTAATTGATGCAGAATTTAATGTAAACGCAACGTATCAGCCTGTCAGTACCAAACGAGCTTTATTTGGATTTGATATTGATGCGCAAAATTTCGATATTCAAAAAGCCTATAATCAATTAACGTTGTTCAGAGAAATGGCACCCGCTGCAGAGAAGGCTTCTGGTCAGGTTTCTTTAAAATATCAGCTACAAGGAACTTTGAATCAAGAAATGTATCCAGACATGAAAACCATTAAAGGTGCTGGTGATTTAATTTTAGAGAATATTCAGTTTCAAGGTTTCAAACTTTTTAATGCAGTTGCCAAAGAAACCAAGACCGATGCGTTGCATGATGCCAATGTAAAAAATGTAGTGGTAAAGACATCTATTGAGAACAATGTAATGACTATTGAGCGTACAAAATTTAAGATAGCCGGTTTTAGACCTCGCGTGGAAGGTCAGGTTACATTAGACGGAAAAATGAATATTGGTATGCGTTTAGGCTTGCCTCCTTTCGGTATTATTGGAATTCCTATTACTGTGAAGGGAACAAGCGATGCCATGGATATTAAAATTAGTAAATACAAAGAAGAAGCCTTAAGCGAAGATGACGAAGATTATGACGCTTACAAAAAAACATTAGATACGTTAATACAACCCGTTAATTAAATTAATTATGAAAAAACTATTTTTTATTACCTTTTTCCTTATTTCATTTTTTGTTGACGCACAAGAAAACAGTGCTCCGTTCCCTACAAACGGAATGGAATTGTTTTTAAAAAATCTTGAAGAAAAAGTTTCTATTCCTTTTAGCTATTATGAAAACGAAGGCTTTAAAATACAGGTTAGCGTAGATAGTTTGGCTCATGTAAAATTAACTTCGTTAGATCCTTACTTTTCTTCTTTCTATAAAGAATTAAAAGCATACGTTGAAAACACCGATTGGGTTGCAGGAAAAAATAATGGAATAAAAAGCACACAATCACTTTTAATTCCTGTTAAATTAGATAAAGAAAAAATTGCGAATATGCAAAAAGCCTATCCAAAAGAAGGCTTAAATGCGTTTTATGAAGCTTTTGTAAAATACATTTTCACTACGTATTACAGAAGTTTTAAATATTCGTCTTATAAAGTGATTTTTGAAGTTGATGAAAAAGGTAAAATCAACATTAATGAAATAAAACCCGCCGATAATGCTTTCCGGTTTGAAGCTACCCGTTTTTTAGAACGAAAAACCCAGTTATGGACACCTGCAATGATTGACGGAAAACCGGTAAAATCAACATTTACTTTACCTATTAAATTTCAGCAAACGAGTAACTAATTATGAAATTTATAAATATCTTTGTAATCTATTAAATAGTCTAAATATGAAAACATTAAAAGGAATATCGTTAGTATTTGTGGCTGCCGTTTTTATAGTAAGCTGTAAGCAAACATCAAACGAACAAAAAGAAACCTCTGTTAACCAAACAGAAACAACCTCTGTTACCGATATTAGCGGAACCATGCAAAAAGCTACTTTTCAAATAGAAGGTATGTCATGTGCAATTGGTTGTGCAAAAGTTATTGAAGGCAAATTAGCGAAAATGGAAGGCATTCAAAATGCCAAAGTTGATTTTGATTCTAAAACTGCTACATTAGAATTTGACGATGCTAAGCAAAATACAGAATCTATCAAGAAAATGGTTGAAGAAATTGCAGACGGCGCTTATAAAGTAGAAAACATGTCGGTTGCTAAGGATTTAGCCATGGTTGACCAAGATGATAAAACCACACAGAAAAAATGCTGTTCTTCTCATAAAGACGGAAAATCTTGTGGTGATAAAAAAGCGACCGATGATAAAAAAGGTTGCTGTAAAGACAAAAAAGCAAAAAAGGATACCCCTAAACAAAATATAATTTAAAACTTATTTCCATAAAAAATCCGCTAAAAGGTTAGCGGATTTTTTATGGAAATTTTTAAACCGATTTAACTAAACTAAATGAGGTTTAAATTCGTTTTGTTAAATCTCAAAGTTTCTAATTTATTTAGCCTTTACAACAAAGCGGTTGTTACTCTGCAACCTGAACGCTATCATTTGCTACTGCTGATGTTTCTTCTACAGTTGTTTCGGTTTCAACTACCGGAATGTTTTTAACAATTGGCTGCTCAGGCGACAATTCTTCTTCTATAATAGCTGTGGGTACATTTTTAGCCGGTGTTGGTTCAAATACTGCACTATCGCAACTTCTGTGTAAAAAGAAAATTAACACAACTCCTAACGTTAAAGGGATAAGGCTGTATTTAAATACGTTTCCGCTTTTGTCTTGACCGTTATTACTCATAATATTTATACTTTTTTATAATCTCTAAATAATAAAACTTCGCAAATATACTATCTTTTTTCAGCATATATTAATTAGTTCGGTATAAAAATTAAAATAATCATAAAAAAAGCCACTCTAAAAACATTTAAAGTAGCTCTTTTTCATCAAAACAGTAAACGAACCATTTAATTTCTTACACTTACGGCTACCTTTCTATCGGTAACTCTCAATTCTTCTGAGGCATCTGCAGGATGTACTGCAAATTCAGATCCATAACCTTCTGCACCAACAACCTGATTATCCAAACCTTTATCGGCTAAAAACTTTTTAACAGCTTCGGCACGGGCAGTCGAAATTCTTTTATTTATAGTTTCATCACCTGTTTTATCGGTATATCCGCCAATTTTAATTTTTACATCGGGATAAGCTGCTAAAATTTTAGCTATATTTTCTAACTGTACCTGTGATTCAGGTAAAATATTTGCCGTTCCCATTTCAAAATTCAAATCGTCAAAATTAAACCAAATATCCTTTAACTGGTCTTCGGTCATTGTCTTATAATCACCCTTATTCAAAAAAGCAATCAACTGATCTTCAATACCGTTGGCATATCCGTTTAATTTCAACTGATCGTTAACCACAATTTCTTTAGTTACCTTAGTGGTTATAACAGTGGTATCTGTATCGTTCTGAACCGTATCTGTAACAATTCTTTCCTGTACCACCTGCTCTTTATTACATCCGCGGTATAAAAAGAAGATTAAAATCACACCTAAAAGCAATGGCAGTAAAATGTATTTTAACATATTACCACTTTTATCTTTTTGTGGACCGTCATAAGGTGAATCTTTTGTTTTAAACTGATTTTCCTCGTTATTATTCACCACATTATTAATATTTGCATCGGCTGAATGATGCTCTTCTTTATGAACGGGAGCGGGTTCATTTTCCACAGCCTTTAAAAAGCCAAACGATCCGATACCTGCCGGAATCATTGCTTCTAAAGAACTTAAATTACTACTTAAAACATCTTTTATTGATGACAAATCGAAATTTACGTTTAAATCTTTAAAGTAATCGATGATACCTAAAAAGGCGGTGTTTAAAACAGACTGAGATGAGGTATCGGAAATATTAGAAAAGCCCGCAATTTGGTTAACAAATTCTTGTTTGTCGTTTCCTAAAAATCCATCTAAAAGAGTATTTGTTTTATCGAACTTGTAATCATAGTCATCAGATGTTGAAAAAACATTCTGTACTTCCGTAAACATTCCCCTTAAATACGCATCGCCTTTGTGATACATTTTTAAAAGCAATGCCGGAATTGCCACGTCAAAAGCATTATTTACTGCTTCTTCTGACTCGTTTGTACTTAATCCCAAACTTGATATAAAGGTCGGTGAGATGTACTGTTTGATTTGATTTACTAAAGGATTTTCCATAACAATTAAATTTTATGTGATTAAAGGTACATTTATTTAATTAATTATCAAAAAGTTAACCTTATTATTTATTATTTTTCTGTTCAATCCACAAGCTCATATATTTAGTTGCCTGTAAGCTGTTTTGCCATAAAATTTTCTGAACAATCAACTTATTCCTGTGCTCTAAAGGATTTTTTAAAATTCGCATGATTGCTTTTTCTAAGACTCCGTTCCAGATTTTATCTGCAAATTTCTCGTTAATGATTTCAAATCCGTTGGTAACAGATTGCTGCCAGATTGTTTCATCAGTATAAAGACGGCAAACCGCTTCAATAAAACATTCATCGTTTTCAGCAATCAGTCCGCCCCAGTTTTCAGCATTCATTCCTTCACAGCCCATTGCAGTAGTAACGTTTGGCAATCCGTTTTTAAACCCATCTACAAACTTACCTTTTAATCCGGCACCAAAAGGAATCGGAGCTGCTAAAACACGGTATTTTTGCATGGTTTCATCCACATTGATCGCTTTGCCTTTGATAAGAAATCGATCAGAAACATTGTGTAACTGATACACTTTTTCAGGCGGATAAGCCCCATAAATATGCAGTTCGGTTTGCGGTAAACGCTTCTTTAATGCCGCCCATATTCTTTTTAACTGTAGTACCGTTTGGTAATTGGGTTCATGTATAAAATTACCGATAAACATTACATGCTGCCGATCTGAATATCCTGGTATTTTTTTCTGAATTTCAACTGATAATTCCTTTTCAATAAAGGGCAAATAAAGCAATTGCTTTTCAGGGATATTAAAATGATTGACCAACAAATTGTATTCAACATCAGAAATAATTAGGGATAGATCGCAACGGTACATGGCAGAAAGTTCTCTGTAACAATCCGGCGTATCATAATCAATATCCGTTTGATTTTTAAAAGCCACGGCACGTGCCCGCCGTACAAAATGCAGATCTTCTGTATCTAAAACGGTAATTAGTTCAGGAAAAACCTGTTTTACACGCCAACCAAACTGCTCTTCGGTAACAAACCGGTCGTAAACCACAACATCGGGTTTTAAATCACTTACAAAATCGTTGAACGAAGAATCGTTCAACACAATTTCATGTTCAGTAACACTTAATTTATTCAACGGATAAGAAGCTGCTGATTTTGTTGCGGCACTCGCAAAATGGATATCATCAGTCCATTGTAATAACTGATCGATCAACTGCAACATCCTCCACCCTGCTGCCGAAGATGTTGGTTCGGGCCAAACCAATCCTATGATTAAAATTCGTGGTTTCATACTGCAAATTACGGAGTATTTTTTGAAAGACGCCAACTCACAAATTAATTCGTAAATTTGCAAAAAATAGTTGGGTTTATTATGTTAGGACTAAAATTATTGACCGATCCGCGTTGGGCAAACATTGCAGAAAGCAATTTAGAGGAAATTTTAACAGATCATGCCTGGTGTGAGCAAAAAGCGGCTACGAATGCCATTACCATTATTACCTATAATTCGGAACACGAAGATTTGGTAACATCAATGACCGAAATTGCCATTGAAGAAATGGAACATTTTAAAATGGTGCACGATATTATTAAAGAACGTGGTTATACCTTAGGTCGCGAACGTAAAGACGACTACGTGAACCAACTGTATAAATTCATGAAAAAAGACGGAAGCCGCAACGATGCTTTTATTGATCGTTTGCTTTTTGCCGCGATGATTGAGGCCAGAAGCTGCGAGCGTTTTAGAGTACTTTCAGAAAATATTAAAGATGAAGAACTGGCTAAATTTTACAGAGAACTGATGATTTCTGAAGCAGGACATTATACGACGTTTTTGAAATTTGCAAAAAAATACACCGAGCGTACCGATGTGGACAAACGCTGGAAAGAATGGCTGGATTTTGAAGGTCAGCTCATTCAGAATTACGGGAAGAAAGAAACTGTTCACGGATAAAAAAACACCTCATTTTCGAGGTGTTTTTAGTTTTCAAAAGTGATCGAATCGGTTAATTTTTCGTGTTCATTGAAGTAATACCAGGTTCCTGTTTTTGTCCATTTATTTTGGCTTGTGAAACTTTTTCCTATTTCGCTGACTTTTCCGTTTTTGTGAAATAAAACATCTGCCGAATAAGGGTAAAAATATTTTTCTGACCGAAAAAGCGTATCGTTTCTATAATACTTCCAAACGCCTTTTTCTCTCCCTTTTCTGTCGTATTTCCCAACAACAACAAGCCTTTCGGATTTTGTTCCGGAAATGTATTTCCATTTACCTACCGGAATACCATTTTTTGTTTGGTTGATTTTGCAGGATAATAATAAAAGTGAGAAAAATAAAATATAAACTTTCATTTAGTTAACCAAATCAGTCTTGACCGGATTTACTCTGATTCTTATTGGCAAGGTAAAAGTTGATCGAACCACTTCTCCATTATTTTCAGCAGGGTTCCATTTTGGCATGGTTTTAAGAGTGCGAATTGCTTCTTCTTGTAGATATAAATAAGATTCATCTGGTTTAAAAGATTCTTGAGGTGTAAGTATATTACTAAAACTTCCATCAGTTTCTACAATAAACTTTAAACGCATTTTAATTTCATCAGAATTTATATTTTCTGGTGCTTTAAATTCTTGAGCAAAATTTTTCATAAACATCAGCATTCCTTCTTTAGGTTCAGCTTTTTTATTAACAAAATTAAATACTTCGTCAGAATTATTTACTATCTCTTTTTTGTTCTCTAATTCCGAAGATTTATTTAATTCATCAATAGCAAGCTTTTCTTTTTCTGTTTTGGAAACTGCTTTAAGTTCATATAAAAAATCTGTTTCATTTTGAACAACTCCATATCTATTGTAAATAGATACTGTTAAATTTTCATCTACCACATAAAAATAGACACTTCCTTTATGATTAAAATAACCGCTACTTTTTTCTCCTTTAATATACGTTAGTATAATAGGATCATTTTTCATTTCTTCTTTTACTTCTTTTCTAATTGACTCTGTTGGTTCTACGTTTTTTGGTATTTTTGTAGGTTGTTCAATTAAACTTGAAACTTTAGTTTCTATTTTATTAATTTCTGCTGCTTTGGCTTCAATTCCTACAAAACCAAAATAAGTAACTAACACTGCCGAAGAATAGAAAATTGTTTCCCATACTCTTCCTTTTTCTACATTTTTCATCATAATAAATCGTTTTTTTAAATTATTAAAATGGATAGAACTACTTAAAGCAACAATTGGTTCGTTGCTGTAATAGTTTAAGATTAATGTTTGATAATGGTTTAAATTAAGTGTTTTTTGCAAAGAAAAATCGTCTGCTAAATATTCGTGATTTTCTTGAACAATACGTTTATAGAAATAGATAAAAGGCTGAAACCAGAAAAATATTTTCAGAATTTCAACAAACAAAACATCTAACGAATGTTTTTGTTGAACGTGAGCTTGTTCATGAAATAAAATTGCCTGATCTATTTCTCCCTTTCCCCAAATTTGTTTATTTACATAAATACAGTTAAGGAACGTGAATGGTGTTTTAATTTTAGAATGCGTTATAATAGATCCAAACTTAGAGTTTATTGTTTTTCCGGTTCTTTTTAATTTAAATATTTTATAAATATTGTAACCAAATCTTATTAAAAAGATCGTACTAATTACCAAATACGCCATTAAAACAATAGACAAGCTTTTTTCTGTTTCAATAGCAATTTCTTGAAATGGTACTATCTCTGGCATTTGTTCTAAAACCATTTGCTTGGTTTCTACAATTACGTTTTGTGTTACTGTAAATTGAATTTTTAACAAGGGCAGAGTTAATGCCAATACCAAACTTACCAGTAAATAAAACCGTCTGAATTTTAATGCTTTTTTGTTTTCAAGATTCCATTTATAAATTAAAAAGAACACTAAAAACAAAAACGTGGATTTAATTAAATACACCATCATATCATTTTTGTTTTAGTTCATCATCAATTAAATCGCGGAGTTTTTGTAATTCTTCCTTTGTTAGCGATGCGTCTTTGGCAAAAAACGATGCAAATTGCGTGGTTGAGTTATCAAAAAACTGTTTAATCATATTTTTCATTTGTTTAGAAAAATAGTTTTCTTTCTTTATAATTGCGTAATACAAACGGGTATTACCAATTTCATCATATCCTACAAAACCTTTTTCGGTTAGCTTTTTAATGGTAGTTGCCACTGTTGTTTTTGCTGGTTTGGGATCTGGATAACTGTCAATTAAATCTTTAAGAACCACTTTTTTATGTTGCCATACATATTGCATAAGCTGTTCTTCTGCTGTTGTTAACTTCATATTCTACATTATTAGAATTTGTTCTACAAATATAGAACAATGTTTTAAATAAAAAACAGATTGCTCTGTTTTTTTATTTTATCTATTGATTTTAATTATAATTGGCAAGGTAAAATCAGAACGCACCGGCACGCCATTTTCTGTAGCAGGATTCCATTTAGGCATTGATTTTATTACCCTGATAATTTCGCTATTAAACGAAGGTTCATTAGACTCTTTAATCTTAATATTAGTAAGACTACCGTCTTTTTCAACAACAAATGTAGCAATCATTTTAATTCCAGATACTGTTGCCTTATCATCTAAATATTTATTAACATTTACTTTTCTCATAAAATTGTGATAATAACCTTGCATTCCTCCTTCGGGATTAGCTTTCATAGCAAGATCGTCTTCCTGAATAGCATAATGTATCGGAATAATCAATTTAAAAGCTTTTCGGGAAACCACAGGATTACCGTCCTCTGTTTGAGGGTTCCATTTAGGTAAATTTCCTACAGCCTTTTTTAAGTACGGTTCTAATTGAAGGGTGTCGTTTTGAATTTTAGGATTAAAAACAGATCCTTCTTTTGTAATTGTTAAAACAATAGTTAGCTCAATGTCTTGGTTGGCATATTTTGCAGTAAGCTCGTTAGGCAGTTCTAAATGATCCGCCAGCAAATCTAAATATTCATTAGTAGGAATTGTGGGTGTAGCTTCAACAATTTGTGCTTGTGTATTAAACGAAATTAAAATTAGTAATATAAACAGAGCCCTCATAAATTATGTTTTTGCAAAAATAAATCTATTTTTTTAATTGAGAACTTTTTATAAAAGTAACCTGTAGTTTTTGCAGTTTCTTTTTAGCTTGTTTGTAATTATCTTCTGATATTGCCCGCCAGGCAAAAAATCATTCTGAGTATCAACAATAAGTAATATCAACAATAAGTAAAGCTTTTTTTATTTTGTGTTAATGGTTTCTATAAAAATTTAAAATTATAAAAAAGTTCATTAGTTTTGTGAAGATTAAAACAAAGAATATTCACTTCTATAAATTTAAGGTTTTGTGTGAAGTGATACAAGCTCAATGAAATTTTATGGACAAAAAAGATTTAAGAAGCATCATTTTTCGTCATTTAGACGGAATTGTAACCTTACCTATTCTGGTTACACTGAATGATGCAAAAATATTAGCGTTTATTTCCCAACATGAAAAAATAGAACTACACGAATTAGCAACCCGGTTTAAAGCGAATGAAGGTTATTTAAATGTGGCATTGCGGGTTTTGGCATCGCAGGGTTTTCTAACATATCATACCAAACCGACCGTTTTTATTAAAACACACACATCGTTCAATCAAATGTTACAATACGTTGATGGATTAAAACCCGTAATGGAAATGGTGCAGTTTTCGCAACGTTTTCACAACCGTTTGTTTGAAAAAGAACCGTTTCTTAAACTAAAGCCGTTGTTAGAAAGTTATCAGAACGATACGCTTTTGAAGCCGGCTTGGTCTGAAGAAGATAACGAAATCCGTAAGCAGTTGAATTATTATGTAGAAGGATCTTTGGTGGGACCAACAATTGTCCGGTTGGGAATGAATGGCATGTTTCACAAATACTTTATGGAATCGAGTTTTAAAGCCGAAGAATTTCATAAGGATCCGGAAAGTTTTGAACACCTTCTTGATTTTTTGTCGCATTTAGGCTGGTTTCATAAGAAGAATCAAAACTATTCGTTTACAGATGAAGGGCTGTTTTTTGCCCGAAGAGCGGCTTCGTACGGTGTAACGGTTTCGTACCTGCCAATGCTATGTCAAATGGAGCATCTGCTTTTTGGAAACGTATCAGAGATCAAACAAGATAATGGCGGATTTCAGGAAATCCACGTAGATCGGGCTATGAACGTTTGGGGAAGCGGTGGTGCACACGCCACCTATTTTAAAGCTGTTGACGAGTTGATTATCGATATTTTTAATAAACCGTTAGAAGAACAACCGAAAGGAATTTTGGATATGGGCTGTGGAAACGGAGCCTTGTTAGAGCATTTGTTTGATACCATTGAGAACAGAACGTTAAGAGGAAAGCATTTGGAAACCCATCCGTTGTTTTTGGTAGGAGCCGACTACAATCAGGCAGCATTAAAAATTACCCGTGCCAATTTAATTGCCAACGACATCTGGGCAAAAGTAATTTGGGGCGATATAGGCAATCCCGTACAATTAGCAGCAGATTTAAAAGAAGAATACAATATTGAACTGAGTGATTTGTTGAATATGCGTACCTTTTTAGATCATAACAGAATATGGGAGCAACCAGCAAAAACTGAAGATTTAGAAGATAGTTTATCTACCGGAGCCTACGCAACAAACGGACTATTGCTGCCCAATGAATGGGTAGAACAAAGTTTGGTAGAACATTTGCAAAAGTGGCAGCCTTATATTTCTAAATTCGGTTTGTTGGTTATAGAGCTGCATACGTTAAATCCTGAAATTACGGCAAAGAATATCGGTTTAACAGCAGCAACGGCTTATGATGCCACGCACGGTTTTTCGGATCAATATATTTTAGAACTCGATGTTTTTGAACGATGCATTCAACTTTCCAGATTAACGATAGATGAAAAGTATACACGCAAATTCCCTGACGATGAACGTGCAAACATCAGTATCCATCTGATAAAATAAAAGCTGCCCTTATCGGGCAGCTTTTATTTTTAAATTGTGAATTATTTTCAAAAAAAAGAGTTGTGCAGCGGTTAGCGTTGTTATGGCGTTGTCTATTTTCTTCCAGCCTTGTCATATATTTGTACAGGATAGCGTGAGCCTTACGTACGAATGGTATCCGCACTTACCTCTGATAAACCAAAATGTTGTACCTTACCTTCCTGAATTAAATCTTTTACCGTCCCGCCAACATCCTCAAACATAATCTATAAATATTTCCATATAACAAAAATAGTGACTCCTTTTCTTTAGGTATTTGTCATTTGGCAAAAAAAATATTGTCAATTAAACGATTCTCGAAACTCCAACGGACTTTGACTAGTCTTTGCTTTAAACAGCTTACTGAAAGATTGAGGGTGCTCAAAGCCCAATTCATAAGCAATTTCGCTTACAGATAAGTCAGTTGTAGATAATTTTTCTTTGGCTTTTTCAATCAGTTTGTCGTGAATATGTTGCTGTGTACTTTGTCCTGTCAGCACTTTTAGCAAGCCGCTTAAATAGCCTGGCGAGATGTTTAACGTTTCGGCAATGTATTGAACAGTCGGTAAACCTTTTGAAACCAAGTCATCGCTGTTAAAATAGTCTGTCAATATTTTTTCCAAATGTTCCAAAACTTGATGATTGGCTTTTTCTCTTGTGATAAATTGACGGTTATAAAACCGTTCTGAATAATTGAGCAAAGTTTCAATCTGTGAAATGATAATATCCTTACTGAATTTGTCAATATTCATGTGATATTCCTGCTTTATGTTTTGAATGATATTATTCAAAATTTCTTCTTCTTTTTCTGAAAGGAACAAGGCTTCATTAACCGAATAATCAAAAAATTCATACTGTTTAATTTTTTTTGCTAATGAAGTATTCCATAAAAAATCAGGATGAATGAGCAACAGCCAACCCGAACGTTTTACATTTTCATCCGGATTGTTGTTTGTTCTCAAAATTTGATTTGGTGCCATAAAATATAATACACCTTCATCAAAATCATATTGTTGTTGTCCGTAAAACATTTTGCTTACACCACGTTTCAGTGAAATGGTGTAATAACCGAAAATAATCGATATGTTTTCCTTGCCTTCCAATCGCTTAAGTTTTGCATAATCTATAATGCTTATGAGTGGATGCTCGGGTGCAGGTAAACCGTGTAACTGATGATACTCGCTAATGGATTTTACTTTGATCGGTTTTTCCATAGTACAAAGTTAAAAATTTTACAACGCCTGTCCACCCGAAACTTCAATACGTTGACCGTTTATCCAGTAAGCTTCCTCGGTGCATAAAAATGCAACTACACCACCAATATCATCAGGCAAACCAACACGCCCCAAAGCTGTAAGATTTGCTATCTGTTCATTGATGTCATGGTTATCTCTTACATGCCCACCGCCAAAATCGGTTTCAATAGCACCGGGTGCAACTACATTCGCACGGATTTTTCTTGCTCCTAATTCTTTGGCTAAATAGCGTGTATGTACTTCAACCGCTGTTTTCAATGAACCATATACAGATGAACCGGGCATTATAATACGTGTCAATCCTGATGAGATGTTTACAATACCACCCCCGTCATTTATAAACGGTAATGCTTTTTGGGTTAAAAAGAAAACGCCTTTGTAATGAATATTGTAAATGGTGTCCATTTGTTCTTCAGTAACTTCGGTAACAGGTGCATACAAAGCGGTGCCAGCATTATTGATAAGAAAATCAAAATTCGGACTTCCTTTTTCTTCTTGTAAATGTGCGGTTACTTGTTTAATAAAACTATCAAACTGATTTACATTGCTTGTGTCCAGCTGATAAGCAGCAGCTTTCTGCCCAAGCGATTGAATTTCGGAAATAACATTGTCTGCCGATTCTTTATTGGAATTATAGGTAAGCACTATGTCAATCCCTTTTTTGGCAAGAGCTAATGCCATATTCCTGCCTAAGCCACGGCTACCGCCTGTAACCAATGCGATTTTTGTTTTTGTACTCATTTTATTTATATTTTATTTTTTTGTGTTTTAACAATTATAGGCTGCTGCAAACTCTTTTGCAAATTCAGCCAATTTTATTTTGCCCAATGTTGGTTTGTTTTGCTTGTAATCATCATACAAATTGTTTCGCCTACTTGCATTCATTTCTGTTAAACCTTTTGCAGCTTGTGGATTGAAACCAATATTTATCAGATTGTCCTGAAATTGTTTGTCAGGAATAATGTTCCATTTCAAATCGGGTTTGTCGATTATTTTACCTAAAATTGTTGCGACTTCGTTTGGACTGACTTCATCGCTTGCGATGTAACGGACAGTTCTGCCATCAAATGGTTTTTCGATTTCTTCGGCAATGGCAGCCGCAATATCCAAAGGAGAAACCCACGGCTCTTTTTCATCGCCGCCATAGTTTTGAATGATTGCACCTGCATTTTTGATTGTTGGAATGAATGCTAACATATTGTAGTAAAAACCAACAGGGCGCATTGTTTTAATGGAAACCGTGTTGGGCAATTCTTTTAAAATATTTTCTACCAAATGATGTGTTGCTAACATTCCAACACCTTTATCGGTGTGTCCGCCAATACTGCTTAGATGTATCACTTCCATCACCCCTGATTGTAAAATGGCTTGCGCATAACTTTTTGCAATGTCCAGACAATAATTTTGTATGTCAATGTTGTGGTCAAAAAAATTGAAAGGAGGTTCCATAAGATAAATAACGTCTGCACCTTTGAAAGTCGAAGCTAAAAAGTGAGTGTCTAAAAGAGAACCAATTGCGGCTTTTGCCCCAATAGTTTCAATTTCTTTTTGTCGTTCGGCTTTACTGCTGATAACTGTTACTAAATGCCCTTTTGCAATCAAATCTGTTGCAAGTGGTTTACTGATGTGTCCTAACGAACCTGTTATTACTATTCTCATTTTTGTTGTTTTTGATGATACAAAATTGCAAAGTGTTCAGAAAACAGACGTAGCCAAATCTACTTTTGTTGTAGTCAAAAATGAGGTAGCGGTGTGGCATTGGTTAATCTAAATTACAAAAAAGGAAATAAAAATTGATTCAGCAGCAAGTGGAATTGCTGATATTTTTTTCATTTACACATTTTTTGTTTAGTAGCCAGGAAATGTAGGGGAACAAAGAAGTGCTTAATTCTATATTTTATTGGCTATATGCAATGTTTTACCAGCCTATATACATTCTATTGTTAGAGTAGCGTAACATACGTAGTGAAGCTTGTGGGGAAGTTAGGTTCTCCACAAGCTCGAACGCATGAAAGACAAATACATTATTTTTAATTTTCCAAAGGAAGGAAATTATAATTCTTAGAATAATACAACATTTGTTCTGCAAACGTTTTAGGGTAGGTTACCACAATATCAGTAATTTCACCTTTTTCATTGGTAATTGGAACCAGTACCGGATTTACAAATCCGCGGTAAGGTGCTGTGTTAAACTTTTTATTGCGTTCTAATACCTCTTTATGTATTTTTTGATCCACTTTTACACCGTAAGTTTCTACTAAGCTTTTTGCTGCGTTAAAATCACCTTCGGATTTGATACGTTGGGTTTCACGCAATAATTGTCCGAATAAATCATGTAAACGATCGTAATCGTTAATTTTGAAATACGTTTTACCGTCACGCTCTATTTTTTCAATTACATTCTGCTCTTTACCTTTTTCAAAAACCCAAGCCGAAATCCATTGTCGGTTGCGCATGTGGGCTTCTTCAATATCCTGCCCCGGTTCAATACGTACCAACTGGGTCATTAAACCATTGCGGATATAGTCATTATAAGCTGTTTTTCCCAAGCTTTGCCAATCGTCAACCAAACCTAAATCTTGTATTTTTTTATCGTACAAATAATATAGAGCCACTAAATCGGCACGACCTTCCTCTAAGGTTGACGCATAGCTTTTAAGCGTTTCTTTTGGCGTACCCACACCCGGATTTAACTGACCCGACGCATGCCCGATAACCTCGTGCAATGCCGTGTGTAATTTATCAGCCAGTTCACTGTATCGTTTTGAAAGCTGAATTTCATTTTCATCAAAAGCAAATTCTTTTAGTTTTTCATCACCCCCCGCTTTGTTGTATGCTTCGATAATGTTTCCTAATGAAATTGATTTTGAACCATGCTCTGCCCTGATCCAATCGGCATTTGGTAAATTAACTCCAATGGGCGTTGCCGGTGAAGTATCTCCACTTTCGGCAGCCACAATTACGGTTTTGTAAGAAACTCCTACTACATTTTTCTTTTTATGATCAGGCATTAACGGAGAATGATCTTCAAACCACTGGGCGTTTTTTGAAACCACTTCCATTTTTGCCGACATATCAAAATCTTTGATTTGAACAGTCGATTCAAAAGAAGCTTTATGTCCTAACGGATCGTTATAAACCTCGATAAATCCATTGATGTAATCAATGTTTCCTTCGGTTGCTTTCACCCAGGCAACATTGTAATCGTCCCATTTTTTAAGCTCTCCGGTTTTATAGAAATCAATTAAAATATTTAAAGCTTCGGCTTGCGGTTTGTTTTCGGCAACTTTTACCGCCTTTTCTAACCAGAAGATCACTTTGTCAATAGCGGCACCGTACATGCCACCACTCCTCCAGATGCGTTCTTCTATTTTACCCGATTCGGTACGGACTAATTTGGAGTTTAATCCGGTTGATAATGGTCTTAATGAATCGGCAGGAACCATGCTTCCGTAAAATTTCTCTACATCGTTCGCCGTTAATCCTTTTCCGTAAAAATTAACCGCCGATCCCTGAACTAAATCAACGTTTTGATTTAAATTTACTTTTTTTGCATCTACATCGTTAAATAAAATCTCAACAATGCTGGTGTCTAAATTGGTTTTGGTTTCTTTTAAAAGTGTTTGAAGATATGTTTGCGGAAAGCCCGGCTTGATTTTATCGTTTGAATAATGATGGTGGATTCCGTTTGAAAACCAAATACGTTTTAAGTAAATCTCAAAATTCTTCCAGTTTTCGTTATTTTTATCTCCTTTGTAATTTTGATAGATATTTTCTAAGGCCGTACGGATCTTTAAATTGTATTTATAGTTTTGATCCCAGAAAATATCTCTGCCGGCATATCCTGCCTGTGCTAAATAATAAACCAGTTTTTTTTCTTTCAATGTTAGTTTTTCCCAACCCGGAATATCGTATTTCAACACTTGTATATCGGCGAATTGTTCCGTTTCAAACTGAACCTGTTTTAAACTGTCTATCATACTGTTATCGGTGTTTGCATCATTGTTTTTATTGCAAGCTGTTAGCGATGCCACAGCGAGAGCTATAAGGGTGAAGTGACTTAATTTCATATTTTTCTTTGTTAGTTAAAACAAATATATTAATAATTATTTGGAGAGCGTTGAGCCTGAATAAAAAACATTTATGGTTCTAAAAAATTTTCGTTCCACAAATAAGGTGTTTTGTTTTGGTTAAGAAATTTAAAAGCGTTAAACAGTCTAATTTATTGCAATATTGTTGAGAGTTTTAGGCTACTTATTGCAACTCACTCAAAAACAGAGCTATTGACCTGTATTTCTAATTCTCTTTTACTATTTATCATTTATTACTTTCTTTCTAAACTCTTTATATAAATTCCAATTTTTGTCAGTTAGTATTTCAAAGTCAAACGCTCTTTGTTTTTCCGATTTTTTTATAAGATTTATAACTTCTATCGCTCCTGTTTTGTCGTTTGTTACGATATAAAAGTTTCTAATTCCTTTGTGGGTGTCTCGGAAAACATAATAGTTTTTAATTTTGTTTTGTGTCAAGTTGTCCTCAATAAAAAATTCAAATTTATCTAATTTGTCAAGTTCTTCGCTTGTTGGCAACATAACTTTTTCGTCTTTTTGATAAGCAGTCGTAACTTTTATGAAATAACAAAATTCTTCTTTGTGTAGGAAATTGTCAAATGCAACATTTCCAATTAGCAGACAAGGAAAGTTGTCTTTTTGATAATCAAGTGTTTTAAATTGTTCAGGAACTGCGTAAGTATCTCGTTCGATTGGTTTGTCTTTGTCCACATTGCCAACGTCAAATCCGTCATAAATGATTTTATATTTGTCCGCTATTACATAAAGTTCTTCATCAATTGCATATAAACTTTTTGCATTGTGAATTTCTTTGCGTTGCAAATGCAACCAATAACTTTTGTCATCTGCTTGATAAATTTCTACTAATTCAAATTTTTTGTTTTTAAGTTCATTTGCAACTTGGTCAAACTTCTCTTTCTTGTTTGAAGTAAAAAAATACCCCCAAAGCATCGTCGTGTCTGTATTAACACCATTTGCGTGCATATTGGAAAACATTTCTTCAATTTTTTCTAATGGAATTTTATTGGATTGTGATTTTGAATTATTACAACCAAAAAGACTAAGTATAAATATCCACATAATTACTTTCTTCATTTTTCTAATTGTTATCCGTTTGTGCAGTATCGTTCCTAAAATTACACTAATATATTAATAATTATTTGGAGGGTATTGAGCAGGAATAAAAAACATTTATGGTTCTAAAGAATTTTTGTTCCACAAATAGGGTATTTTGTTCTGGTTAAGAAATTTAAAAGCATTAAACAGTTCGTGATCGTGCTTCATTTGGAAATGACGCTCAATAATTTCACCACTTTTTAGTGTGATCCTGATGCCATTCATTACACCGATGGAAACCGACGGATTTAAAAAGGAGTGTTTGTTGAATTTGCCAATAAAATCGTGGTTTGTAAAAGTGATTTCATTTATATCATCATAAGAAATTAAATCGGAGTTTAGATAAATTCCTTCATTAGCAAAGGCAATCGTACCGGTAAAAATTCCTTTTATAAAGTGAAATCGCTTGTGGTTTGTTGCCAGATAAAAAACAATATACCCACTAATAAGCAATGCCATAAGTAGTAAAACTATTTTAATGGTTTTAAATCGGTCAGCAGCTAAACAAAATGCTACAACAATTAAAAATAACAGCATAAACCATTTAATGATTTTTGGTACCGGTTGCTTTTTTACCTTTTGAAACAATTGAAATACGTACATAAAAAAAAACAGCTTTGAAATTTCAAAGCTTAATTTTGTGGTAAAACGTTTTTTAAGAATTCGCTTAACTGGTCAAACAAATCTTTAGGACTTGAATACAGAATGTGAAAGTTACTCAATGCAAACAACACTTCGTTGGTTTCAGCTTCGGCTTTTTGCAGGTAAACAATAGGTTTGCGTTTTGCTTTGGCATACCCCAATTCTACGCACGATGTAACATTTACCTTAGTTGCCTCTACAATTATAAAGTTACTGGTGTCGATTTCTTTCATTGCTTTTTGCATAAATTCTGCTTCTTGCCCCGCCTCCATAGGGCATTTATCTACAAAAATAAAATGCTCTACATTAGCAGAGCCCATTGCCATACCCAATGCAATAATTTCTTTCCCTAACAATTTTCTTGTTTCTGTATCAACAGATATATATGCTTTCATTCATTAGCAGTTTATTCTGTAAAGATAAAAAATTATTTGTTTGTGCTGATTTAAAGCAAGGAAAACTATGGAATTTTAAATTACAGATCGATTGACAAAAAACAAAAAGCTCTTCCTATTTGAATACAAAACAGTATTTACTCCGATAATTTGTGTCCGTCGTTTGATTTTAATTTGGTAAACGTTAAACTTGATACGGCTGTTAGTATAGCTAATGTAATCAATGTTAAATGAAAAGCAGTGACTAAATCTCCGTGGTAAAAATCCATTTGATCTTTGTAAAAAGCTAAAATCAAAGCAGCGATCGAAATACCAAAGCTAATAGACAACTGTTGCATTACTGCCAGTAAACTGTTACCTCCACTTGCCTGGTCATCGTTTAAATCGGAAAGTGAAATGGTGTTCATCGCCGTCATTTGAATAGATGTGAAAGCTCCGTAAGCAATCATTAGCAAAATATAATACATTAATGGTGTATCTTTCCGCATAAAACTAAACACAAAAATAATCGCCGCTAAAAATAGTGTATTGCTTATTAAAACCTTACGGTAACCAAAGTGTTTTACAATTTTCACAATCCATGGTTTTACAGCAATGGTCGTTAATGCCGAAGGAAGCAACATCATTCCTGCTTTTGATGCAGAAAACCCAAAACCCACCTGCATCATTAACGGCAATAAAAAAGGTAATCCGCTAATACCAAAACGGGTAATTAAACTACCTATTAAGCCAATACGCAATGTACGTATCTTAAAAAGATTTAAGTTAATAATGGGCTTTTCGGTTTTTCTGAAATGTTTATAATACAGTACAAAAAGCAATCCTGCAAAAAACACTAAAGCTAAAATTAAACTGTAATGATTGATGCCTACGCTGCTTAACTCCATGGCAAGTGTTATAAATACCAATGCCAGACTAAAATACACCAGTCCTAAAATATCAAATTTACCAACGGTGTTTTTGTAATTGGGCATAATTTTCCATGCGAGGATCATTCCCAGTATTCCCACGGGAAGATTTACTAGAAAAATCCAGTGCCAAGAAAAGTTATCTGATAAAAATCCGCCTAAACTGGGACCAATCACCGGACCCAATAATCCGGGAATTGTTATGTAATTCATTATTTTTAATAACTGATTGCGCGGATACTGATACAGGATCGCCAACCGGGCAATGGGCACCATCATTGAACCACCAATTGCCTGAAGAATTCGCGATAAATTCAGGGTAAGTAAATCTACTGATAAGGCGCAAAAAAGCGACCCCAGCGTAAATAAAAACACGGCGAAAATAAACATTTTTTTTGTACCAAATTTATCTGACATCCAACCTGATAAAGGTATGAACAACGCCAAAGTTAACGTATAGCTAACAATGACCGATTGCATTTCTAACGGTGAATAATTCATATCATTAGCAATGCTTGGCAGCGAAGTGTTTAAAATGGTTCCGTCTAATGATTGCATAAACATAGCCACTGCGGTAACCAATGGCAAGTATCTTTCAAAAGACGACGGATTTTCTTTTATCATAAATTCTAAATCTGAAAGTCAAAAGATTTAACATTTAAAGTTCTGATAACGTGAATATATTACCTAAAACTCCAGTTAAATAAGTTTCCCTTATAAACCTTAAAACGTAGTCGGAAATTATAAAAACTTTCGACTACGTTTAAATTAAAATTGAAACCTTAAACAAATAGTTATACTTGAATAACGCCTAAATTAAATGGTTTTTCGATGGGAGCGTGATTTGCCGCTTCAATCCCCATAGAAATCCAGGTTCTTGTTTCTAACGGATCAATAATAGCATCTGTCCACAAACGGGCTGCAGCATAGTACGGAGAAACCTGTGCATCATATTTCGCTTTGATTTTATCAAACAATTCTGCTTCTTTTTCAGGTGTTAATTCTTCTCCTTTTGCTTTTAATGAAGAAGCTTCAATTTGCAACAATACTTTAGCTGCCTGCGCACCACCCATTACCGCTAATTCGGCACTTGGCCAAGCAAGGAAAAAGCGTGGATCGTAAGCTTTACCACACATTGCATAATTTCCGGCTCCGTAAGAATTTCCCATAATCACAGTGAACTTAGGAACCACAGAGTTGGAAACCGCGTTAACCATTTTGGCTCCGTCTTTAATAATACCTCCGTGTTCAGATTTGCTGCCTACCATAAATCCGGTAACATCTTGTAAAAACACTAACGGAATTTTCTTTTGGTTACAGTTCGCAATGAAACGAGTGGCTTTATCGGCAGAATCAGAATAAATTACGCCGCCAAACTGCATCTCGCTTGGTTTTGTTTTGGCTCCGGTGGTTTTAACCACTTTTCTTTGATTGGCAACAATTCCTACAGCCCATCCTTCGATACGTGCATAACCGGTAATGATTGTTTGTCCGTAACCGGCTTTGTATTCTTCAAATTCTGAATCATCAACCAAACGCTTGATGATTTCCATGGTATCGTATTGTTCGGCTCTTGATTTTGGTAAAATACCGTAAATATCTTCAGGCTTTAAAGCTGGTTTTTTAGGCTCTATACGGCTAAATCCGGCTTTATCGAAATCGCCCATTTTATCAACAATATTTTTAATGGTGTCTAAACAATCCTTATCGTCTTTAGATTTGTAATCGGTCACGCCCGAAATTTCGGTATGAGTGGTAGCTCCGCCTAAGGTTTCATTATCAATTGATTCGCCAATGGCTGCCTTTACCAAATATGATCCTGCTAAAAAGATACTTCCTGTTTTGTCAACAATCAACGCTTCGTCGCTCATAATCGGCAGGTAAGCTCCGCCGGCAACACAACTTCCCATAACGGCGGCAATTTGCGTAATTCCCATAGACGACATGATGGCATTGTTGCGGAAAATGCGTCCGAAGTTTTCTTTGTCAGGGAAAATCTCATCTTGCATTGGCAGATAAACTCCGGCTGAATCAACCAGGTAAATAATCGGCAGGCGGTTTTCAATAGCTATTTCCTGTGCACGTAAATTCTTTTTACCTGTAATGGGAAACCAGGCTCCGGCTTTTACCGTGGCATCATTGGCAACAACAATAACCTGTTTGCCTTTTACATAACCTATTTTTACCACTACGCCACCAGATGGACATCCGCCGTGTTCTTTGTACATACCTTCACCGGCAAAAGCACCAATTTCGATTGATTTAGCGTCTTTATCAAACAAATAATCAATGCGTTCGCGTGCAGACATTTTGCCTTGACTATGTAATTTTTCAATTCTTTTTTCGCCTCCGCCTAATTTAACTTTTGCAAATTTTTGTCTTAATTCTGATAAGAGTAATTTATTATAATCTTCGTTTTTATTGAAGTTTAAGTCCATTTGATATACAATTTCGTTTAAATTCCTGAATTTTGCTAAATTACAAATATTCATTCGATTTATAAAAAAAGGCTACGTTGATTTATTTTTTTTACATTAGATGTAAATTTAATATTAAGTTAACATTAGATTAGTACTTTCGCAACGCAAAAAAATAATAAACGATGTCATTAAATTCAATCTTTCAGTTTTTAGTTCCAAAGGATAAGACGTTTTACCCTTTGTTTGAACAAGCCGCTAATAAAATTAAATTATTATCGGAAACATTGCACGAAGCGGTAAACTTGCCGGCTAACGACAGAGAAAAACTATTAAAAGAAGTAGAGATTTTAAAATCGGAAATAGAGGCAATTGTTCAAACGACCCGTGTGGAATTAGAACGTCACTTCATTACACCTTTTGATAGAGAAGACATAAACAATTTAATGACTGCTGTTGATGAAATCGCCGATCATTTAAGCGATGCTGCTTCGCGTATGCGTTTATATCAAATTGACAAGGTGACTAAACCTTTACGCAAATTAACCGAAGCTAATTTAGAAGCTTGCAATCAGGTGGCACAAAGCTTACTTGATTTAAAAGATATGAAAAACTTAAAAGCAATAGCAGAAGGTTGTAAAGTAATTTTGCGTTTAGAGCGTAAAGCCGATAAAGTTTTTGACAAAGCGGTTGCCGATATTTTTGAAAACGAAACAAACGTTATTGAAATTATTAAATACAAAGAAGTTATGGATGCTCTTGAAACAGCTACCGACAGTTGTCGTCGTGTAGCAAATGTACTGGAAACCATTACTGTTAAATATGCGTAAATCAACTAAAACATACAAATAATTATGGAAATGTTTTTAAGCGCATTTGCAGATATTATAAGCAGACCCGAAGGAATAATGCTTGTAATAATCATTGTTTTAGCTTTAGGCTTTGACTATATTAATGGATTTCACGATGCAGCAAACTCTATTGCTACCATTGTAACCACGCGTGTTTTAACTCCCTTTCAAGCAGTTTTATGGGCTGCGGCATTTAACTTTGCAGCTTATTTTATATCCTTATATGTTATTGGCGAATTTAAAATTGGTAACACCATTGCCAAATCTATCAATGAAAACTTTATTACGCTTGAGGTAATCTTTGCAGGTTTGGTTGCTGCCATACTTTGGAATTTAGCCACATGGAAACTGGGAATTCCTTCTTCATCATCACATACTTTAATTGGTGGATTTATTGGAGCCGCCATTGCACACGCCGGTGGATTCGTAGTAAATGGCGAAGATGTAATTGTTTACGCAAAGGTAATTCCTATCTTTCTATTTATTTTCGGAGCACCTTTTTTAGGAATGTTTCTAGCTTATTTTATAACCATCGCCATTTTGTGGATTTGTAGAAAAGCAAACCCTCACAAGGCCGAAAAATGGTTTAAGAGGTTACAATTGGTATCATCGGCTTTGTTTAGCTTGGGACACGGAGGAAATGATGCCCAAAAAGTAATGGGAATTATTGGTGCCGCTGTGATCTTTTACCACATAAATGTAGATTTCGATCCGCAATACCTTCAAGAAGGAGTTGATCATTTTAAATTATTTGTTGATCATTGGTGGTGGGTACCTTTAGCATCTTTTATCTTTATTGGTTTAGGAACAATGAGTGGCGGTTGGAAAATTGTAAAAACCATGGGGTCTAAGATTACAAAAGTAACCCCGTTAGAAGGTGTAGCTGCTGAAACCGCCGGTGCTGTTGCCTTATATGTGACAGAACACATGGGAATTCCTGTTTCAACTACGCATACCATCACCGGATCTATTATTGGGGTAGGGATCACAAAACGTGTATCGGCCGTACGTTGGGGTGTAACGATCTCTTTGTTATGGGCATGGATTTTAACCATACCGGTATCTGCTCTAGTGGCAATGGGCGTTTACCATTTGGTACACTTGTTTGTTTAAGGATTGAATATCAATTATATTTTACCTAAAAATTAGAACACTAAAATATTTTAATGTTATAGTTATAAAAAAATGCCTCAAGGAGAGTATCTCTTGAGGCATTTTTTTTCAAAATCCATCTCACTATTTAACTACCTTAATCCTGCTAATGATTGCTCAATCGTAGCAATTTTAGATAATGCATCGGCTTCTTTTTTGCGTTCATTGGCAATAACCTGTTCTGGTGCACCGTTTACAAATTTTTCATTCGACAGCTTTCCCTGAACCGATTTTAAGAATCCTTTTAAGTATTTTAATTCTTCTTCTAATTTTGTAATTTCTTCTTCAACGTTTACCGATCCGGAAATGGGGATAAAATACTCGTTAGAATTTACACGATAAGATAATGCACCTGAAACTTGTTCTGAAACATACTCTAAATCAGCAATATTTCCCAATTTTATAATAACCGCATCAAAAGTAGTTGGTTTGTTGTCTTTGTTCAATACTTTTAAATTGACGGTTTCCTTGAATGAAATATTTTTGTCTTTACGAATCGTTCTGATCCCTGAAATAACCTCAGCAGCGTAATCAAAATCTGCAATTAACTCTTCGTTATACGAAGTTAATTCCGGGTATTTTGCAATGATTAAAGCATCTTCCGTAGAACGTTCTGTTATGTGTTGCCAGATTTCTTCTGTTAAGAACGGCATATATGGATGTAACAATTTCAAGTTAGCTTCTAACATTTCAATGGCTGCTTTAAACGTAACAGCATCAATTGGTTGTTGATACCCCGGCTTAATCATTTCTAAGAACCACGAACAGAAATCGTCCCAAACTAATTTGTAGATTGCCATTAACGCATCAGAAATTCTGTATTTTTCAAAATGATCTTCAATCTCGGCTAACGTTTTTTGTAATTTGGCTTCGTACCATGCAACAGCTGCTTGTGAAGCTTCTGGTTGCGGAATGGTTTCTGAAACTTCCCAGCCTTTAATTAAACGAAAGGCATTCCAAATTTTGTTGGTAAACGCTTTTCCTTGGTTGCATAACTCTTCATCAAATAAAATATCGTTACCTGCCGAAGCTGATAATAACAATCCGCAACGAACTCCATCGGCACCAAATTTCTCAATTAAATCTAACGGATCTGGTGAATTCCCTAATGATTTCGACATTTTTCTACGTTGGGCATCACGCACAATTCCTGTTAAATACACGTTTGAAAATGGTTTTTCTCCTGCATATTCGTAACCTGCCATAATCATACGGGCAACCCAAAAGAATAAAATATCCGGACCGGTAACCAAATCATTGGTTGGGTAATAGTATTTAAATTCTTCGTTTTCAGGATTCACAATACCATCGAAAACCGACATTGGCCACAACCAAGACGAGAACCAGGTATCCAGAGCATCTGAATCTTGTTTAAGATCTGATGCCTGAAGTTGGGTGTTTGATGTTTTGATTCTTGCTAATTCAACAGCTTTTTCTTTTGTCTCTGCAACTACGAAATCTTCTTTTCCATCTCCATAATAATATGCCGGAATTTGATGTCCCCACCATAACTGACGCGAAATATTCCAGTCGCGAATGTTTTCCATCCAATGGCGGTACGTGTTGTTAAAACGGTTTGGATATAACTTGATTTCTTCGGTTTCTAAAACGGCTTTAATGGCAGGTTTTACCAATTCGTCCATTTTAAGGAACCATTGATCTGATAATCTTGGCTCGATCACTGCTTTGGTACGTTCTGAAGTTCCGACATTATTCAGATGATTTTCGACTTTTTCTAAAGCACCAATTGTTTTTAATTCTTCAGAAATTTCTTCACGAACCACAAAACGATCTTTTCCTTTATAATGTAATCCTAAATCGTTTAAAGTTGCATCTTCATTAAAAATATCAATGATTTCTAAATTGTGGCGTTCTCCTAATTCTTTATCGTTCACATCATGAGCAGGTGTAACCTTTAGACATCCTGTACCGAATTCCATATCAACATATTCATCGAAAATAATTGGTACTACCCTATTTACGATGGGAACAATGGCGTTTTTACCACGCAAATGAGTGTAACGTTCATCGTTCGGATTGATACAAATAGCAGAGTCACCTAAAATAGTTTCCGGGCGTGTCGTTGCAATGGTAAGGAAATCGTTTGTACCTTCGATCTGATATTTTAAATGATATAATTTTCCCTGGCGTTCTTCATAAATAACTTCTTCGTCAGACAACGTAGTTTTAGCTTCCGGATCCCAGTTTACCATTCGGTATCCGCGGTAAATCAATCCTTTGTTGTATAAATCTACGAATGATTTGATGACCGCTGCCGATAATTCTTCGTTCATTGTAAATTGTGTACGTTCCCAATCACATGAAGCGCCTAACTTTTTAAGCTGTTCTAAGATCGTTCCACCGTATTTGTCTGTCCATTCCCAAGCATGTTTAAGGAATTCTTCTCGAGTTAAATCGCTTTTATTGATTCCTTCAGCTTTTAATTTAGCCACAACTTTCGCTTCGGTAGCAATAGAAGCATGGTCTGTTCCGGGTACCCAACATGCGTTGAAACCTTTTAAACGTGCACGACGGATCAAGACATCCTGAATCGTATTGTTTAACATGTGTCCCATGTGTAAGACTCCCGTAACATTTGGCGGCGGGATTACGATTGTATAAGGTGTTCTATGATCTGGTGTTGAACGAAAATAATTGTTTTTCATCCAATAGCCGTACCACTTCGCTTCAACTTGTTTTGCATCAAACTGTGCCGGAATACTCATATATGTGTGTTTTAAAAATCAAATTGTCAATCGACAAAAATACGATATTCTTCAAAACTTATTAAATTAAATTTTGGTATGTTTTGGCACGTGTTTTGAAATCAGTCTTAATGAAATGTAAAAAAAAACTTAAATGTTTGTTTTTCATTTGAAACTAATTAAATTTACATAATTAAAATTATTTAAAACAATGAGAAAATTTTTAGGAATAGTAGCTATGACATTGGTTGGAGCTGCTTCATACGCACAAACTGGTCCAAAAATTGAGTTTAAAGCTGAAAACAATACCATTGATTATGGTACGGTTGTAAAAGGAGTTGACAGTGGTGTAAGGACTTTTGAATTTACTAACACAGGTGATGAGCCTTTAGTAATTACTAACGTACGTTCATCTTGTGGGTGTACTGTACCTTCAAAACCAGAAGCTCCGATTATGCCAGGTAAATCTGACAAAATTGAAGTTAAGTACAATATGGGGTTAGGTCCTATTTCAAAAACTATTACTGTTGAAAGTAATGCAACAAACATCACAAACGGTACTGTTCAGCTTTACATTAAAGGAAAAGTTGTAGAAAGCTAAACTATTTTTTACTTCAAAAATAAAAAAGTACAGAATTTAAATTCTGTACTTTTTTATTTAATAACCGGTATGAAATTATATTCGACGTTTATGTTTTTTCTTTTTAAAAAGGCCTTACAAGTCTGCGATACAGTTTATTGCTCAATTTCTAAAGTCATTTTTAAATTTGCAAAATAAGGAGTTAAGATTTTGGTTTCTTTTTCTGGGTTTGTAAAATCTTTAATAATCATTTCAGAATAAGAAATGTGATTGTTTTTTTCGAACAGACGAACATAAATATTATATTCTTCTTTATTTGTTTGAGACAAAACCTTAAAACCTATAAAGAATTTATCTTTTGGAAAATCTATTGTAGATAAATCAATTTTAAAAGCACCTTTATGATTATGAGGAACAACGAAAGTTATCTCACAATTACTAATGATATTTCCTAATTCGCGGTTTTCGTTCATCTCATAAACTAACAATCCTAATTTCACATCAAGATAATTCGTATCAAATTTTTTCCCTGAAACAAAATCAACCAAGTCGATAAATGAAGTATTAAAGTAAAAAGTAACCGACGAAATTTTTCCTTTAGGGATTTCATTTACACTCGTAACAATAAATTCACCTTGCGAAAAGGAATTATAAGCAGGAGTGCCTGATATTTTAAGTTTCTTGATCTTTTTCTTTTTATGTGTAGTAATCACTACTTCATCTAAAGTAGTGGTATCCTCTATTTTATTTTGAGCAAACAAAGCAACCGGAAATATCAGTATAAACAAATACTTTAGCATGATTTATTATGATTTTAACTTTTAAATATAACTAAAAAACGATAAACGCTGATTTTTGTTTAAATTAATGTTCTGTAAAAACAACTAACTATTATTATTTAGATAATTTTTTACTTAAAAAATATCCTCCTAAAATAAACCAAGGTAAAATATAATAAATTCCAAAAAATAAACTATAAAATACAGCTTTAACTCCTTCGTTAATAGATTTTTCAAAATTATCATTAGTAAATCCAAGTTCTATAAAGTTATAAATAAATGTGCCTATGAAATAAAAAAAGAATACAAAAATATGTGCAAGTATATAATGTGTAATGCCTAACAACCAAGCTTTTTTTACTTTAGTAAAAATATAATAGCCCGATAAAAAAGTACTTATTACAGGAATCCAATACAAACGAGATATTATAATTCCTAAACTCTTAAATTTTAAGAGGGATAAAAATAGTACTAATGCCAATGCAATATATAAGGTAGAATAAACCGCGTATTTTAAAGATACTTCATTTATTTTCATAATGCTTTTTTATAAACACCTACAAGAATAAATATCTTGCAGGTGTTTGGGTTTTATCATATTAAATTTACAACTTCTCAACACCCATATTCCAAAGGGTGAATGCCTATAAAATCCATCGCGTTAAACGATGGATTTTTTGTTTGATCTTTATGTTTAAAATTTTTCTTCTTTAATTAAATTTCCGTTTTCGAAATATCTCTTTTTTATTAATTTCCCATTTTTATCAAAATCCTCCCATATTCCAAATGGTTTATTTTCTTTAAAATATCCAATTATAGAAATAACACCATTATCGTGATATCTTACAGACTTACCATTTAATTTCCCGTTATCATAGTTCTCTTCTGCTATCAATTGTCCTTCTTCATTCCATTTTTTTAAACTTCCTACAACAATGTCATTTTCGAAAAAATTCAATGACGCTCTATTCCCATTTTTATGCCAATCTTCATTTTTTCCATGAGATTTCCCATTTTTCCACTCTGCTTCATTTTTCAAAGCTCCATTTTCATAATAAAGACTATATAAACCATTTTGTAAACCATTTATCCAATATGACACTTCTTTTAAATTACCATTTTCATACCAATGCTTTACTTCTCCATGTGCCTTTCTGTTAACACGATATTCTTTTGAGGAAACATTCCCATTTTCAAAAAACCAAGTAACTGTCCCAGTTCCATTTGTACATTCTTGTATCCATTCTGGTTGTCCATTTTCATAATATCTAACCCAATCATCATTAAAAACACCATTTGTTAATTTACCTTTTTGATAAATTTTACCGTTATGATATTTCTCTAAATAATCCCCATCTTTTAAATAAACGTATAAAATAGTATCTTTCTGATAAATTTGATATTTGATAATATCTCCATTCTCATCATATCTAAAAACAGTATCAACGTTAGTTTTATTCTTTAATTTACCCTTTTCATAAATTTTTCCATTTGCATAAAATAAGTGGTACACTCCGTTTTCTACCGTAGTTTCATCAGCTATTGGAATCCACGAAGCCTTACCTGCATCTTCATCAATCCAATAAGCCCAATTTTCGTTTCTTTTGGATTCATCATTAAAATCACCTTCTTTACAACTAATAAGAATAAAAACTGTGAAGAGAAATAATATACTGTATCTAAATAAATTCATCATATTGCTAATTTAATAAAAAACACCTACAAGAATAAATATCTTGCAGGTGTTTGGGAAGTATAATGTTTGAAACTACAACTTCGTAACACCCATATTCCAAAGGGTGAACGCCTGTATATCGGCATTTTCGTTAATGGTTTGCTGAACCGATTTTCCTGCACCGTGCCCTGCATTTACATCAATACGAATTAACATGGGGTTGTTACCCGCATTTTTCTCTTGCAATTCTGCAACAAATTTAAAACTGTGTGCCGGAACAACTCGATCATCATGGTCACCTGTGGTAACCATTGTTGCCGGATATGAAACTCCTTCTTTTACGTTATGTACCGGCGAATATCCTTTTAAATAATTGAACATTTCGTTAGAATCTTCTGCCGTTCCGTAATCATATGCCCAGCCAGCACCGGCTGTAAAGGTATGGTAGCGCAACATATCCAACACACCCACTGCAGGTAAAGCTACTTTCATTAAATCGGGACGCTGTGTCATGGTTGCACCAACTAACAATCCACCGTTTGAACCTCCGCGAATAGCCAATTTTTCAGACGATGTATATCCTTCTTTAATTAAATATTCGGCTGCAGCAATGAAATCGTCAAAAACGTTTTGTTTTTGTAGTTTTGTTCCTGCATCGTGCCATTTTTTGCCATATTCACCGCCTCCACGCAGATTTGGGACAGCATAAATCCCTCCGTTTTCCAGCCAAACCGCATTTGCAATACTAAAACTTGGCGTTAACGAAATATTGAATCCACCGTAAGCATATAACATCGTAGGGTTCGTTCCGTCTAATTTTGTCCCTTTTTTATAAGTAATCATCATTGGAACTTTTGTTCCATCTTTTGATGTATAGAAAACCTGTTTTGATTCGTAATCTTCGGGATTGAATTTTACTTTTGGCTGTTGGTATATTTCAGATTTTCCTGAAGCTATATTCATTTTATAAATTGTACCCGGCGTAATGTAGTTGGTAAACGAAAAATACAAATCTTTTGCATTTTTTTTATCACTGAAACCACTTGCTGTTCCCAAGCCCGGTAACTGAATTTTACGAATAAATTTTCCCGAGTAATCGAATTGTTCAACCACCGAAACGGCATCTTTCATATAATGAGCAAAAAAATAACCGCCGGCTTTTGATAAATCAAGCACATTATCTGCTTCCAAAATTACATCTTCCCATGTGCTTTTATTAACTAATGTTGCCGCCTTTACTGCCATTAATTTTTTATTCGGAGCATTTAAATTTGTTTCGATATAAAGTTTTCCATCTTTAGAATCAATAATGGAATAATCATTATCAAATCCCGTAACAATGGTTTGAATCTGGCTGTTTGCTTTAGTTAAATCTTGAATGTACAATTCGTTTCCCGATGTGGCATTTGCTGCTGTTACTACCAAATATTTTTGATCGTTGGTAACATATCCGCTCACATAACGACGTTTGTATTTTTCACCAAAAACAAGCTGATCGTTTTTTTGCGATGTTCCTAATTTATGATAATACAATTTGTGCTCATCGGTTTTTGCAGAAAGCTCTGATCCGGTTGGTTTGTCGTAGCTTGAATAGTAGAATCCTTCATTTTTATACCAACTGATTCCTGAAAATTTCACATCGACCAAGGTTTCACCAATGACCGATTTATCTTTTGCATTTAAAACAATGATTTTACGCCAGTCGCTACCGCCTTCTGAAATAGCGTACGCCACCAGGCTTCCGTCTTCGGTAAAAGAAACATCGGCTAACGAGGTGGTTCCGTCTTTAGAAAAGGTATTCGGATCTAAAAAAACTTCTTCTTTACCCGATTTATCTTTACGATACAAAACCGACTGGTTCTGCAAACCATCGTTTTTATAATAATAGGTAAAATCTCCTTCTACAAACGGAGCGCTAATTTTTTCGTAGTTCCATTTTTCTGTCAGTTGTTTTTTTAATTGATCGCGGTAGGGAATCTGATCTAAATAAGCAAAAGTCACGTTATTTTGGGCAGTAACCCAAGCTGCTGTTTCGGCAGATCGGTCGTCTTCCAGCCAACGATAAGGATCGGCTATTTTGGTATTGAAGTAAACATCAATAACCTCTTTTTTATTTGTTGTTGGATAATTCATTTGATTTGTTTGGGCATTTACGGCTTGCGAGACAACCGAAGCAATAAAAATAGAGCTAACTAATTTTTTCATGATTAAAATATTGATGTTCTGCAAAATAAAAAAACTTGCCGAGGTTGGCAAGTTTTTATTTATTTTGAATATTCAATTTCAAATTCCTCAGACCAATTATCCTTATGAAGTACTCGTTCTGGATAGTTTTGTTGATTATACTCATAATAAAATTCCTCCGAAACAAAAGCATTTGATTTATAATCTACACTTAAAACATTATTTTCATAATTATAATTTAAAGAATAACTTATGTAATTTCCTAAAATGTATGCTTTTGACCAATAAGGTAGCTTTACACTCTTAAATATTCCATTTGAAGAATCATATGATAATGTTCCTTGATGTCCCAAATTATCAAAAAAGATTATATTTCCATTTGCATCATTATTAAAAGACCTATCCGAAGAAGGGGTTATACCTTTTATATATAAAAGCATCCCTTCATTATTCACTGCTAACCTTTCTAAATAATTAAAATTTATACCAAATCCGACACCTTCAGAGGTAACGTATATAGTGTCATTGGAATAATTAAAAGTTACAAACCTATTATTTTCAGTCTGATATGCATATGAATTCATTTTTATATTTTTTAAAGAATCATTCTTATAAATAAAGATGCTCTTTTCTTTAAGGTATCCATTATGGTCTTTTTTTAAAATTTCAATAAATCTATCCTGATTATCATACTTAATTTCTATAATATTAGTACTTGATGTAATTTTAATTGGCAAATTTGCTGTCGTCGTTGGAGAGTTTCCTCCATTATTTTCACCTCCATTATTTTCGGAAGGTATTATATTATCTTCTACATTAGCACAATTTTGCAAATTGGCACTTACGATAATTAAAAAAAAGAGTAATAATTTTCTCATAATTTTAATTTTTTTTAAAAATAAAAAAACTTGCCGAGGTTGGCAAGTTTTATTTTAACAATTGGTAAATACTATTTTTTTGTGTATTCTATGCTTTGTGAATAAGTTTCATTAGATGAAGATAACGATTCCATTTTCAAAGGATAACTATCGGCATTGTATTCATATTTTACAGTACCAGAAAAATTATCTTCCGGATCTTCTTTACTTATAATACTTATACTAAGAACATTATTAACCAAATTTGTTTGATTCTCTAATATATAAGTTGAAACCCATTTTGGAAGATTTAAGTTTTTAAAGATCCCGTTTTTAGAATCAAATGTGAAAGTTACTTCTCCCTCATCCCCTGTCATTTTTGTAATATTTCCGTTAGCATCATAGCTATAAGTAAAATAACCATCGTTAATTAAATTACCTTTTTCATCAACCTTTAATGTATTGGTATCGTTATATTTTTGACTACCATATTCGCCAACCATAGTTAAAGTTATTGTTGTGTCACTTTGCGAAAACGTATAAGTAGTTTTACCAGAATTATCTTTTTCTACAAATTCAACCAATTGGCTTCCGTTATAAGAGAATGTATATTCATACCCATCACTTTCGGCAATTTTAGTTAGCTGACCTTTGTTGTTATAGGTAAAAGTTGTTGTGTAATCTTCTGAAACAATTTTAGAAGGTAAATACATTTCAGAAACATCAACTGTTTCGTCATCTGTTATATTATCGTCGTCATTACATGATGTAAAAAGCATTCCGGCTAACACAAAAGCCGATAAAATAATTTTTTTCATAAATATTTAATTATAATTTGGTACAAATATAAAACTCCTTTCTTCAATAACAAGAAAGGAGTTGGTTTTCTATGATTTTTTAAAATCTAATAAGTAATTGTATAAACTTCGTTTTCGGTAGATCCGTTTTCGGTATAGTTGACCGACATTCGCGTTGGATATCCATTTATAATATGTTCGGCGGGATATGAATAAGCTTCTGATGAAGTATACGTGTTTCCATCATATTGCGAAACCAAATTTACTGAAACAGGGTTATTCGATCCGAAATAAAACAAGTCAAAATCACTTAACAACAATATCCATTTTGCTGAACTAATACCGCTTAAAATACCTTTATCGTTATTGTAACTTGCTGTAATTGTTGAGTCTTTATCGACAATTTTCACAATATTTCCCCGGTCATCGTATGTAAACGTGGTCACTTCATCAAAGTCGTTAAAGTTTAAAACCTGACCTTTATCGTTAAAATTAACCAACACATAATCATTATCCTCATCAGTAACTTTTGCCTGATTTTCTGTAGGATAGCTTATGGTGTACGATTCTGTTTCAGTTCCGCTTGGATCATTGTAAATAGTTACAAGTTTTACTACTTTACCCGAATTATCATACGTAAAAATAGTTTCGGTATATTCTGTATCAGAGTCTTTATCGACAACTTTAACCAGTTGCCCGGTTGAATTGTAAGTAAAATCTATTTTACTGTAAGTACTTGTAATGGTTTTGGGTAATTTTGTTGTTTCTGTTACATTGTCATCGTCTTTACACGAAATAAAAAGAAACGATGTTGCCAATGCAAACGGAATAATCATCTTTTTCATAAAATTAGTGCAATTTATTCTTGAGTTTCAGGATATACAATCCGAATAGGTTTGTAATAAGTTGAAACTCTTTGATTAATATCTGATGCTTGTACTTTTATTATATAATCGCCTTCGGCATAAGTTTCTGTGGGCGATTTCTCTGGTAACAATACAGATTGTGCATCGATTGCTTCTGTATAATACCCTTCAAAAGTAATATGCTTTTCATAATCAAAACTTTGATGGGTATAATCTTTCTCATAAATCTCATACTTATATTCGTAAATCCCAGTTTGGTCAGTAAACTTAAAATGCATTACCAGGTTTTCACCAAACTTAAATTCTTGATTATCTGAAATATTTATAATTTCAATTGTTGGACCAGTGGTATCCGGATCTTCATCATTACAACTTACAAAAGCAGTTGCCAATAAAAAAAACACGCTTATTTGTTTTAAAAACTTCATAATTAAAAATTTAGTTTTCAAAGATAAACGAATAATTTCAAATTTTAGTATTTGACAGAAAAGTAAATAAAACCAGGCAAGACTGATAAAATCAGTCTTGCCTGTTAAAAATTAGCATCTTAAGGGTAGAAAATTAGTTACTTTGTTTATCAATTTCGTGCTGAATGATGTTCCAATCATAATACTGAAAAACTTTGCCGTTGCTCATTGCTACAAAGATTCCGTGGGTAAATGATCCGCCGAAATTAAAATTAACAGCATCTGCCCCATCACATTCTATGGTAGAAAACGGAATTTTAGTAATCATTTTATGATCGTTCGCATTCCCATTTTCCCCTTCTCGCTTGTAAACTACAAAATTGTTTGACTGCTGGTCTGATATTAAAATATAGCCCTGATTAGCATTTGTTTTATAAAGAGCAATGCCTTCATGGTCGCGTTTAAAATCTTTCTGACCGAAAAATGCCAGTTCTTCATTCCCTTTTTCAGGATCGGCATAATATTTTCTGATACCTGTGGTTTCGTCTGAATAGTAAATATATCCCAATTCATTATCAACCATAATGGCTTCGATTTCTTTTTTGCCTGAATAGTTTCCAAATTTACGAACCAACTTTGCAGTAACCGTTCCGTTAGCATCTATTAATTCGTACTGATACATATATTCGCCCGAAACACCTTCTTTTCTGCCAACAATTGCATAGGTTTTTCCGTTCGAAGGATTGGTGTATAAGGCAATTCCCATGGGATCCTTTTGCTCTGAATCTTCAAAAACTACAATTCCGCCATTATCAACAGGTTTTAAATCGGGCAACGAAAATATGCGGATTTGATCTTTCTTACGCTCGGTAACTACGGCAATATCTGTTTTTTTACCGTTTAGCATCAATCCGTAAGCAATATCAACATTGTTTGGGCGATCCATTGGATACACTTTGTTTACAATGTTACCCTGCAAATCATAAGCGTATAAACCACCTGTGGCTTCTTCTTTATCGGTTCCGATGATTAAAGATTGTGATGGATTTTTGTGATTGATCCAAATAGCGGGATCGTCGGTATCGTTCGGTGTTGGCTGCGTTACAACAGTAGGTTTTAGTGCATTTTTTGCTATGGGTGCCAGTTTTGAAGAATTACACGCTGTTACTAAAGCTGTAATAACTAAAAGATATAGTCCTTTTTTCATTTTTTAATTTCGGTTTGATAAACTACTTTAAAATCTTCTTTGTTTGATTGAATAACGTAAGCTTTCAAAATATTTTTGGTTAAGGTAAATGTCATAAAACCCGGAAGGGCTTCTTTCTGCATAAAAAATCCGTGACGACCAAAATCGTCAATGGCTAAAAACGAAATTCCGTCTTTTGCAGGCTGAATGTCACGGTGCTGATGAATTGTTTTATTAAGCGTATGATCAGGACACTCCTGACCATACGAATGAAAATTAACACTTAATAATAAAACAACTATTGGTATAAAATAATTGCACTTCATTAGAAATCGTATTTAATACCCAACGTAAATCGAGATTGGTAATATTCTAACTGCTTCATGCGGTTGGTTTCGCCCTGGTAATAACGCAACGGTTGGTTTGTTAGGTTATTTGCTTCAAAGAACACGCGCCAGTTAGGCATAAATTTATACGCCATATTAAAATCAAGGAAAAACTGCTTGTCATAATAACTGTCTTCAAATTCGTTTCCGCCAATTTCATCTAAATAAGCCGATGTGTAATTAGCCGATAAACGTGCTGAAAACTTGTTATTTTCCCAAGCCAATGAGCCGTTAAGCATATGCGGAGCCGTTCGGGGCAAGCCTAAACCGGTACGTGCTTCGCCGTCTTCGTTAGTAATACCTTTTGCGTCAGATTTTGTATAGGTGTAATTTGCGTACAAACCAAGATTTTTAAAGAAACTACCCGGTAAAAAGTCTAACTGACGTTGAAAAGCCACCTCAAAACCATAAACGCTTACTTTATCACCATTTCTCGCCTGTGTAAAATCCCAGTTTTCACCTGCCGGTATTGGGTTAGCAACCGTTGGAAAATCAGCTGAGAAATTATCGGTTGTATAAATGTTGTTATTGTACGTATAAATAAAGTTATCTAAATTTTTGTAGAATACACCAGCCGAAACAATACCAATGTTTTCAAAATAATTTTCTGCCATTACATCGAAATTTGTAGCATAGGTTGCTTTCAGGTTAGGATTACCCGCGGCAATTTCTGAATCGGCAGGAATTACATTTACATAAGGTGCCAAATTGTAATAATTAGGACGTGCAATACTTGTGGTTACTGCGGCACGTAAAATAAAGTTATCAGTAAACTTATGTTTTAATGTAACACTTGGCAGTACATTTAAATAGTCGTTTTCGTTTTTAATTTCTCCTACTAAATCTTCCTCGTCCATAATATAATTTCCGGTATATTCAATAGCAGTATGATCTAAACGAACACCGGCAATTAACGATGTTTTTTCGTTAAAATCCTGATCCCAACGTAAGTATCCGGCAGTAATACGTTCTTTAGCTTTATAATTCGATGACAAAAATTCTGCCGGTTGTAAAGAAGATTCGAATAAATTAGGATTTCCTAAATCTAACGAACCTAACAATTGATTACTTGCAAAATATCCAGGTACGTATTGTGAACCTTGGTTAAAATTGTCGCCGCTCCAAAACACATTCTGAACATTTGCCAAGCTTCCCATATCGTTTAGTGGTTCATATTCGTAGAAAATGTTATCGCGTACTTTGTCTTTTAAACGCAGGCGGGCACCAAAACGCAAACGTCCTTTTTCGTTATTGATTACCGATAAAGGGACTCTGAAATTAATCTTTGCTCCGATTTCTTCTTCTTGTGTATAATCGTGGTTTTCAGAAATAGAACCCAATTCAAAATTATTAGGATCTTCGCCACCAACAGCATAAACCAACGGATCGTTTTTTCCTGTTGTGCTTTGTCCCATGGTTACATCTTTCTGTCTAAAATCCATATAACGTTCATTCGGGCGGTCTTCGCTTGCTTTGGAATAAGAAACAGACCAATCCATGTCTAATTTAGGCGTTAACAAATGCTCGCCTCGCAAGGAGATGTTCATTACCCGCTGATCTTCTAAACGGGCATTTTTATTGCGGCTATTGTCAATACCACCTTTTGTTTCACGGCGTATTTCGCCTACATAAGTTCCATCATCTTGCAACTCTAAATCTCTGTAACGGGTACGGTAACGATTTTCTCTGTCATCGCGCCAGTTGTACATAGCTGTTAAATCTATTCTGTTATTTTCGTTAAAAACATAATCACTGCTTAAAGAGAAACTTCTTCTAACCCGCTGTACATCGTATTTACGAATATCCATTTCGGTTATATACGGATTCCCGTTATCGTCTTTATCCCAAACAGCTTCTACGTTATCTGATCCAAAATTTTGTGATTGCCACGTTCCCGAAGCAATGATTCCTAATTTATTATCAACAAAACGGTTTCCGTAAATAAATGCCCCGTTGTACAAACCTTTGTCACGTATAGGCGCATAACCACCCGATAACGTTGCCGAGATACGCTCGCGGTTTGGCACGGCCCGGGTAATAAGGTTTACGGAACCGCCAATAGCATCGGCATCCATATCCGGAGTTAGGGTTTTGTTTACTTCGATGGTTGAAATCATATCAGACGGAATCAAATCCATTTGAACATTTCGGTTATCTCCTTCAGCAGAAGGAATGCGGTCGCCATTTAAAGTTACCGAGTTTAATTCGGGAGATAAACCACGAACAATAATGTTTCGGGCCTCACCCTGATCGTTCTGCATAGTAATTCCCGGTACGCGTTTTAAAGCGTCGCCAATATTGGCATCGGGAAAACGACCTACCTGGTCAGATGATATAATGTTAGTGATGTTTGCATTATTGCGCTGTTGATTTAATGCTTTTGCCTGACCGCGAAGAAAATCACCTATAATTACAATTTCTTCTAACTCTTCAGAACCGGCTATTAACTGAAAGTTTGCGGTTGTGGTGTGGTTGGCAGTAACGACCACTTCCTGTGCAGCTGTTACATAACCTATATATTCTACATATACCGTGTAATTTCCTTCGGGAAGACTTAAAAATTCATAACCGCCGTTTTGATTAGAAATGGTATAACGGTTTGAACCTTCGATTTTTATTGTAGCTCCGGGTAAAGAAAATTTATTGCTTTCGTCAATTACTTTCCCAGAAATCACCCCGTTTTGTGCAAATGTAAAGGCACTTACCAAAGAGGCGGCTAAAATGTAAAAATTCTTCATTTTAATAGTTTTTACCTTAAAAATTAGTTTAGGCAAAGCTATCTTTACTAAAAAAAACTATAGTTACCCGTATGTTATAGAACCGTTAAATATATTATTCTGTTTATGAAAGGAACTACCGCAAACGGAGATAAACAAAAAAGACACCGAAGTGTCTTTTTTTACTATTCATGGTCGTGTTCATCGCCAATAAAAACCTCTATAAACTGTTGGTTCTGGTTTCCGTTAACATCTAAAACCGTGATACCTACGTGATAATGACCTTCTTTTACATCTTCTGGCACATTGATTGATTTTTCAACTGTAAATTCGGGTGATTTAGAAGGTACCTCTGCTGAAAAATCATAGTGGAATTCTTCTGCTTCTAATTGTTTTGCCTTATGTTGGTGCCCATCTTCTGCCGAATGTACTTCGATCTTATAGCTCGCTAAACCTATATTATCCTTCAAGTCTGCTTTGAAATTTAAAACAGATCCCGGTTCTATTTCCTGATCGTCTGTTGGCGTAATAATTTGAATGGTTGGTTTGGTAGTATCCGCTACCGTATTATCGTCATCTGAACATGAGCTGATTATTAATAAACCAATTAGTGCGAAACTTAAACTTGCTATTTTTTTCATGATTTCTTTTTTAATTAATGGGTATTGTTATAAAAAGTTGAATGTTTCTGCCAAACTCCGGAATATCCAAAGCACGGTAAAAACTGTTGTGATGATAGTAAACCATGTTAAAAACATTGTTTACCTGTAAACGAATTTGCGGCTTAAAATTTTTAAAATTAAGAACCGAACTAAACTGTGCATTTGCAATGGTATAACCTGGCGTTACCTCTTCGTTTTGGGCAATGCGGTTTTGCTGCAATGCGGTTTTAACGGTTAACTGTAATTGTTTTTGCTGTAACAGTTTACTCTCGTTAAAATGATATTGCACGCTGAACTGCCCGTTTGTAGGAGTAGAAAACGGCAAAGGATAATCAACTCCTGTATCACTAATTTGCTTATTGTACAAATAAGCCGCCTGTGCCTGGAAACCAAATTTATTCCATTGGTACTGTGCATCAACCTCTAAACCGGTAAGCATCGCTTTTGATTGGTCGTATTTATAAACCTGTCCGCCGTGTGGCAAAATAGAAAACGTGCCGGTTGGTTTTAAGAAAATGTAATTAGTGAAATAATATAAATAAGCACTTGCGTTTATTTTAAAGTTGTTTTTATGGAAATGCTGACTTAAATCGAAAGCCCAGCCTTTTTCAACATCTAAATTTTGATTTCCTTGTTCGTGACGAAAAGCACCGTGGTGAATTCCGTTCGAACTTAATTCCATTGCCGTGGGAAACCTGAAGTTTGACGCTGCTGTAAACGTACTTTCCCAACCTTCGGAAATTTGGTATGATACGCCAAAAGCTACATTTCCACGAGAAAAATCTTTTGATAAGGGCATACTGCGTTGTGCATTGGTTTGGGCATCGGCATCAGCTGTTCCTTTTTCAATTAAATAATCATACAAAACTTCATCGAAATATTCTGATACATTTAAATGTGCCACATCATATCGTGCGCCCAATTCCAAATTCCAATCGGTTGCAAAATTCCAGGTATGTTTACCAAAAACACCTACATTCCAACGATTATATTCAGGCATTAAATAACTGTATCCAGAAATATCATTGGTTTGATATTGATTTTGAATGCCAAAAACCGTGGTATGATCTAGTAACCAATCTTTTTTGTACGATAATTCGGCGTTTAGGGTATTCAGCTTAAAATCTAACTCTAAATTAGGATTGATTTCGGGCGGTACCTGATTGGAATAATGTGTATGAAAAAAACTGTATTCTTGACGGTGGTTGCGTTGAAAACCTAATTTAAAGTCCCAAGCATCGTGCGTATTCTGCCATTTGGCATGATAGGTTACCTTGGTGTGATTTACCTGCTGGTAAGGCATACCTATGTTTCGATCATTGCCATCGGTTTTTGCATCATTAACAGACGGAATACCGTGTGCAGCTGCAAAAAATCCCGATTTGTTTTGAAACTGGCTAACGCTTAATATACTTTGAAAACGATCATTGATGTATCCCCATTGCCCATATACCGAAAATTCGTTTCCGGCAGTGTTAACCATCGTTCCGTCTGTCAATGGAATTTTGGTACCCAGATAGGTAATTTCATCAACAGGAACTTTGAAATCGGCAAAGGTACTATAAGACGTTTTAAATTTATAAAAATTCTTATCGTTTTTATAAGACAGATTCAATCCGTTTGCCCATGATTTATTAACACTTTGAGCTGTGGTAGCATATTGTCCTTTAAAGCCATCGGCAGGAATGATCTCATTATTCACCTCGATAACACCGGCAATGGCATCAGAACCGTGTGTAATGGTTCCAACACCTTTAATTACCTCAACGCTTTCGGTGGTTAACGCATCAATTTCCAAACCGTGATCGGCACCCCATTGCTGTCCTTCCTGCTTAATACCGTTTTCGGTAACTGCCAGGCGGGTAAATCCCAACCCACGCATCATGGGTTTTGCGGTTTGCGAACCAACTGTAACGGCATCTAAACCCACCACGTTCGCAAGGGTTTTAGCCAAACTGCTGCTGTAATTATCTTGCAGATATTTCTGTGTAATTTTTTGTTGATTGTAAGCTTTTTGCTGTGCGGTATGAATTACAATGGTTTCCAGGGTTTCTTCTTCTTCTAAAACAATTGTTAGTTGTTTTGATTGGTCTAAGATGATTTTTTCCTGATAGATACCGTAACCCTCGGCAGAAACTTTTAACGTATACGTTCCGCTTTTTAGGTTATTAAACGTAAATCTTCCCAAAGGATCCGTATCCACACAATTACTGCTTAAATCAATATGGCTGTTTGCAATGGTTTCGCCCATCGTATTTTTTACCACACCTTGCAATTGGTGCTGTGCAAATATACTATAGCCAAACATACACAAAACAACCGTTAGTAATAAACGCATTTTGTGAATTTTTAATTTGTGTAAATAATCGAAAAATATATTTAAACAAAAATCGGTGGACCGCGAAGGGAAATAACGTCAAACGATGCATCAACATAAGTTACATGATGCATTACATTTAACTGCGGATAAGTTACAAAGGAATAAAATACGGCTACTTCTGATGTAACAGGCGTAAACGGACTTAAAGTAAAATGACAAATCTGACAATTATCAGGATGATGGTTTGCCAATTGATCATTTTTGGTGTGATGCGAACCTGCATCGAAAAAATCAGTAATTAAATGCGAATAGGTATGTGCAGATTGAAACATCAACGTTACTAAAACGCAAATGCTAAAAAACAACGATATGATCCGCTTATTTGATTTCATAATTTTACAAAGATAAAAAATTACTTATATTTAAAGTCTAATTTATTCCATTTTTATGATAAGATTATACATTTTCTTGATGTTCATTATTTTCTCATGTCTAAAAAGTTTTGGACAAAATGAAAGTTATATTGTTGATGTATTGGTTAAAGAAATATCCACCACAACTAATACCGATCAAATTGATTACAAAATAGACTCATTAAAAAAGTATATTTCAAAAGACATTTATGTTTTTGATAATGATTATGGTATTGTAGATATTTTTGAAAGAGAAATAGATTTTAATTATGTTCATCAAAGAATTGAAATTTCTAACTCTGTCGATAATTTTCAGTTAGACTTTGTTAAAAAGAATAATCAAATATTATTGTTTATCATTCAGCTAAATACTTGGGAGTCCAAAAAGAGAAAATTAATCACCAAATATTTCGTAAAAGACTCTTCACTAATAAATGAATATATAAAAAACAGAAACACTTTTTATAAAACTGATAAACGTTTAGAAGACTTAATCTCTGAGATTTCACTTAATCGAACATTTGCAATAAATTCAGGATACGCGTTCACTCTAACCCAAACAGCTAAAGAAATTCAATCTCTTATTGATCAAAAGAATTACGATGAGATATTTTCCTTTTTAAAAAGTTATAATATTGAAAATCAAGCTTTCGGAACTTATGGACTATCATTAATGAAAAAAAAGAAGATAAAAATACCCAAAGAAATAAAAAGCATAGAAAAACATATAAAGAAAAGAAATTCTGACACATTAATTTGTGCAGGTTGCATATGCGGAATTGTAGAGAAAATATTTTAAGAACAAAAACTCTTGAAATTTCAAGAGTTTTTTATAAATATATTATCAAAAATTAGCCTATTAAATTATTTTCCAACAAATATTCGGCAATTTGTATGGTGTTGGTTGCTGCACCTTTACGCAGGTTATCGGCAACAATCCACATATTTAAGGTATTTGGCTGACTTTCATCTCTACGAATTCTTCCTACAAAAACCTCGTTTTTATTTTGTGCATACAACGGCATTGGATACGTATTGGTATCGGTATTGTCCTGAACCATTATTCCCGGAGTATTTTGCAGTATTGCACGCACTTTGTTTAAATCAAAATCATTTTTAAACTCAATGTTCACCGCTTCGCTGTGTCCGCCAACAACCGGAATACGAACAGCCGTTGCCGTAACTTTTATGCTGTCATCACCTATAATCTTCATGGTTTCATTGGTCAGCTTCATTTCTTCTTTGGTGTAACCGTTATCTAAAAACGAATCACAGTGTGGAATAGCGTTTCTGTGAATCTGGTAATGATACGCCATTTCACCTTTTTCACCTTTGTATTCGTTTTCCAACTGCTGAACGGCTTTTACACCTGTTCCGGTGATTGACTGGTAAGTAGATACCACCACTCTTTTTATCTGATATTCTTTATGCAACGGAGCCAATGCCATTACCAGCTGAATGGTTGAACAGTTGGGATTGGCGATGATTTTATCATCTTTCGTCAACACATTTGCATTGATTTCCGGCACTATCAGTTTTTTCGTAGGATCCATTCGCCAAGCCGACGAGTTATCAACAACAGTTGTACCCACTTCGGCAAATTTTGGTGCCCATTCCAACGATGTGTCGCCACCCGCCGAAAACAAGGCTACATCGGGTTTCATTTCTACGGCTGCCTGCAAATTTACCACCTTATACTTCTTATCTTTAAAAGTTACCTCCTTGCCTACTGATTTTTCCGATGCTACCGGAATTAATTCTGTTACAGGAAAATTACGTTCTGCCAAAACATTCAGCATTACTTCGCCAACCATTCCGGTTGCGCCAACTACAGCTACTCTCATAGATAAAAATTTAAATAAAATGATTAATAATTTGCAGTCGCAAAAATAGGTAATAATTTGAATAGTTGTTGATGAATTTACAGGGTATTAATATCTTTTACGTGAAGTTGTATAGTTACCTTATCTTTCCACTGGTTTTCTGACAACGAATAAACCAGATTCAGTAATTTAAGATTTTTAACAGCATCAACCATATAACCTTTTTTAAAGGCAATTGCCGGAAATGCCTGTGAATGGTTTTGTTTAACAAATAGACGCAGGTGTTCGTTGTTTTTTCCGATACATTGAGCATTGCCGGTATCAAAAACATTCGAGGTAAGAAAAACAGGCGTCATGTTTCCCGGTCCGTGCGGTTCAAACTGCTTAAGGATACGCAGTGTTCTTTCGTCAAATTCATTAAAATCAACAACGGCATCAATTTCAACTTCTTCGGTTTGTTGTTCCACACCAATGCTTTCTTTAACCACTTCTTCAAACTTCTCCTTAAAATTTTGATATTCGGTTTCTTCAATCGTTAAACCTGCCGCATACATGTGTCCGCCAAACTGAACAATGTGTTCAGAACATTTCTCCAATGCCTGATACACATCAAACCCTTTAACCGAACGTGCCGACGCCGCCAGTTTATCACCGCTTTTTGTAAAAACCAAGGTAGGTCGATAATAGGTTTCGATCAACCGTGATGCTACAATACCAATTACGCCTTTGTGCCAATCTTGTTGATAAACAACCGATGTAAAATCAGATTCTTCTTTATTTTCAATGATTTGATTTATGGCTTCTTCAGTAATCTGTTGATCAAGAATTCTTCTGTTTTGATTGAATTCGTCTATTTCTTTGGCACATTCAATGGCTTCTTCCAGATTAAATTCGGTTAGCAACCTAACGGCGTAATTTCCGTGCTTGATACGTCCGGCAGCATTTATTCGGGGGGCGATTTTAAAAACTACATCGGTAATCGTGAATTCTTTAATAGCAAACTGTTTTTTCATTGCTAAAATCCCCGGTCGCGGATTGTTGTTGATTACCTGTAAACCATAAAATGCCAGAACACGGTTTTCATCAACAATGGGTACAATATCGGCTGCAATGGCTGTTGCCACCAAATCTAAATACGGTATTAAATCTTGAATGGTTTGGTTACGGTTCGCCGCCAATGCCTGAATGAGCTTAAAACCTACACCACAGCCGCATAATTCTTTAAACGGATAGTTGCAATCTATTTGTTTTGGGTCTAACACCGCAACGGCATTTGGAAGTTCATCACCAGGTAAATGGTGATCGCAAATAATAAAATCAATTCCTTTTTCTTTGGCGTATTCCACCTTATCAATCGATTTAATTCCACAATCCAAAGCAATAATCAGTGTGATTTCGTTGTCTTCGGCATAATCGATACCTTGGATTGATATTCCGTAGCCTTCGGCATAACGATCGGGAATATAGGTATCCACATCGGGATAAAAACTTTTCAGATATGACGACATCAAAGCAACCGCCGTGGTACCATCAACATCGTAATCGCCAAAAACCATAATGCGTTCGCCGGCTGCTATGGCTTGTTCGATACGATCGACAGCTTTCTTCATATCTTTCATTAAATACGGATCGTATAAATCATTTAACGATGGACGGAAAAATTGCTTGGCTTCATTAAAAGTAGTAATACCACGTTGTGCCAGCAAGGTAGCAATAAGCGGACTTACATTTAAAGTTGTTTTTAAATGCTGAATGATTTGGGAATCCGGGTTTTGTTTTAAAGACCAACGCATAGATTAAATATAAAAAGTACCTCAAAAAAGTGCAATTAATGTACAAAATTATTTTAATATTATGGTTTTTGTTTGTATAAAACAGAAATAATTTCCTGGAATAAAATAAAAATTTCCCACTTTGGGAATTTTGTTTATCTTTGTAAAAAAGAAAAGTAGTTGAGAGTTATAGCCAAAAAAATATTACGTGACTTTTGGGAAAAGCATTCAGACTGTGAACAACAATTAAAATCGTGGTATCAGGAAGCTGACAAAGGAAGTTGGAAAAATTTGAATGAACTGAAAAATGATTATCCAAATGCAAGTATTTTGGCAGATAATAGAATTTGTTTCAATATCAAAGGAAATAATTATCGATTAATTGTAAAAATCAACTTCAATTTTCAAATGATGTGGATTCGGTTTATTGGAACCCATGCCGAATATGATAAAATTGATGCAAATAAAATTTAAATGACAATGAAATTAAAACCAATAAAAACAGAACAAGATTATTTTGAAGCATTAGAACGACTTGAAGTAATTTTTGATGCCAATCCGGGAACAAATGAAGGCGATGAATTGGAAATTTTAGGAATTTTATTAGAAGAATATGAAAACAAACATTTTCCTATTGAATTGCCCGATCCTATAGAAGCCATAAAATTTAGAATGGAACAACTGAACTATTCTCAAAATGATTTGGCAGAAGTTATTGGATTAAAAAGCAGAGCAAGTGAAATTTTAAATAAAAAGCGGAAGCTGTCTTTGGAAATGATTCGCAAATTAACCGAAAAATGGCACATTCCTTCTGATGTTTTGATACAAGCTTATTAAAAAACAACATTTACATTTTAAACTTTTTATGCTAAATTACAAAAAAGTAGGTAGTATCCCACTAACTGTGTAAGTTAAAAAGTTATTCTGAAAAATTATGAGCTTTCAAAGCTCAAATAATTTTTCGGAAATAACTTTTTACTAATTTTAAACATTATACAGTTATGATTG
>Ga0164243_10000872_pt1 | contig 52728 bp, 43 predicted proteins | sample OricompcompostOP_FD_108781 | JGI IMG/M metagenome (GOLD analysis project Ga0164243, IMG submission 108781) | Organic Plus compost microbial communities from Emeryville, California, USA - Original compost - Organic plus compost (OP) | ecosystem: Engineered > Solid waste > Mixed feedstock >... | reverse complement strand
CGCCCACCACATCACCCACTGGCCCGCCCCCACCGAGATGGGGAACCTGGCCATGGTCTGCCACCAGCACCACCACGCCCTCCACGAAGGCGGCTGGCACCTCACCGGAAACCCCTTCACCACACTCACCGCCACCCACCCCGACGGACGACGATCACCACCCAACCACCCCCAAACCCACGACCACACCCGAGCCGGACCATGACGGCGCGGCCGGCCGTCGGCATCCTGCCGGGCACCGCCCGACCCGGGCCGCGCCCTGGCTCAGGTGGCCAGGTCACGCCTGGCCGCCTGAGCCGAGGTGAGGAGCACGCGCGCCGCGGCGGTGGGTCAGAGCAGCTCGAGCACCATGGCGGAGCCCATGCCGCCGCCGGCGCACATCGACACCACTCCGGTCTGGAGGCCCCGGCGGCGGAGCTCGCCGAGCATGGTGACGACCATCCGCGAGCCGGTGCAGGCGATGGGGTGGCCGAGGCTGCAGCCGCTGCCGTTCACGTTCATGATCGTCGGGTCGATGCCGAGGGTGCGGTACGCGGCGATGGGCACCGAGCAGAACGCTTCGTTCACCTCCCACAGGTCGACGTCGCCCACGCTGAGGCCGGCCTTGGCCAGCGCCTTCGGGATGGCGAGGGTGGGGCCCATGCCGGTGCGGGCGGGCTCGAGGCCGGCGTTGCCCCACGACACGATCCGGGCCAGCGGGGTGAGGCCGTGGGCGGCGGCGTAGTCGGACGACACCACCACCAGGGCGGCCGCCGCGTCGTTGAGCCCGGCGGCGTTGCCGGCGGTGATGGTGAAGCCCTCGATCTCCGGGTGGAGTGGCTTCAGCTCGGCCAGGCTGTCGGCGGTGACGCCCCGGCGGGGATGCTCGTCGACCGAGAAGGTGATGGTGGAGCCGTCGGCGATGGGCACCTCGGTGACGGGCACGATCTCGGCCTCGAACCAGCCGTTGTCGATCGACTCGATGGCCCGGCCGTGCGTGTAGGCCGCCCACTCGTCGAGGTCGCGCCGGGTGAGGCCCATCTCCTTGGCGGTGTTGTCGCCCACGGTGATGGTCATGTCGAAGGCGGGGGCGTCGGGGGTCTCGGGGTGGCTCGGCGACATCCACGGCTGCGCGTCCTCACCGATACCCGGCCGCTTGAACACCGACGGGGAGGTCGAGATGCTCTCGGTGCCGCCGGCCACGGCGACGTCGGTCATGCCGGCCATGATCGAGGAGGCCGCGATCTGCACGGCGGAGAGCCCGGCGGCGCAGTGCCGGTTGTCGGCCAGGCCGGGGACGTGGTCGAGGCCGAGGCGCACGGCCACGTGGCGACCGATCACGCCACCACCCTGGAGCGACTCGGCGACGACGATGTCGTCGAGCTCGGTGGCGGGCACGCCGCTGCGCTCGATGGCGGCACCGACGGCCACCTCGGCCAGGCGGAAGGCGTCGACCCCGACGAGCGAGCCCTTGTTGGCCTTCCCGATCGGGGTGCGGGCGACGGAGACGATGACGGCGTCAGGCATGGTGATCCTCGGTTCTCGGTGCGGCGCTCGGGGCCGGGTGGTCGGTCGTTGGGTTCGGTCGGTCGTTGGGTTCGGTCGTGCGGTGGTTCGGTCGTGCGGTGGTTCGGTCGTGCGGTGGTTCGGTCGTGGCGACCAGTCGTGTCGAGCGGTCGCGCGGCGCGGCGGTCCCGGCGCTGGTCGGTTCGGCGGTCAGGGCGAGTGCGGGAGAGCGTCGTTGGAGGCGGCGGAGGCCGGGTCGACCCACTCGGCCTCGCGCTTGTCGGCGAACGCCCGGGGTCCCTCTGTCTGGTCGGGGTGGCCCCACATCGACACCAGGTCGAGGGCACCGGCCCGACAGGCGTCGGTGAGGCCCAGCTCGAGGGCCCGCCACAGCGCCCGCTTGGAGGCGGCCATGGCGGCCGGCGAGTTGCGGGCGATCTTCTCGGCCAGCTCCTGGGCGGCCTCCCGCAGCTTCTCCGGCGGGTCCACGACCTGGCTGATCATCCCCAGCTCGTAGGCCCGCTGGGCGCTCATGCGCTCGTGACGGCCGAGGAGGGCCATGCGCATCACCGCCTCGAACGGCATCTTGCGCAGCAGCCCGATGGCCTCGATCGCCACCACCTGCCCGACCGACACGTGGGGGTCGAAGAACTGGGCGTCCGAGGCGGCGATGACGATGTCGGCGTCGGCCACCCAGTGGAACGCCCCGCCGGCGCAGAGCCCGTTCACGGCCGTGATCACCGGCTTCGCCACCCCCTGGTGCCACGCGGTGAAGTGGACGTCGAACTCCTCCATCGACCGGCGGTAGCGCTCCATGCCCACGCCGTCGCTGGCGATCTCGGAGACGTCGACCCCTGTCTGGAACGCCCGACCGTTGCCGGTGTGCACGATCACCCGCACCTTCGGGTCGGCGTCGAGCTCCAGCCACGCCTGCGCGAACTCGTCGCGCATCGTGTTGTTCATGGCGTTGAGCTGGTCGGGTCGGTCGTTGATCAGCCAACCCACGTGGCCGTGGCGCTCCAGCTGGAGGCAGGTGAAGTCGGAGTAGCCGTCGCTCATCGCAGGTCCTCGGGCAGGTCGGGTTCCGGGGGTGGGGGTGCCGTGGACCAGGCGGCCTCGCGCTTCTCCGCGAAGGCCAGCGGCCCCTCGGTCTGGTCGGGGTGGCCCCACATCGACACCAGGTCGAGGGCGCCCGCCCGGCAGGCGTCGGTGAGGCCCAGCTCGAGGGCCCGCCACAGCGCCCGCTTCGAGACGGCCATCGCCGCCGGCGAGTTGCGGGCGATCTTCTCGGCCAGCCCCTGGGCGGCGTCGCGCAGTCGCTCGGGGGGATCGACCACTTCGCTGATCATGCCGAGCTGGTACGCCCGTTCGGCGGTCACCCGCTCGTGGCGTCCGGTGAGCGCCATGCGCATCACCGCCTCGAAGGGCATCTTCCGGGTGAGGGCGATGGCCTCGTAGGCGGTGACCTGCCCGATGGAGACGTGCGGGTCGAGGAACGTGGCGTCGCTGGCGGCGATGACGATGTCGGCGTCGGCCACGAAGTGCAGACCGCCGCCGGCACACGAGCCGTTCACCGCGGCGATCACCGGGGTGGCCACCCGGTTGTGCCAGGGGCTGATGAGCAGCTCCGCCCGCTTGGTGCGGCGGGACTGCTCACGTAGCGCCTCCGGATCGCGGCTGAGCTGCACGACGTCGAGTCCGGTCTGGAAGTTGCGGCCGTTGCCGGTGTTCACGATCACCCGCACGTCGGGGTCGTCGTCGAGCTCCCGCCACGCCTTCGGCAGGGCGTCGAGCATGGCCGCGTCCATGGCGTTGCCCGCCTGGGGGCGGTCGAAGATCAGCCAGCCGACCGGCCCGTGCCGCTCGACCACCAGTCCGGTGGCGTCGCTCACCGTCAGCTCCGGGGGATGTCGCGCCAGGCGGCGCCCTGGTAGGGGTCGGGCTCGCGAGGCAGGCCGAGGACCCGCTCGCCGATGATGTTCTTGTTCACCTCGGACGTGCCGCCCTCGATGGTGTTGGCCCGGCTGCGCAGCATGCCCTTGACCTCGCGGGGCAGGGCCAGGGCGTAGGCCTCGGCCGGATCGTCGGGCTCGGCAGTGAGGGCGCGACCGGGGAGGCCGGGGTCCTCCCACGCCAGGGCCCGGGCGCCGAGCAGGTCGGTGGCCAGGACCTGGATGCGCTGGTTGAGCGACCCCTGGTGGACCTTGCCGATGGAGCTCTCGGGGCCTGGCGCCCGGCCCGCCTTGAGCCCGGCCCGCACCCGCTGGTTGGTCCAGCCCCGGATGCGCTCCTCCGACAGGAGCTTCACGATCTCCTGGCGCACCACGGGGTCGTCCCAGCCGCCGGGCAGGCCCGCCGCGGCGTTGGCCTTCGCCAGGGTCACCAGTGCCTCGGCCCCCGAGCCGCCGATGCGGTCGACGCCGCCGGAGCCGGACCCCGACACCATCTGGCGCTCACCGGAGAGGGTGGCGTTGGCGACCTTCCACCCCTCCCCCACCTCGCCGACGCGGTTCGAGTCGGGCACCCGGGCGGCGTCCAGGAACGTCTCGTTGAAGTCGACCTCACCGGTGATGTGGCGCAGGGCCCGCACCTCGACCCCCGGCTGGTGGAGGTCGACGAGGAAGTAGGTGATGCCCTTGCGCTTGGGGGCGTCGGGGTCGGTGCGGGCCAGCAGCACGCCGTAGTCGGCGTTGTGGGCCCAGGTGCTCCACACCTTCTGCCCGGTGAGCACCCACTCGTCGCCGTCGCGCTCGGCCCGGGTCGCCAGCGACGCCAGGTCGGAGCCGGCGCCGGGCTCGGAGAACAGCTGGCACCACACCTCCTCGTTGCGCACCATCGGCGGGAGGAAGCGGAGGCGCTGCTCCTCGGTGCCGTAGGCGAACAGGGCGGGGGCGGCCAGGTTGAGCCCGAGGGGGTTGAGCCGACCGAGGTTGAACGGCGCCAGCACCGCCTCGACGGCGCGGGCGGTGGCGGGGCTGAGGTCGAGCCCCCCGTACGCGACCGGCCAGGTGGCCACGGCCAAGCCGGAGCGGGCGAACGTGGGGTACCAGGCCTCGTAGTCGGCGAAGGGTCGGACGGACCGGATGGCGTCGCGCCCGCCCCGCGCCGCGGCCTCGCGCCACGCGGACGGCACGTTGGCCTCCACCCAGGCCCGGGCGGCGGCGACGGCCTCGTCGACCGGCGCACCGGGCGCCATGGCCAGCTCGTCGCGCTCGACGCCGGGCGGCGGGGTCTGCAGATCGGTCACGTCAACGGCCCCTGTACTCGGGCGACCGCTTCTCCTTGAAGGCGGCCAGCCCCTCCTTGAAGTCCTCGGCCCGCGAGGACAGCTCCATCGAGAACGCCTCGTCGTGGAGGTGGTCCTCCAGCGCCTTGGTGCGGCCGCTGTTCATCAGCCACTTGGCCAGACCCAGGGCGACCGTGGGCGCCTGGGCCAGGCGGCCGACCAGCTCCTCCGCGGCGGCGTCGAGCTGGTCGGGGGGCACGGCGGCGTGGACCATCCCCCACTCGGCCGCCTCCGCGCCGGAGGCGACGCGCCCCAGCAGGATCATGTCCCGGGCCCGCACCTCGCCGATGCGGCGAGGCAGCATCCACGCCGCACCGCTGTCGGGGGTGAACCCCCGCTCCACGAACGGCGCCCAGAAGCGGGCGTCGTCGGCGGCCACGACGAAGTCGGAGGCGAGGGCCAGGTTGAGGCCGATGCCCGCGGCCCAGCCCCGCACCACGCTCACGATCGGCACCTGCACCCGCAGCATCAGGGGGATGAGGCGGTTGGCCTGCGAGGGGAGGCGGCGCTGGATGCTGCCCACCCGCGGGCGGGGACCGCCGCCGGCGTTGCGGGCGACGATGTCGAACCCGGAGCAGAAGTGCTCGCCGTTGGCGCCGAGCACGATGACGCGCACGTCCTCGTCGCGGTTGGCCCGGTCGACGTGGTCGATGAGCGCGGCCACCACGTCGTCGTTGAGCGCGTTGCGCCGCTCGGCGAGGTCGATGGTGAGGCGCAGGACCTGGCCGTCGAGGGCGGCGTCGAGCCCGCGGATCGGGTCGTAGGACATCAGGCGAGCGGGAGGTCGAGGCCGAGCAGCCGGATGCCGTTGTTGCGGGCGATCTTGTCGACCTGCCCCTGGTCGAGGTGGCCGAACTGGAGCGCGGCGGCCTCCCGGGAGTGCGGCCAGGTGGAGTCCTGGTGGGGGTAGTCGGTCTCGAAGGTGACGTTGTCGATGCCCACCCGGTCGATGAGCTCCACCCCCACCGGGTCCTTGAAGAAGCAGCTGAAGATCTGGCGCCGGTAGTAGAAGCTCGGCAGCTCCGGGAGCTGGAGCTCGCGGCGGGCCCAGCGATGGGTCATCCACGAGTCGTCGCAGCGCTCGACCACGTAGGGGATCCAGCCGATCTGGCACTCGGCGTACATGAGCTTCAGGTTCGGGAAGCGGGCGAGCACACCGGAGAACAGGAAGTCGGTCATGCTCAGGATGCTGTTGCCGATGATGGCGACCGAGCTGACCAGCTCGGGGGCGTCGGGGGCGCTGCACGGAGTCTTGGTGCCCGAGCCGATGTGCATGCACAGCACGGTGCCGGTCTCGTCGCACGCTTGGAAGAACGGGTCCCAGTAGCCGGAGTGCAGGCTGGGGTAGCCGAGGTAGGTGGGCAGCTCGGTGAAGGCGACCGCCCGCACGCCCCGGGCCGCGTTGCGGCGCACCTCGGCCGCGCACAGCTCGACGTCCCACAGGGGCACGAGGCACAGCGGGATGAGGCGCCCGCCGCTCTCGCCGGCCCACTCCTCGACCTGCCAGTCGTTGTAGGCCTCGATGCAGAGGCGGGCCAGCTCCTTGTCCTTGCCCCAGGCGAAGATCTGGCCGGCGAAGCGCGGGTAGTTCGGGTAGCAGAGCTGGGCCTCCACCCCGTTGCGGTCCATGTCGGCCAGGCGGTCGGCCACCCGGTAGCAGCCCGGGCGCATCTCCTCGTAGGTGATGCCCTTCATCTCGACCTCCTCGGGTGCGTAGCCCGAGGCGGCGATCGGCCGCTTGATGGAGGAGCGGTGGTCCTCGTAGAACCACCAGGCGACGTCGGGACCGGAGCCCGGCTCGCCCGGCGCCTCCTTGTAGACGGCGCCGTCGAGCTCGATGGAATCAGGGGCCGGGGCGTAGACGATGCGGGGACCGAGCTCGCGGTACCTGGCCGGGAGGCGGCTGGTCCAGACGTCGGGCGGCTCGACCACGTGGGCGTCGAGGTCGACGATCGGGGGGATCTTGGCCAGCAGGTCGTCGGGGACGACCGAGGGGTCCGAGGTCTGGGTCACGGCGCACCTCTTCCAGGTCGAGTGCGGAATATACGATATCCGCTCGGCGGTCCGCCGGCCGGAGGTGACACCGGCGATCCGTACAGTTTCCGCAGCGCCCGAGAAGGGGACGGGCGCCCGACCGAGAGGCAGTGCCATGGCCGACGCGCCCCGCCCACCCGAAGGCGACTGGCTGGGGACCCCGTACCTCACCTTCGAACGGCGCGGCTCGCTCGCCATCTGCCGGGTCGACCGCCCCCAGAAGCGCAACGCCATGACCCCGGCGATGTACTTCGGCATCCGCTACGCGGTCGACCACGTCAACGCCTCCGACGACCTCGCCGGGCTCGTCATCACCGGCACCGGCGACGTGTTCATCCCCGGGGGCGACCTCGGCGGCGGCAAGGAGGACAACTGGGCCGACCTCGACCGCCTCCTCTACATGGACAACACCCCGTTCGAGGCGCTGCGCAACTCGCCCAAGCCGGTGGTCTCCGCGGTCAACGGCATCTGCCAGGGCGGCGGGCTGCTCATCGCCATGCTCAGCGACGTCGCCGTGGTGTCGCGCACCGCCACCTTCCGGGCCCCCGAGGTGCTCCGGGGCATCGCCGACACCGGCTACGCCGCGTACCTGCCCACCCAGATCGGCGTGGCCCGGGCCCGCGACATGCTCCTCACCGGCCTCGAGGTCGACGCCGAGACCGCGCTCGACTGGGGCATGGTCACCCGCCTGGTGGAGCCCGGCGAGGAGCTCGACGCTGCGCTCGACATCGCCGCCCAGATCGCCCGGGGCGCGCCCGAGGCCCGGTGGGTGGTGAAGCGGGAGATCAACCGCGGCTACCCCCGCTACGACCGCATGTCGATGGAGCACTCCCTCCGGGGGCCGGAGCCCGTCGAGGGCTTCCGCTCGTTCAAGGAGGACCGCAACCCCGACTGGGTCCCCGACGACCTCCGGACGGACGGACGGCTGTGATCCGCTCCTGGGTGGAGGGCGGCGTCGGTCGGATCCACATCGACGACGCCGAGCACCGGAACGTGCTCTCGCTGGACCACTCGCGTGCCATCGCCGCCGCCGTCGCCGCCTTCCGACCCGACGCGGACCACGTCGGTGCGGACCACGTCAGTGCGGACGACGTCGGTGCGATCGTGCTCACCGCGGCCGACCCGGTCTTCTGCTCGGGCGGGGTGCTCGACGATCTCATCGAGCCGAAGGCTCCGCTGATCGAGGTGTACGCCGCCTTCGACGCGCTGCGCAGCGCACCCGTGGTCACCCTCGCCGTCGTCACCGGGGCCGCCATCGGAGCAGGGGTCAACCTGCCCCTGGCGTGCGACATCGTGATCGCCGGCGAGTCCGCCCGCTTCGACCCGCGGTTCCTCGACGTCGGGGTGCACCCCGGTGGTGGCCACCTCTTCCTGCTCCAGCAGGGGGTCGGCCGCCAGGGCGCGGCGGCCCTGTCGCTGTGCGGCGACGCCCTCACCGGCCCCGAGGCCGAGCGGGCCGGGCTGGCCTGGCGTTGCGTGCCCGACGACGAGGCCCTGCCCCTGGCCATGACGCTCGCCACCCGGGCCGCCGGTCGCGACCGGGAGCTGATGCGGCGGGCCAAGGCCACCCTCGCCGCCCAGCCGCTCACCCACCAGGAGGCCTTCGACCTCGAGCTCGAGGCCCAGCAGTGGTCGATGGACCGCCCCGGGTTCAAGGACCACGTGCGCGCCCTGCGCGACCGGCTCCAGCAGCGGAAGCAGGGCGGCCGGTGAGAGCCGCCCTCGGCGAGGTGCAGGAGGCGCTGCGCGACCTGGCCCGCTCGGTGGCGGCAGACCTGGCCGCCCCCACCATCGAGGCGCTCCCCCCGGCCGGCGATCCCGACCGGGCGTGGACCGCGCTGCACGATTCGGGGCTGCTCACCCTGCGGGCCGACGGGGCGAGCGTGCTCGACCTCGTGCTCTGCGCCGAGGAGCTCGCCGCCACGCTGTCGGCCGCCCCGTTCGTCGGCGCCTCGGTGGCTCGCGAGCTGTGGCCCGAGGCTCCCGCCCGCACGGTGGCGGCGCTCGACGGCGACCTGGCCGCCGACGCCTGGGGGGCCGAGCGGGTCGTGGCCCTCGCCGGGGACGACGTCGGCGCCGACGTCGGCGACGAGCTCGGCGATGGCCGCCTCGTGGTCGGGCTGGCCGTGCCCGTGGGGTCCACCGCCGACCGGAGCCGGGTCGCCGCCCGCGTCGACCTGGCCGCCGCCGGGGTCCTCGGGCCTGTCGATCCCGAACGGGCGCGTCGGGCCGAGCTGGTGACCATGCTGCTGCTCGCCGCCGACCTGGTGGGGGTGGGCCGCGCCGCGCTCGACGACGCGGTCGACCACGTCGGCCAGCGGGTGCAGTTCGGGGTGCCGGTCGGCTCCTTCCAGGCGGTGCAGCACCTCGCCGCCGACGCCCACGTGCAGCTGGTCGGCGCCCGCAACGCGCTGTGGGCGGCGGCGTGGCGGCTCGACCACCAGGGCCTCGACGCCGAAGCCGCCGTGCGCCGGGCCAAGGGCCTGGCCTCCGAAGCGGGACGGAGCGCGTGCGAGGTGGCGTGCCAGATGCTCGGAGGGGTGGGCCACACCTGGGAGCACCTCGCCTCGGTCCGGCTCCGGCGGGCGCTGGTGTCGCGGGCGCTGCTCGGCGACGAGACCACCCAGTGGGCCGCGCTCGCCGGGGCGCCTCCGTCGTCGACCCCAGAGGGCCTGGCCGACCGGAGCGACGACGGCTACGACCTGCGCGACGACGAGGTCGAGGCCGGCTTCCGGCGCGACCTGCGGGCATGGCTGGCCTCCCCCGACGGCCAGCCCGGCGACCGGTGGCACGAGCGCCTCGCCGCCGGCGGTTGGGTCGTGGTGTCGATGCCGGCCGACGCGGGCGGCCGGGCCCTACCGGTGACGTGCGAGGCCATCGTCAGCGAGGAGCTCGGCGCCGCCGACCGGCCCCCTCCCCCGGCCATCGGCCACCTCGCCCACGCGCTCGCCCGGTTCGGCTCCCCCGAGCAGCGGGCCGATCACCTGGCCGGCATGATCTCGGGTGCCACCCGCTGGTGCCAGGGCTTCTCCGAGCCTGAGGCCGGTTCCGACCTGGCGTCGGTGCGCACCCGCGCCGAGCGGGACGGCGACGAGTGGGTCATCCACGGCCGGAAGATCTGGACCAGCGAGGCGGCGGTGTCCGACTGGATCCTCCTGCTGTGCCGTACCGGGGAGGCGGGTCACAATGGGTTGTCGATGCTGGTGGTGCCCACCCGCACGCCAGGCGTCGAGGTGTCCGTGATCCGCACCGCGTGGGGCTCCGAGGAGTTCGCCGAGGTCACCTTCGACGGTGCCCGGGTGCCGGCCGACGCTGTGGTGGGCGAGCCGGGTCAGGGGTGGGACGTCGCCATGTCGCTGCTGGCCGTCGAGCGGGGGCCCGCCGACATCGGCTGGATCTCCCGCTTCCGCCGAACCGCCACCCGCCTGCTCGCCGACCCGGTGGCCGGCGCCCGCCCCGACGTGGTGCGGGCCACTGCGTGGCTGGAGGCGCTGGAGGCGACGGTGGCCGCCACCCTCACCGCCCGCACCCGAGGCACCCACGACACGTCCGCCGGCTCGGTCGACAAGCTGCTGATGACCTGGGTCGACCAGTGGCTCCACTCGGCCGCCCTCGACGCCGCCGGCCTCCACGCCCTCACCGAGCCGGGCGACGACCTCGAGCTCTACCTGTGGGCGCGCGCCGCCAGCGTCTTCGGCGGCACCAGCCAGATCCAGCGCAACATCGTCGCCCAGCGCCTCCTGGGCCTCCCCCGCCGCTGACCTCCCCACCCTGGCTCACCAGATCAGGCATGACCTGACCACGTGAGCCAACGTCGAAGAAGACCCCCACCGTGGCTCACCAGATCAGGCATGACCTGACCACGTGAGCCAACGTCGAAGAAGACCCCCACCGTGGCTCACCAGATCAGACATGACCTGACCACGTGAGCCAACGTCGGGGGCCGAGGGCTACTTGGGGTCGAAGCGGATGGCGCCGTCGAGGCGGGCGACGTGGCCGTTCACGTAGTCGTTGGTGAGCAGGTGCTCGGCCAGGGCGGCGAACTCCTGGGGCTTCCCGAACCGCTTCGGGAACGGCACCTTGTCCTCGAAGGTCGTGCGCATCTCGGCCGGAGCGCCCTCCCAGGCCCGGGTGAAGATCGTGCCCGGGGCGATGGCGTTCACCCGGATGCCGACCGACGAGAGGTCGCGCGCGGCGATGACCGTCATGCCGATGATGCCGGCCTTGGCCGCGCCGTAGGCGAGCTGGCCGATCTGGCCCTCGTAGCCGGCGATCGACGCCACCATCACCACCGCACCCCGCTGGCCGTCGTCGTCGACCGGCTCGAGCTCACTCATGGCCGAGGCCGCGAACCGCAGGGTGTTGAACGTGCCGACCGTGTTGAGGTCGAGGGTGTCCTCGAACAGCTGGCGGTCGTGGGGCGTGCCGTCGCGGCCGATGGTGCGGGCGCTCTTGCGGGCGCCACCGGCGCAGGCCACGACCCCCCGCAACCCGCCCAGGTCGGTGGCCGCGGCGACCGCCGCCCGGGTGTCGTCGTCGTCGAGGACGCTGCCCTCGACGAAGACCACGGAGGGGCCCAGCTCGGACTCGATGGTCTTGCCCCGCTCGCCGTCGCGGTCGAACACGACCACGTTGGCGCCGCGGGAGGCGAAGTAGCGGACGGTGGCCTCGCCGAGGCCCGAGGCACCGCCGGTGACGAGGATGGCCTTGCCGGTGAGATCCATCAGGCGGTGGCCTTCCCGGCGAGCTCGCCCAGGCTGACCTGGGAGCGTTCGAAGCGGCCGGTGTCGTACGAGCGGATCGACACGTCGTGGCCGGCGACCTCGGCGCGCAGCGCACCGACCGTGCACCGCTCCTTCGGTCGGATCGAGTAGGGGTCGAACTGGTACCACCTCATGGCGTTCTCGTGGGTGATCTTGTCGATCTCGTCGTCGGTGACGCCGTAGCGCTCGCACGCGGCGGCGAACTCCTCGGGCGCCTGGGGCCACGACGAGTCGGAGTGCGGGTAGTCCATCTCCCAGCAGATGTTGTCGATGCCGATGTCGTTGCGCAGCTGCAGCCCGACCGGGTCGGAGATGAAGCAGGTCATGAAGTGCTCGAGGAACACCTCGCTGGGCCGCTTCCCCTTGAAGTCCTGACCGGTCCACTGGTGGTGCATGTCGTAGGTGCGGTCGAGCCGGTCGAGGAAGTAGGGGATCCACCCGGTGCCGCCCTCCGACAGGGCGACGCGGAGCGTCGGGTACTCCTTGAACACCCGCGACCACAGCAGGTCGGCGGCCGCCTGGCAGATGTTCAGCGGCTGGAGGGTGATCATCACGTCCATCGGGGCGTCCGGGGCCGTCACCGCCAGCTGGCCCGAGGAGCCCAGGTGGATGTTGAGGATGGTGTCGGTGTCGACGATGGCCTTCCACAACGGGTCCCAGTGGTCGGAGTGGAAGCTGGGCAGGCCCAGGGCGGCGGGGTTCTCGGTGAAGGTCAGCGAGTGGCAGCCCTTCTCGGCCACCCGGTGGATCTCGGCCGCGCTGAGCTCCGGGTCCCAGAGCATCGGGATGGCCATCGGGATGAACCGGTCGGGGTAGGCACCGCACCAGCCGTCGATGTGCCAGTCGTTGTAGGCCTCGACCACCGCCTTGGCGAGCTGCTTGTCCTCGCAGCCGAGGAAGAGGCGACCGGAGAAGGAGGGGAAGGACGGGAAGTTCATGGCGGCCAGCACGCCGCCGGCGCTCATGTCCTTCACCCGCTCGTGGACGTCGTAGCAGCCCTTGCGCATCTCTTCGAAGGAGGTCGGGTCGACGCCGTACTCCTCCTTGGGGCGGCCGGCCACCGCGTTGAGCCCGATGTTGGGGATCGTGTTCCCGTCGAACACCCAGACGTCGTCGCCCCGCTCGTTGCGGACGATCTTCGGCGCCTGGTCGGCGTAGCGGGCCGGCATGCGGCCCTCGAACATGTCGGGCGGCTCGACCACGTGGTCGTCCACGCTGACGAAGATCATGTCGTCGACGTTCACCGAAGTCCCCTTTCGAACGGACGAGGTTCGGATATCGTATCCAATCCTGCTCGGATGCGCCGCCCGTCACACCGGGGCGCTGGGCGAGGTGGCCAGGGCCCGCAACTCGTCCTTCAGGATCTTGCCCATCGGGTTGCGAGGGACCGCCTCCACCACCAGCACCTGCTCCGGGCACTTCATCTTCGCCAGGCCCCGATCGAGGCAGTGGGCGGCGAGGCCCGCCACGTCGAGGGCGGCGCCGTCGCGCAGCACCACGCAGGCGCACACGCGCTCCCCGGTGCGGGGGTCGGGCACGCCCACGACGCCGACGTCGACGACGTCGGGGTGGGCGAGCACCACCTCCTCCACCTCGAGGGCCGAGATGTTCTCGGCGTTGCGGATGATGACGTCCTTGAGCCGGCCAGTGATCGTCACCAGGCCGTCGGCGTCGATGGTGGCGAGGTCGCCGGTGCGGAACCAGCCCTCGTCGTCGAACCCGCCGGCGTCGAGCGAGGCGTCCACGTAGCCGAGGAACATCTGCGGGCCCTTGAGACGGAGCTCGCCGTCGACCGTGCGCCCGGTGACCCCGGCCGCGAAGCGACCGACGGTGGCACCCACGTCGGGCTCGGACGGGCTCTGGCTGGTGGCGATCGGGAACTCCGTGAGGCCGTAGGACGACACCACGCCGTTCACGCCGAAGGCCTCCCGCAGCTCCCGGCTGATCTCCACCGGCGTCGGTGCACCGCCCCCGACGCAGGCCCTGATGCCGGTGAACAGCGTGCCTCCCGACGCGACGTGGGCGTCGAGGTAGGCCCGGAAGAACGGGGTGGCCGACCCCAGCACCGTGGGGTGGAAGGCGGCCATGCGCTCCGCCGTGGCGACCCCCTCCCAGGTGTCGAAGAGCACCAGGCGGGCGCCGCCGATCAGGGCGGTGGAGAGCATGGTGACGCCACCGATGTGGGTGAACGGCCAGGCGATCGGGTACACGTCGCCCTCCCCGAACCCGACGCCGCCGACCGGGTCGACCATGCCGGTCGCCGAGGCCATCACCGACGCGTCGGTGTGGCGGCATCCCTTCGGCGCCGCGGTGGTGCCCGACGAGTAGTAGGCCCACCGGAACTCGTCGGCCGCGGTCGGCGGGGGCGGCAGCATGCCCGGGTCGCCCGCCGGCAGCCGCATCTCCGGGCCGGGGGGATCCTCGTAGTCGGTGGACCAGCACGCCAGGCCCAGCTCCGCGACCATCGCCGCGTGGTCGAAGCCTCGCCACGACGAGGGGACCACGACGAGCTTCGTGCCCAGCTGACCGGTGATGTGAGCCACCTCACGGTGGCGCAGGAGCGGGATGATCGGGCTCTGCACCAGGCCGAGCCGGGCTGCCGCGGCCATCAGCACCGGGGCTTCGAGCACGGTCGGCAGCTGCCACGACAGGACGTCGCCGGCCCGCAGGCCGAGGTCGTGCAGGCCCGCCGCGGCCACCTCGGCCGCGGTCACCAGCCCTGCCGCGGTCAGCTCGCGGCCGTGCTCGTCGGCCGCCACCACCCGATCCGGGTGCTCCGCCCCCGTGCGCGCGACCAGATCCCAGAACGTGTCCCCCATGGGCCGACACCTTCGCGCGGCGCGGGCTCGCCCCGCCGGGCGCTCCCCCGGGACGATCAGTCGCTCAGGGGATCAGTCGTCGGCGAGGACGGCGTCGACGCGGGCGCCGGCCTCCTCGAGGGAGACGTCCCACGACACAGCCAGCTCGGAGACGAGGATGCGGCGGGCCCGCACCTGCATGGCCTTCTCGGCGCTGGAGAGCGAGGACTGGCGATCGCGGAGGGCGAGGTTGCGGACCACCTCGGCGCACTCGTAGATGTCGCCCGACTTCATCTTCTCCTGGTGGTTCTTGAACCGCCGGGACCAGTTGGTGGGCACGCGCACGGAGCGCACCGCCAGCACGGCGAGGACGTCGTCGACCTCCTCGAGGGAGATCGCCGGCCGCACGCCGAGGTCTTCGGCGCGGTCCTCGGGGACCGACACCTTCAGGGCGCCACCGCGCCAGGACTCGTCACCCGCGGCCACCGACAGCTCGAGGTACTGGACCTTCTCCCCGTTGACCTCCCGCACGGTGCGGCCGATGACCTCGGCGGTGCCGTGGGCGGGGTAGATGACCTTGGAGCCGACTGCGAATTCCATGGTGTCCTTCCATGCGAGCGAGCCGTCCAGTATGGCGAGGACGGCTCGGGACGCCACCTCCGGCGACGACGACCCTCGACGGGCGCGCCACGCCCCTGAGCGGCGCCGGGGCGCGGACGAGGGTACGCCATTCCGGCCGCCGGGGAGGAACCGGTCAGCCCTCAGGGGTAGGTCGCGGGCGGCGGGTACGGGTCGTTCGGGCCTCGGCCGGCGGGGTCGAGGCCCTCCATCTGGCGCAGCAGGGCGATGCGTTCCGACAGCGGCGGGTGGGTGTCCATCATCCGCCCGAACGAGCCCATCATCCCCTGCCCCTGCTTGCGCTCGAGGGGGGACTCGATCCACAGGTGCGCGGTGGCCGCGGACGAGTGCGACACCACCGTGGTGTCGGCCTCCAGCTTCTCGAGGGCCGAGCGGATGCCGCCGGGCTCCCGGGTGAGCTCCACCGCGGTGGCGTCCGCCAGGCTCTCCCGCTTCCGCGAGAGCGCCGCCTTGAGCAGCATGCCGGCGGGCAGGGCGATGAGGTAGATCGCCAGCGACAGCACGAGGAACAGGGCCGCACCGTTGTTGTTCCGGTTGCGCCCGCCTCCTCCGAAGATGCCGATGCGGATGGCGATGTCGGCGATCACCGCGATGGCCCCGACCGCCAGCACGGCGAGGGTGGTGACGGCGATGTCGCGGTTGCGGATGTGGGCCATCTCGTGGGCGATCACGCCGCGCAGCTCACGGCGGGACATCACCGCGAGCAGCCCGGTGGTGACCGTGATGGCGGCGTGCGACGGGTTGCGCCCGGTGGCGAAGGCGTTGGGCGCCCGGTCGGACACGACGTACACCTTCGGCACCGGCAGGCCGCTGGCGATCGCCATCTGCTCCACCACCGCCCGCAGCTCGGCGTACTCCGGCCCGTCGGCCGGCCGGGCCTGCGCCAGGGTGAGCGCCGCCTTCGACGACGCCAGCCAGGCGAAGGCCAGGTAGAGGATGATCACCACGGCGATGACGCCGAGGACCACCGGCCGGATCTCGTAGGTGGTGCTGCACACCTGCCGGGCGCCGGCCGTGCCGCCCGCGCTGACGACCTTGCAGTCCTGGTCCGAGTAGGCGCCCAGCACCCCCGCCACCAGGTTGGCGACGACGAACAGCAGCAGGAACGTGCCGGCGAGGATGATCACGCTGGCGCGTCGGTTGTGCCTCTGCTCGGAGATGAAGCCGGTGGAGTCGACCATCGAGGAGGGTGCGGCCGGTCAGTCGGGGAGGTGACCGGTCAGAACTGCACCCGCGGCACGGCCTCGTCGGCCGGCGGCGCGTCGAACAGCTCTCGGTGCGGGAAGTTGCCGAGCTTGGCCACGAGCACGCCCGGGAACGTGTCGATCTTGTTGTGGTACCCCATCACCGAGTCGTTGTAGAACTGCCGCGCGTAGGCGATGCGGTCCTCGGTCGAGGTGATCTCCTGCTGGAGCTGCTGGAAGCTCACGTCGGCCTTGAGGTTCGGATAGGCCTCCTGGAGGGCGAACAGCCGGCCCAGCGCCTCGGTGATCGGGCCTTCGGCGGCCGCCGCCTCGGCGGGGGTGTGGGCCTGCACGCTCTGACTGCGGGCGGCGATGACGGCCTCGAGCGTCGAGCTCTCGTGGGCCGCGTAGCCCTTGACCGTCTCCACGAGGTTCGGGATGAGGTCGGCGCGGCGCTTCAGCTGCACGTCGATCTGCGACCAGCCGTTGTCGACCTGGTTCCGGGCCCGGACGATGCCGTTGTACGACAGCCACACGAAGCCGACGATCAGCACCACCACGACGACCACGATGATGAGTCCGATCAACTGATGCTCCCTCTCTCGCGGGCCACCCGGGGGTGGGCCACGCCGCGGTGGGCGGCGCGGGTCCAGTGAACCACCTCGAGGGCCGGCCGCGGCGGCTGGCCGGGTCGGCGGGCCTCGTCTCGGCCCGCTCGTCGCCTGTCGTGGTCCGACGAGCGGTGGCCGGCGCGGAGTTCACACGGCGGACACCAACGGCCCTGCTCCAGGGGTCAGACTGCGCCGAACGCTGAGCCCCGTACCCGACGGGGGAGCCGCCCGAGCAGCAGGAGGAGCGGTGAGCACGGGAGCGGCCCCGTCGACCGAGGAGACCGAGGACCGGCCGCGGTGGGGTGAGCTCTTCGGTCCCGACCTCCGGGCGCTGACCATCGGGCTGATCCTGCTGCTCGGCTCCAACGCGTTCGAGATCGTGGGCTCGGCCACCGCCATGCCCGCCGTGCTCGACGACGTCGGCGGGGTGGGCGCCTACGGGTGGGCCGTCGCCGCGCCGCTCGTGGCCGCGGTGCTCGCCGCGCCGTACGGCGGCCGGATGGCCGACCGGTGGGGCACCCTGCGACCTCTCGTGCTGACCGTCGTGCTGTTCGCCGTCGGCCTGGTCGCCGCCGCCCTCGCACCGTCGATGGAGACCGTGGCCCTCGGCCGCTTCCTCCAGGGGCTCGGGGCCGGCGGCTCCATGAGCCTCCAGCTGGTGATCATCGCCCGCTACGTGCCGCTGCGCCTGCGTCCGCTCATGCTCGGCGCCATCTCCGCCGTGTTCATCGTCCCCGGCCTGATCGGGCCGTCGCTCTCGGCCGCGGTCGCCGACGGCATCGGGTGGCGCTGGATCTTCGGCGGCATCCTCCCGGTCGTCGGCCTGTGTGCCCTGCTCCTCATCCCCGAGATCACCCGCCGGGCCCCGCTCGAGTCCGCGCCGGTCGGCGATCCGACCGGTGGCCCGACCTGGGGTCCGGTGCTGCTCGCGGCCGGGCTCGGGGTCGGGGTGGTGGCCGGCAGCGCCTCCGACCTGCGGTGGATGCCCCTGGCGCTCCTCGGCGCCGCCGTCGCGGTGGTCGGCGCCCGCCGCACCATGCCCGCCGGCACGTGGCGGGCCCGCCCCGGCATCCCCGCCGCGGTGGCCGTGGGCCTGGCCATCGCCTTCGCCTACCTCACCATGGAGTCGTTCCTCCCCCTGCTGCTGCGGGACCTCAAAGGCCAGTCCCTCTTCCTGGCGGGCCTGCCCCTCACCGCGGCAGCCGTCTTCTGGACCGGCGCCGCCTGGTACCAGGCCCGGCTGCGTCCCGAGCAACGGCCGCTCGCCGCCCGCATCGGGGGCTTCTCCTCCGCGGTCGGGCTGGCCGCGGCCGCCGCCCTGGTGCTCGACCCCGTGCCGTTCTGGGTGGCCTACCCCGCGACCGCGCTCGGGGCGTTCGGGTGCGGCCTGGCCTTCACCATCTGCCAGACGGTGGCCGTGGAGCTGGCCCCGCCCGGCCACGAGGGGGAGGCCACCGCCGGGGTGCAGCTGGCCAACCTCCTGGGCTCCGCCGCGGGCACCAGCCTCACCGCCGTGGTCATCGCCCACCTCGACGACCGTCTACCGCTCGCCATCGGCCTCTCCTTCCTCACCACCGTCGTGGCGGCCCTGACCGCCGGGGCCCTCGCCTCCCGGCTGCCGAGCCGCTCGCCGGGGAGGACCACCACGACGACGCTCCCGCCCGGCCCCGCCGCCCCGGCCTCGATGACGCCGGCCTCCACCGGAGGATGACCATGGACCAGCACCCCGGGCCCGTCCGCACCGTCGACCTGCGCGCCTGGCGCGAGGGCACGGCCGCGGCGCGAGCGGCCGTCGCCGCCGACCTGGACCGCTCGATGCGCGAGGCGGGCTTCGTGCTGCTCGTCGGTGAGCCGGTGCCCCCGGCGCTGGGGGACGAGCTGCGCGCCGCGGCGGCCGAGTTCTTCCACCTCCCGGAGGCCGCCAAGGAGCCGTACCGGGCCCGGGCCCTCGGCACCCGGGGGTGGGTGCCCTACGGCGCCGAGGCCAACGCCTACGCCTCGGGCGTGGCGTCCCCGCCGGACATGAAGGAGTCGTTCGTCTGCCCCACCTCCGAGCTGCCCGGCCACGAGGCGGCGATCCCGGCGGTGTGGCCCCGGGAGGTCCCGCGGCTGCGGGAGGCGGCGAACGCCTACCTCGCGGCCGTCGAGGCGCTGCACCTCGAGCTGCTGGAGCTGACCACCGTGGCGCTCGGGCTCGACGAGCCCGGCCACCTGGTGGCGCGGGCGGGCGTGCAGAGCTCGATGAACGTGAACTGGTACCCGTCGATGAACCAGGTCGGTCCCGCCGCCGAGGGGCAGTGGCGCATCGGACCCCACAGCGACTTCGGCACCGTGACGATCCTCGACCGCCAGCCCGGCCTCGGCGGCCTCCAGGTGCAGCTGCGCGACGGCACCTGGGTCGACGCGCCGTGGATCGAAGGGTCGATCTTCGTGAACTGCGGCGACCTCCTCGCCGCATGGACGAACGGCCGCTGGCGGTCGGCCCCGCACCGCGTGCTCCCGCCGGCCGAGGCGGCGCCCGACGAGTCGCTCATCTCCCTCGTCTACTTCTGCGAGACCTCGTGGGACGTGGAGATCGCACCGTTGCCGGGCCTCGACGAGCCCGACGCGTTCCTGCCGTTCAACGCCGGCGAGTACCTCCGGGCCAAGCTCGACCAGATCACGGTCGGCTGAGCCCCTGGCCCTGGCTGGCTCGTCTGACGGTGCCGGGACACCGCCGAACGAGCCACGGACGGGAAAGCACAGCGATCAGTGGCTCGTCTGGCGGTGCCGGGACACCGCCGAACGAGCCACGGATGGGAAGGCACGGCGATCTGTGGCTCGTCGGGCGGTGCTGGAGCACCGCCGAACGAGCCACGGATGTCGTGGGGCATGTCGTGAGGGGTCCCGTGGCGAGCGGTGGTCGCGGCGGACGTCGGTCGACGTCCGCGGAAACCGGTCGGCTCCTGTCACACCGCGTCGGTAGCGTCGTCCCCCATGTACGCGGTCGAGGCGGAAGGCCTGAAGAAGAGCTTCGGAGAGACCGAGGCGTTGCGGGGGGTCGACCTGGCGGTCGAGCCGGCGACGGTGCTGGGGCTGCTCGGCCCCAACGGCGCCGGCAAGACCACCACGGTGCGCATCCTCACCACCCTGCTCAAGCCCGACGGGGGACGGGCCACGGTCGACGGGGTCGACGTCATCCACGACCCCCGTCGGGTCCGGGCCCGCATCGGCGTCACCGGCCAGTACGCGGCGGTCGACGAACGCCTCACCGGGTTCGAGAGCCTCGAGCACGTCGGCCGGCTGTTCCACCTGCCGGCCAAGGAAGCCAAGAAGCGGGCCGCAGAATTGCTCGAGCGGTTCGACCTCACCGACGCGGGGAGCCGGGTGGTGAAGGGCTATTCGGGCGGCATGCGCCGGCGCCTCGACATCGCCATGAGCCTGGTGTCGCGCCCCACCGTCCTGTTCCTCGACGAGCCCACCACCGGGCTCGATCCCCGCAGCCGCCTCGGCATGTGGGACCTCATCGAGGAGCTGGTCGCCGAGGGCACCACCACCCTGCTCACCACCCAGTACCTCGACGAGGCCGAGCGCCTGGCCGACGACATCGTGGTGATCGACCACGGCACGGTGATCGCCAAGGGCACCGCCGACTCCCTCAAGGGCCAGATCGGTGGCGACCGCCTCGAGGTGAGCGTCGCCCGGGTCGACGACCTCGACCGCACCGCGGCCCTGCTCCAGGACCGGTGCGCGGTCACCGGTGCCGAGCACGTCGACCGCGACGCCCGCACCGTCACCATCGCGGTGAGCGACACCAACAAGATCGTGCCCGGGGTGGTGCGCCTCCTCGACGACGCCGACATCGAGGTCGTTGACGTGGTGGTGCGCCGTCCCACGCTCGACGACGTCTTCCTCCAGCTCACCGGCCGCCCGGCCGAGGCCGACGACGACGAAGGGGCCGAACGATGACCGCCGTGACCACCTCCGACCTCTCCCCCGCTGCGCCCGGCCGCACCCGTGAGGTGCCCCGGGGCCTGGTGTGGATGTGGCGCGACACGTGGACCGAGGCGATGCGCCATCTGCGCGCCGTGCCCCGCAACCCCGATCTGCTGATCTTCGCCACGATCCAGCCGATCATGTTCGTTCTGCTGTTCAACTACGTGTTCGGCGGCGCCATCGAGGTCCCCGGCTACGACAGCTACACCCAGTTCCTCATGCCCGGCGTGTTCGCCCAGACGGTGCTGTTCGGCTCCGCCTTCACCGGCATCGGCGTGGCCGAGGACATGACCAAGGGCATCATCGACCGGCTGCGGTCGCTGCCGATGTACCAACCGGCGGTGCTGGTGGGCCGCACGGTGTCGGACCTGTGCCGGAACATCTTCACGTTCGTGGTGATGTTCATCGTGGGCTACCTGGTCGGCTTCCGCATCGGTGGCAGCGTCGGGGCCGCCCTCGGCGCCACCCTGCTGCTGCTGTTCTTCAGCTACGCCTTCTCGTGGGTGCAGGCGTTCATCGGCCTGTCGGTGAAGTCGGTCGAGGCCGCCAACTCGGCCGGGTTCATCTGGATGTTCCCGCTGACCTTCGTGTCGTCGGCGTTCGTCTCCACCGAGAGCATGCCGGGCTGGCTCCAGACCTTCGCCGACTGGAACCCGTTCACCAAGCTCACCAACGCCGCCCGGGCCCTCTACAGCGGCACCGACCCGGGCGCCGACCTCTGGTACTCCCTCGCCTGGGCGATCGGCATCACCATGGTGTTCTCGTTCCTGGCGTCGAGGCGCTTCTCCCGCACCAGTCGCTGATCCGGCGCCGTGTCGGGCGATGGGCTCCCCGCAACCCCGCCGGGTGAGCCCGCTCAGGGCTCCTCGACGGTGAGGTTCACCGGCATCGAGCTGGCGGCGTCGGCCTCGGTCTCCTCGGCCTCCCGCACGGCCCGCCGCTCGATCTCGGCCGCCTGCTCGTCGCTCACGACCGACGCCGTGGCGCGAGCCAGCGACCGCCACGCCACCGCCGCGGTGGCCAGGCACGCCAACCCGCCCACCACGTAGGTGGCCCGGGCGCTGATCGCCTCGCCCACCCAGCCGATGATCGGACCGCCCACCGGGGTGGAGCCGATGATGGCGGTGACGTAGAGGGCGAGCACCCGCCCCCGCATGTCACCCGGAGCGTGGAGCTGGAGGGTGGCGGAGGTCATGGTGAGGAAGCCCACGCTGCCGGCCCCGACCACCACGAGGGCGACGACCATCGCGCCCATGGTCGGCATGGCGCTGGCCACGAGCATCGTCACCCCCAGGAACACCACGGCGAGGCCGAGACGCCGGTGCGTGGCCCGACCGCTGCGGGCCACCAGCACGCCGCCGAGCACCGACCCGACACCGAGGGCCGAGGAGAGCACGCCGTAGGCACCGGCGTCACCGTCGAAGGCGTACTTGGCGATGAGGGGCAAGGCGATCTGGTTCTCGTAGGCGAGCATGCCGATGACCAGCGTCATCAGCATCGGCGTGCGCAGCCGGGGGTCGGCCCACACCACCCGGAAGCCGGCCCGCACCTGGCCCTTCGTCCCCTTCGGCGCCGGCTTGGGCTCGAAGTCGGCCCGGCGCATGAGCAGGAAGGTGACGACGCAGACCACGAAGCTCAGGGCGTTGGCGAAGAAGCACGCGGCGATGCCGAGGCCGGCGATGACCGCGCCGGCGACGGCCGGCCCGAAGATGCGGGCGACGTTGTTGACCGTGGACCCGACGCCGACCGCGCCGGTGATGTCGTCGGGCCCGACGATCTCGTACATGAACGCCGACCGCACCGGCGTGTCGAACGAGTTGACCGTGCCGATGAGGGCGGCGATGACGAACAGGCTCCACACCGCGATGGCGTCGGCGGCCACCAGCAGGCCGAGCACGCCGGCGAGTAGCCCCGACAGGATCTGGGTGGTCTGGAGCATGTGCCAGCGGCTGCGGCGGTCGGAGATGGCCCCGGCGATCGGCCCGAGCACCAGCACCGGGAGGAACTGGGCCGCGGTGACGAGCCCGAGCAGGCCGCCGTTGCCGGTGAGGTCGAGCACCAGCCAGCCCATGCCGACCGTCTGCATCCACGTCCCTGCCTGGGAGACGGACTGGCCCGTCAGGTAGAGCCGGAAGTTGCGGTTGCGCAGCGACGAGAAGCCTCGGGACCTCGCCCCCGGCGTGGGGGCGGTCACCCGCCCGACACGGCGGCCAGCGCCCGTTCGAGCGCGGCCCGCTCGTCGTCGGCCAGCCCGGGATCGGCCGCCTCGCTCCAGCCGGTGGGGCCGAGCACGACGGGCACCGCGGTGACACCGCGCAGCCCCCCGAGCTCGCCGTCGAGGGCCACCTGGAGCGGGAGCCGCACCCCGTGGCCCCGGGCCAGGCCGGCCACCAGCTCGGCGACGGCGTGCGCCGTGTGGATCTCGGTGGTGTGCCCCGCGGTGAAGTGGGTGAAGAACGGCTTCACCCCGGTGCGCACGTCGACGGGGAGCGCCTCGACCCCCGCGTAGGCGGCCTCGACATCGCCCCGCTTCAACCGCTCGAGCAGCTCGGCCTTGCCCGCCCGGATCTCGTCGGGCAGCCGGTCGAGGGCCCGGCCCTCGCGCTGTGCCCGCACGACCTCGGACACCACGTCGGCGGCGACCCCGGCGACGCGCACCCCGCTCCAGACCGGCACCATGTGGTCGCCGTGCTGGCCGAGGACGAGGGCGTCCACCTGGGGCCGGCGGACCCCGAGCTCGGCGGCGAGCTCCCGGCGGAAGCGCAAGGTGTCCGACCACGCCCCGGCCCCGACGACCCGGTGACGGCCGAGGGCCTCGGCGAACACGGCCACGCCCAGCTCGACGGGGTTGGACTGCACGATCACGATCGGCGGCGCCGGGCGGGACGTCAGCGCCTCGGCGTAGGACCGGAACACCTGGGCGTTGGTGGCGGCCAGCGCGGCCCGGTCGGGCACGGCGCGGGGGTCGGTGGGCACGGTGGCCCCGGCCAGCATCACGACCACGTCGGCGTCGACCTGCTCGGGTGCGTCGGCCAGGCGGATGCTCGGCGACCGGTCGGCGAAGGCGTCGTGGAGGTCGGCCCGGAGGCCCCACAGCTCGTGGGCGCTGGGACCGCCGCGGTGGCCGACGAGCTGGAGGTGGGCCGTCGGTTCGAGCACCTCCTGGGCCAGGAGCTGGGCGGCGAGCTGGCGGCCGCACGAGCCGGCGGCACCGATGATGGCGACGTCCACGTCACGCCCTCCCGGCCGAGGCCCGCTCGGCGGTCAGGGCGGCCTCGAGGAACCGGGCCACCGCACCCGCGCTCTCGCTGCGCCAGAGGGCGACGAGGTCCAGGGGTCCGTTCTCCGGCCCCGCCCCGGCGGCGGCGAGGCGCTCGACCATCGGGGCGAACGTCGCCTGCTGGACCTCCAGCAGCGGCGCCAGCGGGAGCCCGGCGCGGCGGCGCAGCTCCAGCTTCACGAGCAGCTCGGTGCGGACGTCGCGCAGGTGGCCCACGGGCTGGTCGAGCCACCGCCGGTTGCGCCGCCGCCCCGCCGGGGTGACCCCCACGATCGTCCGCTCCCGACCTCGGCCGGGCTCGCTCCCCTTCCGGGCCACCAGGCCGGCGGCGAGCAGCTGCTCCAGGGCCCGGTAGGTGAGCGGTCGGGAGAGGCTCCAGATGCGGCCCACCTCGCCCTCGGGGGCGAGCAGCCGGGCCAGGGCCCAGCCGTGGGTGGGCCCCTCGGACGCGACGAGGGCCAGGCACACGGGTTCGGCGAGGGCGGCGTCCGGACGGGGCACGGACGGCGAGCGTACCGACCCCCGGGACAAGGGTCGTCAGCTCGTGACGACTCATAGTCAACTAGTGACTACTGTGCCTCTCGTGGACCGATCCCAGCACCGATCGCGGCGGCACCGGAGGGGGCGCGCGGTCGCGATGGCCCTCACCTTCGTCGCCGCCGTGCTCCTCGTCGCCTGCGGGTCCGACGCTCGCGACGCCGCCCCGGCCGGGGACGACGGGGCGGTCACCGGCACCGTCACCGTGTTCGCCGCGGCGTCGCTGAAGGACGTGTTCACCGAGATCTCGGAGGCGTTCGAGGCCGAGCACCCGGATGCCCACGTGACCCTCAGCTTCGGTGCGTCCTCCGCCCTCGCGGCGCAGATCGTCGAAGGCGCCCCCGCCGACGTCTTCGCCTCCGCCGACGAGGCGAACATGGCCAAGGTCGTCGACGCCGGCGGCGTCAGCGGCTCCCCCGAGGTGTTCGCCACCAACTCGCTCCAGATCCTCGTCGCCCCCGGGAACCCCGAGGGGATCGAGGGCCTGGCGGATCTGGCCGACCCGGGCCTGCTCTACGTGACGGCCGCACCGGCGGTTCCCATCGGGACCTACGCCGCCCAGGCACTGGAGGAGGCCGGGGTCACCGTGGCGCCGGTGAGCCTGGAGGCCGACGTGAAGGCCGTCGTCACCAAGGTGACCTCGGGCGAGGCGGACGCCGCCATCGTGTACGCCACCGACGTCACCGCCGCCGGCACGAAGGGCGAGGGCGTAGCGATCCCCTCCGCGCACCAGGTGGTGGCGTCCTATCCCCTCGCGGTGACGGCGGAGGCAGGCAACCGGTCCGCCGCTGCGGCCTGGGTGGCGTTCGTGCTCGGCGAGCAGGGCCGGGCGATCCTCGCGGCGCACGGCTTCGGAGCACCGTGACCGGCGCGACCGAGGTCCGTTCACCAGTCGGGGCGCGCCGCACGCGTCGTGGCGCCGGCGCCGACCGGCCCCCGTGGCCCGTCCTCGTCCTCGCCGGTGTCGCCACCCTCTTCTTCGCCCTCCCCTTCCTCGGCCTGCTGTGGCGGGTGCCATGGGGCGACGCGTGGAGGCTCCTCACCGAGGAGTCCTCGCTCCAGGCCTTGCGCCTCTCGCTCGTCTGCTCCCTGTCGGCCACGGTCCTGTCGGTCGTGTTCGGGGTCCCGTTGGCCTGGGTGCTGGCCCGGGCCGGGTTCCCCGGGCGGCGCCTGGTGCGGGCCCTGTGCGTGCTGTCGATGGTGCTGCCCCCGGTTGTCGGCGGCGTCGCCCTCTTCGCCGCCTTCGGGCGCCGGGGCGTGGTCGGTGGACCCCTCTACGACTGGTTCGGCGTTCGCATCACCTTCACCACGGTGGCGGTGATCCTGGCCGAGACCTTCGTGGCCATGCCGTTCCTGGTGCTGAGCGTCGAGGCCGGGCTCCGGGGCCTCGACCGACGGCCCGAGGAGGCGGCCCGCACCCTCGGCGCCAGCCGCTGGTACACGTTCCGCCGGGTGACCCTGCCGGCCGTGCGACCGGCCCTGGTGGCGGGCGCGGTCCTGGCCTGGGCCCGGGCCCTCGGAGAGTTCGGGGCCACCATCACCTTCGCCGGGAACCTGCCCGGGAAGACGCAGACCATGCCCCTCGCCGTGTACCTCGCCCTCGAGAGCGACACCGGCCAGGCCCTGGTGCTGTCGCTCGTGCTCGTGGCGATCTCGTTCGGCGTGCTCGTCGGTCTGCGCGACCGCTGGCTCGGCGGCGGCCCGCCGGAGGTCCGGTGACCCTCCGCGCCGACGTCGGCCTCACCCTCGGCCAGCTCGACCTGGAGGTGGCGCTGTCGGTCGACGACGGTGAGGTCGTCGCGCTCCTCGGACCCAACGGCGCCGGCAAGACCACGTTCCTGCGAGCCGTGGCCGGGCTCGTGGCGATCGACCGGGGGCGCATCGAGATCGGCGGGACGGTGGTCGACGACCCCGCCACGGGGGTGTTCCTCCCGCCCGAGGACCGAGCCGTCGGGGTCGTGTTCCAGGAGCACCGGCTCTTCGCCCACCTCACCGCCCTGGAGAACGTGGCGTTCGGCCTGCGGGCCCGGGGCGTCCCCCGCCGCGAGGCGCGGGCCCGGGCAGCAGGGTGGCTGGGCCGGCTCGGGCTTTCCGACCACGCCGGGAGCAGGCCGGCGCAGCTCTCCGGCGGGCAGTCCCAGCGGGTCGCCCTCGGTCGGGTGCTCGCCGTCGATCCCTCCCTGATCCTGCTCGACGAGCCGCTGGCCGCCCTCGACGCCACCACCCGGATCGAGGTGCGGCGGGACCTGCGCCGCCACCTCGAGGGCACCGGACGCCCCACGGTGCTCGTCACCCACGACCCCGTCGACGCGCACGCCCTCGCCCATCGGGTGGTCGTCGTCGAGGGGGGTCGGGTCAGCCAGCAGGGCGACCTGGCGACGGTGACCGCCCACCCCCGCTCGGCCTACGTGGCGGAGCTGGTGGGCACGAACCTGGTGGCCGGCGACGTGCGGGCGGGGGTCCTCACCACCCCGGCCGGGGCGGTGGTCGTCGTCCCCGGCGACGCTCCCGACGGCCCCGCCCTCGCCTCGATCCGACCCAGCGCCATCGCCTTGCACCGCCGACCCCCGGAGGGCAGCCCCCGGAACACGTGGGAGGGCCGCATCGTCGACGTCGACCGCCTGGGCGACCGGGTGCGGGTGCGACTCACCGGACCCCTCGACCTGGTCGCCGAGCTGACCGTGGCTGGCCTGGCCGCCCTCGACGCCAGCCCGGACGATCCGGTGTGGGCATCGCTCAAGGCCAGCGAGGTGGCGGTGGTGCCGGCCGACGCCGGCCCCGGCGACACAGACGGTTGCGGCGAACCGGCCGGCGAGCGGTAGGGTGGAGGCACCGGGGTCCTCGGAGAGGCGCCCCGGTGCGGGTGGCGACGACTCCGGGTACCGACCCCAGTTCGCGGTGGGTACGACGAGCACGGCGCCACGCTCCGGGTGGCGGTCCCCCGCCCCGCCCGGGAGCCGTGCGGCACGCCTCGGCCGATCGTCCAGCAGCAACGGACGCGCCGACGCCGAGGGCGGCGAACGACGAGCCGGCGAGGGGACCGGCCGCACACCGATCGTCCGCCGCTGCCACCGACCGCTCCGTCCGAGACAGCAGTCCCCACGAGGACCCACGTGCCCGATCACGACACCAGCACCGCCGAGCCCACCAGCGGCGACGGCCCCGACGCGCCCACGGGCACGATCGACGTCGAGGGGCCGCTGTTCGGTGCCCTCGTGGAGGCCGCCGCCTGGGGGGAGGCCTCTGCGGAGGACCTCGCTCTCCTGGAGGCACACAAGGCGGCCTGGCAGCGCGAGCTCGTCGACCGCCTGAACGAGACGGACGAGGCGCTGGAGCGCCTGCGGAGCCACCGTCGGAGCGATGACCAGCAAGTGCTGTCCGACCTCGAGCACGAGCAGCGCATCCTCGAGATCGCCCTCGACCGCCTCCTGGGCGTGGAGCCCGAGCCGGGTGAGCCCACCCCGGGCGTGAACGTGCTCCAGCTGTCGTGGGTGTCGGGCCGGCTGGTGGCCTGGCTCGGCGGCCCCGACGCCCTGCCCGCCACGGTGGACCAGCTCCGGCAGGCCCTGGCCCAGACCCACGCCCCCGACGACGTGTGGTCGCCCCGGGCGCCCGTGCCCCTCCCCAACGGCGACAAGGCCGTCGCCCTCGAGGCGGCCACGCCGGACGTGCTCGGCTGGCTGCTGGGCATCGGGGCCGAGGTGGAGCCCGAGGAGCTCGGACCGAGCGTCCACTGGCTGGCCCTGGTGGCGGCCTGGGCGGTCCAGCTCGTCGCCCGCGGCGCCATGGTGCCGACCCTGCGCCGGGCCCGGTCCGGCCGCAAGAACCAGAACCGCTCGTCCTACGGCGTGGCCTGGCAGCCCGCCCTCATCGACTCCGAGCACCTCAAGTCCGTCGCCGAGTCCATGCCCGGCGCCGTCGCCGCCCTCTCCCCCTCCGTCGACGGGCCGACCATGGCCCGCTCGGTGCTGGCCGAGGTGGTCGACGTGATCTGCCACAGCGCCGCCAAGCAGGTCGACGTGCCGGCCGCCCCCGACGACCCCCGCACCGCGGCGGCCGCCGCCGAGGCGTTCCTGGCCCGGCTGGACGGCACCCCGTTCGACGTGCCCGCCGGGATCGCCGGTGAGCTCACCAACGCCCTCGAGCGGTGGGCGCTGCCCGTCACCTCGAAGAGCTACCGGGCGCTGATCGTCCAGCTCGACCCGCCCGACTCGGGCGACGCCTGGCACCTCGCCGTGTTCGCGCCGGGCAAGGGCCACCAGCTGGTGCCCGTCGAGGTCGCCCTGGTCAACGCGGGCAACCAGCGCCGGGAGCTGGAGGGCAACCTGGTCCGCTTGGAGCGCCTGTACCCGCCGCTCCAGCGCCCGGGGAGCCTCCGCCGGGGCGAGGTCGTGCTGAGCCAGGTCGAGGCCTGGGACCTCATGACCGACATCGGGTCGGTGCTGGCCGACGCCGGCTTCGACGTGCGAGTGCCGGCGCTGTCGCGCAAGAAGCCCACGCCGTCGCTGCGCATGTTCTCCGACGTCGGCGGCGACACCGTGGTCGGCGCCCACCAGCTCGCCAACGTGAGCTGGACCGCCGTCTTCGACGACATCGAGCTCACCGCCGCCGACATCGCCCGGCTGGCCAAGGAGGCACGGCCCCTCGTCCGCTCCGGCGGGCGGTGGGTGGCCCTCGACCACGCCGACCTGGCCGCCGCCGCCGAGGCGCTGGCCGAGCGGGCCAAGAAGCCCCAGCTCACCGGGGCGGAGATGCTGCGCCAGGCGCTCGGCCTCGACGGCACCCCGCTGGCCGGGGGCATCAGCATCGAGGGCTCGGGCTGGGCCGCCGACCTGCTGGCCAAGGCGTCCACCGCGTCGTTGGCTCCGGCCGAGACGCCCCCCGGCTTCGCCGGCGAGCTCCGCAGCTACCAGGCCGAAGCGCTGTCGTGGCTCCGGTTCCTCGACACCACCGGCCTCGGAGGGTGCCTCGCCCTCGACATGGGCCTGGGCAAGACCCCGACGATGCTGGCCCACCTCGCGTCCACCGCCGGTGAGCGCCCGGCGCTCGTCATCGCCCCGCCGGCCGTGGTCGGCAACTGGGCGGCCGAGGCCCGCAAGTTCGTGCCCGACCTTCGGGTGGTCGTCCACCACGGCGCCTCCCGGGCCGACGAGCACGAGATCGCCGACGAGGCCGCCCGCGCCGACGTGGTCATCACCACCTACGCCACCGCCGTCCGCGACATCGAGGCCCTGGAGAAGATCGACTGGGGCCGGGTCGTGCTCGACGAGGCCCAGGCGATCAAGAACCCCGCCAACGACACGGCCCAGCAGCTGCGACGGCTGTCGGCGCACTCCCGCATCGCCCTCACCGGCACGCCGATCGAGAACGGCCTCGGCGACCTGTGGGCCATCCTCGACTTCACCAACCCCGGCCTCGTCGGTCCCCGCCCGCAGTTCATCGCCTCGCTCTCCGGCAACGGCGAGGGCGGGCGGGCCCAGGGCGAGTCGGCGCTGCGGGCCCTGAACGGCATCCTCGTGTTCCGCCGCACCAAGAGCGAGCCGGCCATCGCCGCCGAGCTCCCCGACCGCATCGACGAGCTCGACCACTGCGCCATGACCCCCGAGCAGATCGGCCTCTACCAGGCCGTGCTCGACAGCCTCGTCACCGGCGTGGCCACCGAGGAGGGCGCCGACTCCCGCAAGGGCCAGGTGCTCGCGGCGATCACCGCGCTGAAGCAGATCTGCAACCACCCGGTGGCCTACCGCGACGACGACGGCCCGCTCGAGGGCCGGTCCGGGAAGTTGGCCCGCCTGGAGGAGATCGTCGAGCAGGTCTACGACGCCGGTGAGCGGGTGCTGATCTTCACCCACTTCGCCGAGTGGGGGCAGAAGCTGGCCGACCACCTCACCAAGCGCTTCGACATCCCGGTCGGCTGCTACCACGGCGGCCTCTCCCGGGGCGCCCGCGACCAGCTGGTGACCGAGTTCCAGGCCCTCAAGGGGCCCGGGGCCCTGGTGCTGTCGCTCAAGGCCGGCGGCACCGGCCTGAACCTCACCAACGCCAACCACGTGGTGCTCTACGACCGCTGGTGGAACCCGGCGGTCGAGGACCAGGCCCGTGACCGGGCGTGGCGCATCGGCCAGACCAAGACGGTGATCGCCCACCGGCTGGTGTGCCCGGGCACGGTCGACGAGCGGGTCGAGGAGGTCGTCGCCGGGAAGCGCCACATCGCCGACCTGGTCCTGCCGAAGTCGAGCTCGCTGGGCGACCTCGATCCCACCCAGCTGCAGGCCGCTCTCGGCCTGCGCACCGACGAGCTGCTCACCGAGCAGGACGTCGAGACCGCTCAGGAGACCGCCGCATGAGCCGCTCCCGCCGCCGTCCCGCCGCCAAGAAGCAGCAGGCCGACCGGGCCGCCGCCCGCAAGTTCTGGGGCGAGGTGCCGAGCGAGGAGTCGCCGATCGTCACCCAGCCCGACGACCCGACCGCCATGGTGCTCTCGCTGGGGGCTCCGCCCCTGCGCACGGTCGAGCGTCCCGCGCAGGAGGCGTTCGCCAAGCTCTACAACCGGGCAGCCGGCATGGCCTTCGGTCTCGCCGTGGCCGCCGGGCTGGACGAGGACGCTCCCTCCGACTGAGCCCGACCTCCGGAAGGACCCGTCCCTCCGGCCGGGCCGACGACCGCTGGTGGCCGGCGGGATCGATGACGAGGAACACGAGCCCGACCCGGAAGCGCAGCGCCGGGCTCAGGTGTCGCTCAGGCCGGCGCGGCGGCCACCTCGGCGAGCAGCTCGAAGGAGTGGAGGCGGTCGTCCGGGTCGCCCACGTTGGTGGTGACCATGAGCTCCTGCACGCCGGTGCGGGCGGCCAGCTCCAGCAACCCCTGCCGCACCGTGGTCGGCGAGCCCACCACGTAGGTGGCGGTGAGGGAGCGCACGAACTCCTTCTCGGCGGGCGTGTACTGGTACTCGGCCGCTTCCTCGGGCGTGGGGGCGGGACCGGGCTTGCCGGTGCGCATCCGGAGCATCGACAGCGCCTGGGGGGCGGCGAGCCAGCGGGCCCGCTCGTCGGTCTCGGCGCACACCACGTTCACCCCGATCATGGCGTAGGGCTCGTCGAGCGACTCCGACGGGCGGAACGTCTCGCGGTAGAGGGCCAGCGCCTGCTCGGTGCCGCCTCCCGCGAAGTGGTGGGCGAAGGAGAAGGGCAGGCCGAGCATCCCCGACAGCTGGGCGCTGTACATGCTCGACCCCAGCAGCCAGATGTCCGGCCGGGTCGGGGCGTGGGGCACCGCCTTCACCGAGGCGTAGGGGTGGTCCTCCGGGAACGAGCCGTCGAGCCAGGCCACCAGCTCGGCCAGCTGCTGGGGGAAGTCCTCGCCGTCTGAGAGGCGGTCGGTGCGGCGCAGGGCCCGGGCGGTGAGCGGATCGGTGCCGGGGGCCCGCCCCAGCCCGAGGTCGATGCGTCCCGGGTGCAGCGACTCCAGCATCCCGAACTGCTCGGCGATGACGAGGGGAGAGTGGTTCGGCAGCATCACCCCGCCGGAACCGAGCCGCATCGTGCTGGTGGCGCTGGCCAGGTGGGCGATCAGCACCGCCGGCGACGAGCTGGCGATGCTGGGCAGCGAGTGGTGCTCGGCGACCCAGTAGCGGTGGTAGCCGAGCTCCTCGGCCCGGGCCGCGAGCACCGCCGACCGGCGCAGGGCCTGGCCCGGGGTGACGCCGCGGGCCACCGGCACCACGTCGAGGATCGAGAGCCGGACCGGCGCGGGGCCGCCCTCGAGCCGGAGCTCGCCCGGAGGGGTGGGTGCGTCCATGCTCACCTGTCGTCGGCCTTGGGCGGCGTCCACTCGGTGGGGATGACCCGGCGCACGATGGGCTCGAACGTCGACAGCGGCTCGCTGTCGTAGTCGGGGTCGAACGAGACCTCGTCCCAGTCGGCGCAGAAGTCGGCCGTGTACTGGTAGTAGGGGTTGTCCTTGTAGACGTCGCGGGCGTTGGGGTCGAGCCCCAGGTGCTCGCCGTAGAAGTACGTCTGGAACAGCCCGTGGTGGGCCAGCATCCAGTGGTTCTTCTCGGAGATGAACGGGTGGAGGATGGCGGCCACCACCTCGCCGTGGTTCATCGGCCCGAGCGACTCGGCCACGTCGTGGAACAGCGCGCACACGATGAGCTCGTCGTCGGCTCCGTCGCGCATCGCCCGGGTGGCCGTCTGGAGGCTGTGCTCGAGGCGGTTGATCGGGTAGGCGGCGTCGGCGCTGAGGTCGGCGAGCATGCCGATGAGCAGGTCGGGGAGCTTGCGCATGTTCTCGGTGTGCACCTGGGCGAGGACCATGTAGTCCGCGTCGGTGCCCTCGTCCATGCGCCGGAAGTGCATCTTTCCGTCGGCCACCCGAGCAGCGTACCGAGCACCTCCCTCGGCCCACCGGCTTCCAGGGCCCGGGGCGGGACGCCCGGGCCCGGGTCGCTGCCCCGGCGCGGGCGGCGGGCACCCGTCACACGGGGCCCCGCCCGGTGGGAGGAGGCCTCCCGCTCCCCTATCCTCGTTGCCTCGTGCGCTTCCTCCACGACCGACAGCCCGAGCCCGACCTCACGTTCGACGACGTGTTCATGGTGCCGGCCCGATCCGACGTGTCGTCCCGCCTCGACGTCGACCTCACCACCGTCGACGGCACGGGCACGACCATCCCCCTCGTCGTCGCCAACATGACGGCCGTCGCCGGTCGTCGGATGGCGGAGACGGTGGCCCGCCGGGGCGGCCTGGCGGTGATCCCCCAGGACATCCCCCTGGAGGTGGTCACCGAGGTCGTGGGGTGGGTGAAGCAGCGCCACCTCGTGTACGACACGCCGATCACCATGGCCCCCACCGACACGGTCGGCGAGGCCATGAACCTCATCACCAAGCGGGCCCACGACGCGGTGATCGTGGTCGAGGGCGACTGCCCGGTCGGCGTCGTCACCGACCGCGACCTCTCCGGCGTCGACCGCTTCACCGGGCTCGAACGGGTGATGTCGCGGGACTTGCTCACCGTCCCCGACTCGATCGACCCCGAGGCCGCCTTCGACCTGCTCCACGAGCGGCGGCGCCGCCTGGCCCCGGTCGTCGACGGCGACGGCCGCCTGGTGGGCATCCTCACCCGCACCGGCGCCCTCCGATCGACGCTCTACCGGCCGGCGGTCGACGACCTCGGCCGCCTGCGCATCGCCGCCGCGGTGGGCGTCAACGGCGACGTGGCCGCCAAGGCCAAGGCCCTCGTCGAGGCCGGGGTCGACGTGCTCGTCCTCGACACCGCCCACGGCCACCAGGAGAAGATGATCGACGCCATCGGGCGGGTGAAGGCGCTGGACCTCCCCGTGCCGCTCTGCGCCGGCAACATCGTGTCCGCCAGCGGTGTCCGGGACCTGGTCGAGGCCGGCGCCGACATCATCAAGGTGGGCGTCGGCCCCGGGGCCATGTGCACCACCAGGATGATGACCGGCGTCGGTCGCCCTCAGTTCTCCGCCGTGGTCGAGTGCGCCGCCGAGGCCCGCCGCCTCGGTCGCCACGTGTGGGCCGACGGCGGGGTGCGCCACCCCCGCGACGTCGCCCTCGCCCTGGCCGCGGGCGCCAGCAACGTCATGATCGGGTCGTGGTTCGCCGGCACCCACGAGTCGCCGGGCGATCTCCACCGCGACGCCGACGGCCGGGCCTACAAGGAGAGCTTCGGCATGGCGTCGGCCCGTGCCGTGGTGAACCGCACCTCCAGCGACGAGGCACCGATCGACGCCGCCCGCCGGGCGCTCTTCGAGGAAGGCATCTCCACCGGTCGCATGTACCTCGACCCGGAGCGCCCGGGCGTCGAGGATCTCATCGACGCCATCACCGCCGGCGTCCGCAGCGCCTGCACCTACGCAGGGGCCCGCACCCTCGAGGAGCTCCACGAGCGGGCCGTCGTGGGCATGCAGACCGCCTCGGGCTATGCCGAGGGCCGCCCGCTCCACCAGGGTTGGTAGCCGTCTCACGATCCCCGGTCACGGTGGCCCTGGTCACTGTGACCGGTGACCGGGCCTTTTCGCTTCACGCGAAGGTCGGCGTTCCGTAGAGTCATCCGTGTTGGCACCGGGCTCCCCCCGCCCGAGAAGCCACTTGGCCATCATCGAGATCCCCCCTCTCGACGGCCCTTCCGACGCCCCCCGCCTCCCCCCGGCCGGGGGCGTCGCACGTTTTCCGGCGCCGTCGACCAGCGACCAGCGACGGGTCGGCGCCGAAAGGGTCAGCGAGGCCGCTGCCGCTCCTCGGCGGCGTGGCCCGGCTCGAGGTCGGTGACCTCCCCCAGCCAGAGCAGCTCGTCGGTGCCGGCGGAGGCCTCCAGCGGGCGGAGGATGACACACACGTGATCCGCGCCGACGTCGAGCAGGGCGGTTCGCCGCCCGACGAAGCGGTTCTCGACCTCGTCGAGGACCGGGACCCCGTCGGGGCCGAGCGACCAGTCGCACCGCTCGAACTTGTCGGTGTCGTCACCGGTGCTCTCGCCGAAGAGGGCCGCCAGGTGGCGCTGGTCGGCACCGAGGAAGTGGACCGCGAAGGTCTCGGAGAGGGCACCGACCCGGAAGGTGTGGTTGGCCTTGGAGAGCCAGATCGCATAGGTCGACGGAGCGATGCCGCACTGGCAGTGGAACCCGACCAGGCACCCGGCCCGGGCCCGCCCGGCGGCGGTGGTGACCACCGCCATCGGGGTGTCGAGCCGCCCCATCATCTCGTTGAACCGCCCGGTCACCCCGTGGTCCACGCTCATCGCACGCTCCCCTCGTCGTCGGCGGCGTCCCGCCGCAGCAGGTATCGCAGGTACAGCTCGTCGCCCCGGCGCACCACGCCCTCGAGCGAGAACGTCGCCATCTCGGCTGCCGGCGCCGCCCGGTGGGCCATGGTGAGCGGGTCACCGCCGAACCGGGGGGCGATGGTGACGCACAGCTCGTCGAGCAGCTCGGCGAGGACGAGCTCGTCCAGCAGGGTGGGTCCGCCCTCGGTCACCACCACCTTCGCCCCTCGCTGGGCCAGCGCCCGCAGCGCCGCCGCCAGGTCGACGCCGTCCTCTCCGGCGACGATCACCTCGGCGTGCTCCTCGGCCCGGGCCCGGGCCGGCGCCGGTGCGGCGGCCGAGGTGAGCACCAGCGGCCGGGTGCCGGGGCTGCCGTCGGACAGCGGCACGCGCCAGTCGAGGTCGAGCGAGCGGCTCACGATCGCGAGGGGCGGCACGGGGGCGCGGCCGGCGGCTGCCCGCCGGTCTCGGACCTCGCTCGGCAACCGGACCGGGCCGTAGCCCTCGGCCCGCACCGTGCCGGCGCCCACCAGCACCACGTCGGCCAGGCCCCGGAGCCGCACGAACAGGGAGCGGTCCGACGCGCTGGAGAGCTCCCCCACCCGTCCGTGCCACGACAGCGAGCCGTCGATCCCGGCGACCATGTTGGCCAGCAGCCACGGGCGCCCGTCGGGCACCGGCCGGGGCGCCTCGTAGGCCTCGAACGGGTCGGTCGGCTCGGGCTGGGCGGACGGGTCGTCCTCGGTGTCAGCGGTGGGTGGCATGGCCGTGGCCTCCTACCCCGTGGTTTGCCGACTCAGAACGCCCGTGGCCCGGCCGCCCCACCCGTCCTGGCATGCGTTGTGCACCCCTACGGGTACGCAGCGCATGCCAGAACGAAGGAGAGCGGGTCGGACGCGCGGGGGCGGTGGCGCGGGGGTCCGAGAGGAGGGGACGCGGGAGGGGGACCTCAGGCGAGGTGGGTGTCGAGGAAGGCGAGGGTGCGGGTCCAGGCGTCGGACGACGAGTCCGGGTGGTACGACGCCCGCTCGTCGCAGTGGAAGCCGTGGTCCGCGTCGGCGTAGCGGACGACCTCCGCGGGGACGGCGCTGTCCGACACCACCGTGCGGACCTGCTCGACGTGGTCGACCGGGATGTGGGCGTCGAGGTCGCCGTAGAGGCCCAGCCACGGGGTGCGCAGGCTCCCGGCCGACTCGACCCCCGCCGGAAGGCCGAAGCGGCCCTCGCCGAGGCCGCCGCCGTAGAAGGTGACGGCGGCACCGAGGGCGAGGCGGGCCGCGGTGGCGAGCGCGACCGTGCCGCCCATGCAGAACCCGATGATCCCCTGGCTGGTCGCGGGCTGGCCGAGTCGGTCGAGCTCGGCCAGGGCGGCGTCCACGTCCATGGCGATGGTCTCGCCGGTGAGCACCGAGATCACCGGCCCCAGCTTGTCGAAGTCGCCGTAGCCGAACACCTGCTCCTCGCTGCGGTGGAACAGGGCGGGCGCCACCGCGAGGTACCCGGCCGCGGCGAGGTCCTCGGTGACCCGCTGGATGTGGCCGGTGAGCCCGAAGGCCTCCTGGACCACCACCACGCCTCCACGGGGCTCGCCGCTGGGCACCGCGCGGAGCGCGGCCATCGGGCCGTCGGGCGTGTCGAGCTGGATGGACTCTGCGGTCGGTGCGGGCATGGCCGCCATGTTGGTCCCCCGGAGGCCGCCGGGTGGCGACCACCGGGGCTCGCCCGAGCCCGAGCCCGATCCTGAGCCTGAGCCCGGGCTGCGGGCGACGAGGTCAGCTCCCCCGCCACGCCCGTTCGAAGGGCAGCCGCCAGGCGTAGGGCGCGATGAGCTGGTGGATGGCGTTGGGTCCCCACGAGCCCGGCTGGTAGGGCCGCACGGGCGGCGGGTTCTCGAGCAGCGGCTCGGAGAGCTCCCACAGCCGCTCGACGCCCTCGGCCGAGCTGAACAGGGTGTGGTCGCCGTTCATGGCGTCGAGGATGAGCCGCTCGTAGGCCTCGAGGATGTCGGCGCTGCGCCCCGTCTCGTGCAGGGAGAACTGGAGGCTCTGCTTGTCGAGCTTGAGGCCCGGTCCCGGGCGCTTCCCGTAGAAGGACAGGGAGAGCTTGGAGACGTCGGCGAGGTCGAAGGTCAGGTGGTCGGGGCCGGCCGACCCCACGCCGGAACCGACCGGGAACATGCTCTTCGGCGGCTCCCGGAAGGCGATGGAGATGATGCGGGCGCCCTCGGCCATGCGCTTGCCGGTGCGCAGGTAGAAGGGGACGCCGGCCCAGCGCCAGTTGTCGATCTCACAGCGCAGGGCCACGAACGTCTCGGTGTCGGAGTGGGCGGGCACGCCCGGCTCGTCCAGGTAGCCGTTGTACTGGCCCCGCACCACGTCGCTCGGCAGGATCGGCTTCATCGAGCGGAAGACCTTGTTCTTCTCCTCGCTGATGGCCTTCGACTCGAGGGTGGTCGGCGGTTCCATGGCCATGAACGCCAGGATCTGGAAGAGGTGGGTCACGACCATGTCGCGGTAGGCGCCGGTCCCTTCGTAGAACCCGATGCGGTGGCCGAGGCCGAGGGTCTCGGGCACGTCGATCTGCACGTGGTCGATGTGCTCGCGGTTCCAGATCGGCTCGAAGAGCCCGTTGGCGAACCGGAAGGCGAGGATGTTGAGGGCCGCCTCCTTGCCCAGGAAGTGGTCGATCCGGAAGATCTGGTCCTCCCGGAACGTCTGGTGCAGGCCCGCGTTCAGCTCCTGGGCCGACCGCAGGTCGGTGCCGAAGGGCTTCTCCATGATGATCCGGGAGCGTTCGGCCAGCCCGGCGGCGCCCACCAGGGCAACCACCTCCTCGGCGGCCTGGGGCGGGACGCTCAGGTAGTGCAGGCGGCGGGGCCGGCCACCGAGCTCGGCCTCGAGGTCGGCGACCCGGCGGGCGATGCCGGCCGCACCCTCCGCCATGGGGGCGTGGTGGAGGACCTTCTCGAACTCCTCCCACCGGCCGTCGCCCCCGATGCCCCGCCCGAACTCCCCCACCGCGTCGTGGGTGAACCGGCGGAAGGCCTCGTCGTCCATGTCGGCGAGGGAGACGCCCAGGATCCGACCCCGGGGAAGGAGCCCGGCCCGGTAGAGGTGGAACAGGCCGGGGAGGAGCTTGCGGCGGGCGAGGTCACCGGTCGCCCCGAAGAGCACGATCACGTTGGCGTCGACCGGGTCGATCAGCCCGGTGTCGATGTCGTGAGGATCGTTGGCGGCCATGGGGACAGCGTGGGCAGCGGAGGTTTCCCCCGCGTTTCGCGCCGAGGACCACCGGATGACCGTTGGAGGGCCGGGGTAGCGTGCGCCCGGCGCGTGGGGACGCGCCGACAGCTGATGGGGGACCGATGGACAGCTACGACGTGGAGCGCGCCCTCGCCGAGGTGGCCGAGGCGGAGGGCCTCGACGACTACGGCGAGCCGTCGTTCCGGGAGGGGCTCGACGTCCTGGCCGAGAACGTGGCCTCGGCCCGGCTCAACGCCATCGGCGAGGCCGCCTTCGACGCCTCGGTGCGGGGGGCGCTGCGCAACCGCCTGCGGGTCACCGAGTGGATGCGGACCCACCCCCGGGAGGCGGCCACGCCTCCCCCGGTCCAGATCGTGATCGTCGGGCTCACCCGCACCGGCACCACCGCCCTCAGCCACCTCCTCGCCGCCGACCCGCACAGCCGCTCGCTGCGCCAGTGGGAGGCCCAGGACTCCGTGCCGCCCCCGAGCGCGGCGGGCTACTGGTCCGACCCCCGCTATCTGGCGGCGAAGGAGTCGGGGAACCTGCTCGACCTGATCAACCCACGGTTCAAGGCGATCCACCACGACGGGCCGGAGGACGCGGTGGAGTGCGCCATCCCCCTCTCACAGCACTTCGCCAGCATCTCCCTGGTCAGCCAGTTCAACGTGGAGGGCTACGGCGACTGGCTCCTGTCCACCGACCTGGAAGGCGCCTACCGGTACCACCGCCAGGTCCTCCAGCTCCTGGGCTCGGACTACGGCGGGCCCTGGCAGCTCAAGTCCCCCGTGCACGGGTACGCCATGGAGACGGTCGCCGCCGCCTACCCCGACGCGGTGTTCGTGCAGACGCACCGCGACCCCGCCCGGTGCATCGCCTCCACCCTCAGCCTCAACGAGTGCCTGTCCGGCACCTTCACCGACCACGACGTCCGCGCCCAGGTCGCCCGCACCTGGCCGGAGTGGCTCATGGCCATCGTGGAGCGGATCGAGGCGTTCCGGACGGCCGGCGGCGACCACCGATTCGTCGACATCCGCTACCAGGAGCTGCTCGCCGACCCCCTCGGCTGCGTGCGCCGCGTCTACGACGCGGTCGGCCGGGAGATGACCCCGGAGGCCGAGGCGGCCATGACCGCCCACCTGGCCGACCACGTACAGGGCCGGCACGGCACCCACACCTACTCGCTCGCCGAGTTCGGCCTCGAGCGCGGGTTCATCGACGAGCGCCTGTCCGCCTACCGCGAACGGGTCGGGGTGCCCGTCGAGGCGGCCTGAGCCCTCAGCGCGAGCGGGGGGCCATCGAGGGCACCGCCATGCGGGGCAGGTCGACCGCCACGTCGCCGAAGCGGGGGTCGCCGCTCACCCAGTCGGCCGCTGCCTCCTCCAGCTCGTCGCGGGAGCGGGCCACGAAGTTCCAGAACATGGCAAGGCGGTCGGGGAACGGCTCCCCGCCGAGCAGCACCGCCCTGCCGCCGGCCCGTCCAGGGCCCGGGGCGACGGCGAGCTCGCCGCCGCCCGGAGCGAGGTAGGCGAGGGTGCCGGGCTCGACCACGACACCGTCGACCTCCACCGGACCGCCGAGGGCCAGCACACCGTGCTCGAACCCCTGCTCGAGGGGCAGGGTCGTGGCGGACCGGACCACGAGGTCGGCCCCGACGAGGGGCGTGTCGGCCCGGGCGGTCGACACGGCCTCGCCGAGCCGGCCCACGAGCACGGTGGCCGTCAGGTCACGGGTCTCCAGCACCGGCGGCGCCGCGTGGTGCTCGAAGGCCGCGGGGCCGTGCCGGGTCTCCTCGGGCTGGGCCACCCACAGCTGCACGAGCTGCTGGGGGCCCGAGGCCCGCGACGGGGCGAGCTCGGCGTGGACCACGCCGCGGCCTGCCGTCATCAGGTTCACCTGGCCGGGCCGGAGCGGCTGCTCGCTGCCGAGGCTGTCGTGGTGGACGAGCTCCCCTTCCACCATCCAGGTCACGGTGTGGAGGCCGATGTGGGGGTGGGGACCGACCTGCATGGTGCCGTCGGACGCGTCGAGCGGGCCGGCGTGGTCGACGAAGCACCACGCCCCGACCGTGCGCCGGGTGGCGCGGGGCAGGAGCCGGCGCACGGGGATGCCCCCGACGTCGGCCTCCTGGCCCTTGACCAGCTCCGGTGACGTCATCGGGTGCCCCGGTAGGGGCGGATGCCGTCGGCGGGCACCGTGCCGAGCCGGCCCCGCTGGAAGTCCTCGAGCGCCTGCGCCACCTCGGCCTTGGTGGTCATCACGAACGGCCCGTACTGCACGACGGGCTCCCGGATGGGCTCACCACCGAGGAGGAGGACGTCCATGGCCTGGTCGCCGGTGGCCGTGAGGGTGATCGTGTCGCCCTCACCGAACACGGTGAGCTGGCCCGAGCTGACCGGCAGGCGGTCGTCGCCCACCGCGCCGTGGCCGGAGAGCACGTAGGCCAGGGCGTTGAAGGTCGGGTCCCAGGGCAGCACCGCCTGGGCGCCCGGCGCCAGGGTGACGTGGGCGACGGTGATGGGCGTGTGGGTGCTCCCGGGGCCGGAGGCGGGCCCGACGGTGCCGGCGATCACCCGCACGAGCGCCCCGCCGTCGGGCGAGGAGGCGAGGGCCACCTGGTCCGCCTCGAGGTTCTGGTAGCGGGGCTCGACCATCTTCGAGCGCGACGGCAGGTTCACCCACAGCTGCACGCCGTGGAAGAGGCCGCCGGAGACGACCAGCTCCTCGGGCGGGGTCTCGATGTGGAGGATGCCCTGCCCCGCGGTCATCCACTGGGTGGCGCCATTGGCGATGGTGCCGCCGCCCCCGTGGGAGTCCTGGTGCACGAACGTGCCGTCGATGATGTAGGTGACGGTCTCGAAGCCGCGATGGGGGTGCCAGTCGGTGCCCCGGGGCTCGTAGGGGGCGTAGTCGACCTCCCCCATCTGGTCCATGTGCACGAACGGGTCGAGGTCGGCGTGGGAGACACCGGCGAACGCCCGGCGCACCGGGAAGCCCTCGCCCTCGTAGCCGGACGGAGCGGTGGTGACCGACCGGACCGGCCGGGACCGCACCGGCGTGCCGTCCTCCCGGGCGACGGGGACCTCGATGCGGGGGAGGGTGAGCGTGTCAGCGGTCACGGCAGGCATGGCGACTCCAGTCCAGTTCCTTGAGTGCGCAAGGATCAACCGTCCACCGGGACCGGGTATTCCCCCGCGACCGGGCCTCCTCATCCTCCTCCCCCGGGTCCCAGGTCCGCCACCAGCGGCGGCGGGCGGGCGGCTGCGGCAGACTCGGCCCATGCACGGGGGAACCATCCACGACCGGTCCACCAGGCGCGCACCACGGGAGGACCGACGATGAGCGGCCTCCTGGAGGGGCGGGTGGCGGTGATCACCGGGGCCGGCCAGGGCATCGGACGGGGCATCGCCCGCCGGATGGCCCGGGAGGGCGCCCGGGTGATGATCGCCGAGTTCAACGAGCAGACCGGCCCGGCGGTCGCCGCCGAGCTGGCCGACCTGGGCGGTGAGGGCCACTACGTGCGCACCGACGTCACCGACGAGGCGTCCGCCCGGGGCTGCGTCGCCGCCGCGGTGGAGCGGTTCGGCCGCATCGACGTGCTCGTCAACAACGCCTACACCGGCGCGGCGGGCAAGCGCCTGCGCCTCGAGTGGAAGCTCGCCGACGACCTGCGCCACGACTTCGAGCTCAACACCGTGGCCGCGCTGTGGACCATGCAGGAGGCGTTCCCGCACATGCGCGACCAGGGCGGGGGCTCGATCATCAACATCTGCTCGCTCAACGGCGTGAACGCCCACATGTACACGGCGGAGTACAACGCCTCGAAGGAGGCGCTGCGCACCCTCACCCGCACCGCCGCCGTCGAGTGGGGCCGTCACAACATCCGCAGCAACGTCATCTGCCCGGGCGCGGCCACCGAGGCCTCCAAGCGGATGGAGGCGGAGAACCCCGAGATGTTCGCCAAGATGGTCGAGGCCAACCCGATGCGGCGCTTCGGCGACCCGGAGGAGGACATCGGCGGCGCCGCCGTGCTGCTGGCCTGCGACCTGGCCCGCTACGTCAACGGCAACACCCTCATGGTCGGCGGCGGCACCCACGTGAACGGGGTGCCGTGGCGCATGGACCTGCCCGACACCCTGGAGGAGATGGGGTGAGCGCGGCCGACCAGGGCCCCCTCGCCGACGGCCTCACCCACGACCTGCCCGAGGGCATGGTCGAGTGGGTCGCCGAGGTCGGCGGCGGCACGATCACCCGGCTCGAGCGCCACGTCGCCCGGCGCGAGGCGTGGGTCGTCGACGTGACCCGACCGGACGGCTCGGTCCTCGAGGGCTTCCTGCGCCTCGACCGCCACCCCGAGCCGGAAACGTCGTCGACCTCGCTCATCCGCGAGACCAAGGTGATCCAGGCCCTGGCCGCCACCGACATCCCCGTCCCCGCCGTGCACGGGCGCAACGACGCCCTGCGCGCCACCCTCTTCGAACGCGTCCGGGGACGCTCCGACGTCGACAAGCTCGACGACCCGGCGCAGCAACGGGCCGTAATGGAGGACTTCATCCGGGTGATCGCCCGGATGCACCAGCTCGACCCCGACGAGCTCGACCTCACCCGCCACATGCCCAACCTGCCCACCACCCCGGCAGAGGCCGCCCTCAACGAGGTCGACCTCGCGCTCACCCAGTGGGCTGACTTCCTCGCCGGCTACACCGAACCGCTCATCACCTACGGGGTGAGCTGGCTGCGGCGCCACGTGTCCACCCGGCTGGCCCGGGTGTCGCTCGTGCAGGGCGACACCGGGCCGGTGAACTTCATGTTCGAGGGCGACCGGGTCACCGCCATCATCGACCTCGAGTGGGCCCACCTCGGCGACCCGCTCGAGGACATCGGCAACATCTGCGTGCGGGAGTTCTGGAACCCGTCGGGCGGTCTCGAGGGTCTCTTCCACCTGTACGAGCAGGAGTCGGGCATCCCCTACGACCGCTTCTCGGCCCAGTACTACCGGGTGCAGCAGAACGTGCGGGGCATGATCCCGATCCACTTCATCACCCAGAACGCCCACCCCCGCGAGTCGCTGGCCTGGTACCTCTGCTACCGCTACGTCGGCGACCGGGCCACCTTCGAGTCGATCGCCGAGGCGGCCGGGGTCGAGGTCGAGCGGCCCGAGCTGCCGGACGACGACGACGGCGGCCGCGACGTCGTGGCCGAGGCCGCGGTCTGGTCGCTCGAGCACGACGTCCGCCCCGCCCTCACCGACGCGTTCGCGGCGTCCCGCGCCCGGGACACCGAGCTGCTCATCCGCCTGATGGACCGGCGCCGCCGCCACGGCGCCCGCCTCGACGAGATCGAGTGCGACGAGCTGGGATCGCTGCTGGGTCGGAGGCCGGCGAGCCGGGCCGAAGGGATGGCCGAGCTCGACGCCGCCATCCGGGCCGCGGCCCTCCCCGACGAGGCCGTGATCACCTACCTCACCCGCCGCACCTACCGCGACGAGTGGCTCCACCTGCCGGCGGTGTCGCTCTACCCCGAGCGCCGCTGGTCCCCCCTCGACGCCTGAGGCGGCGGCGTCGCCGGTCGATCTCGGCGCCTCGGCCCCCCCCACCATCCGGTCCTGTCGCGTTCTGGGACGCTCGCGGGTCCAGGACGGTGACAGGAACGGGGTGGCGGGTGGGACGAGGCGGTCGGCCTGGGATCAGGCCTCGGCGATCTCGACGCCGGCGAGGGAGCCCTCGCGGCGCCACCCCTCGAGCAGGCGGGCGTAGTCGAGCATGCTGCCCATGTAGGGCGAGTTGCGGGCCGCCTTCATCGAGGGCTCACCCTGCTCGTTGTTGAGGTAGCCGGGGGTGCACGAGGCGTTGTAGACGGCCAGACCGCCCACCATCGTCATGAGCAGGTTGAACCACTCCTCCTCGGCCTCGGTCGAGGCCTCGATGGTGGCGATGCCCTCCTCCTCGCAGGTCTGGATGAGCTCGGCCACGTGCTTCGAGGTCTCGGTGAGGTAATGGGCGAAGTTGGTGCCGAACGCCCCCTGCACCGTGCTGATCATCATCAGGTTCGGGAAGTCGTGGGTGAGCACCCCGTGGAGGGTGTGAGGGCCCTCGGCCCACGAGTCGCTCATCGACACTCCACCCCGGCCCTTGGGATCGAAGCCCAGGCGGTGGTGGTAGTCGGTGGTGACCTCGAAGCCGGAGGCGAACACCAGGATGTCGACCGGGTACTCGACGCCGTCGACGATCACACCGGTCTCGGTGATCTGGTCGACGCCGCGCCCGTCGGTGTCGACCAGGTGCACGTTGGGGCGGTTGAACGCCGGCAGGTACTCGTCGTGGAAACAGGGCCGCTTGCAGAACTTGCCGTACCAGGGCTTCAGCTTCTCGGCGACCTCGGGGTCCTCGACGATCTCGTCGACCCGGTCCCGGATGGCCTGCATCTGCTCGAAGTCCTCGCGCTCGAAGTACTCGGCCTCGGCCTCGTCCTTCGGGATCTGGCGGGTGTCGACCCAGAGCATCTCGGTCCACTTGTCGCCCACCATGTTCTGCTCGGGCTGGGTGCCCGTGACCGCCATGGTGAAGTTCTCGATGCGCTCCTTCTGCCAGCCCGGGGGCAGGCTCTTGAACCACTCGACGTCGGTCGGGCCCTGGTTGCGCACCCCCACCGCGGCCGGAGTGCGCTGGAACACGAACAGCTCCTTGGCGGAGCGGGCCACGGCCGGCACCACCTGCACCGCGGTGGCGCCGGTGCCGATGACGCCCACGACCTTGTCCTCGAGCTTGTCCATGTGCTCGTAGGGGCCGCCGCCGGTCTTGGAGTAGTCCCAGCGGCTGGTGTGGAACTTGGCACCGGTGAACTTCTCGATGCCCGGGATGCCCGGCAGCTTGGCCTTGCTCAGCACGCCGCCGGCGACCACGACGTACTTCGAGGTGAGCACGTCGCCCCGGTCGGTGACCGTGGTCCACCGCTGGGTCTCGTCGTCCCAGGTCATCTCGGCGACCTCGGTGTGGAACAGGGCACCGTCGTAGAGGTCGAAGTGGCGGCCGAGGAGCTGGCAGTACTCGAAGATCTCGGGCGCGTAGGCGTACTTCATGGTGGGCATGAAGCCGGTCTCCTCCAGCATCGGGAGGTAGACGTAGGACTCGACGTCGCACATGCAGCCCGGGTACCGGTTCCAGTACCACGTGCCGCCGAAGTCGCCACCCTTCTCGACGATGCGGAAGTCGGTGATGCCCAGCTTGGTGAGGTTGGCGCCGGTGAGCATGCCGCCGAAGCCGCCGCCCACGATGACGACCTGGGTCTCCTCGACGATCGGCTCGCGCTCGATGTACGGGGTGTACGGGTCGTGGTCGAACTCCTCGTACTCGCCGCTGAGGTCGTGGTACTGGGCGTTGCCCTCGGGGCGGAGGCGCTTCTCCCGCTCGATGCGGTAGCGCTCGCGGGCCTCCTCGAGGGAGATGTCGTGGTCGCTCATGGTGTTCCGTCCCCCCAGGGGTTCGTAGTAATGGCGGCCATTGTTACACCGGGCCCGCGAACGCACCACCCCCGCCACGGAGAATGTGACGAACGTCCCGGGGATCAGGACCGCCGGGCCGCGGCCGCAGGACGAGTCCCTCGCCACCGAGCGGCTCCGGCTGGTGCGCGGCAGCGACCTGCTGGTCGAACGGTGGCCGGCGGCCCGACCCGCCTGCGCGGGCCGGGCGCGCGCCTACCGGAGGTCGAAGCGGTCGGCCTCCATGACCTTCGTCCACGCCGCCACGAAGTCCCGCACGAAGCGGGCCTCCGACCCGGACTCGGCGTAGATCTCGGCCAGGGCCCGCAGCTGGGAGTGGGAGCCGAAGACGAGGTCCACGTCGCTGGCGGTCCACCGCAGCTCGCCGCTGGAGCGGTGGCGTCCCTCGTAGAGGTGCTCCTCGGTGGAGGGCTTCCAGACGGTGTCCATGCTCAGCAGGTTCACGAAGAAGTCGTTGCTGAGCACCCCGGGTCGGTCGGTGAAGACCCCCGTCGGGGCCTGGCCCACGTTGGCGTCGAGGGCCCGCATCCCGCCGACGAGCACCGTCATCTCCTTGGCGGTGAGGCCGAGCAGGTTGGCCCGGTCGACGAGGAGCGTCTCGGGCGGGAGCTTCTCCCCCGGCTTGATCCAGCTGCGGAAGCCGTCGGCACGGGGCTCCAGCACCGAGAACGAGTGGACGTCGGTCTGCTCCCGGGTGGCGTCGGTGCGGCCCGGCCGGAAGGGAACCTCCACGCTGTGCCCGGCGGCGCGGGCCGCCTCCTCCACCGCCGCACCACCGGCCAGCACGATGAGGTCGGCCAGCGAGATCTGGGGCCCGCCGACGTGACCCGCGTTGAACTCGGCCTGGACGCCCTCGAGCACGCCGAGCACCTCGGCCAGCTGGGCCGGCTCGTTCACCTCCCAGTCCTTCTGGGGCTCGAGGCGGATGCGGGCTCCGTTGGCCCCGCCCCGCTTGTCGGTGCCGCGGAAGCTGCTGGCCGAGGCCCAGGCGGTGACCACCAGCTGCCGGGTCGAGAGTCCGGAGGCGAGCACCGCCCGCTTCAGCTCGGCGATCTCGTCGGGGCCGACCAGCGGGTGTTCGACCGGCGGCACCGGGTCCTGCCAGATCTGGGGCTCGGGCACGTACGGGCCGAGGTACCGAGAGACCGGGCCCATGTCGCGGTGCAGGAGCTTGTACCAGGCCCGGGCGAAGGCGTCGGCCAGCTCCTCGGGGTGCTCGAGGAACCGCGTGGTGATCGGGCCGTAGACCGGGTCCATGCGCAGCGCCAGGTCGGTGGTGAACATGATCGGCGCGTGCCGGCGGTTCGGGTCGTGGGCGTCGGGCACCAGCTCGGCGGCGGCCGGGTCGGTGGGGGTCCACTGCCAGGCCCCCGCCGGGCTCTTCACCAGGTCCCAGTCGAACCCGTAGAGGTTCTCGAGGAACCCGTTGTCCCACCGCGTCGGGTTGTTCGTCCAGGCCCCCTCGAGGCCGCTGGTGACCGCGTCGGCGCCGACCCCGGTGCCGTAGCCGTTGGCCCAGCCGAGGCCCTGGGCGTGCACGGGGCACCCCTCGGGCTCGGGGCCGAGCTGGTCGGCCGGGTGGGCGCCGTGGGCCTTGCCGAAGGTGTGGCCGCCGACGATGAGGGCGACGGTCTCCTCGTCGTCCATGGCCATGCGGGCGAACGTCTCCCGGATGTCCCTGGCCGCGGCGAGGGCGCTGGGCTCGCCGTTCGGGCCTTCGGGGTTCACGTAGATGAGGCCCATCTGCACCGCGCCGAGCGGGTCGGCCAGCTGGCGGTCGCCGCTGTAGCGCTCGTCGCCGAGCCACGTGTCCTCGGGCCCCCAGAAGATCTCCTCGGGCTCGTAGATGTCCTCGCGGCCGAAGCCGAAGCCGAAGGTCTCGAAGCCCATGTCCTCCAGGGCGACGTTGCCGGCGAAGATGATCAGGTCGGCCCACGAGAGGGCGTCGCCGTACTTCTGCTTCACCGGCCACAGCAGGCGGCGGGCCTTGTCGAGGCTCACGTTGTCGGGCCAGCTGTTGAGGGGGGCGAACCGCTGGGCGCCCTGGCCGCCGCCGCCCCGCCCGTCGTGGATGCGGTAGGTGCCCGCCGCGTGCCAGGTCATGCGGATGAACAGCGGCCCGTAGTGGCCCCAGTCGGCGGGCCACCAGTCCTTCGAGTCGTGCATCACGGCGACGATGTCGCGCGTCAGCTCCTCGACGTCGAGCGCGGCGAACGCCGCCGCGTAGTCGAAGTCCTCGCCCCGCGGGTCGGGTCGGGGCTCGTGCTGGCGCAGCGGCGTGAGGTCGACCTGCTCCGGCCACCAGTCGCGGATCGTCCGCGGCCGGTGCGGCTCGGGCTCGGGGGCGGGGATGGCTGGGTTCTCGCTCTCGGACACGCGCAGGTCCTCCCTCTCGCACAGGCGCCCGCCGACCTGGCGGACCCCCCTCCGGCGCCGGGACGCGCCTCATGCGGTGCGGCCCCGTCACCGCGGAGGGTACCGACATCGCGCTCGCCGTGAGCCGCCGCACCGATCGCGCCCGGTGCAGCCAGGCACCGGACGTCCGGTCGGCCGGCAGGTGGAGGGACACGGGCGCGACCCCCCTACGGTGCGCCCCATGCGCCTCGTCCTCGTCCGCCACGGTGACGCCTTCGCCGGGTTCTCGGGCGTCATCGGCGGCCCGCTGGGCTGCGCCGGTCTCACCGACCTCGGCCGCCGCCAGGCCGAGGCCCTGCGCGACCACCTCGCCGCCACCGGACGGGTGCGGGCCGACGTGCTGCTCGCCAGCACCATCCCCCGGGCGGTGGAGACGGCGGAGATCATCGCCCCCGGGCTGGGCCTCGAGGTGCACGGACGCCATCCCGACCTCTGCGAGATCGGCACCGGCGAGGCCGACGGGCTCGAGTGGGCCGAGTACGCGAACCGCTACGGCACGTTCGACATGGAGGCCGAGCCCGACCGGGTCTTCGCCCCCGAGGGCGAGAGCTGGAACGGGTTCCACGCGCGGGTCGGTTCGATGTTGGCCCGCGTGGCCGTCGAGCACGCCGACCAGACCGTGGTGGCGGTCTGCCACGCCGGGGTGGTGATGGCGTCGCTGCGGGTCCTCCTCGGGGTTCCGCTGACCGGCTCCCCGACCCGGATCCAGCCCTCCAACACCGGGCTCACCGAGTGGGAGCACGACCCGGAGCGCGACCGGTGGACCCTCCACGGCTTCAACGAGGCCGTCCACCTCCTGACCCTCGACCGCCAGGCGACCCGACTGACCCGGCGTCTGGGCGCTCCTCCCTCCGGAGAGGGACAGGAGATGGCCGATGAGAGGTTCACCGTCGACAGCGCCCGGAGGGCGGCCGCCGAGGACGATCTCGACCGCTGGGTCGCCGAGTTCCTGGCCAGCCCAGGCAGCGACAACGTCGAGCTGGGCCGGCTGCTCGCCGACGGGCGCCGCTGGCTGGGGCCGGTCGAGGTGTCGATCCACGAGCTCCACCGCCTCGCGGGTCCCCCGGGAGAGCCGGTGCTGTGCGCCGTCGACGACGACTGGTGGCGAGACGACGTCGAGGACCTGGCCGAGAAGGTGGAGGACGGGTGGGAGCCTCCCCCGCTCGTGGTCACCTACCAGGACGGGCGGCTGGTGCTCGAGGACGGCAACCACCGGGTCGAGGGGCTCCGCCGGGCCGGGGACCAGGAGGCGTGGGCCGTGATCGGCGTTCTCGGTGATGACGACCTCGAGGCGGTCACGGCGCGGGTGGCACGCGGGCACTGACCCGACGTGTGCCGATCGTCACCGAACTGGCACGCAGACCGACCTGCGCGCGGCGTGCGACCTCTGTACCGTCTGTGACCGGCCCTGGGCGGGGGCCATCTCTTCTCCGCGCGATGACCCTCACCTCCCCCCAGGACCACCCCGAGACGGCGGCACCAGCCCCTGGCCCGACCGTCGGCTACATGCCGGCGCTCGACGGCCTGCGCGCCCTCGCGGTGATGGTGGTGGTCCTCTACCACGGCGACGTCGCCGCCCTGCCGGGCGGGTTCCTCGGCGTCGAGGTCTTCTTCGTCATCAGCGGCTACCTGATCACCGCGCTGCTGGTGGCGGAGCGCCGCCGCACCGGTGGCACCGCCTACCTCCAGTTCTGGGCCCGACGGGCCCGACGCCTGCTCCCCGCCCTGTTCGCCCTGGCCGCGGCAGTGGCGACGTGGTGGCTGCTCTTCCACCACGACGAGGTGGCGACGATCCGCGGCGACATCGTCGGCTCGCTCACCTACGTCACGAACTGGTACCAGATCGTCGTCCAGCAGTCGTACTTCGAGGCCATGGGCCGGCCCTCGCCGCTGCGCCACCTGTGGTCGCTGGCGGTCGAGGAGCAGTTCTACCTGGTCTGGCCGGTGGCCCTGGCCGGGATCTGGCGCCTCACGGGCGGCCGGCGGGCCCGCATGGCCTGGATCACCCTGGGCCTGGCGGTGGGCTCGGCGGTGCTGATGATGGTGCTCTACTCGCCGGGCGACGACCCGTCGCGGGTGTACTACGGCACCGACACCCGGGCCTCCGGGGTGCTGCTGGGCGCGCTGCTCGCCATCGTGGCCCCGCCGTGGCGGATGCGGTCGGCGATCTCCAGCGGCGCGGCGCGGTCGATGGAGCTCATCGGGCTGGTGGGCGTCGCCGGCATCGTGCTCATGGTGTTCCGGGTCAGCGAGCTCGACCCGTTCACCTACCAAGGCGGGTTCCTCCTCCTCGACGTGCTCACCGTCGCCGCCATCCTCGCCCTGGTCCACCCGTGCGGCACCGTGTGGCGCCGGGTGTTCTCGTGGGAGCCGCTCCTGTGGATCGGGCGCCGTTCCTACGGCATCTACCTCTTGCACTGGCCGATCTTCGTGCTCACCCGGCCCGGTGCCGACATCGACCTCGACGGCCTTCCCCTGCTCGTCCTGCGCCTCGCCCTCACCTTCGCGGTGGCCGAGCTCTCCTACCGCTACGTCGAGATGCCGGTGCGCAACGGCGCCCTCGGCCGCTGGTGGGCCCGCCGCGGCGAGCCCGGGGGCCTGCTCCCGCCCGGGGCCCGCAAGGCGGTGGCCATCGGCGCCATCGGCGCCGTCACGGTGCTCGCCGTGGCCGTCACCACCGCCCCCCGGGTCGACCAGCTCGAAGGCGTCGACCTGGCCGGGGTGACCACCGACGAGCTCGGGAACCTGCTCGACGACACCACCCTGCCGCCGACCACCACCACCGCGCCGCCGGAGACCACCACGACGGTGGCCCCGGTCGACACCACGCTCGCGCCGCCCACCACCGCCGCCCCGCCGCCTCCGCCGCCCCCGGCGCCGGGCGTGGGCGAGTCCACCATCGCCATCGGCGACTCGGTGCTGCTCGGGGCCCGCAGCGCCATCCGCGACGCCCTCCCGGGCATCACGGTCAACGCCGAGGTCGGACGCCAGTTCAACGTCCTGCCCTGGCTCATCCCCCAGCTGTCCGAGATCGGCGCCCTGCGCCCCAACGTGGTGGTGCACCTCGGCACCAACGGCCCGCCCACGGAGTCGGACCTGGCGAAGGTGCTCGACCAGCTGTCCGGGGTGCGGCGGGTGGTGCTGGTGAACACCAGCGTCGACCGCTCGTGGCAGGACACCACCAACAGTCGGATCGCGGCGGCCGCCGCCGGGCGCCCCAACGTGGTGGTGGCCGACTGGCACGCCGTGTCCGCCGGGCACCCGGAGTTCTTCGTCTCGGACGGGGTCCACCTGACCCGGGAGGGCGGCGCCGCCTACGCCGCCCTGATCGCCGGCCTGCTCACCTGACGGGGTTCTGACCCGCCGCCGGCCCGGGTAGGAGGGCGCCGGCGCCGAGCGTGCGCCGGAGGGAGCCGACCGCCGGAGATGCGCACCACAGGGGTCATCACCCGATCCGAGGCGCTCGCTCCCCACGACCACGTCGCCTGGGTCTACGTTCGACCCGACGCCTTCGTCGCCGCCGCCCGGGCCTTCCTGCGGGAGGGCGTCCGCCGGGGCGAGCGCATCGGGTACGTCGGCGGCGTCGGCACCGACGCCATGGAAGCGGAGCTCCGGCGGTTGGCCGAGGAGGAGCGGGCCTCCGCCTTCGTCGAGGACCTCGGCGCGATGTACCAGGGGGGTACTCCGAACGCCGAGCGGCAGGTCGCCTTCTACGGCGAGGCCACCCGGGACGCGCTCCGAGACGGCCACACCGGCCTCCGCGTCGCCGCCGACTGCACCCTCCTCGTGAGCGACGAGGTCGGCGCCCAGGCGTTCGCCCGCTACGAGCACCTGATCGACCGCGAGATGGTCACCCTGCCCTTCACCGCCACGTGCGGCTTCGACCGCTCGGTGCTGGGCGAACGTGTGGCCCGCCTGGCGTGCCTCCACCCGGCGACGAACCTGGAGGGCTCCAGCTTCGGCGTCTACGCCTGCGGTCGGCACCGGCTCGGACTGTGGGGCGACATCGACGCGGGCAACGAGGTCGAGCTCGACCTGGCGTTGGAGCGGGCCGGCTGGCCCGCCCTCCTCCCCGCCGACATCGACGCCACCGGCACCGGCTACCTCGACCACCACGCGCTGTCCGTGCTCCAGCGCCGTCTGGTCGACGCCGACGCCACGACCCGGTTGCGGACCCGCCAGGAGATCGTGCGCCGGCTGGT
>Ga0164243_10000871_pt1 | contig 52754 bp, 54 predicted proteins | sample OricompcompostOP_FD_108781 | JGI IMG/M metagenome (GOLD analysis project Ga0164243, IMG submission 108781) | Organic Plus compost microbial communities from Emeryville, California, USA - Original compost - Organic plus compost (OP) | ecosystem: Engineered > Solid waste > Mixed feedstock >... | reverse complement strand
TTCCACGGTCACGGCGAGCGACTCGGGCTTGAGGCGGCGTCCCTCGCACGCGGGGCACGGCACCTCGATCATGTACTCCTGCAACTCCATGCGAACGGTGTCGGAGTCGGACTCCTCGTAGCGCCGTTCGATGTTGCGCAGGACGCCCTCCCATTCGATCGCGTCCTTGGTGCCGCGCTTGCCGCCCTTGTCGCCATGGAGCACCGCGTCGCGCACGGTCTTCGGCAGGTCGCCCCACGGCGTGTTGAGATCGAACTTCAGCTGACGCGCCAGCGCCGGAAGCACGATCTTGCGCAGATAGCCCGACGGCTCGCCCCACGGGATGACCACGCCCTCGAGGATCGAGATGCGCGGATCGCCGAGAATGAGCTGTTCGCTCACCCGGCGCGTCGTGCCGAGTCCACCGCAGGTCGGGCAGGCGCCGAAGGGAGAGTTGAATGAGAAGTGCCTGGGCTCGAGCTCGGGGAGCGAGATGCCGCACGTCGGACAGCCGTAGCGCTCCGAGAACAGCTCGGTCGACCCGCGCTCGGCGTTCGAGACCTCGACCACGCCGTCGGCCAGCTTGAGCGCCGTCTCGAGCGAGTCGCTCAACCGGCCGCGATCTTCGGCGCGCACCGTGAGCCGGTCGACGACGACCGAGATGTCGTGATTCTGCCGACGATTGAGCTTGGGCGGGTTCGCGACTTCGATCAACTCGCCGTCGACGTACGCGCGAATGAAGCCCTGCTTGCGCACCGTCTCGAACAGATCGCGGAACTCGCCCTTGCGCCCCTGCACGAGCGGCGCGCGCACCTCGATGCGCGTGTCTCGCGCCCAGGTGAGCACGATGTCCGCGATCTGCGCGGCGCTCTGCCGCTGGACGGCGCGGCCGCAGCTCGGACAGTGCGGCGTTCCCGCGCGCGCCCACAGCAGACGCAGATAGTCGTAGATCTCGGTGACGGTGCCGACCGTCGAACGCGGATTGTGTCCGGCCGTCTTCTGCTCGATCGATATGGCCGGTGACAGCCCCTCGATCGAATCGACGTCGGGCTTCTCCATCAAGCCGAGGAACTGCCGGGCGTACGCGGAGAGCGACTCCACGTAGCGGCGCTGCCCTTCGGCGTAGATCGTGTCGAAGGCGAGTGACGACTTGCCCGACCCCGAGAGGCCGGTGATGACGGTCAACTGATCGCGCGGGATCGTGACGTCGATGTTCCGGAGATTGTGCTCGCGCGCGCCGCGAACGATCAGCGAATCCTCTGCCATAGCCCGCGAAAGCTGCGGGCCGGACCGGCATGAAACAAGGATGCTATATTCCCTGCCCATGCCACACACCGATGCCATCGTGGTACTGACGACGGTCGCGTCCGACGAAGAGGCGGTGACATTCGTGCGCGCACTCCTCGACCGCCGGCTCATCGCCTGCGGGACCCTCTTCCCCGCGGCGCGCTCGCTCTACCGGTGGCAGGGCAAGGTGGCCGACGAGCAGGAGATCGTCGTGCTCCTCAAGACCCGCTCGGCTCGCCTCGACGCGTTGCGTGCGGCGTTCGACGAGCTACATCCCTACAAGGTGCCCGAGCTGCTGGCGCTCCCCGTCGAAGCCGGGACCGAGAAATACCTCGACTGGATCAACGGCGAAACGACCCTCGCGTTGACCTGATACTGTTGCTCCTGCCTTCCGCCCTTCGGCTTACCCGGCCGAAGCCGCCACGGCCGGCCCATACGTTCTCACGCATTCCTGGCAGCAACCGATGACCGTGAACGAAAGCGACGCCGACGCGCTCCTCGAGCTCGGAATTTCCCTCTGCCGCCGCGCTCGGTGGCGCGAGGCGATCGAGCCGTTGCAGCGCGCGATCAGCCTCGACCCCAACAAGGCCGCCGCGCACTACCAGCTCGGCGAATCCTACAATCAGACCGATCGCCTGGCGGAAGCGCTCGAGGCGTACGAGACCGCGGCGCGCATCGATCCGGACCACTGGCGCGCCCTCAAGGGCATCGGCGTGGTGCTCGACCGCATGGGCAAGCCCGAGGCGGCGACGCTCGCCTATCAGCGCGCCAAGGACGCCCAGAAGAAGTAGATGAGCAGACGCGCGATGGTCGGTGGGGCGATCATCGTCGCCTGGCTCGCGGGCCTCGCGCTGCTCGTGCGACGCGAGCTGTTCCGCCCGCAGGTCGAACGGCTCGCCGAAGCCGCGATGCGCGTGACGCCCGGCGCCGTGTTCTATGGCGTCATGCAGGGCGACCGGCAGGTCGGCTTCGCCTCGTCGACGATCGACACCGCCGAAACCTCGATCGCCGTCACAGACTACCTCGTCGCCGATCTCCCGGTCGGCGGCAGGGCGCGCCGGACCACGGCGCGCTCGACGACGGTCCTCTCGCGCGCCCTTCGCGTCCGCAGCTTCGAGATCGAGTTCGCCGGCGAGGGCGCTCCGCTGCACGCGACCGGTTCCGTCGACGGCGACACGCTGCTGACGCTCCAACTCGACATGAACGGCGCGAAGGGGGAACCGCAGCGCATTCCACTGACCGGCCCCGTGCTCCTGCCGACTGTCGTCCCGCTCGCGCTCGCCCTCGGGGAGTCGCCCGAAGTCGGCAAGCGATACACGCTGCCGGTCTTCGATCCGACGACGATGCTGCCGCGCGACGTGGGCGTCGACGTGAAGGCCGAATCACTCTTCGTCGTGAACGACAGCGCCGCGTTCGATGCGGCGACGAGAACGTGGCGCGGCATCACGCCGGACACGATCCGCGCGTGGCGCGTCGACGGCGGCGGCACGGGTTCGATCGGCGGCTGGGTCGACGAACAGGGGCGCATCGTCTCCACCGAAGTGCTCGGCTTCGCCCTTCGTCGGCTGCCCTACGAGGTCGCATTCGAGAACTGGCGAAACGACTCCACGCACGTCGCCGTCTCCGACGATCACGATGTCCTGGAGACGACCGCGATCGTCGCGAACAAGCGCATGGACCGGCGCGTCGAGTCGCTTCGCCTGCGGCTGTCCGGGGTGGATCTCTCCGGCTTCGACCTCGAGGGCGGCCGACAGACGCTCGAGGGCAGCGAACTGGCGATCCGCGCACTGCCGCCCGCCGCGCTCGAGGCCAAGTGGACCCTCCCGCGGAAGCCGCCCGGCGTCGACCCGAAGTACCTCGCGCCCGAACCGCTGATTCAGAGCAAGGACGACGACCTGTTCCTGCTCGCGTACCAGGTGCAGAACTTCCAGCACGATCCGCGCGTCGTGGCCGAGCAGCTCAATCGATGGGTGCACGATTCGATCGCGGCGCGTCCGGCCTTTGGGATCCCCAATGCACTCGAGGTCCTCCGCACCCGCGCCGGGGACTGCAACGAGCACACACAACTCTACGTCGCGATGGCCAGGGCCATCGGGCTTCCGGCGCGGGTCGCGTCCGGGCTCGCCTACGTGGACGGGAAGTTTTACTACCACGCCTGGCCGGAAGTCTTTCTGGGTGATTGGGTCGGCGTCGACCCCACGTTCGGTCAATTCCCGGCCGACGCCGCTCACCTGCGTTTCACCATCGGCGGCCTCGATCGGCAAACGTCTCTCCTCCGCCTGATGGGCAACCTGAAGATCGATGTACTCGAGGTGAACGGCGCGACGCGTCCCAACGCGATGCGCTGATGATCCAGCTCACCAATCTGGTGAAGCGGTACGGCAGCTTCACCGCCGTCAATTCGATCAGTCTCGAGGTTCCGCGCGGCGAACTGTTCGGCTTTCTCGGCCCCAATGGCGCGGGTAAGACCACTACCCTGCGGATGATCGCGGGCATCCTGCGGCCGACGAGTGGTACCATCCGGATCGGCGGCATCGATCTCGTGGCCGATCCGATCGCCGCGAAGAGCCGGCTCGGCTTCATTCCGGATCGTCCGTTCATCTACGAAAAGCTCACGGGGGCGGAGTTTCTCCGGTTCGTGGCCGGCCTGTACGACCAGGAGGGCCCGCAGGTCGAGCATCGCGCGCGCGAGCTGCTCGCGCTCTTCGATCTCGAGGAGTGGCGCGACGAGCTGGTCGAGAGCTACAGCCACGGCATGCGCCAGAAGCTGATCATCTCGAGCGCGTTCGTGCACCGGCCCGCGGTGATCGTGGTCGACGAGCCGATGGTGGGCCTCGACCCGAAGGCGGCGCGCATCCTCAAGGATCTGTTCCGCGAATACACGAACCGCGGCCACACGATCATGATGTCCACGCACACGCTCGAGGTCGCGGAGTCGATGTGCGATCGCATCGGGATCATCCAGGGCGGTGTGATTCGCGCCCTCGGGACGATGAGCGAGCTGCGCGCGAACGCCGAGTCGGGCGCGCAGGGGCTCGAGCAGATCTTCCTCCGGTTGACCGGCGAGAATGCCGCGCGAGCCCTGGTGGAAGTGCTGGATGCATAGCGGGTCGAGTGGGGTGGGAAGCTGGAAGGCGTGCGTGATGCGCATCCCACGGGCTTCATGACTCGCAAGCCGACGCCCGAATCCGGCGCGATCGGCGCCAACGCGTTCGGCGCGCTCGATGCGAGCGCGTCGCGCGACGCGGCGATCCCATTGCCCAATCCGTCGACCGGGCACCTGCTCGTTCCGAAGGTGCTCACGGCGCGGGCGCGAGCGGTGAGCGGCGAGCGCGGCGCGGTGCTGCGCTGGGTTTTTCTGGCGGTCTTCGGGGCGCTCTTCTGGGCGTTCATTTACTTCATGCTGTTCCGTCTCCTCCGCTACTTCCGCGGCGTGCAGGAGATCGGGCCGTTGCTGGCCGGCAAGCTGCTCGGGTTGATCCTCGTCGGGTTCTTCTCGATCCTGCTGCTGTCCAACATCATCACGGCGCTCTCGAGCTTCTTCCTGGCGCGCGATCTCGACCTGCTCGTCTCGGCGCCGGTCGACTGGCTGAAGGTGTACCTCGCGAAGTTGATCGAGACGCTCGTGCACTCGAGCTGGATGGTGGTGCTGATGTCGGTGCCGATGTTCGCGGCATACGGCGTGGTCTACGACGGCGGACCGTGGTACCCGCTCATCGTGCTCGCGACGTTCGTTCCATTCCTCATCATTCCGACGGTGATCGGCAGCGCGATCACGCTGCTGCTCGTCAACATCTTTCCGGCGCGACGCACGCGCGACATCCTGAGCGTGATCGCGGTGCTCGCCGCCGGCGGCATCGTCGTGCTCTTCCGGCTCATTCGGCCGGAGCGGTTCGCGCGTCCGGAGGCGTTCCGGTCGCTGGTGGATTTCGTCACGCTGCTCCGCGGTCCGACGTCGCCCTGGCTGCCGAGCGAGTGGGTGCAGCGCGCGATCATGGCGTGGCTCGGGGTGAGGACGGATCTCCTGCCCTACTATCTCCTCTGGTCGACCGCCGCGGCGGCGATCGTGCTCGGCGCGCTGCTGCACTGGCGCTTCTATCCAATCGGCTTCAGCAAGGCACAGGAGAGCGCGCAGCGCTTCGTGAAGACCGGCCGGCTGTCCAGGCTCGCCACGCGAGCGCTCGGCAGCGTGGGCATCGTGCGTCGCGAGTTGGTGCTCAAGGAAGTGCGCGTCTTCTTCCGCGATACGACGCAGTGGTCGCAGCTGATCCTGCTCGCCGTGCTCGTGATGGTGTATGTCTTCAACATCAAGTTCCTGCCGTTGCGCGGCGAGGGCGTGACGTTCTTTCTACGGAACGTCGTCCCGTTCCTGAATCTCGTGCTGGCGGGCTTCGTGCTCGCGTCGATCGCCGCGCGCTTCATCTTCCCGGGCGTGAGCCTCGAGGGGCGCACGTTCTGGCTGCTGCGGTCGAGTCCCATGTCGGTGCGCCAGCTGCTGTGGGCGAAGTTCTGGGTCGGGACGCTGCCGCTGCTCGTGCTCGCGCTCGCGATCGTGGGCATCACGGACTACCTGCTGCAGGTGACCGCGTTCATGTTCGCGGTGTCGATCGGCACGATCACGCTGTTGACGATGGCGATCGCCGGCCTCGCGCTCGGCTTCGGGACGATGTTTCCGCAATTCGACACGGAGAACGCGGCGCAGATTCCCACGTCGTTCGGCGGCCTGGTGTTCATGATGACCTCGGTCGCGCTGATCGGCGCGGTGGTCATCCTCGAGGCGCGTCCGGTCTATTCGTATCTGAATGCCGCGATGAACGGCGGCGCGCCGGATGCCGTCGAGCTTTACACGGGGTTCGCGCTCTCGCTCGCGCTCTGCACCGCGGGGACGCTCGTGCCGATTCACGTCGCGATCCGGCGGCTCGAGGCGGTCGAGCGCTGACCGGCCGCGATTGAGAAATCTTTACAACACCATTATTCAGAGATCTTAGCGAAAAGCTTCGTGGGTCTCCGTGACGGGCCATTTCGCATTCGGGTCAGATCGCGCGGAATGCCCAACGCGGGTTCGGGCAGTCCGGCTCGATCAGAGTGTCATTCGTCACGGGTCGTCCGGGACGATTTCATGCGAACCCCGCCCCTCTGGAGAACAGACCCATGAAGCGCATCTCGCTCATCGCTGCCGCGGCGTTGCTCGTCGCCGGCACCAAGGCGCACGCCCAGGCCGCCAAGAAGGACACCACTCACGCGAAGGCTCCGGCCGGCGCGATGGCGCCGAAGACGGCGACCGCCGCCGCGAAGCCCGCCGCTACGAGCGCGGAGAAGCCCGCGGCTGAAAAGCCCGCGGCCGAAAAGCCAGCGCACAAGACCGCCAAGAGCAAGGCCAAGAAGGCCGACACCGCGGCCCCGAAGAAGCCGTAATCCGCGCGGCGCTCGGCTCGCCGCTCAGGCGGCGAGCCGGGTCCCGCAGGTCACGCAGTACCGGGCGTCGTGCTCGACGACCGGTGCGCCGCATCCGGCGCACGCGTCGCGCAGATAGCGGCCACACTCCGAGCAGAAGATCGCGTCGGGCTCCGGACGCGGGCCGTGCTCCGGGCAGGTCGCGTGCGTGGCGCGATACGCGCGCACGGCAGCCTCGATCTCGTCGTCCGCGACGCCACCCGCGCCCACGGTCTTTGCTCGGCGCATTGCCGCCACGGCTTCCTTCGTGTAGCGCGCCTTGAGATCGGCGTAATCGGCGTCGGACAGCTTGCCCGTGGCGCGATCGAACTCGATCTCACGCAGCGCCGCGACCGCCGACTCTCCTTCGTTGGTCGGCGCCACTGTCGCCTGCGGCACGTGTCGCTTCACACCGAAGAAAATCGGGTAGAGCACGAACGCGAGCGCGCCGACGGCGAGCACCGTGCCGATGATGAGCGCGATCACTTGTCGTCGTCTCGACGGACGGCCGCCTCGAGCTCGGCCAATTCCTCGGCGGTCGCGTCAGTGTGGCCCCGAGTGGCCGAGAACTGCGCGCCGGTCGTCGAGCGCGCCGCCCGGTCGCGCGAGCGGGTTCCCCACCGCTTGAGCAGCATGGCGAGCGCGCTGCCACCGACGATCACCGCGAACCCCGGCAGCACCCAGGCCAACAGTTGAAAGCCCGACTTCCGCGGCGCCATCAGCGCGCGCTCACCATACACGTTCGTGAACGCGTCGATGATCTCCTGCGCGCTGTAGCCGCCTTCGACCAGCGCGACCACGTCGCGGTGCATCGCCGGCGACACCTGGCAACTGAAATCGGTCGTGCGGCAGGTGAAGATGTCGAGCGTGCAGCCGCACTGGCAGTGGATGTGGTGTTCCAGATCGTCGCGCTCGCGCGGAGTCATCGACGGCTTCGCGTCCGGCTTGGGCGGCAGACGCACCGGCAGCGCCGCGCCCTGGTCCATCGCGAAGAGATTCGACGAGTCCTTCACGATCGTCGAATCGTGCACCATGCCGCGCGCCTGCTGCGCGCGCGACGTGTGGCTCATGACGAGCAATGCGGCCGAGCCCGTGGTGGCACGGGCGACGAACTCACGACGGGAAATCATACGCCTGCCGGGACGCGTTCGGTGACGACCTGCGCCGACGGCATCACGGCGACGTAGCCCGCTTGCGGGGCCCGACGTTCGGCCTGCGGCCACATGACCACCATGCCGCCGATCATCATCAGGAAACCGCCGACCCACACCCACATCACCAGCGGGTTGAAGTTGACGCGAAGCTCCGCGGTGTCCTTGTCGCGCACACCGGCCAGCACCACGTACACGTCCTGTCGCGCGGTCGTGCGGATGCCCGCTTCGGTGCTCGGCTCGAACAGCGGTTGGCGCTGTGCGTCGAGATACTGGCGCTTCTCGCTCGTGATGATGCCGAGCCGCTTGCCGTCGCGGAACGCCTCGAGGCCGACGGCGATCACGTTGCGGTCGGGACGATCCGACGTCGACACGCCCTGGCTCACGAACTTCCAGGTGTGGCCGTACGGATCCTTCATCTCGTGCGTCTCGCCCGTCTTGAGGCTGACGTCGACGTCGATCTTGAACGCCAGTCCGGCGAACGCCGCGAACAGCATGACGATGCCCGCGTGCACGATGTAGCCGCCATACCGGCGGCGATTGCGTCCCACCAGCCGCGCGAACGCGGTGAACAGCGACTCCTGATGGATCGACTGCCGCGCACGCATCCCCTTGTAGAACTCCTGAACGATCGTCCCCGTGACGAAGCCGCACAGGATGTAGCACACGACCGCGTAGAAGTTGCGCATGCCCGCCGCGAGCATCGCCGCACCCACGATCAACCCGAAGATCGCCGGCGAGAGAAACTGCCGCTTCAGGTTCGACACGCTCGCCTTTCGCCAGGCGATGAGCGGGCCGACGCCCGTGAGCAGCAGCAGGAACAGCCCGAGCGGGATGTTCACCGTGTTGAAGAACGGCGGGCCGACCGTGATCTTCGTGTTGCTCCACCACTCGGAGACGATCGGGAAAATCGTTCCCCACATCACGGCGAACGCAATGCCGATCAGGACGAGATTGTTGTAGAGGAACGCCGCCTCGCGGCTCACCATGCTCTCGAGCTCGGCCTTTGCCTCGAGATGCTTGAGCCGCGTGGCGATCAGGTAGATCGAGATCCCCGTGGCGACGAAGAAGAACGTCGCGAACCACGGCCCCACCGGTGACTGCGTGAACGAATGCACGCTCTCGATCACGCCGCTGCGCGTGATGAACGTCCCGAAGATGGCGAGCAGGAAGCTCAACACCACCAGCACGACGTTCCACTTCCGCAGCATGCCGCGCTTTTCCTGGATCATGATCGAATGCAGGAAGGCGGTCGTCGTCAGCCACGGGAGGAACGACGAATTCTCGACCGGATCCCAGGCCCAGTAGCCGCCCCACCCGAGCTCGACATACGCCCACCACATGCCGAGCACGATGCCGATCGTGAGGAAGAACCAGGTCACGAGCGCCCACCGACGCACCACGCCGAGCCACTCGGCGTCGAGCCGTCTCGTGAACAGCGCGGCGATGGCGAACGCGAACGGGATCGCCGTCGCGACGTAGCCCAGATAGAGGTTGGGCGGATGCAGCGCCATGCCCGGGTTCTGGAGCTGCGGGTTCATCCCGCGGCCGTCCACCGGCATGAAGTCGAGGCGCGTGAACGGATTGGCGCGGAAGCACGCCGTCGCGATGAAGAACAGCAGGACCGCCGCGAGCGTGCCCGTCGCCCACGGCGTGAGCTCCCGGTTGCGCTGCCGCGACGACGCGATCGCGATCGTCGAATACATGCCGAGGATCAGCGCCCAGAAGAGCAGCGATCCCGCCTGGCCGCTCCAGAACGCCGTGAACACGTACACGCTCGGCATCGTCGAGCTGATGTGGCTCGCGACGTATTCCACCGAGAAATCGCGCGTCAGCAGCGCGGTCCACAGCCCGGCCGACGCGAGAACTACCATCGCGAACGTCACGTAGAGCCCGCGCACGCCGCTGTCGACCAGCTCATCGCGGCGCATCGAGGCGCCCGCGAACGACACCGTCATCGACCAGGCCGCCATGAGGAGCGCGACCCAGAGCGACAACTCACCTATGAGAATCACGCCCGCTGGGCTCCGTTCTTATATCCGGCAGTCTGCTTGTACTTCGGATCCGTCGGCGCGTTCTCGTAACGCGACGCGCACTTGGCGAGCAGTTCGGTCGCCTGGAAGGTGCCATCGCGGCCCATTCGCCCGCCGACCACCACGTCCACGCTGTCCGTGAACGTGTCCGGCGCGATACCGCGATAGACGACCGGGAACGTGTGGGACCCGTCCGTCACGCGAAACGCGTACTCCTTGCCCCCCTCGGCCCGAACGACCGATCCGGGGACGACGCGCGCGCCAACCTTCACGCCCACGTTGGTGAACGACGAGTCGGCCTGCAGCTTTGCCGACAGCTCGGTCGGCGTGTAGTAGCCGACTCCAGTCTCCTTGATCGACGTCGTGGCGAGATACGCCGCGGCTCCGAGCACGACTGCGCCGCCGAGCAGGAATTTTGTGCGTGGTTTCATCGGAAGGCCCTCGAGTCCTTCAATATAACCCTCGCGACCTCGGCAGGCCTGTCAGCCAAAACCGGATCACGGGCGTGTGTGCCGCAGAACCAATCCCGCCGCGAGGATACCCGCCCCATCCGCGACAAGATCCTTGACGCTCGGGTCGCCCCCGAACTTGCGGTCGTAGATCTCCTTGCCGATTCCGACGCCGGCCGTTGCCACCGTCGCGATCGTCAACGCCTCTCCTCTCGAAACGCGCGCGGTCCGGAGAGCGCTGAATGAAACACTCTCCACGAACGCCGACATGAAGAAATGTTTCGCCTTGTCGGCGGACACCCAGCCGTCGTCGCGCTGCGCCGGCGCACCCCAGTGGAGCGAGAACGCGACGATCAGCCCCGGGATCACGCCGCGCCTCGGTCGCGCTCGCCGGAGACGATCCCCAGGCGCCTCAACTCGTCGCCGATGCGGCGCAGCGCGCGATCGAGCAGACGCGGATGGTCGCCCTGGTAAATCCAACTGCTGGCCCCCGACGGATGCGGCAGTGGGATCGCGATGCTCGATCCGCCGGCGTGGGTGACGTCGTGCGCGCGGCCGATCAGCTCATCGAGCGGCAGCGCCGGAAGAAAGCGCGAGATCGCGAGCTTCCCGACCGGAATCACCAATTTGGGCCGGATGATCCGCAGCTCCTGCTCGAGCCACTCCGCGCAGGCGTCCTGTTCCCGCTGCGACGGAACGCGATCGCCGCGCCCGCTCGGATGCGGGCCCGGATAGCAACGGGTGACCGCCGCGATGTAGATGCGTCGCCGCGCCGTCGGCTCATCGACCCCTGCGCGCTCCAGCCACTTGAAGAGCGTCTTCCCCGCGCGCCCCGCGAATGGCCGTCCGCCCGCGGCTTCGACCTGCCCCGGCGCCTGGCCGACCAGCATCACCTTCGGCGCGACGGCGAGCGAGACGATCGGTGTGATCCCCGCGGGGTTTCCGCATCGCCGGCAGGCCAGCAGCGCACACCGATGGGACGCGAGCGTCGGCTTCCCCACGTCACTCCGCTCCGCGATCGGTGTCGCGCGCCCACGACACCGCCGCGCGCACCGCGCGCTTCCACCCGCGCAGCAGACGCTGCGCGTCGTCGCGCGACATCGACGGCTCGAATGACGTGAACGTTCGCCGCGCGATGAAGTCGTCGGCGGTGCGCCAGACGCCCGCCGCAAGGCCGGCCAGCCCGGCGGCGCCGGCGGCCGTCGTCTCGACCATGTCCGGCCGCTCCACCGTGACGCCCAGGATGTCGGCCTGGAACTGCATCAGCCAGTCGTTCGTCGTGGCGCCACCGTCCACGCGTAGCCGCTCGAACGAGGATCCACTCGCCTCGCGCATGCTGCCGAGTACTTCCGCGGTGCCGTACGCCATCGACTCGAGCGCCGCGCGGGCCAGATGGGCGCGCGTGGTGCCGCGCGTGAGCCCGACGATCGTTCCTCGTGCGTCGGCTTCCCAATACGGGGCGCCGAGTCCCGTGAGGGCCGGCACGAAGTAGACGCCGTCGGTCGACGCGATCGAGCGCGCGTGCTGCTCCGTCTCCGGTGCGGCGTCGATGAGCTTGAGTCCATCGCGCAGCCACTGCACCGCGGCGCCGGCGATGAAGATCGCCGCCTCGAGCGCGTACGCGCGGCCGCCGGCCGCGTCACACGCCACCGTCGTGAGAAGGCCATCGATCGCCGTCGGACGTTCCGCTCCCGCATTCATCAGGAGAAACGCGCCGGTGCCGTACGTGTTCTTGCCGAAGCCGCGCGTCCAGCATCCCTGGCCGAACAGCGCCGCCTGCTGATCGCCCGCGATCCCGGTGATCGGCGCTTCGACGCCGAGCAGCGACCGTTTCGCGATGCCGAAGTCGCCGCTCGACGGCCGGATTTCGGGCAGCATCTCGATCGGCACGCTGAACAGCTTGCAGAGGTCCTCGCTCCACTCGTGCGCGTCGATGTCGTAGAGCATCGTGCGCGACGCGTTGGTCGGATCGGTCGCGTGCACCGCGCCGCCCGTGAGCTGCCAGACCAGCCACGAGTCGATCGTGCCCACCGCGAGCTGCGACGGCAGATACTGGTCCAGCAGTCCGCGCTCGCGGAGCAGCCATTCCAGCTTGGTCGCGGTGAAATACGGGTCGACGATCAATCCGGTGCGCTCGTAGATCCAGTCGCGCTTCGGCGCGAGAGCGGCACAGCGCTCCGCCGTGCGACGATCCTGCCACACCAGCGCGCGATGCACCGGCTTGCCGGTGGCGCGATCCCACACGACGACAGTCTCGCGCTGATTGGTGATGCCGATCGCCGCCGGCGGCCGTCCGGCGTCGGCGATCGCCGCCCGCGCCGAGGCCCGCACGCACTCGAGGATCTGCTCCGCGTCGTGCTCGACCCAACCCGGCTGCGGGAAGTACTGCGGGATCTCGCGATACCCGCGCCCCGCAATGCGCCCATCCTCGCCGAGGGCAAGGGACGTCACGCCGGTCGTCCCGGCGTCGATGGCGAGCACGTACTTCATGTGAAGTGGTAGGGCGGTTGATGGATGCCGCGATCGCTGATGATCGCCGTGATCAGCCGTGCCGGCGTCACGTCGAACGCCGGATTGTACACCGACGCGCCTTCCGGCGCGGTGCGGGCGCCAAACGTCGCACACACCTCGTCGGCGTGCCGCTGTTCGATGAGGATTCCCTCGCCGGTCTTCGTCGCGGGGTCGAAGGTGCTCGCCGGAGCCGCGACATAGAACGGAATTCCGTGGTGCTTGGCCGCGATCGCCAGCGGATACGTGCCGATCTTGTTGGCGGTATCGCCATTGGCCGCGATGCGATCCGCGCCGACGATCACGAGATCGATCTCGCCGTCGCGCATGAGCGAGGCGGCAGCGCTGTCGATCAGAACGGTGACCGGAATTCCCGCGCGGGTCAGCTCCCACGCGGTGAGTCGGCTCCCCTGCAGCAGGGGTCGCGTCTCGTCGGAATAGACCTCGACCCGTTTTCCCTGCTCCGCCGCGACGTAGATCGCCGCGAGCGCGGTGCCGAGTCCGCCGGTGGCGAGCGCGCCGGCATTGCAGTGCGTCAGAACACGGGCGCCGTCGCGAATGAGCTGCGCGCCGTGCTCACCGATGGCGCGGCACATCGCGCGATCCTCCACGAGGATGCGCGTCGCTTCGTCGATCAGCGACGCGTGGAGCGAGCTCGGATCGCCGCGGTGCTCGACGATCGCCCTGCCCACGCGGCCGAGCGCCCAGGACAGATTCACCGCGGTCGGGCGCGCGCCGCCGATGCGGGCCGCCGCGTTGCGCACCTTCGCGCCCACCTCGAAGCGATCGAGCTCGGTGCCGTCGAGCGCGAGAGTCACGCCCATTGCGGCCGCGATGCCGATCGCCGGCGCACCGCGCACGGCGAGGGTGAGGATCGCGTCGTACACCTCGTCTACCGTGCGGAGGTCGCGATAGACCTCCCGCTCGGGAAGCTCGCGCTGGTCGAGAATGCGCACGCCATGTCCGTCGGGCGACCACGTCACCGGCTGAATCACGTCCATGTAGAAAAGTAGGGGGTGAGGAGCAGGGAGCAGGGGGTGAGGAGCAGGGGGTGTGGAGCAGGGAGCAGGGGGTGAGGAGCAGGGTGTGGAGCAGGGGGTGACGAGCAGCGGTTTGGGCGCGACTCGCCCCTCGGCGACCTACTCCGTGCGAGGACGCCGGCGGCGCTCGGGAAAATGGCGGTCCAGGAACCGGATCAGCGCGCGCTCCTCCGGCGAATGCGCGCGTCCGCGGTTGGCGGCCGTTCGACGTGCCGTGGGCAGCGAGATCGTCTCGCCATCGTCGAGGTAGCGGGCGATCACCATCGGATGGACGTACGATTTCCGGCAGATCGTCGGCGTATTGCCGAGCTCGGACGAGACCAGCCGCATCGCGAGCGCGACGTTCCGCTTCGCCTCGGTCGAGCTCCGCGCCGGGCCCAACTCGGCGAGGACCGTCGCCGCGCGCAGCGTGCCGCCCCACGTACGGAAGTCCTTCGCGCTGAACCGCCCGAGCCGGCGTTGCAGGTACGCGTTGACCTCGCGCGCCGTGATCACCTGCCAGCGGCCGTCGCGCTGATAGCGAAAGAGCGCCGCTCCCGGCGTCGCCATCTGCCGCTCTACCAGTCGTACGAGCGCCCGATCGTGGACCACCTGGCGCTGTCGGATGCTTCCCTTCCCTCGGTACTCGAAGCATGCCGTGCCGTCGCACAGCTCGACGTGCGATTTGCGCAGCGTCGTGATGCCGAACGTGCCGTTCTCCTTCGCGTAGCGCTCGCCGCCGACGCGACAGAACGTCTCGCTGATCAAGCGCAGCACCGTCGCGGCGACGGCGTCCGCGTCGAGCGAGTCGGCCCGAGCGGACGGGCGTGCATCGTCGCGCAGACGGCGACGGATAGCCGGCAACTGCTTCGCGAGCGAGCGCAGTCGATGGTACTTGCGCAGCTCGCGCCGTTCGACCGCTCGCGCGTTGTAGCGATACTGCTTTCGTCCGCGCGCGTCGATCCCCCATGCCTGGATCGCCGACGCCGGGGAGACGGCGATGTGGACGTCGCGCCAGGCCGGCGGCACGCGCAGCGCGTCGATCCGGGCGAGCACGCGCCGGTCGCGAACCAATCGCCCGTGTGCGTCGACATAGCGAAAGCCGGAACGCTTCGTCCCTTGCCGCTCGATCCACGTGCTCATCGAGGCGGGACGGGGGCAAGAACCGTCCCACGGCCGCGGCGGCTAGATTTCCGCGCCATGTCCTACGAAACGATCACCTACGACGTGACCGATCGGATCGCGACGATCACGGTCAATCGTCCCGACAAGCTGAACGCCCTCAACGCGCGCGTCATCTCCGAGCTTGGCGTCGCAATCGATGCGGCGCGCGCGAGCGCCGACGTGGGCGGCATCATCCTCACCGGCGCCGGCCGCGCGTTCATCGCCGGCGCGGACATCTCCGAGCTGGAACAGCACGGTGCGGTCGCGATGAAGGAGGTCGCGCAGACCGGAGCCGCGGTGTTCCGCCGCTTCGAGACCTCGCCCAAGCCCACCATCGCCGCGGTCAACGGCTTCTGCCTCGGCGGCGGCTGCGAGATCGCGATGGCGTGCCACATTCGCATCGCATCCGAGTCGGCGAAGTTCGGCCAGCCGGAGACCAAGCTCGGGCTCGTTCCAGGATACGGCGGCACGCAGCGTCTGCCCCGGCTCGTCGGCAAGGGGCGCGCGCTTCAGCTGCTGATGACGAGCGAGATCATCGATGCGCAGGAAGCCTACCGCATCGGTCTCGCGAACAAGGTCGTCCCGGCGGCCGAACTGCTCACGGCGGCTCACGCCATGCTCGCGACCATCATGGCGAACGGTCCGCTGGCCGTCGCTCACTGTATCGAAGCGGTGAACGCCGGCTACGACATCACGCTCGAGGAAGCGATGACCCTCGAGGCCACGATGTTCGGTCTCCTCGCCGCGACCGAAGACAAGCGCGAGGGGACGCGCGCCTTTCTCGAGAAGCGCACCGCGAACTTCAAGGGCATGTGAGCACCAGCGCCCCGGCGGCGCGTCTGCTTCGGCTCGACGTGCGCGACTTTCGCAATCTCGAACACGTCGAGTTGGCGCCGCCGCGGGAGGGATTCGCCCTGATCGGCGAGAACGGCCAGGGGAAGACGAATCTCCTCGAGGCGATCTACTACCTCCAGATTCTGCGCTCCGTGCGGGGCGCGCGCGATCAGGATCTCGTGCGCTTCGGGCAGGGCGCGTTCCACCTCGGCGCGACGGTCGAGACGGGGGCGCAGCACGAGGTCGGCGTCGGCTTCGAGCGCGCCGGCAAGCGAAAGCGCGTGCGCGTCGACGGCGTCATCCCCGAGCGTCTGAGCGACGCGCTCGGCGCGCTGCCGTCGGTGATGTTCTCGCCCGCCGACGTCGAGCTCGTCGCCGGCTCGCCCAACGCGCGTCGGCGGTATCTCGACATCATGCTCGCGCTCACGACCGGCGGCTACCTGAATGCGCTGCAGCGCTATCGCGCGGCGCTCGTCCGGCGGAACGCGGCGCTGCGGGCGGCGGCGCGAGCGACCCGTGACGCAGTCGCCGAGGTCGCGGTGTGGGAGCCCGCGCTCGCGGAGTTCGGCGCGGCGATCTGGCGGGCGCGGAACGACTGGACCGACGCCGTTGCGCGCCAGTTCGAGGTCCTGTGCGCCGAGATCGGCGAGAGCAGCCAGGTTCGGCTGCGGTATTCGAGTGCCCCCGCGCTGGTCGACGATCCCGTGGGAGTGCTGATGCGCGCGCTCGAGGAACGGCGCGGGCACGACCTCAAGCGCGGGCTGACGAGCGTGGGGCCACACCGCGACGACCTCACGATCACGCTCGACGGGCGCGAGTTGCGCGCATTCGGCTCGGCGGGGCAGCAGCGGACCGCGGCGATCGCGCTGCGCATGCTCGAGACCGCGACCTTCACCGAGCGCACCGGGAAGACGCCGGTGTTTCTCCTGGATGATCCGTTCGCCGAGCTGGACCTGCGGCGAGCGTCGCGGATTCTCGCGATGCTCGTGGACGCGGAGCGCGAGGCGGGCGCGCAGCAGATCATTCTGGCGGTGCCACGCGCGGCGGAGATTCCGCGCGAGCTGACGTCGCTCGCGCGCCTGTCGATCGCCGGCGGCGAGCTTTCGTGGATGGACGCATGACCGAGCGGAAGAAGAAGAAGCCCGAGGCGATCGGGAACATCGTGGCGAGCTGGCTCGACCAGAGCGGGCTGTCGGCGCGCGTCGATCAGGCGAAGGTGATTCCGGAATGGGCGACGCTGGTGGGACCGCAGATCGCGCGCGTGACGTCGCCACAGTCGGTGAGCGCCAACGGGACGCTGTTCGTGCACGTGACGACGAATGCGTGGATGACGGAGCTGTCGCTGCTGGAGCCGGAGCTGTTGCGGTCGCTGAATCGGGACCCTGGGCGGCCCCCCGTGCGGCGCATCCGGTGGCTGCTCGCCCGATAAGCGCAAATCATTTCAGGACAACGCTTTAGACGCATCACAAATCATTGCCTTGCCCCGCCCGGACGGTTATATTTCGACGTCTGGGCCCTCAGCGGTTTTCGGGCTTTGTACGGCGGCTTTTTCCAGGTGAACAATGGCGACCAAAGGCGCGGACGACGGCAACAACGGCAAGAAGTACGATGCGGGGCAGATCCAGGTCCTCAAGGGCCTGGAGGCGGTACGCAAGCGCCCCGGCATGTATATCGGCTCGACCTCCGAGCGGGGACTTCACCACCTGGTGTGGGAGGTCGTCGACAACTCCATCGACGAAGCGCTGGCCGGCCATGCCGACACCGTGCGCATCACGATTCACGGTGACAACTCGATCACCGTGGAGGACAACGGCCGCGGCATTCCGACGGACATTCACCCGACGGAGAAGATGCCGGGCGTCGAGCTCGCGCTGACCGTGCTGCACGCCGGCGGCAAGTTCGACAAGGAGAGCTACGCGGTGTCGGGCGGTCTGCACGGCGTCGGCGTGTCGGTCGTCAACGCGCTGTCAGAGAAGTTGAAAGTGTGGGTGAAGCAGGACGGCAAGGAGCACTACATGGACTTCGCGCGCGGCGACACCACGACGAAGCTCAAGGTCCTGCGCGACGTGCCGAAGCGGGAGACGGGCACCAAGGTCTGGTTCAAGCCCGACCATCTGATCTTCTCCGAGCTCGTCTATCGCTACGACACGATCGCCATGCGTCTGCGCGAGCTGTCGTTCCTGAACAAGGGCGTGATGATCACCCTCACGGACGAGCGCCCCGGACAGGAGAAGTCCGAGACGTTCCACGCCAAGGGCGGCCTCCGCGAGTTCGTGCAGCACCTGAACAACAACAAGAAGACGCTGCACAACGAGGTCGTGTACATCGAGACCACGCGCGACGACGTCGGCATCGAGCTCGCGCTGCAGTACAACGACGGCTACAACGACACCGTCTTCTCCTTCGTCAACAACATCAACACGATCGAAGGCGGCACGCACCTCACCGGCTTCAAGTCGGCGCTCACCCGCGTGATCAACGCGTATGCGCAGAAGGGCAACTTCCTCAAGAAGGCGGACTTCACGCTCTCGGGCGACGACGTGCGCGAGGGGCTCGCGGCCGTGCTGTCGGTGAAGGTTCGGGAGCCGCAGTTCGAGGGGCAGACCAAGACGAAGCTCGGCAACTCCGAGGTCGAGTCCGCGGTCAAGACGCTGGTGAACGAGTGGCTGGCGGCCTATCTCGACGAGCACCCGAAGGTCGCGAACGCGATCATCGAGAAGGCGGTCTCCGCCGCGCGGGCGCGCGAGGCGGCCCGCAAGGCGCGCGACCTCACCCGGCGCAAGTCGGCGCTCGACGTCGGCAATCTGCCGGGCAAGCTCGCCGACTGCTCGTGGACCGATCCGTCGCTCTGCGAGCTCTATCTCGTCGAGGGCGACTCGGCGGGCGGCTCGGCGAAGCAGGGGCGGCGCCGCGACTTCCAGGCGATCCTTCCGCTGCGCGGCAAGATCATCAACGTCGAGAAGGCGCGCATCGACCGCGTGCTGTCGAACGAGGAGATCCGGACGATCATCACCGCGATCGGCAGCGGCATCAAGGAAGAGTTCGAGCTCGACAAGGCGCGCTATCACAAGATCATCATCATGACGGACGCGGACGTCGACGGCGCGCACATCCGCACGCTGCTGTTGACCTTCTTCTTCCGGCAGATGCCCGAGCTGATCGAGGCGGGCTACGTCTACATCGCGCAGCCGCCGCTCTACCGCGTGGCGAAGGGCAAGGAAGAGTTCTACGCGTACGACGAAGCCGAGCGCGACGAGGTCGCGGCGCGCCTCGCGGGGCCGGAAGGCCGCGGCAACGTGAGCGTGCAGCGGTACAAGGGTCTCGGCGAGATGAATCCGGAGCAACTCTGGAACACCACGATGGATCCGGAGCGTAGGACGCTGCTCAAGGTCGGCATCGAGGAGGCGTTCTCGGCGAATGAGATCTTCCAGACGCTGATGGGCGACGAGGTGGAGCCGCGGCGCGTGTTCATCGAGCAGAACGCCCAGTTCGTGAAGAACCTCGACATCTAGCGGTCGCGAGCGGCGCGCGTGGCGGAAGCGCGAACCATGCAACAGCGGTTCGCATGAACGCCATTCGCGACGCTCTGCCGGCGGCGCTCGCCATCGCCATCAGCGCGGCGCCGATTCTCGTGATCGTCCTCATGTTGGTCACGACCCGGCCCGCCCGCGTCGCGTGGACGTTCCTTGCGGGCTGGGCACTCGGCATCGCCACCGCGGCGAGCATCATCGTCGTCGCGGTGGACGTCTCGGTCCCGCGCGGCCGTCCGACGGCCGCCGGCGCGCTCGTGAGAGTCCTGCTCGGCATCGCACTCCTCGCACTCGCCGTGCGGTCGTGGCGCCGGCGCGCGGCCGCCGGGACACCGAAATGGATGACCGGTGCCGGCAGCTGGTCCGCCGCGCGAGCACTGGCGATCGCCTTCGCACTCGGCGCGGTCAATCCGAAGAACCTCGCGCTCACCGCGGCCGGCATGTCATCCGTCCTCGACGCGACGGACCTTCCGCGCGAGCAGGCCGCCGCCGTCGCCGTCTTCGCGGTCATCGCGAGCCTCAGCCTCGCGATCCCGATTCTGCTCGGCACCGCGGGCGGCCCACGCATTCGAGGGTCGCTGTCCCGCGCCGGCGAGTGGATGACCGCGAACGGCAAGACGATCTCGGTCGCCGTGCTCGCGGCCATCGGCATCGTGCTCGTCGTGGGCGGGGTTCGCGTGCTGCGCGCGTAGACGCCGAACGGCGTCGCGGCCCCAGCAATGCTCGTCGGGACAACTGTGTACGTGAAACACGGCCGTGGGTCGACGCGTTCTCATCAGTCGACTCACGTTCGCGCGCCGCGTCCGGCGCAATCGAGGTTCACCGATGACATCCGCACGTCGTGGCCGTCGCTGGACGGCGGCCGCCTTTCTCCTTCTCGCGGCCTGCAGCCGCGACACGACCGCGCCCGCTCCACCACCCATCGCGTCGCTCTCGGTCAGCCCCACGGGTTTCGTGCTCGAGGTGGGAAAGACCACGCAGTTGGTCGCCATCGCGCGCGACGCGCGCGGTGAGGTGCTCGCGGACCGCCCGGTCTCCTGGCGGACCGACAGCCCTTCGGTCGCGCTCGTGGACGAGCACGGGCTCGTCACCGCCGCGGGGCCAGGCTACGTCACCATCATCGCCGAGGCCGAAGGCAAGAGCTTCGGCGTCGGGATCACCGTCGTGCACGAGCAAGGCCTGGTCGATTCGCGTATCACCGCGCAGACCTATCAATACGCCACGCCGAACCGCTTGCCCACGTGCCGCGGATTCTCGATCTCGTCGAGGACGGCCACGGCGTAATCCTCGTACGTGATCTCGCTCTTGCCGCGATCATCGACGAGCAGCCGGTCGTCGGTCGTGCGATACTTGCCAGTCCTTTCGCCCGGCTTGATCTCGGCGGCGGGGCTGATGTAGGTCCAGTCCAGCCCATCGCCCTCGCGACGCCAGACCTCCAGCGCCTCGCGCCCCGCGATCGCCTCGGGCTTGTACGCAGCTGGGAAATCCGGCTGATCCATGAGCTGCTTGCCGGGCGCTATCTCGAGGCTGCCCGCACCGCCGACGGTCAGAATCCGCCGCACACCGGTCTCACGCGCCCCCGCGATGATCGCTCGAGCCGCGTCGACCAGCGACGGTGCCGGTTCGCCGTTTGCCCCGGGGCGTGGCGAGATCGCGCACACCACGGCATCGGCGCCGCGAATGTCGCGCACGACGCTCGGCACATCCGTCGCGTCGCCGCGAACGAGCCGCACCCCCGCGCCGACCTCGGGCGTGCGGTCGGGATCGCGCGCCACACCGACCACGTCGTGGTTCCGGCGCGCGGCCTCGGCCACGATGCGGCTTCCCACCGCGCCTGTCGCCCCAAACACGACGATCCTCATTTCACTTTCCTCTCGGTCGGTGCGCGTGAACGAACTCGATGCACCGCTACGCCAGCAGAGCGCGGACCAACGCGCAGCGCCGGGCTCGGTGAACTCGCAGGCTTTCGCGGAGGAGAATCAGGGGAGGCCGGCAGCCTTCGCGGCTTCGGCCTCCGTCGTGGCCAGAATTCCGCGCTCGATATAGATCGGCCGGACCAGCTCGCGAAGACGCGGCAGCTTCGTCATCAACCAGAGCCCCGCCGCGACGCACGCCACGCCGCCGGCCACGATGGTGGCCGGCGCGCCGATCCGATCCGCGGCAACGCCCGCGAGCAGACTCCCGATCGGCGCGCTGCCGAAGAAGGCCATGGCATAGAACGCCATCACCCGGCCGCGCAGGCGCTCCTCGGTGATCGTCTGCAGAATCGTATTGGTCGACGCCATCTCGACCATGAAGCCCGCGCCGACGAACGGCAGGACGAGCATCGCGAGCCACTGCGACCGGGTCAAACCGAACGCGACGAGCCCGGCGCCGAAGGCCAGCGTGGCGATCATCATCACGCGGCCCAGCCCGACGACGCTCTTTCGCGACGCCAGATACAACGCGCCACCGACGGCGCCGAGCCCGGACGCCGTCATCAGGAAGCCGAGCGTGTGCGCGCCACCGTGGAACACCTGCGACGCCATCACGGGCATCAGCACCGTGTACGGCATCCCCATCGCGCTGACGATCGCGAGAAGGACGAGCGCCATGCGCACCGGCGGGAAGCCCGAGACGTAGCGGTAGCCGTCGCGGAGCTCATCGAGCAGGCTGGTCGTCGTCGGCGCGGGGCGAACGTGGGCGACATCCATCGCGAGCAGCGATCCGATCACCGCGATGTACGACACCGCGTCGATCATGAAGCACCACCCCTCGCCGACGGCGGCGATGATCAGACCGCCGATCGACGGACCGATGATGCGGCTGCCGTTCACCAGCGTCGAGTTCAGAGCGATCGCATTCGGCAGATCCGCCCGGTCCTCCACCATCTGAACCACGAACGCCTGACGCGCCGGTGTGTCGAATGCGTTGATCAACCCCTGCATGATCTGCAGAACCAACACCCACGCGACGGTGATGTGCCCGGACAGCGCCAGCACGCCGAGCGCGAGCGATTGCGCCGCGGACAACACCTGCGTCCAGACGAGCAGTCGATGCCGGTCGCTGCGATCGACGATCACGCCGGCGAACGGCGCGAGAAGCAGGGTCGGTACCTGCCCGGCGAAACCCACGAGCCCCAGCAGCAGCGCCGAATCCGTCAGTCGATAAACGAGCCAACTCGTCGCGATACGGGTGATCCACGTGCCGATCATCGACACGCTCTGCCCGCCGAAGAACAACCGATAGTTGCGCGATCGCAGAGCTCGGCCGATCCCGGGCCGCTTCGACTCGTCAGTCATGGACGCGCGAAAGGTGGCAAGTCGAGGGCCGACGCGCGCGCGGCCGGATCACGCGGCGAGGAGACGCACCCGCGTTCCCCATGGATCGCGCGCCGTCACTCCTCCCTCCTCGCGCGCGACCGCAAAGCCGGCCGATTCGATCGCACCCGCCACGGCGTCGACGTCGGTCGGCGCCGGAACCACGATCTCCCACTCGAGCAATTGCGCGTCGTCCGGCGTGGGAACGGCGGCGCCCGCCGCCCACACGTTGGTGCCGAGGTGATGATGATACCCGCCGGCCGACATGAACAACGCGCCCGGATAGCTCCAGACGACCTTGTCGAAGCCGACGCCCTCGTGATAGAAGCGCGCGGCCTCGTCGATGTCGCGAACGTGCAGGTGCACGTGCCCCAGCACCGTCCCCGCCGGCGCGCCAGTCCACCGCTCGCCGCGCGACTCGGCCAGCAGACTGCGTACGTCGAGCGGCGTCGTGGTCATGGCGAGCTCGCGGTCGTGCACCTGCCAGGCGGAGCGCGGCCGGTCGGCATAGACCTCGATGCCCAGTCCATCCGGATCGGTGAGGTAGACGGCTTCGCTCACGAAGTGATCGGACATGCCGGCGTGCGCGCCGATCGTCCCGAGGTGCTGGACGAACCGGGCGAGCGACGCACGGTCGGGCAGCAGAATCGCGAAGTGATAGAGGCCGATCTGCCCGCGCCGCTGCACCGGACGCGCGCCGGCCTTCTCGTGCAGCTCGACGATCACGCGGTCGCTCCCCAGTGGCGCAAGCTGGGCGGCCCCGTCGCCGCGATCGACCACGCGGAGGCCGATCACAGTCTCATAATAGGCGATCGACCGATCGAGATCGGCGACCTGCAGCCGGACGCGACCCAGGCGCGTCTGCTCCGGCAGACGATGGCCGCGCGGCGGAATTCCGTATTCCATTGTCGCACTCCCTCCGCGCAGTCTCGCGCGGAACATTCAGACGATCGCTCCTACTGGCCCGCACTCTCGCGGGCGAGTGTGAGCAGATCGATCAGCGTCATGAGCTGCTCCTTGCTGAGATGCCCGAGCAGGCGGGCATGCATCTCCAGCACCGGTTGCTCGAGCTGCTCGAGAATCTCGAGGCCGGCCGGCGTGATGCGCGTCGACACGAGGCGCCGATCCGCGCTGCTCCGCTCGCGCGCGATGTAGCCGAGCGCCTCGAGCCGATCGAGCAGCCGGGTGACGTCCGGCACCTGCGCGACGAGGCGATCGCGCACCTCGTTGCGGCACAGCCCCTTCTCCCCCGCCCCGCGCAGAATCCGCAGCACGTTGTACTGCGTCGGGGTGACGCCGAACGGCTTGAGCCCTTCGCCCACCGCATGCCCGATCACGGCCGCGGTGCGCTCGATGTTGAGATGCGCTTCGGCCTCGAGGCTGGCGAACGGCTTCGTCTGCTTGATCTCGTTGCGAAGGCTCGGTGACATACCACAATATATGTGTTATCACACGCAATTGCCAGAGCGCCCCGGCGGAACGAGCGTTCGACCTCCTCAGCGATCGCCCGTCGCCTGATTCAGCCCGCGCGCAGCCAGCAACGGATCGACCACCGCATCGCGCCCGCGGAACCGTCGGAACAGCTCGGCGGGATCGTCGGTGCCGCCGCGCGACAGGATCGCCCGACGAAAGAGATCGCCGTTCTCGCGCGTCATTCCGCCGTGCTCGTCGAACCACGCGAACGCATCGTGGTCGAGCACTTCGGCCCAGAGATAGGCGTAGTATCCGGCCTCGTAGCCGCCATCCCAGATGTGCGCGAAGTACGTGCTGCTGTAGCGCGGCGGGACCTCGCGCACCGCCACGCCGAACCGCTCGAGCGCCGCGGCCTCGAACACGGCCACGTCGTCCACGGCCTCACCGTCGCGCAGCGTGTGCCACGCCATGTCGAGCAGCGCCGCCGCGGTGTACTCGGTGAGCGCGAACCCCTGATTGAACTTCCGCGATTTCTTGATCTTCGCCACCAGGTCGTCGGGCATCGGCTCGCCGGTTTGATGATGCCGCGCGTACGACGCGAGCACCGACGGATCGAGCGCCCAGTGCTCGTTGAACTGCGACGGGAACTCGACGAAGTCGCGCGGGACGTTCGTCCCGGTGAGCGTCGGATACACGACGTCGCTCAACATGCCGTGCAGCGCGTGGCCGAACTCGTGGAAGAGCGTGATCACTTCCTCGAAGCTGATGAGCGTCGGCCGGCCGGGCGCGGGCTTGGTGAAGTTGGCGACGTTCACGATCACCGGCTTGCGGCCGAGGAGGCGCGACTGATCGACGTAGGCGTCCATCCACGCCCCGCCCGCCTTGTTATCGCGCTTGTAGAAGTCGAGGTACAGCAGCGCCAGCGACGAGTCGTCGGCGTCGAACACCTCGAAGACCTGCACGTCCGGATGATAGACCGGGATGTCGGCGCGGAGGCGAAAGGTCAGCCCGTACAGCCTGGTCGCCGCGAAGAAGACGCCGTCCTTCGTGACGCGATCCAACTCCAGATAGGGACGCAGCCGTGCGTCGTCGACGTCATATTCCGCGCGGCGCACCCGCTCCGAGTAGTACTGCCAGTCCCACGGCTCGAGCGCGAAGCCGCCGCCCTCCTCGTCGATCATCGCCTGAATGCGCGCCGCTTCCGCCCGGGCCCGCACCACCGCGCTGCGCGCGATGTCCTTCAGGAGCGCGATTGCCGCGTCGGGGCGCCTGGCCATCTGATCTTCGAGCGTATAGTCGGCCGTCGTCGCGAACCCCAGCAGGCGCGCGCGCTCGGCGCGGATGGCGGCGAGACGCAGGACGATCGCGCGCGTATCGTACTCCGAGCCGTCGTCCGTGCGATGCCGCGACGCCTCGAACACGCGCCGCCGCGTCTCGCGATTGTCGAGCGACTCGAGCACCGGCTGCTGCGTCGTGTTCTGCAGCGAGAGCAGCCACTTTCCCTCCAGTCCACGCTCGCGCGCGGCCGACGCCGCCGCGGCGATATCCGCCGGCTCGAGCCCGCGCAGGTCGTCGACGTCGTCGATCACGACCGCTCTCGCCTTGGTCGCCAGCAGCAGACGGTTCTGGAACTCCGCGGTCAGCTCGGACTCTTCCTGATTCAGAGCGCGCAGGACGGTCTTCTCCGCGTCGCCGAGCCGAGCGCCCGCGCGGATGAAGTCAGCGTGGTAGCGTTCGACGAGCTGGCGCTGCTCCGGAGTGAGCCCGACCTGATGACGATGCTCGAATAGACGATCGATCCGCGCGAAGAGCCGCGCGTCGAGATGAATCGCGTCGCTGTGCGCGGCGAGGAGCGGCGCCACCTCGAGCTGGAGCGCCTGCAGCGTGTCGTTCGTGTTCGTCCCGGCCACGGCGTGGAACGCGCGCAGCGCACGCGAGAGCAAGTCGCCGCTGCGCTCGAGGGCCTCCAGCGTGTTCTCGAACGTCGCCGGAAGAGACTGGCCGGCGATGGCCTCCACTTCCGCGAGCTGCGCGGCCATTCCCGCCGTGATGGCGGGGAGGAAATGCTCGTCGCGCAGCCGATCGAACGGCGGAGCGCCGAACGGCAAAGGGCTCGGCGACAGCAGCGGATTCTCCGCCTCCACGACCGCGGCAGCGCTCATCGATGTCTGGCCTCGTCATGCGTGGGCGGCGCGACGAAGTCGCTCGAACCGCCGGCATCTCCAGGCTCGACCGGACGAAAGCTCAGGTCCCAGGCGAGCCAGAGCGTGCGCGAAAAGGGAAAGAACAGGAACGGCAGCGTGATACAGAGAACGACGGCCAGGATCTCGATTTTGGTCCACGGCTGGTTCGGCGCCGAGGCGATCATCCAGATGATCGGAATGCCGATCGCGAGCACCTCACCGAACGCGAGGTTGAAGACGTACGCGCCGATCCAGAAGTCCGAGTTCTCGCCGCGCTCGAGCGCCAGACCGCACGTCGGGCAGCGATCCTTCATCTTCAGCCAGCTGCGCAGGATCGCTCCGCCGCCGCAGCGCGGACAGTGGAGCACGATCGCCCTCGCGAACAGACGCGGTACGGACGCCATCAGACGCCGACCGCGCGGCCCTCGGCAAGTCGCATCAGTTGCTTCGCCAGCACGACGTGAACTGCGACCAGACCGAGCACGACCAATCCGACGGAAATCCAGACGACCGCGGACAGCGCGGGCATCATCCCGCCCGTCGGCGTGTGGCGGCTGATATAGGCAACGTACGCGAACAGCGCGATGAACCCGGCACACGCGCCAAACGCGCCCAGCGCGGCAAGACGCGCGATTTTCGGTGGCATTATCGAATCCTCGTGAAGCAGGTAGGAGAGAAAGGTCTGCTGGGTCGGTCGCGCACGCAACCGCTCGCGCCCGCAAGCGCGCGACCACACTGCGCGTCACGCGTCGACTCGCCGAGGAGCAATTCGGCGACCAGCCGTCAAACCGTTCGGTACTCCTCGACTCCGGCGGCGCTCACACGATGCGAGACGAGCGGCAGAGGCGGCTCGGCTTCGTCGGCGACCACGACGGCCGATCTGAGTGCCTGCCGGCCGCTCCCGATCCCGGCGCGATCGCGCGCGAAGATCGTCGCCATGGGCTCCCCCACTTCCACCCAATCGCCCGGGCGGGCGGTGATCACGAATCCGACGCCGGGCGCGATCACGTCGTCCACCTTCGTGCGCCCACCACCCATCTCGATGATGCCGCGGCCGATCGCCTTCGGCTCGATCCGCGCGACGAACCCGCGGCGCGGCGCGGTGAACAGCTCGCACTCCGCCGCCTGCGGCAAGATCGCCGGATCGTCGAGCACCGCGGGATTCCCGCCCTGCGCTTCGATGATTTTCTGAAAGTGCTCCGCCGCCCTGCCCGACGCGATCGCCTCGACGAGCATCGCGCGCGCTTCGGTGGCGTCGACGGCGGCGTGCGCCAACAACAGCATCTCGACACCAAGCGCATAGGTCACGTCCATCAGATCCGGCGGACCCTCACCCTTGAGCGCGGCAATCGACTCCTCGACCTCGAGCGCATTGCCGCAGGCCCGGCCCAGAGGTCGGTCCATCGCCGTCACGAGGGCGACGGTTGGACACCCATGATCCGCGCCGAGTGCGATCATCACCTGCGCGAGTTCCAGCACGCGCTCGAGCTCCGGAATGAAGGCGCCGCTGCCGCGCTTCATGTCGACGACCAGCCCGGTGAGATCCTCCGCGAGCTTCTTGCTCATGATGCTGGACGCGATGAGCGGGATGGACTCGACCGTCGCGGTTGCGTCGCGCAGCGCGTACATCTTCTTGTCCGCCGGCGCGATCTCCGGGGTCTGACCGATGAGCACGCAGCCGATCTCCTCGAGCTGTCTGGTGGCCTGGGCCAGCGAAAGATCCGTCCGAAAACCGGGGATCGACTCGAGCTTGTCGAGCGTGCCGCCGGTGTGGCCGAGCGAACGTCCGGACATCATGGGTACCGCGACGCCGAGCGATGCGATCAGAGGCGCGAGCACGAGTGAGACCTTGTCGCCGACCCCGCCGGTGGAATGCTTGTCGATCCGCGGCCGGCCGAGGTGCTCGAGATCGAGTCGGTCGCCGCTCGTGAGCATCGCCTCCGTCAGCGCCGACGTCTCCGAGCGATCGAGCCCGCGAAGGAAGCACGCCATCAGGAGCGCGGCCATCTGATAGTCGGGGACGTGCCCCTTGGCATAGGCGAGCGCGAGCGCTCGCCATTCGCCGGGGTCGATACGACCTCCGTCACGCTTACGCTCGATCAGGCGATGTGCGAGCATTTAGCCGTCTGCGGGGTATTCCGAACCACGTTCCTACCTTGCTGGAGCTCTGAATGAAGCTCGGAAAGCTGTTCGTGATGCTGGCGTTGGCCGTGACCAGCGTGGCGCGGAGCCAGACGCCGGCCGATACCACGAGCTACGCGTGGCTGGTCAGCGCGGCGAACGACGCCGTCGACAAGGCCGAGTTCAATCCGAGCGCCGAGCAGCGCAAGGCGTTGTATCGGAGCGCGGAAGACTACGCGCGCCGCGCCGTCGCGGCAAATCCCGACGACGCCGAGGGACACTTCGAGCTGGCGCGGGCGATCGGGCGCAACGCGCAGACGATGGGTTCGCGCGACCGCGTGAAGTTCGCGGCGGTCGTGCGCGACGAGGCGCTCGCGGCGCTCAAGCTCGACCCGAAACATGCCGGCGCGCTCCACGTGCTCGGCGTGTGGAACGCCGAGGTGATGCGGCTGAACGGATTCACGCGCATGATCGCGAAGAATCTGCTCGGCGGCAAAGTGTTCGGCGAAGCGAGCTGGGACAACGCGCAGAAGTATCTCGAGGAAGCGGTGGCGATCGAGCCGAATCGCATCACGCATCGGCTGGACCTCGCGGGCGTCTATGCCGATCGCGGCATGAAGGAGCGGGCGCGCAAGGAGTACGAGTGGATCGCCGGCGCGCCGATCGTCGAGTACAACGACCGGAACTACAAGGAAGAAGCGGCGCGCCGGCTGAAGGAGCTCTAGTCGCAGAGGGCGTCGGCGAGGGCGTCGCCCGCTTCCTCGCGCCGACGACGGCCCATGCGCGCGACGCGCCGGAACTCGCGTCCGAGGCCGTCCCAGGCGTCGTGTCCGCGCTCGGCGACGTGACGGCCGGTGCGAGCGATCCGTCGCCGCGTCGAGCGCCCGGAGTGTGGCGCGAAGAGGAGCGCGATGCCCGCTCCGACGACCGCGCCCAGCGCGATCCCGGCCAGAAACGCCGTGTTGCGATCGTGGCCGTTCGGCGGTCCCACGGGGCGTAGGAGCGGCCGCCGCGTTTGATCGATGGTATTTTGAGCGCCAACCCGGCTCGGACCCGCGTAGGACATGGACGAAGGCTCCTTCATTCTGTGGTAAGAAAATTGCTTGCGACTGCCTGAGCCGGCGCAATCGAGGTTTTTGCCGGTGCGGGGCAGGCCCCACACGCCTACTCTGCGCACGACCCGCTGCTTCCACCACCCCCCGGCACACCAGCCGGTCAAACGCCTCGCCAGACGGCTCCCGCCGCCCCCCACGAGGTGTGAGGACACGCATGACCGCGAACGGAAAGACGGTTCTTCTCGTCGAAGACAACGAAGACAACCGCATCGTCTATTCCACGATCCTCCGGCATTTCGGCTATTCCGTGACGGAAGCGCTGAACGGAGAAGAGGGAATCGCGAAGGCGCGCGCCGAGAAGCCCGATTTGATCCTGATGGACATCTCGATTCCCGTCATCGACGGCTGGGAAGCGACGCAGGTTCTCAAGCACGACCCTCAGACGCGCCAGATCCCCATCATCGCTCTCACCGCGCACGCGCTGGCGTCGGATCGCGAGAAGGCGATGGAAGTGGGCTGCGACGGCTATCTCGCCAAGCCATGTGAGCCGCGGGCCGTGGTCGCCGAGGTCCAACGGTTCCTCGGGAAAAGTGATGGTAGCGCCGCGTGAGGAGCATTCCGGCCGCATTCTGATCGTCGACGACCACGAGGACAACGTCGAACTGCTCAAGGCGCGGCTCGAATCGTGGGGCTACACGACGATCTCGGCGAGCGACGGTGAAGAAGCGTTGCAGAAGGTCGAGCAGGAACACCCGGATCTGATCCTGCTCGACGTCATGATGCCCAAGATCGACGGGATCGAAGTCGCGCGCCGCGTCAAAGGCAACGACAACCTCCCGTTCATCCCGATCATCATGCAGACGGCCCTCGATGCGACGGAGAACAAGGTCGAGGGACTCGAGGCCGGTGCCGACGACTACATCACGAAGCCGATCGACTTCGCCGAGCTGAAGGCGCGGCTCACGTCGATGCTGCGCATCAAGCGCCTCCAGGACGAGCTGGAGGAGCGCGAACGCCAGCTGCTCGAGGCCAACGAACGGCTGCGGCACATGTCGCAGACCGACGCGCTCACGGGCCTCGACAACCGGCGCAACCTCGAGGAACGGATCGAGGAGATGTTCGAGCACGCGAAGCGCTTGAACGAGCCGTTCGCCTGCGTGATGTGTGACCTGGATCGCTTCAAGAGCGTGAACGACACCTACGGCCACCAGGCCGGCGATGCCGTACTGAAGCAGTTTGCAAAAATTCTTCGCAACGAGGTACGCGAGATCGATCGCGCGGGACGATTCGGCGGCGAGGAGTTCCTCCTGCTCCTGCCGGGGACGGTCCTCGACGCCGGCGTGACGTTCGCCGAGCGCGTGCGGAAACAGGTCGAGGCGCATACATTCACGTTCGACGGCACGTCCATCAAGCGCACCGCCAGCATGGGCGTCTCCGCCTGGCCCCACCCGCGCATCCGGAACTGCGACGAGTTGGTGCGTGCCGCCGACGATGCGCTCTACGTCGCGAAGGAAACGGGGCGCAACAAGGTCGTTCGCTTCGACAGTCCCGAATTCAACGAACACATCGCAGCCGATGGATCAGACCAATCCGCAGATGACGGCACCGGAGCTGGACCCGACGCTGCACCCGCCGAAGCCGGATCCGGAGAGCACCGACCAGGCGCGACGCGATGAGATCGCGCGCCTGCAGGCACAGGTCGACGCCCTGCAGCGCGAACGCGACCACCTGACGGCCATCGTCGACATCCTGCAGGAAATCTCCGCGTCGCTCCACTTCGTCGACATCCTGCAGACCATCGCCCGCAAGCTGGGCGACGCCTTCCGGCTCGATCGCTGCGCGATCTTCCTCTCCGGCGAGCAGAACGAGGTCCGCCTCGTCGCCAGCTATGAGGATCCGACGATTCGCAATCTCGTCGTCGACCTCAATCGCTACCCGGAGCTCCAGCGCGCCTTCGAGTCGGGCGAGACGGTGTTCGTCCCCGACGCGCTCACCGATCCGGCGTTCAAGATCATCCGCGACCAGCTCGCGACGCGCAACGTCCGGTCGATCGTCGTGGTGCCGATTCAGTGGCAGGGGCGGAACATCGGCGCGATCTTCGTGCGCACCATCCAGGATGCCCCGCCCTTCTCCGACGCGGACGTCCGCTTCGTGCAGGTCATCGCGTCGATCACCGCCAAGGCACTCCGCAACGCGCATCGCTTCGAGGCGCTGCGCACCGAGACCGACGTCACCCGCGACCAGCGGCGCGCCGACCTTCAGCGCATCGCGCTCGTCGCGTTCATGCGCCGGCTCCTCGATCGCTACGCGCGCAGCGACGACCACACCTGGGCCGAGACGCTGCTGCCCAAGGCGTCGGACGAAGAGCTCGAGCGTCTGGTGAGCGTCGCGATGCAGGTCATCGACGAAGAAGCCAAGGGATAGCCGCCGGATGACCATGAGCGAGCTCGCCGCGCGCGCCGCGGAGCTCCGCCGGCAGATCGACGAGGCGTCGTACAACTATCACGTCCTCGACCGGCCGACGATCTCCGACGCCGCCTACGACAAGCTCTATCGCGAACTGCTCGGTCTCGAGGAGGCGCATCCGGAGCTGCGCACGGCCGACTCGCCGACGCAGCGGGTCGGCGCCGAGCCGGCGACGCATCTCGAGAAGCACACGCACCTCGTCCCGATGCTGTCGCTCGCCAACGCCTTCAATGAAGACGAGTTGGCGGCGTGGGAGGAGCGCAACGCACGCAACGTCGGCGACGACGTGCGGACGTCCGGCTACACCTGCGAGCTCAAGATCGACGGCGCGGCGGTGAGCCTCACGTACCGCGACGGCGTGTTCGTCGAAGGGGCGACGCGCGGCAACGGGGTCATCGGCGAAGCGGTGACGGCGAATCTGCGCACGATCCAATCGATTCCGCTCCGTCTGCGCGGCGAGGGGCATCCGCCGCTGATGGAAGTGCGCGGCGAAGTGTACATGCCCTTCTCCGGCTTCGAGCGGATGAACGAGGAGCGGGTGCGCAACGGCGAGCCGGTGTTCGCCAATCCGCGCAACGCGTCGGCTGGCGCACTGCGCCAACTCGATCCGCGCATTACCCAGGGGCGCCCCCTCCGCTTCTTCGGCTACGCGATCGCGCTCCCCGGCGGCCAGCCGCTCCCCATCGCGCGCCAGAGCGAGCTCCTCGCGCTGCTCGCGTCGTGGGGCATTCCCGTCGCGCCGCATCATCGCCGGTGCGACACGCTCGTCGAGGTCCATGCGTGGGCGACCGAGGTCGAGCAGCGAGTGCGCGCGTCGCTCGACTTCGCGATCGACGGCGGCGTGGTCAAGCTCGACGACCTGTCGCTCTGGCCGGAGCTCGGCGTCGTGGGCGGGCGGGAGCCGCGCTACGCGATCGCGCGCAAGTTCGCGCCCGACATCGCCGAGACGAAGCTGCTCGCCATCGAGGTGAACGTCGGCCGCACGGGAACGGTCAATCCGTTCGCCGTGCTCGAGCCGGTGGAGATCGGCGGCGCGACGGTGAAGCTCGCGACGCTCCACAACTTCGATCTCATCGCGCGGAAGGATCTGCGCCCCGGCGACATCGTGCAGGTCAAGCGCGCCGGCGAGGTGATTCCGCAGATCATCGGACCGGTACCGCCGGAAGACGCATCGCTGCGGCCGCCGCCGTACGTGCCCCCCACGCAGTGTCCGTCGTGTGGCACGGAGCTCGTGACCGGCGCGGAGCTGGGCATGCTCTACTGCCCCAACTTCGCCTGTCCCGGTCGGCGCCTCGAGAGCCTCGTGCACTTCGCGTCGCGCGGCGCGATGGACATTCGCGGGCTGTCGTACGCGCGCATCACGCAGCTCGTCGACGCCGGATTGGTCCGCGATGCGGCCGACCTGTACGATCTCGACGTCGAGCGGCTCGTGACGCTCGAGCGCTTCGCGGAGCGCAGCGCCGAGCAGCTCGTGGACGCGCTGGAGGCGTCGAAGCAGCAGCCGCTGTCGCGGCTTCTCTTCGCGCTGGGGATCGCGAACATCGGCGAGATCGCCGCGAAACAGATCGCCCGGCACTTCGGAACGATGGACGCCATCGCCGCGGCGACGGTGGACGACGTGCTCGCGATCCACGGTGTGGGGGACATCCTCGCCCAGTCCCTCGTTTCATGGTTTGCTGATGACAGGGCTCGTAACCTGATCGAGCGGCTGCGCGCTCGCGGGCTGACGCTCGCGGAGCCGGTGAGCCAGACTGGTGACGCGCTCAAGGGGCAAACAGTCGTCATCACGGGCACGCTGCCGACCCTGTCCCGCGAGCAGGCCTCGGCGCTGGTCGAGGCGCACGGCGGGCGCGTGGCGAGCAGCGTCTCCAGGAAGACCAGCTTCGTGCTCGTCGGAGCCGACGCCGGCAGCAAGTTCGAGAAGGCGAAGGAGCTCGGCGTCCGCACGCTCGATGAAGCGGAGTTCCGACAGCTCATTGGCGCATAACTTTCGGGACCTTCATGGCACAGTCGATCGATCTGCCGGACAACGGCCTCGTAGCGCTGACGCGCGAATCTCTGCTCGCGCTCCGCGCGGCTCTCTTCCGGGACGTCGGGCCCAACGCGGCGGCCGCGCTCCAGGAAGCCGGGTACGCGGGCGGCCCCGCGCTCTACGATGCGTTTGCCCGTTGGGTCGCCGCGCGCGGCTTCGGGTCGCCGGAGAATCTGCCCGCGGTGGAATTCGGCGCGTACGCGACGGAGTTTCTCCACGAGCTCGGGTGGGGGTCGATCGAGATCGGGTCGATCGGCGAGGCCGCGACGATCGATGCCGCGGAGTGGGCCGAAGCTGACCCGGCCTATCCGCTGGACTTCCCGGGCTGCTACTACTCGGCTGGGATGTTCGCCGATTTCTTCGGGCGGCTCGCCGGGGAAGGTGTCGCGGTGATGGAGGTGGAATGTCGCTCGATGGGCGCATCCCGCTGTCGCTGGCTGGTCGGGACCGCGGAAACGATGCAGCGAGTGTACGACGAGATGGGGCGCGGGGTTCCCTACGACGAGGCGCTCACCGCGCCGGCGTGAAGCTGAGCGCGCGACTCAGTCGGTCGCTTTGAGCGCTTCGGCGTAGAGCGGATTCGGCAGCAGCTCGCCGTCGATCAGGACCTCGCGGTCCCACGGCAGGATGATCGTGCTCTCGGTGGCGAGCGCGTGGAAGTCGGGCGTGAACGATCCGGTCTGGAAGGCCACGGCCGTGCGCACGTCGCTGGCTCCGGCGTTGACCATGGCCGCGACCGCGAGGCGGATGGTATCCCCGGTGTCGCACGTTTCGTCGACGATGAGGACGCGCTTGTCGCGCACCGAGCCTGGGACCGAGCCGAGGACGGCAGGCGTCTCGCGGATTGATTCGGCGCCGAAACGCCGGCTGACCACCATCGAGTGGAATTCGCGGTCGAGGATCGCGGCGATGACCGCGCCGGGAATCACGCCGGCCGTGGCGATCCCGATGACGATCTCGGGGTCGTAGGCGCGGGCGACCTTGAGCGCCAGGCCGCGGGACAGCTCTCCGAACAGCGGCCACTCGACCTCGAAGACGCCTTTCGACTGCTCGACAGTGGTTCGGCGAGGCGACATGAGGGGAAAGCTAAGTAGGCCAGGCCGGCTGGGCACAGGTGGACTAACGGGCGATCTCGTTCGGGGCAGGAATCTCGGATGATAGGTTTCGGATCTGGGGAGACGGACCGACGCCACCACAGAACCACAGAGCCACAACCGCAGAACCAGGCGCGCGCACACTGCTGCATTCCGTTGCTCCACTCTCGGCAACGGGATAGTTTTGCGAAACCGACGTCCCGCGACGAGCGATCGGACGAAACGTTCCGTAGTTCTTCCCGCACGTTCTCATTCCCACACACTCGCGAGCCGCATGTCCTGGTGGAGTCGCCTGCTAGGCGGCAGTTCCGATGGGGAGTTGAAGCCGAAACGTCTCGACTATCTGAGCGAGGCGATGGCGCTCGAGCGTCAGGGCGACTACGACGCCGCGCTCACGTCGTACCGTCTCGCGCTCCGCGACCGGCCGACAGACACCAAGATCCTGCAGAACATGGCGATCGCTTTCACGCGCACCAATCAGCCGGAGGAAGCCATCCGGTGCTATCGGCACGCGCTGGAGGCGGACCCTGAGCTGTCGGGGGCGCACTACGGCCTCGCCTTCCTCCTGCTCAAACGTGGCGATCGACCCGGCGCTGAGAAGCACCTCGGCGCGTTTCTCGCCAAGCCCCCGTCCGGGGCGGAGTCGGAGCGCTGGGTCCGCCACGCGGAAGAAACCCTCGAGGGTCTGCGCGCCGATGCGCTCCCCGAAGAACCAGAGCCCTAGCGTGGGACAAGTTCTCGCCATCGTCAGCCAGAAGGGCGGAGTCGGCAAGACGACGACCGCGATCAATCTCGCGGCCGCGCTCGCGCGCCGCGGGACCAAGACGCTGCTCGTCGACGCCGACCCGCAGGGCTCGGTCCGATATGGCCTCGGGCTGAACTCCGCCATGACGCGCGCCGGCCTGTCCGATTATCTGGCCGGGACGCACGAGATGCATCAGGTCGTGCGGACGACGAAGCTTCCCTGGCTGCGCGTCGTTTCCGCGGGGAGCGTCACCGAACAGGCGACGCACGATCAGTATCTGCGCGACCTCGGCGAATCGCCGCGCACGGAGCAGCTGCTGTCGCGAGCGCGCGAGCGCGGCTACGTCATCATCGTCGACACGCCGCCTGGACTCGGCCCGGTGACGCATCGCGTGCTGGCGGCGAGCCAGCGCGTTCTGGTCCCACTACAGTGCGAACCGCTCGCGCTGCAGACGACGACGCAGATTCTGCGCGGCATTCGCGCATCGCTCGCCGCGAATCCGTCGCTCGCGCTCGACGGGATTCTCTTGACGATGGTCGAATCCGCGAACCCCGCCTCACAGCGCGTCGCGACGTACGTGCGGGAGCAACTGCCAAAGGGACTCGTGCTCGACATCGAGGTGCCGCGCACGCCGGCGTCGGTCGAGTCGTTCGCGGCGGGGCAGCCTGTCGTGTTGCGTGCTCCGGCCGATGCGGCGGCGATCGCGTACTCGTTGCTCGCGGAGCGGATGTCGGGAAGCCTGGTGTGAGGCGGTCCGTCGTGCGGCGCCTGTGGGGGCTCGCGGCCGCCGTTGCCGCCGCGGTGACGGCAGCCTGCGTCGATCTCTCGGCGCCGGCCGGACAGCCCGGGTCGATCTCGCAGCTGCAGCTCGGCGCGTTCTTCGTGGTGCATGGCGACGTCATGCGCGATACGCTCGGCGATCCGGTGAAGCCGTCGATCATCGCGTTCGACGGAGCCGGCAATCCGATAAGCGGGTTCACGCCTCTGTTCTTCACGACCGATTCGGTCGGAGCACTGCGCCTCGATTCCGACGGGTTTCTCGTCGCGCGAGACACGGTGAACGCGACCTCGCCCGTGCATGGAACGATCGTCGGGCAGATCGGATCGCTGCAGACGCAGCCGCAGACCGTGTGGGTGACGGTCGCGCCGACGACCCTGGCACGCGCGAAGGTCGAACTCGACAGCATCCTCGTCCCTGGAAGCCAGCAGCTGGACTCCGCGAGCTCCATCGGCACCGTCGCGCTCCCGGTGATGGTCTTCGGCGACGGGAACGTGCCCGTTCCCGGCATGTTCGTGCGCTATACACTCGAAACCAACGTGCCGAGCAACGGCGACTCGCCCGCGGTCTATCTGCGCGACGACGCGAACAACGTCTTTCCGGCGGGGCAGTCGACGGCGGACACGGCCGATGCGTCGGCGACCGTTTCGCGAACGCTCGTCGTCAACTCGAAGTTCGTCGCCAGTCTGTCGTCGCTGCTGAGCGACACGCTGGTGGTGGTCGCGACGGCAAGGTATCGCGGTACGCCGCTGACGCCGCTGCGCATTCTGGTGCCGGTGCGAGCGCGATTCTAGCCACAGGCGCTTCAGGTACCCACATCGGAACCTGCGGGGTATACTGAAAGATCGAAACCCCGAGCGAGCATGCCGACCATCGCGACAGGCGGACCGCGCAACTCGACGCCCGGAACGCTTACCCAGCTCTTCTTCGATTCGGCGGCGAAGTTCCGCAAGCCGGACGCCCTGCAGGTCAAACGCAACGGGCGCTACGAACCCATCTCGCACGACACGCTCGTCGAGCGCGTGCGTCGTACCGCACTGGGGCTCGAGGAGATCGGCGTTCGGGCCGGTGACCGCGTCGCGATTCTCTCCGAGAATCGGCCGGAATGGGCCATCGCCGACTATGCGTGCCTGACGCTCGGCGCCGCCGATGTGCCGATCTACCCGAATCTTCCGCCCGACCAGGTCGCCTACATCCTGCGCGACTCCGGCGCGTCGGCAATCTTCGTCTCGTCCGCGGAACAGGCCGCGAAGATCCGCGGCATCCGGAACGAGTGCCCGGCGCTGCGGCACGTGATCACCTTCGCCGCGGCCGCCGAGAATGCCGACCTCACGCAGTCGATGCTCGAGACGCGGGGCGCGAGCGTGGACAGCGAGGAGCGGCGCGGGGCGTACCTCGCGCGCGCCCGGTCCGTCAGGCCCGACGATCTCGCGACGATCATCTATACGTCGGGCACGACGGGCGAGCCGAAGGGCGTGATGCTCACGCACGACAACCTGTACTCGAACGTCGTGGCGAATGCGTCGGCCATCCCGTTCGGCGGCAACGACACCTGCCTGAGCTTTCTGCCGCTCTCCCACATCTTCGAGCGGAACGCGGGGCACTACGTCATGATGCTCACGGGGACGAGCATCGCGTACGCGGAGTCGATGGACACGGTGCCGGAGAATCTCGTGGAGGTTCGTCCGACGCTCGTGCTGTCCGTGCCGCGGCTATATGAGAAGATGTATGCGCGAGTGCTCGACACGGCGCTCTCGGGGGGCGCGCTCAAGAAGCGGATCTTCTTCTGGGCACGCGGCGTGGCGGAGCGCTGGGCGGACGAGAAGCTCGCCGGCCGCGAGCCACAGGGCCTGCTGGCGATGCAGTATGCGCTGGCGCAGCGGCTGGTGTTCGCCAAGCTGAAGGCGCGCACCGGTGGCCGGCTTCGCTACTTCGTGTCCGGCGGCGCGCCGCTGGCCACGGAGATCAACAAGTTCTTCTACGCCGCGGGGCTCGTCGTGCTCGAGGGCTATGGGCTCACGGAGACGTCGCCCGTGATCTCGGTGAACCTGCCGGAGGCCTTCCGGCTCGGCACCGTCGGCAGGCCGATCAAGGGCGTCGAGGTCATGATCGCGGAGGACGGAGAGATTCTCACCCGCGGACCGCACGTGATGCGGGGCTACTACAACAAGCCCGCGGCCACCGCGGAAGCGATCGATGCCGACGGCTGGTTCCACACCGGCGACATCGGCGAGTTGAACGACGGCTTCGTGTCGATCACCGATCGGAAGAAGGATCTGATCGTGACCGCCGGGGGCAAGAACATCGCGCCGCAGCCGATCGAGAACAAGGTGAAGACCAACAAGTTCGTGAGCCAGGCGGTGATGATCGGCGACAAGCGCCGGTTCCCGTCGCTGCTCATCGTCCCCGAGTGGGACGCACTCGAGAAGTGGGCGCGAGAGGAGAACATCGGCTTCTCCAGCCGCGGCCAACTGCTCGCCATGCCGGTCGTCCGCGCGAAGATGGAGCAGGAGGTCAACGGCGAGACATCAGGATTCGCCCATTACGAGATCCCAAAGAAGATCGCCCTGATCGAGCACGAGTTCTCGGTCGAGGGAGGCGAGCTCACGCCGACGCTCAAGGTGAAGCGCCGGGTGATCGACAAGACCTACCGCGATCTCATCGATTCTCTGTACGCGGACGCCGGGTCGGCAGAACCGGCGCACTCGTAACCTCGGCGGCGGGGAGCCGCGCGACCCAACCGTTGGAGTCGCGCGCCAACTCCTCGAGCGGCGCCGGCACCGCGCGACTCGCCGGCCCGAGCATGCGGCGCCCGCCGCGCAACGTCACGATCGCCCGCGCCACGATGTCGTCGCGAGTAGCAGCCTCGATGGCGACCGCGTCGACCGCGGCAGCGGCGATGGGGACGGCGGACGTCACGAGAATGGACACCCCGTCGCCCGACGTCACGCCCACCGGCGGATTGACGAGCAGCAACTGCGCGGGCGACATCGCACGGATGAGCGGCGCGTGTGCACCGCAGGCCCCGAAGAGCAGCGCCACCATCCGTGCATCCGTCAGATCCAGAACCGCCGCGATGCGCGTCGCCTCGGCTTCGTCCGGCGCGATCGCCGGCGGGCGCACCGCCGCTTCGTCGAAGTAAACGACGCCGTCGCGAATCGGATATTCGGCGAAGCAACTCGGACAGCCGAGGAACCCGGTCTTGATGTCGCGCTCCTCGGCGGATTCGATCGATGCGACCAGCCAGGTGTCTTCGTGCGGATTGGGACAGCGCAGCGAGTCGACGAGTGGGATGTACATGGACGTGAAAGCTACGCGCGCGAGAGGCGCAGTTCGTCGACGTTGACGTCGGGCGGCTGGGTGATGGCGTAGAGCACCGCGGCCGCGACGGCTTCGGGGCGCAGCATCGACGCGCGCGGCGGAAAGCCCGGACGAGTATCGGGGTCGATCTCGTTCCAGAGCGCGGTATCGACCGGTCCGGGAGAGACCAGCGTTGCGCGCACGCCGGTGCCCGCGAGCTCCGCGCGCAGCACCTCGTGCAGTCCGCGCAGGCCGAACTTGCTGGCGGCGTAGGCGGCATTCTCCGCGAAGGCGACACGATCGGCGATGGATCCGATCGTGACGACGTCCCCGCTGCCACGCTCTCGCATCGCCGGCAGAAAGGCGCGGATGACGCGGAACGGCGCGGCGAGATTCGTGGTGAGCGCGTCGACGAAGTGCGCCGGATCGGTTTCGTGAACCGGCGCGAGCGCGAAGAGCCCCGCATTGTTCACGATGACGTCCGGCGTGCCGAGCGTTTCGTCGACTCGCTCGGCCATGGCGGCGACCGCAATCGGGTTGGACACGTCGCACGAGATCACGACGGCGCGGTCATCGTACGGCGCGGCGATCGACTCGAGAGCGTCCGTGGACCTCGCGATCAGTGCCGTCCGGACGCCTTCGTCGAGCAGGCGCTCGGCGATCGCGCGGCCGATGCCGCGCGACGCACCGGTAACGATCGCCGTGCGGACCGTCATCGCCCGTCGTACTCGACGTAGTTGTTCGGAGTCTCCCAGAGGACGAGCTTCGTGAGCTTGCCGGGCGAGATCGCCGGCTCGAGGACGCGCCAGATCGCGACGACGATGTTCTCGGTCGTCGGAATGAGGCCGTCCATGAAGTCGACCTCGAGATTGAAGTTCTTGTGGTCCGCCTTGTTCACGACCTCCCGCTCGACGATGCGTTTGAGCGCGCCGAGGTCGATGACATAGCCGGTGCGTTCGTCGATCGGGCCCGTGACGGAGACGTCGAGCGTGTAGTTGTGGCCGTGCCAGTTCGGGTTGTTGCACTTCCCGAACAGGGCGTCGTTCTCGGCATCGGAGAGCGCCGGATTGTAGACGCGATGCGCCGCGTTGAACAGCAACCGGCGAGTGACGGTAACGAGCGGCGAGGCAGACATATCACCCCAAAACTAGCCTGACCGGGTTGCGGCTGACGGCTTTCGGCGTGCTCCCGGCTGACAGTGAACGGACTGCTCCCGGCTGTCGGTCGACGGACGCGGCTGTCGGCTGGGCGCCGGCTGCGGCTCACGGCCTGGCCTCCGGCTTCGGACGACGGCTCGGACGACGGCTTCAGACGACGGCTTCAGACGACGGCTTCAGACGACGGCTTCAGACGACGGCTTCAGACGACGGCTTCAGACGACGGCTTCAGACGACGGCTCAGATGACGGCTGTCGGCTTCGGCCAAGGCTTTTGTCGGGGTGGATCGAGGCAGCGGACGTTCACGGTCAGTCGCCAGCAGTCGAGGCGAAACGAGCCCCGTGGCCAGAGGCCACGGGGCTCGAGGGTGTCGGTCCGGAGAAGGTTTTGTGAAGCCCAGTCGAAGTTTGAGGTCCTCACCACCAACCTTCCGCCTTCCCCCGCACTGGGGGCATGACGTCGGTGATAGATTGTCGAACCTTCTCGAAGGACTTATCGGCTCAAAAACTGAGTTCTCCGTCCCGATTCAGTTTGCATGTCGCGAGTGTGAAGGCAAGTTAAAGACCAACACAAACCCGGTCAATCAATAGTGGATCTCGGCATCATCATCGGCGTCGCCATGATCGTCGTCTGGGCGATCGGCGCGCTCGTATTCAGCGGACCAGGATGGGTACACCTGCTACTCACGCTCGGTGTATTCATCGTGATCTGGCGGATCGTGGTGCGCGGCACACCGCGCCTCCCGAAACCGCCGGCCGAATGACGACGCGCCGTTACGGATCGCCGACGCTCGCGGTGCTCTGCCGCAGCACCGACGCAACCGTAAAATAAATCATCTGTCCATACCCGACGCTCAGGGGTTGCGATGCCGCCGCGCGGCCGCCACCGCCGATCGGGATGGCGCTCATGACGATCGGCTGACCGACGGTCGCGGACCAATCGATCATGAAGCGCGCGGTGCTGTTCCCCGTCACCGTGCCGAGTCGCCGTGACTGCGTACCGACGTTCGCGTACACGTTGACGTCGAGAAAGTTCTCATTCCGCACCTGCACCGGAATTGGCTCGCGCGGCGGCGGAAGCTCGCCTGGCTTGCCGCGGAGAAAGCACGCCGACAGTGCGAAGAGCGCGAGCACGAACGTACGGCGCGAGACGGAACGCATGCTCGACACGGGTGGGTTGCCGAGTCTCATGCTAGATCTCCCAGTTGGAGAAGACGAGCCCGCCGTTGGGTAGCCGTTCCTCGCGGCCGGCGAGCGACATACGCAGATCGGTCCAGCGAACGTGGCCACCCATCGCGATCACACGCTGATAGGCGGCGACGTAGTCTCCCTGCATGCGGAGCGCCATACGGCGGGTGCCACTCCGGCGCGCGAAATCCATCACCGCGCGCACCAGATCGACGAACCGGCTCTCGTCCGCGCACACGAGCTTCAGCACGCGCAGCTCCTCGCGCGAACGCCCCTCGACGAGTGGCGCCGTGTGCGCGAGCGCATAGCCGACCAATCGATCCCGGTCGTGGAGCAGAACCGTGTCGCCGAGCCCCAGGTCAGCCGACAGCTCGATCTCGCGGGTGTAGTCGTAGCCGGGACACAACTGATCGAGCACCGCGCGACACTCCGCGAGGGCGTCTGCCCGAGCGACGGGAGAGAGTCGGCTGAGCAGCGTCGCCGGAGTCTCGGCGAACGCCGCGTCGAGCGTCGTCGTGATCGTGAGATGGCCGGGGATGAAGCCGAGCCGTGAATAGAAGCCGATGTTGTCCATGGTGCGCGGCATCGTCTCGAGGCCGATCACCGCGGAATCGCTCGCCCGCAGCCACTCGACGCCGCGCAGCACGATCTCCTTCCCCGTGCCGCCCCCTTGCTGTTCGGTGCGCACCGCGAGCGGCCCCATCCACCCTTCGACGCCGGAGCGGTGGACCATGTTGAACGCGACGACGTGCCCGCGCTCGTCGCGCCAGAGAAACGCGCCGTCGGCGGCATCCTCGATCGCGTACCGCCAGATCGTCGGGTTGAGAAAGGGAACGCGCACGCCGACCATACCGTCGCGCCGGTAGCGCTCGGTGAATGCATCGCTGAACACGTGATTGAGCTCGGTGATGTCCTCGAGCCGGGCCCGGAACGGGCCCTCCACGACTTGCTGCCGCCACGAGCGCGACGTTGCCATCAGTCCGCGGCCCCCGCTTGAAGGTCGAGCTGCGACTCGGCAGCGCCGCCGAGCTCCGTCGCGACGCGCGAGGCGCCGGATTCTTCGTCGTACCGAACGGTGATCACCCGATCCAGCCCCTCACGCACGGTCTCGATGTGCGTGATGAGCACGACCTGCTCGAAGCGATCGTGCAGACGCCGCAACAGGTCGACGACGTTGTGCCGGCGCGTCTCGTCGAGCGAGCCGAACACTTCGTCGAGGATCAACAACGAGAACGGCTGTCCGGCGCGTTCGGCGATCATCTCTGAGATTGCCAGCCGAAGCACCAGGTTCGCTAGATCCTCTTCGCCGCCGGATATGACCGGGCGAGGGATGGCGTCCTCGAGCAGGATGACGTTGTACTGCTCGTCGATGTCGATTTCGGCGTACCGGCCGTCGGTGAGATCGCGAATGTAAGTGCTCGCGCGGTCCGACAGCTCGGGGCGCATCTCCTGGTTCAGGTCGGTCCGGATGTCGCCGAACGCCCGATCCAGCTCCTCGTGGAGCCGCCGGTCGATGGTCAATTCGCCGAGGCGTTTCTCGGCGCGCTCCAGCTCTTCCTGCGCCTGCCGCGCGGAGGCGCGGGCCTGCTCGGCGGCGCGCTTCTCGGACGTGGCGGCGACGGCGGCGAGTTCCGACTGGTGGTGCGCGGCGGCGGCCGCTTCGTAGCGGTCGCGCAGCTGGCCGAAAGCCTCTTCCGAGAATGCGATCGCCGCGCGCCGCGCCGTGAGCTCCGCGAGGCGCAGGTCGATCCGCTCGCATGTCTGCGCGACGCGAAGCCGCTCGGCGTCCAGCGCCGGGCCGCGCTCGATCTGCGCGCCGAGCTTCGCCGCCTCGGCAGCGAACGGCGCGAGCCGCGCCACCTCACCCCGAACCTCGCGATGGCGCGCCGCGTCGTACGCGACGGCGATCGTCGCCAACTCGGCGGCCAACGCGGTGCGCCGCTCCGATTTGGCCGCGAGCTCGCGCTCGACGACCGCAAGCTCCTGAATCGCCGCCTGCACCTTCACGAGACGGCGATCGAGCCGCTGCACCTGGTCGGCAAGCTCGCGCCGCTTCTGATCCGACTCCGTCACCTCGGCGGGCGTGGCCGCGAGATGGTCCATCCGCTGGCGATAGTACTTGCCGTCGAGCTTGATCGTGTCGATCTGCGCGTCGAGCTCGTCGAGGAACTCGCGCATATGGCTGCCGAGCGGGCGGTTGCACACCGGGCACGGCGCCGTTTCGCCGAGCGTCGCGACCTGATCGCGCTGCGCTTCGACCTCGCGCAGTTGTCGAGCGAGATCGTTGCGCTTGGTCTCGGCTTCCTGACGGTCGCGCACCCAATCGGTCTGCACTGCCTCGAAGCGCGACTGGACCTCGGCGAGCTCGGCGCGCACGGCGGCGAGGCGCTCCACGGCTTCCTGCTCGAGCGCCGGCGCGGTGCTGATCTCGCCGCGTCGCGTGGTGAGCGCGGCGAGCTCCGCGTCGAGCGCGGCGAGGGATTCGGTGAGCGTCTTACGCCGGGCCACTTCACTCGAGGCACGCTCCAGATCGCGCAGCTCGGCCTCGAGCGACGGAAGCCGCTCGAGCTGGGCGCGGAGCCGGTCGAGCGACGCACGTGCGGCAGCGATCTCCGCGAGCTCCCGATCGATGCGCTCGATGTCGCGCGCGGCCGCGGCACGCTCGCTTTCGGCGACGCGCTGCTCGGCCACGATTCCCTGCACAAGCTCCCGCTCGCGCTGCATCGCGTCCCAGCGGGGCTCGATCTCGTCGAGCGCGGTGCGGGCGCGCGAACGTTCCGCGACCGCCGCGGTCAGGCGTCGCTCGGCTGCCGTGAGCGCGACGTCCGCCTCGGCGAGAGCGCGCGCGATCGCATCGGGGTCGGGCATCGTGCCGCGCACGCCCTTCGCTTCCGCTTCGATCTCCTTGCGCCGGTCGCGTACGAGATCCTGCGCGTCGCGCAGCCGCTCGTACCCCAACACTCGCGACAGAAACCTCGCGCGGTCGGTCGGGCCCATCGCGGCCATGACCCCGAGCTCTTTCTGCCGCGTGAAATACGTATTGAAAAACTCCTCTTTCGTCATGCCGAGGCGACGAGTGAGGAGGTCCGTCACGGCGCTCACGGACGAGGCGATCGGCACCGACGCGCCGTCGAGGTATACCTCGGCGTTGGTGAGCCCGCGTGCCACGCGGTAACGATGCGCGCCGAGCTCGAAGTCCAGCTCCACGCTCACCTGCGCGCGCGGTGGAGCGCTGTACGACCGGATGGTGTCGCGGGCACCGCGCGCGACGGAGCTCCCGTAGAGCGCCCAGGCGATCGCCTCGAGAATGGTCGACTTGCCCGAGCCGTTCGGGCCGATGATCCCCGTGATTCCGGACGCGAACTCGATGTAGCTATCCGAGTGCTGCCGGAAGTTGCGAAGGCGAAGGCTATTGAGGCGCATCAGCCGGCCGCGCGATCGAGGTAGGCGTGCGCGAGCTCGATGAGGCGCGGGCGATCGAGATCGGCGTCGAGCGGACGGACGCCGAGCTTCTCGGTGACGATCTCCTTGAGGTCGACGCGCCGGCTCGGCGCGCCGCTCGCCGACTCGCGGCGAAACAGCTCGGGGCGACGGATGTCGAGCTGGAAGTTCAGCGCGCGTCGTTTGAGTTCTCGAATTGCGCGCTGGTCGAGCTCTCGCGCGACCTGCCGGCTGACGTCGCGCACGATCAGCCGGACGACCTTGTCGTCGATACCGCCCTTCACCTTCTCGACGGTCCTGGCAATGCGCTCGTCGATCTCGGCGGGAGTGAGGCCACGCGCCTGAACCGCCGGCAGATCGAGAAACGGGCGAGCCGGCGGGACGATGTGAAATTCGTGCGCGCCCGTCGCGAGATTCCGCTCGACGAACCCCTTCCCGCGCGCCACGCCGTCGCGCTCCGCCTCGACGTCGCGCCACGGGTTGAGGCTCGTGTACTCGATCGACCCGCTGTAGTAGATGTGCGGGGAGACTTCCTGGTGGACGTGGTAGTCGCCCATGGCGACATACGTCCACGGCGCCGACATCAACTCGGCGCGCGAGTACTGGTTGACCGGCTCCTGCCCCGGCAACGGCGGCACGACGTCGGGCACGATGCCGTGCGCGACGAGCACGTTGTACCGCATCGACGGATCGACCGTGAGCGCGGGCTTCTGTCCCGGGCCGCCGGGAATCGCGAGGATCGACAGCTCGAGCTCGGGAAACGACAGCCGGCGCGGCTCGCGGTCGACCACGACGAGGCCGATCTGCGCGAAGAGTTGCAGGATGCCGCCCGTTTCGGCCGTGCGCGGGATGTCGTGATTGCCGGCGACGAGCACGATGGCCGCATCGGGCAGCGCCTGGCGCAGCCGCGAGAACTGCAGAAAGGCGTGGAGAATCGCCTGATTGGTCGGGCGCACCGTGTGAAAGACGTCGCCCGCCACGACGACCGCCTCCGGGCGCAGCGCGACGACGCGATCGATGACCGCGCGAAACGTCGCGGCGACATCAGCCTCCCGCTGATTGATCCCACCGGGAGTCAGTCGCTGGTACTGGCGGTAGCCGAGGTGGAGATCCGAGAGGTGGGCCAGGCGCATCGCGCCGAAAGGTACTTTTCGGTGCTAGGGGGCGGGAGCAGGGAGTGGGAGTGAACAGCACACCCACCTCCCTGCCCCCGACTCCTACCGGATCGTCTGCATGTGCTGCGTGATGCGCGTCTGCATGCGCATCGACAGCACTCCCCTCGTGGGAGCGAAGGTCTGCACCGAGCTCACGAGAATGCTGAACCACGATTCGGCCAGCCAGCCGCGCTTGCGGTCCACCAGCATCGTGCCGTTCACCGTCCCGCGCTCGAGCACCGTGCCCGATGCCGCGCCGGGGCCGGTCGCGGGCTGCATCTCGCCGTGCATGGAGACGTAGGCCCAATCGCCGGCGCGCGTGATGGAGTCGAGCCGGAAGGTGACATACAGCTTTCCGGACAGCTGAGCGCCGAGCTGGAGACCGGCCGGAAGCGCCATCTCGCGCACCCAACTTTCGCCGACCTTGATGGCGCTCTTCGGGAACGTGGCCGGCATGAGCGATACGACCTGCGCGACCTCGCGCGTCGCGTCGCCGTCCTCCACGGTGCGAACGCTGCCGTCGGGCATCACCCGGAAGCGTGCACGCTGACCGCGCAGCTGCGACTCGGCGAGACTGGCCGCGTCGCGCGAATGGTCGTCGGTCGTCGTGAGCTGGACGGAGTCGGTGACCGCCAGCACGACCGTTCCTCGCTCCGATGCGCTCTCGACGATCGCCCGCGAGTACATGCGCATCGTCGTGAGCACCATCGCGCTCGACTCGCCGTTCTTCGTGCGGCGAACGCCGCTGATTTCGCTCTCCTGGTCGAGCCGCATGCGCAGGGTGTCGCCGGGGTGCGGCCTGATCTGCAAAACGGTCTGCAACTGCGCCGGGAGCGCGCGCGCGAGCACGCCGCACATTCCCATCACACCGATCAACAGGCGCGACGACCGCATCGTTCGATCAGAAACCGTACGGATCGTCGGCCGGCGCGACGCGCACCGGCGTGGCGGTCGTCGAACGCGGCGCATCCTGCGGTGCCACCACCGGCCGAAGCTGCGCCAGAAAGAACTTCCGCACATCCGCCGGCCGCTCGCGCAGCGTCGCGTTGCGCGCGCGAATCACGTCCTCGTCCTCACGAATGCCGATCGCGTTCTGCACCCAGCCGAGGGTGAGCGACGGATCCAGCGTGCGGAGGCTGCGCAGCACCGCGGCGTCGAGATCGACGTCCACCGCCTGCGGATAGCGCTCCGCGCCGTCGCGGCCGCGCATGACCGCCGGACGCGGAAAGCGCACGAAGATCGGTTGGGTGAAGTGCGGGTGGCGCACCATGAGCTGCCCCTTCTCCAACGTCGCAAGTTTGGTCTTCACCGCGGGGCTCAGGACCGCGTAGCCCGGCGTCGCGAGCTCGTCGGCGTCCATGCGGCCGTAGAGCGCCGTGCCCGAGTTGCCGACGACCCGCCGATGGACCTGCGACCGGAACTGCTGCGCGCTGAAGAGCACGAGCCCGAGATAGCGGCCTCGCTCGGCGAGGTCGAGCAACATCTTGCGGACATAGGTCTCCTGGCCGTCGTTCGGCGCATACTTGTTGAGCTCGTCGACGAACACGATCACGTGGTTGACACCGAGATCGCGCTTCTCGAGGTGCTCGCGGAGCTTGGTCACCACGCGAGCGAAGATCAGATCCTGCGCGTCTTCCTCGAGCGAGGCGACGTCGATCACATACACCGTTCGATCGTCAAAGCTCCCGAAGGGCAGGTCGCTCACCGCACCATCGTCGGTCACGAGCCCGGCGCACCGGGTCGAGATGTTCGAGAGGCGATTGCGAACCTTGCGGATCGTCGCGACGTGGTGGGTCCGCCAGCCGTCGGCGTTCTTCCCTTCCAGCGCGGACAGCACGTCGCGGAACCAGGCCTCGAGATCGGCGAACGAACGCACCAGATAGCGCTTGTTCCCCAACAGCGGATCGCTGAACTCGCGGTCCACGATGCGCTCGCGAATGAAGTCGATCAGCGCGTCGGCCTTCGCGTCGACGTCGTCCTTGTTGAGCAGGACTTCAGCATACTGCAACACCTCACGCAGCCCCCACGTGAGCGGCAGCACGTTGTGCGAGAGCGCCTCGTTCGAGCGCAGCGTGTTCAGCGAGATCCCATCGGACTTGAACGGCGCATAGTACTTCACGTTCCGGAAGGGTCCGGGCTCGACGCCGCACTTCTCGTAGAGCGCGCGGTCGTCGTCGCCGATCTCCCCCGGCTGGTCGAGGAAACAGAGGTCCGGTCCCTTGACGTTGAACGCGACCGCCGCGATCGACCCCTTCTGCGCCGGGAAGTGGCTGAAGATGGAGCTCATGATCCACTCGATCGCGCTCGTCTTCGTCGCGAGTCCCGAGACGCCGGTGATGTTCAGATGCGCCGCCTCCGGCCCGATCAGAAAATCCGCATCGAGATAGATCGGCGCGTCCGTCCCGCCGGCGCGATATACGCCGACGGGAATCCCCGTGCGCGATCCCTCCTTCAGGTAGCCGTCCATCCGCAGGCCGATCGCCACGTCGTCATCGTTGGCGAGGAAGACCTGCCCCATGGGCACCGGCTGCAGCGGTTCCTCCGGCAGTTGCCGCAGCACGTGCGCGGTGTAGAGCCGGATCTCCGTCCGTTGCGTCGCCGAGAGCGACGCGCTCCCCGGCGTGCCGTCGTGCCCGAGCAGGTCGTGGATCGGCGTCATGAGGTCCGTGTAGCTGAATCCCTCGACGACGATGCCGTAGATCTGCGGCAGATGCCCGCCGATCGGATTCGCGCCTTCGACCCGAACGATCGTGCCGATGCCAACGGGCGAATCGAGCGCGGTCCAGAAGTGAAACTCGTGCGGCGTGTTCGGCCGCCGCTCCGTCGCGACCACTCGGCCGAGTGGTGCGCGTGCTGCCTTCATCGTTGGGTCGTCCGTCACATCACCGCCCGCAGAAATTCCTCACAATCCCGAACTCCATAGACCATCTTGTCCCACCTGCTGTCGGGCAGCGCCACAGGGTGCGCCTCGGCGAGAATCCACCGCGACACCTCGTCCGCGCGCCCCGTGACGTCGCTCGCCGGCATCGCCACCTCGACGCGCACGAGCCCCCACATCGGATCGCGCCGCGACCAGTTCCGCAAGCGGAGATACCAGCTTGCCACGCGCTCGCGCTTCTCGGACGCAACCACGAATACGCTCGACCGCTGCCGCTCCTCCAGGCCGAGCACGACGTTCAGCGCTTCGCCCGACGCGTAGAGCGTGCGATGGCTCTTCACGACCCCGACGGCGAGCGTCGACCGCGCGACGCTCTCGGTGCCGCTGATGCCGCCGTCGATCAGCAGCGGACGCGTCTCCTCGAGACACCAGCGCTTGGCCAGCGATTCCTCGACCCGCTCACGATCGTGCTGCACGCGCTGTAAGGCGGCCTCGCGCAGTGCCAGTGGATGCGCGAGCAGGGCAGCCGCGTCCTCGGTCGTGTCGCGCACCTGATACGCTCCGGAACGCAGCGCCTGCCAGACCTCGTGCGAGACGTGCGGCCGCGACAGATACAGTGCGCGCTCCACGCGATGCTCCCAGGTGGTGAGGCGGCGGTCGCGGCGTTCACGAATTGCCGCCCCCACGGAGCCCAGCACGATCGGTACGCCGCCGCGCAGGTAGCGCTTGGTCTCCGTCGACTGCCGGCCGTCGAGGAACGCGGCGAACCCGACCTCCACCGCTCCCTCGACCGATCGCGCGGCGAGGTCGCGCCCTTCGATCACCAGCGCCTGGGAGAGCCTGGGCGGATCGGGATTGGAGAGCTCGAGTGGCGCTTCACCCTGGACCGCGACCGAATCCGGAACCGTCTCGTCCAACCACCGGTCCAGGGACTGCGCCGAGTATGGAGCGGGAGAGAGCGTCGCGGTGGGCATCACGAGCAGACTAATCTCCGTGCGGAGCCTCGACAACGAAGGCGACCGGCGCGTTCATCCCGCCCGCCCGGCGACCACCACGAGCGGCCAGCGGATCGAGCGCCGCTCCGCGGGGTTCGGCCACAGATGGGCCAGGACTCGCTCCAGTTCGGGGATGGGGTCGTCACCGTGCTGCTTCACGTAGCGTGACGTGGCCGACCAGGAGCGGCCGTAGCCCGCCACCTGCGAGGGCGTCCACCGCTCCTCCAGCACGAGCCGCGGCGCCTCGATGCGCGCAAATGGGAACGGGATCGTGCGGTACTCGTCGACGACGAGCTGCCGCTCGGGCGCCCAGTACGGGCCGAGACGTCCGTACATGAACTCGAGGAGCGCCGTGCCCGTCTCGCCGTCCATCTCCGGCGACCCGTAGGTCCACGCGACGATTGCCGCTCCCGGCGCGGAGACGCGGCGCACCTCGTCGTAGAAGGCGCTTTGGTCGAACCAGTGCAGCGCCTGCGCGACCGCGATCAGGTCGATCGAACGGCCGGCGATCGGCGCAGCCTCGGCCTTGGCCGCGGCCCAGACGATTCGCTCGTGGCGCGTGGCTTCGCGCAGTTGCGAGACGCTCAGGTCCGTCGCGACGACGGCGTCGAACCGGGCGGCGAGATCGCCGCTCGCCTGCCCCGATCCTGCCCCGCAGTCCCAGGCGAGCTGGTGTCGATCGACGATCGACTCGACGTAGTCGAACAGCTCCGACGGATAGCGCGGCCGAAAGGCCGAATACGCGTGCGAGACGCTCGAGAAGTGGTCGCCCGCGCGTTCAGCCACGCCTCACTCGACGCCGATGTCCCAGGCCTGCTGGAGATCCTTCTTCGAGTAGGCGCGAAACGCCGTGAGCGTCTGGGTGCGCTGGATGCCCGGGACCGTCGGAAAGGTCTCGGTCACGACCTGCGCGATCTGGTCGTATTCGGCGACGCGCACGATGGCGACCAGGTCCCAGTCGCCGGAGACGGAGTAGACCTCGGTCACGCCGTCGACTCCGGCGAGCATGTTCGCGGCCGTGGGAATGAGCGTCGGCTCGACGCGAATGAGAACGATGGTGGTGATCACAGCTCGTCGGAGACCGGTTCGGGTCCGGGCGGCACATTGAGCAGCCAGAGGCCGGAAATCTGGCTCTTGTCGTCGAGATCGAGAAGGAGATCGCGCGCCACGCGAACGGTGCGGGTCTCCCTGGGCTTGCCGAGCCGGAAGTGGAAGGTGCGCTGCGCGCTGTCGGACTCGGCGAAGAGGCGCGAGTTCATCTCGACCGACGCGATGTTCGGCTGCGACTGGCGCGCCGGCACGATGACCTGGACGTCTTCGATCGCCGACGGGGTGGGCAGCGTGGCGACGCGGCGCACTTCGGGCCAGACGGCCACCTCGACGCCACTGATCGCGCCGGATGCGACGTCGAGAATGACCCACGAGCCGTCGCTCCCCTGGAGTCCGACGGAGCCGGACATGCCCTGGGCGCGGCTGGCGGGAAGAACCTGGGCCGACAGGATGTCGGTGTCGGCATCCCAGCGATATTGGAGGCGCTGCGCGGACGGTTCGGCGGGGTGGACTTGTACTGCGATCTTCACCGACGACTCCTCGTGTGACGGCTCGCGCGGGGATGCGCTTCGCCCTCGTGGTCAGGGTGCTCGCCGATCGGTGCACGCGTCGATCAGCGGGCTCGGGTGCTGCGATTATGATATACCCGCCAAGAACATTTGGCGGGAGGGCGGGCTCGCCGTCTCGTGGAGACTATACTTCATCCCCGCAACCGATTGGGAGATTTGGTGGACCACGAAGCACGCGAGCCCGGCGCAATTACCCGCGGCCAGAACGTCATCTACGTCATGCCGCACGACTGGGCGTCGACCGCGCGGTTTCTCGAACCCGTCATCGAACGACTCGACGACTCGCGCGGCGAGCTGCAGGCCGTCATCGTCGCCGCCGACGCGGACTCCGCCGCGGCGATCGCGGCCGCGGCAGTCCGCGTCATCGGCGACCGCGCACTCCAGGTCGTCGCCGCGACGTCGGCCGCGCGCGCGAGCCGCCTTCTCAAGATTCGTCCGGCACACATCGTC